>Ga0310690_10000124_pt1 | contig 174390 bp, 142 predicted proteins | sample AusTroGonzalo_MG_2_FD_207661 | JGI IMG/M metagenome (GOLD analysis project Ga0310690, IMG submission 207661) | Bovine rumen microbial communities from tropical cattle in Woodstock, Queensland, Australia - Gonzalo_04 (v2) (version 2) | ecosystem: Host-associated > Mammals > Digestive system >... | reverse complement strand
GAATCGCTGTCCGGAGGCGTCCCTGGCTGCGATGTCCACGCGGATGTCCTTGCTGTCTTCATCCGGGTTGACATACTCCTGCGGGGAGAGTTCCAGTTCAGAGATGGTTCGTTCCGGAATGAGTTCATGTAGGAGGAGTTCGAGCAGCCGTTTGTTTTCCTCTGTTCCGAAACTTCGTTTGAACCACCTGTCCATGAGCACATTGGCATATCTTCCAATGTGTAGATCTTCGTTTGCTGATTTCGTTTCCATAGCCGCACTTCGATTGATTGTTTCGGGCAAAAGTATGAAACGAAAAGCCGTTGACAATTTTTTTCAACGGCTAATTTGATATGCGGCCCGCTGGAATAACGGGGCGACTCGTCGCAGTTTATACGGCCAAAACAATTGCCGGGTCAATATGCAGGCGGGAGGAGATAATGCGCGCCTGTTCGAAGGTGGGGTTGGCTTTCCCTTTCAGAATGGCATTGAGACGGGATGTGGTCATTCCCAGCATTAGGGCAAGCTCCTTCTGGCTCATGTTGTTTTCTGTAAGGCGGGAGTGCATCGTTGCGGAAAGGGTGGGAAGTTCAATGGGGAAGTGCTCCTTTTCATATTCTTCCACCAGGGCGGAAAGTAGGTCCAACTCCTGCAAACGAGGATCGTCGCCAGGCGTAGACTCATCCGTCTCAAAGAAAAGCTCGTCAATACGAGTCATCATTGCCTTGTACTGTTTTTCGTCTTTAATCTGTGCCATCGTCTTGTTGCTTATATCTTTGATGCTTCTATTCTATCGTATTCTTTATGGGTGCCGATGAACCGGATATATACAAGTTCCGGAGAAAATTTCACCGCCGCCACCAGCCGGTAGTCGTTCCCCTTTATATTGAAAACATACCGCTGATTCTTCACATAATCTACGGAATTGAAATCTCTTCTGATATCAGAGAGGGCCTTCCAATGAGCTCTTCCCGTTTTGGCATACCATTCCTTCAAAGCCTGCTCACTGTCCGGATGGATTTTCCAGAAATCCCGCAAAGTTGATATGGCAATCACCCGCATTGTGCAAAAGTAATAATTATAAAATTAATAATGAAATTATTTTCAAAATAATTATTCTGCTCAATTGAATCCAAATGTTTCGGGCAAAGATAATTTGGGAAATCCCGTTGACAATTTTTTTCAACGGCTAATTTTGATATGCGCCCGCTCCGCGCCCGGCCGTTGCCCTCTGCCAGCCGTGAGGTCCGGCAACCTGCCAAAAACTACACTGAAATTCAGGGGTTGCCGGACCATGGGGCCCGCAACCCCCAAGAAATTGCCACTTTTTGAGACGGTTGCTGTCCCTGTGGAGCAGCAACCATTGCGAATTCGACCATTTCCGAGACGGTCCCTGTCCCTGTCAACGAAGAGAATCCGGAAACCAATGCTGGGCGGCGGAGAAACGCGGTAGCGGGAGATGCCCCTGCAGCGACTTAGCCCCGCGTAACCGGAGCGGAAGGAGCGCTCCCGCGGACGCTCCCGCCACTCCCGCGGACGGGTCGGGTTACCGGCGCAGGAAAACAAGCCAGGCGAATAAGAGTTTCACCGTGTGCATGGGGATCCAGTAGCGGAGGACTACCGGGGTGGCGAACCAAGTGCTGCCGTAATGGATGAGTATCAGCAGGAACAGCATCCAAAGCACCAGCCGGGTTTCAGTGGAATAGGACTTGCGGCGCCGGACTGCCATGATGCAAGCGGCGGCAAACAGCAGCCAGGTAATCAGCTCCAATGCCGGCAGGATGGGCCTTACTTGGCGGCGGAAGAATGGACTGCGCTCCCGCATCACAAGGTCCTCGGGAACGCCGAACCACTGCACCATCTCCTTTTTTCCGGCTGGAATCTCCACGAAGTTCCCAACCAGCTCCGTATCACGCGGGTAAAACACTCCCGGGAGATTCGGAAGCAGGTAGTAACGGATGAACTTTAAGGGGAAGTGCAAAATCAGCCATCGTCCGTAATCGGCGTAAAGTCCGCTGCCCAGCTTTACCCAGGCCTCCTGGTAACTCGCCCGGCCGGAAGCCATGGTCAGTTTCATATACTGCTTGAGCGGGAGGTCGGATTTCCATAAGAATGACGAAACGGCCCTCTTGCCGCCATTGGTATAGCCCAGGACAACCGGGTCGTAGCGTCGCAGGCAAAAGGTGTGAAGCTGCCGCAGGCGTACATCGGCGGGCATTTTACGGCATTCGGAATCGCTAAGGTGGGGCAGGACGTGCATGGCATTGTTCGCGAGCTGCCAGCCGTCGAATCCCGTGGAGAACTGCCGTACCCCCACCGTCTTCTGCATATTCGAAAGCATCGTCGCCCGGAAACAGAAGAAGACCGCTACCGTCAGCACGATAGCGACGGCCGCATAGGCGCGCTTGCGGAGAAAGAGCAGCACCGGGACAAAAGCAAATGGCAGGAACATCGCTGAATATCGGGTATTCAAAGCGACGAAAAATGCGAGCAGGTACACCGCAAGCCAGGGGAATGACCGCTTGCAGAGCATTCCGATCCCTCCGGCGCACATCAGGAAAATGCAGCTGCAATAGAGGGTATCCGCCATCAGTGCATCGAGCATGAACAGTGCCGACGGAGCGAGTGCGCAAACTGCTTCCAGTATCAGGAACGGCAGTGTCCTGCGCGGCGGAAAGGACTTTCGGACCATGCGCAGCAACGCCGTCAGGGAAATCCAGTAAATCAGCGCCTGGGCGATGAATACCGCCAGCACGCTATGGCTGAAGAAATGCACTATGCGCAGGAACTCGGAGTAGCCGTAGGGCCGGAACACAATAAACCGCTTCTCCATTGCGGCGAGCAGGTACCCCCAGGAATCCGTCATCGTTGCGGGATACGGGCAGCACAGCCAGACAATCAGGCTCCCCGCCAGAACGCACAGTCCGGTAAGGCCCCAGTCAAGGGCAACTGAACTGTCGGCTTTACTTGCTTTCGTGGTACGCTTCATCGGTATTTACATTCCAGACCGCCGATTTATCAGTAAGACCTTCGCGTATGCAACGTACGCACTCCATGGCAGTCATCATGGAATGGTCCATGTTGTTGTACCTGTGCTGCCCGTTGCGGCCGATGCACCACAGGTTCCCGATGGAATCCAGGAACTTGCGCAGTTTCTCCATATCGGCATAGGTCCCGTAATAGGCGGGATAGGCCTTGCGCACCTTCAGGCGGCAGCCATCCAGTACGGCACCATTTTCAATAATGCCGATTTTCTCCAGCTCACCGGCGGCCATGGCGATAAAATCGTCGTCGCCCATCTCCCACAGGGCATCGCCCTCGCTGCAGAAATATTCCAGGCCGATCCACAGTGTATGTTCAGGGTCCGACACCAGGTATGGCGACCAGTTGTTGAACACTTGCAGGCGCCCGAGCTTTACATCCCTTTCCTGGATGTATATCCAGGTGTCTGGCAACTCCCGGCAGACTTTTGACTTGTCAAGGCAGAGCCCGACCGTTATGAAATCCCGGTAGGGGAGTCCGGCCGCCGCAGCTGCGACATCGTCTGGAACGTCGATTCCCCTGAGGGCGGCTACGAGGTCCTTCACCGGCATCGAAGAGAGGAACCAGTCGCAGGGGTAATCGCGCTCCGTTCCGTCGGGACCGGCGGCGGTGACGCTCTCTACGCGCTTATCCCGGACATTCACGGCCACTATGCGGGATTGCAGGGCAAGACTTCCGCCTCCTTCCTGCACCTTGTCCGCCACCTTTTCCCAGAGCTGTCCGGGACCGTACTTCGGATAGACAAACTGCTCTATGAGCGATGTCTGCACCTCTTCGGCGCTGCGCTTGCGGTGGAACGCACGGGCCAGCATATCGGCCAGCACGGCGGTAATCGACAGGCCTTTGACCCTCTGGCTTCCCCAGTCTGCACCAAGTTCCGAAGGGTGGATTCCCCAGACTTTCTCCGTGTAGTCCTCAAAGAACATCTCGTACAGCGGCCTTCCGAAGCGGTTTATGTAGAAATTCTCCAGGCTCGTCTCCGGCAGCTTGTGAAGGCAGGAATGCAGGTAGCCGAAACCTACCTTCAGCGTGCGTCTGAGGCCCATTCCGGCGATGGTTTCCTTTTTCAGCGATATGGGATAGTCGAAGAATTTCCGCATGAAATAAATCCGGCTGATGCGCTGCCGGAGCAGCATTACATCGTCGGTAGCGGCGGCGTCGGGACCGTCTGCGCCCACGAGCGGCAGAATATCCTCCCACCAGCGCGTGACGGCATCCTCTTTTGAAAAGAAGCGGTGTCCGCCGATATCCATGCGGTTCCCCTTGTAGCGGGCGGTACGCGAAATGCCGCCGATATGCCCACTTTCTTCGTGGATTTCGGGGACGATGTCAGTCTGCCGCAGCAATTCCAGCGCTGCGGTAAGCCCGGCCGGACCGGCCCCGGCGATAATGGCAGTCTTTTTCATGCCTTTTTCCTTTTACGGGAGGGGTGACAAATAATGTGCAGGTCGAAGCGGTCCATCCTGTAGCCGCGGAAGTTACGGGTCTTGAGCTGCGCGTCGATCAGTGCGGCCAGCTCGTCGTCTTCGATGTCCTTGAAGATCTGGGTGCGGCTGTCGTAGAGGTGGATGTGGTGTCCCGGGTTTACGTCGAATACTACCTTGCTCCCGATGCCCTGGATCCTGTTGTACAGCCCCAGGTCGGCCATCTTTGAAAGTATGTTGTAGACGGCGGATACGCTGATCTCAGGGCCTTTCTGACGGTCTTCGATGTGTTCCAGCACTTCGTCGGCGCTGGCCTTGCCGAGGGTCAGCATGGCGGTATGGACGGCCAGGCGCTGCCTGGTCACCCGGTAGCCCCGGTCCCGCAGCAATGCGCCGAACCCGGCCAAATCCAGTACTTTCTTCTTTCTCCTTGCCATTTTACTCCTTGGAAAACAAGCTGCAGCCCTGCTCCAGATGTCCTCTGCTCCCTGTCGCTTTGCGACCCTATGCTAGGGTTACATGGATTTTCCCCACTTAAAACTACAAAGATTGTTCAAAATTTGTATATTTGCAAACCCGCGTCAATTTATTAAAGTTGATGCACCTGAAATATTGGAGCCCGGAGGGCGATGGTAAGTCCCTTCCCCGAGGGGAGGGATTTAGGGAGAGGGTAACGAAGTAAGCAAGAATGTGCGTAGGAAAAAGTTTCGATTACGAAACTTGCGCATTGCAAACTAAGTATGGAACAAATTAAGGTATTGATTATAGGTGGCGGCCCGGCAGGCTATACGGCGGCAATTTATGCGGCCCGCGCCGCGTTGTCTCCGGTCCTCTACGAGGGCCTGACGCCCGGTGGCCAGCTTACCACCACCACCCTTATAGAGAATTTCCCCGGTTTCCCGAACGGAGTGGACGCAAACCAGCTGATGGCTGACATGCGCTCCCAGGCCGGGAACCTCGGGGCGGACATACGCGGCGGTTCGATCGTGGAGGCCGACCTTTCCCGCCGTCCCTTCATCCTGAAGACCGACAGCGGTGCGGAGCTGGCCGCAGAAGCCCTGATTATCGCAACCGGGGCCACCGCCAAGTACCTCGGACTTCCTTCCGAGCAGCGCTTCCGCGGGATGGGCGTGTCCGCCTGTGCTACCTGCGACGGCTTTTTCTATCGGCGTAAGGATGTTGCCGTGGTCGGCGGCGGGGATACTGCCTGCGAAGAAGCTGCATACCTCGCCGGCCTGTGCAGGAAGGTCTACATGATTGTACGGAGGGATGTGCTGCGTGCCTCCGCGGCAATGCAGAAGCGCGTGATGGATGCCCCCAATATCGAGATCCTCTGGAACTGCAATACAAGTGAAGTGCTTGGGGATGACAGCGGCGTCACCGGCGCCAGGCTGCTCAGGAAGGACGGAAGCTCGTTTGATATCGCCATCGACGGATTCTTCGTTGCGATAGGCCATCATCCCGTGTCGGAGCTTTTCGCGAAATGGGTGGAAACAGACGCCAACGGATATATTGTTACTGACGGTTGCAGCAGCGCAACCAATGTCGAGGGCGTGTTTGCGGCCGGCGATGTGCAGGATCCGCACTATCGACAGGCGGTCAATGCCGCGGCATCCGGTTGCCGCGCCGCCCTGGACGCAGAAAAATTCCTGAAACGATGAAACGCATCCTTCCTCTCTTCGCCCTTATTGCCGCATGCGCCGTCTCCTGCAAAGGACAGTTCGACACCTTGCTTGATACCGGTTCCGCCGACGAGAAGTACGACGCCGCGTTCGCTTATTTCAATGCCGGAAAATACAACCGTTCCGCAAAACTATTCGAATCCCTGGCGGTCCTCAGCGGGGGAACGGAACGTGACGATACCGTCCAGTTCTACTGGGGACTGAGCAATTACAGGGCCAAGGATTACTACACTGCAGAGACTACTTTTGATAAATTCCTCCTCGAATATCCCCGCAGCCCTTTTGCCGAGCAGGCGGAATTCCTGCGGATAAACTGCCTTTACAAGTCCACTTTGCGCTACGAGCTGGACCAGACCCCGACCTACAAGGCCCTGGCCGCACTCAACGAGTATCTGATAAATCATCTTGAATCCGTCAATGCGGACGCCTGCCGCAACATGATAGCGGACCTGGAGGAGCGTCTGGACAGGAAGGCATTTGAAAACGCCAAGCTTTATTATAAGATGGAGGATTATAAGGCTGCGCGCGTGGCGTTCCGCAATATCCTGAAGGATGATGCCGACAATTGCTACCGCGAACAGATCCTCTATTATACCGCGATGTCCTCCTATAAGTTCGCGGCCCTTTCAGTGTCGTCCAAACAGAAAGAACGTTTCCTGATATTCTCCGACGATTACTTTGCCTTCATAGGGGAGTATCCGGAGTCGTCCTACCGCAAGGAGCTGGATGAGCTTTATATGAAAGTGAAAAAGAAAAAATGAAACTTCCCCCCGGGAAGCATCCGTAATAGAAGTATGGAAAAGAAAATACCTGTAAACACGATTACGCGGGACGTCAAGAGTCTCGCAGCCCCTACGGGCAACATTTACGAATCAGTGGTCATACTCTCCAAAAGGGCCAACCAGATAGCCCTTGCCGAGAAGAAGGAGCTTGCGGCGAAGCTTGAGGACTTCCGCAGTGAGCGCGATACCATGGAAGAGGTCTTCGAGAACAAGGAGCAGATCGAGATTTCAAAGTACTACGAGCGCCAGCCCAAGCCGGATCTTGTGGCAATAGCGGAATTCGAGAACGGAGAGCTTTGCTACCGGGTCGCCAATACGGACGATACCGCCAAATAGTAGCAGATGCTACGCTCCCTCTACGTAAAGAACTTTATACTGATAGACTCTCTGGATATCACTTTTCCGGAGGGTCTTATCATCATAACCGGGCAGACCGGTGCGGGAAAATCCATATTGCTGGGCGCCCTTTCCCTGCTTGCCGGCGGGAAGGCTGATGCCTCCAGGATATCTTCCGGCGCGGATTCCTGCGTCGTAGAGGCGGTTTTTTCAAAGGATGGGGAAGAAGAACTCATCGTAAGGCGTACGCTTTCCCGCTCCGGCCGTTCGCGATGCTTCATAAACGATGAACCGGTTCCGCAGCAGCAATTGGAAAGCCTGGCGGCTGAGCTGTTCGATATTCATTCCCAGCATGGCAGCCTGCTGCTCACCAGTCCGGCATTCCAGCTTTCCGTGCTGGATTCCTTTGCCGGGGCGGATTCCCTGCGCCGCGATTGTGCGGCTGCGTACAGTGACCTCAGCTCGGCTGAAGCGGAGCTGGAGCGTTTGCGCGGCAGGCTGGAAGAATCACGCCGGCGCAGCGATTATGAGCAGGCTGGTCTTGCCCTGCTTATGGATGCAGGCCTTCGCGAAGGGGAGTTGGAAGAACTTGAGGAAGAACACAGGCGACTGGCAAATGCCGGACAGATACTGGAGGCGCTGCAGGAAGCGGCGAAGCTGCCGGACACCCGTGCCCTGAGGGAAGCCGAACGCAAGCTCGCGCATATCGGCGGTTTCCTGCCGGAGGCGGCAGATCTGTCTGCGCGCCTTTGCTCGGCCCGTATAGAAATAGATGACATCCTTGCATCGATAGAGCAGGCGGAATCCTCAGTCGATGTATCCGCAGACCGGATGCAAATGGTAGAGGAGCGTATTTCTGCAATTTACTCCCTTCTACGCCGTTTTTCGTGCAGGACCGTCGAAGAGCTTATAGCGCAGCGTGATGAGCTGTCGTCGCGCCTGGAGTCGGACGAAAGGCTTGAGGAGGATATTGCGGCCCTAGTGAAAAAAATCGTGTCCCTGAGGCAGGCATACGACGAATGTGCGGCATCCCTTTCGGGCATCCGGCAGGAGGCGGCACCACGCTTTGCCACCCGCATAGCTTCGGACCTTCACTATCTTGAGATGGAAAGGGCTGTCTTCCGTGCGGAGCTGTCGGAATCGGCACCTTCCGCGACCGGACGTGATGCCCTTCAATTTACCTTTTCAGCGCATGGCGGCACTCCGGCGCCCCTTTCCAAGTGTGCGTCGGGTGGGGAGCTGTCCCGCATAATGCTTTGCCTTAAGGCGCTGGTTTCTGAATTCAGGGGAATGCCTACCCTGATTTTCGATGAGATTGATACCGGTGTTTCCGGGAGCGTGGCTGACAGGATGGGCTCGATGATATGCTCCATGGGCGCACACTGCCAGGTGATTGCAATCACCCATCTGCCCCAGGTGGCGGCCAAGGGTGACGCTCATTTTATAGTCAGTAAGGAATTGCTTGAGGGCGGTGGTGCCGTAAGCCACATAAGCCTCGCAGGGGAGCACGAGCGCACGATGGAAATCGCCCGCCTCCTGAGCGGCTCGTCCATAACTCCGGAAGCCATAGCCAACGCTGAATCCTTACTCGGGAAGCGTTGAACTCATTGTTTCGTTGAGATCGGGGTCGAAGGATATCCTGCGGAACGCCGTATTCACAAGCCCTTTGCACGATTCTTCCCTCAGGAAGCGGAAATCCGTAAGCAGGCCGTGTGCGGGAGCTCCGTCCTTTTCAATGCCGCAGGGCCATTTTTCCCCGTAAGCTGCGGCCAGCCGTATGAAATAGAGGGCGGTATCGTAGCCGTGGAATGCAAACTGGTTGGGCTCTGCGCCGTAGTATCGCCTGAAGGAGAGTATGAATTCGTCGACCGCTGCGGATGAATAGTCCACATAGTATGAACTGACCATCCTCGTGTTGGCATTGCCGAGAGCGTCCTCTTCGAATCTTTTGGCGTATGAACGTACCCTTGAAGTGCAGTATAATGCGGTTTCAGCTTTCTTTTTGCGGATGGGGCCCGAAAGGAAGTTTACCGCCGATGCTATAAATCCGGGATCTTCGGAAACAAGGACGAATCGTGCAGTGCCCTTTATGGTGGAATAATCGTGCGATAAATACGAGGCCCCGGGAGTTTCGAACGGGATTCCTTCCTTTTTCAGTTCCGTTTTCAGGAATTCGCATTTCCCGTCGTTCCCGGGCCCAAGGATGAATAATTTGTCCCAGAACTGCCATTCTTCACGTATCCAGCGCGCAAGCTCGGATAACCTGTCCTGCCATGTCCCGGGTACAAGTGCCACCAGACTGGAATCGGCGACATTCTCTATATCCTGCTCCAGAGGGACTACGGTCCATTCCCCCTCCCGGCGGTTTTGAAGGTCCTGTATCAGCTGGGAGGCAGGGGAGGCATCCACAACCAGATGGTAAGGGTCGCTTTCCCCGGGCATGTCTTCAGATGCGCCTGCAACATCCAGTTCCACTTTGATTCCCTCTACGGCCGCCTGCCGGACTCCCATCAGAAAGCCTTCGTAAAAATTCATATAACCGGCCTTTCTCTCGTCGGGCCCGTCGAGCGGGAGACGCAACTGCACCCTTACTGCCGCCGGTGCGGTAAACACGGCGTTGGTGTCGAGCACTTCCTGCCTGCCGTTCGAAGGGAAGAGCTTCAATTGTGCGCAGGCTTCGTGTGAAAGAGCCGGCAGCAGCAGCGCTGCACATATCAAGAATCTGGCTTTCATAATGTTTGGGCGAATGCAGTTAGTTCCGTGCAGAATTTTTCCCAGCCAAGGCGGCGTTTCTCGGCGCGTATCGCTTCGCGGCAGTTTTCCCGCAGTTCCGGCGATGCAAAGAAGCGCTCGATGCAGGATGCAACGCATTCGGCGGTTACCTGCTGCGCGACAATTCCCGTGCCGCGTTTCCCGATAGCCTCCTCCAGGCCTCCGACCGCCGTCACTATCATCGGTACTTCAAAGTGGTAGGCAATTGAACTTACACCGCTCTGGGTAGCGCTGCGATAGGGCAGTACCACTGCGTCAGCGGCGGAAAACCACCGCTTTACCTCAGAATCCCTTATGTATTCGGGATATAGGAAAATCCGCTTCCTGCCCGGACTGGTATCAATCTCGCGCTGGTATTTTTCAAAGGAACCGTAGGGCTCCCCGGCAATGATGAGCTGGTAGCTGTCGTCCAGGCGGTTGAATGCGTCTATCAGTATGTCCAGCCCCTTGTACTCGCGAATCAGGCCGAAGAAAAGCAGGTTCTTCTTGCCCGGCTGCAGGCCGAGTGACCTTTCGGCCTCTTCCCGGTCCAGTTTTTCCCCGAAATGGTTGTATACGGGGTGGGGAAGTACGGTATGGGGAATATCCGGCTTTATGGAGGCGAGTTCCCTTCCCACCTCCTCGCAAAGCGTGACCGCTCCGTCAAGTCCGGACAGGAAATAGCGCGTCAGAAGACCGTCGAAAGGCCTTCTTTCGTGCGGTATCACGTTGTCCAGTATGCCTATTACCTTTACGGAAGGATTCATCCTCCTTGCCACGAATCCGAGTGAGGGGGCGAAAAACGGCATCCAGTAGCGCAGGATCAGCAGATCGGGCTGCCAGCTGGCAATTTTCCGGGCTGTCTTTATCCAACTGAGCGGATTGATGCTGTCGAGCACCGCCTCCGACGGCAGTTCCACTGCATCGTCCCTTTCCGTTACGAACTGTGTCTTTCCGGGAAACAGCAGCGACGGATACTGGCGCTTGAAATTGAATGCCTTAACGGAATGAGCCCGGCTCAACTCGGTAAAAATCCCGGAGTTGAACTGGGCTATGCCGCCCCTGTACGGATGGAAGCAGGAGAGGATGGCTATTCTCACTTGCCCTTGCTCTTGGTGTATTCGGCGTTCAGGCCTTCGATGATTTCATCGGTGATGTCAAGGGCCGGAGTGGCGCAGACTATGGGGTAGGGCATATTGAGCTGCATCTGGTATGCCAGGATGATGTCGTAGCCCTTCTCCTCGTTGTAAGCATCCACAAAGGTCTTTACCGCATCGGTGATCTGGTTCATCATCACCTGCTGCTCCTCGGCCATCTCCTGCTGCTTCTGTGCAGCTTCCTCCTGGAACGAGGCGGCCTGCTGCTGGAGTCTCTGGTACTGCTCGTTGGCGGTGGAGGTCGTGAGGATACCCTTGTTCATCTTGTCCTGGAAGGCCTTCTGGTCGCGCTCGATGCGGTTCTGCTTCTTCTTCAGGTCCTGTTCGATATTCTGCACCTTGGTCTGGAGGGCTGTCCTCAGGTCATTGGCCATATCGTATTCCTCGATAACCCGGTCGAAGTCGAAATACACTATGGAACCCGCAGGGATGCCCTCGGTCTCTTCTCCTTCTGCAGCCTCGGCCTTCTTTTCCCTGCCGGTGAGGGAGAGCACACAGGCTGCGACCGCCACTACGAGGGCGCAGATGCTCAAAATAAGGGGTGTCTTTTTCATAAACGCAAATATAATCAATAATTTCTGATTCGGTCAAGATATTCTTTCAATGTCCGTTCCAGCCCGAGATAGAGGGCGTCGCAGATGATGGCGTGTCCTATTGATACCTCGTCGGTCCAGGGAATGTTCCGTATGAACCACGAGAGGTTCTCAAGGTTCAGGTCGTGCCCGGCGTTGAGCCCGAGCCCGCAGTCGCGCGCAGTTTCCGCTGCCTTCCGGTAGGGGGCGATTGCGGCTTCGCGGTCCGTCGCATAATTCGTCGCATAGGCTTCGGTATACAGCTCTACGCGGTCCGCTCCGCAAGCGAGCGCTCCCCGCACCATCTCCGGATCCGGATCCACGAAAATGGAAACGCGTATTCCCTCGGCCTTGAACAGGGCGCAGGTTTCGGAAAGGAATTCCCCGCTTTTAACCGTATCCCAGCCCGCATTCGAAGTAATCACGTTGGGGGCGTCCGGCACCAGCGTTACCTGGTTAGGATGTACTTCGCATACAAGGTCTACGAAGCTTTGGATGGGGTTGCCTTCGATATTGAATTCGGTCCCAATCACGGGCCGGAGCTTGCGTACGTCCGAATAGCGGATATGCCTCTCGTCGGGGCGGGGATGCACCGTAATCCCCTGTGCCCCGAAGCTTTCGCAGTCCAGGGCGGCCTTCACCACATCGGGAAGATTGCCTCCGCGAGCATTGCGGAGGGTGGCGAATTTGTTGATATTGACACTCAGTTGGGTCATAGCATGCAAAAATAAACAAAAAATTGCTAAATTTGAAGTTTGATATGACAATCGGCTACTTCATAAAGAATGATGCCCTGCGTACCGATGCGCGGGTGGATGCGCTGTTGAAGCATCTTTCGGCCTCCGGGCTCAGCCTTTGCCCCGTAACCGCCGCGGAAGGGATGCCGTCCGGTGTGCAGATGCTGCTTAGCATAGGCGGCGACGGCACTTTTCTCGATGCCACCCGCATAGCCGCCGGTGCCGGTGTTCCGGTGCTGGGCGTGAATATGGGGCGCATGGGCTTCCTTTCCGAGACCGGTGCCGACGATATCGCCGAACTTCTGCTGTCCGGGGCCTATTGCATCGAGGACAGGGCGATGCTCCAGGTGTCGATGCGCGATTCCGAGGGCAGGGATTTCCAGCCAGGGGAGCCGTTCTGGCCGTATGCGCTCAACGATGTGAGCGTCATGCGCTGCGGGGCGGCCATGCTAGGCATCGATGTAACCGTCGGCAGCGAAAAACTGCCTACCTACTGGGCCGACGGCCTCCTGGTATCTACAAGCACGGGCTCTACCGCCTATTCGCTAAGCGTCGGCGGCCCCATCTGCCTTCCGGATACTGAAATCCTTATCATTTCCCCGGTATCTCCTCACAACCTCAATGTGCGTCCGCTCATAGTGCCCCTGGATACGGCTGTCGGCATTTCCCTTCAGGCCCGCAGCGGGAAGGCGATGTTTACCATGGACAATTGCGTCTATACAATTCCTTCCGGCACGGTCATATCCCTGGGCGAGGCTCCAATCAAGGCCCGCCGCGTCAATGCAGGGAAATCCAATTTCATAGCTGCGCTCAAGAGCCGCCTCCTTTGGGGCTGCGACGTACGCAATTCCGGAGAACAGAGATAATTACAAAGATGAACGACAACAGCAGGATACCTCAGCACGTTTCCATAATCATGGACGGTAACGGCCGTTGGGCCAAGGCCCGCGGAAAAGACAGGTTTGAAGGGCATATCGAGGGCGTTGCCAGCGTCCGGGCAATAGTGGAGGCCGCTTGTGATGCGGGGGTGCGCTATCTCTCCCTCTACGCTTTTTCCGAGGAGAACTGGAACCGTCCGGACCAGGAGGTTTCGTCCCTTATGGAGCTGCTCGCCAGGTCCATGCTCGGAGAGAAGGAAAACCTTGCGGCCAACGGGGTGAGGCTCCGTATCCTGGGCAACAGGGCGCGCCTTTCCGCCAAGATAAACGCGATTATTGATGAGGCGGAGGCATATACGGCCGGAGGCACCAACCTTACCCTGATCGTATTCATAAGTTACAGCGGTCAGTGGGACATCCTCCAGGCGGCTAAGAAAATTGCCGCTGAAATTGCCGCCGATCCATCGTTCGACCCTTCACCGGAGGACTTCGCGTCCCATCTGGTTACGGCCGGCGTTCCCGATCCCGATCTGCTGATACGCACTTCCGGCGAGCAGCGCATAAGCAATTACCTGCTCTGGCAGTGCGCATACACCGAATTTGTCTTCACCGATACACTTTGGCCCGATTTTCGGAAGGAAGCCTTCGCCGATGCTCTCGAGCGCTACGCTTCCCGCGACCGCCGATACGGTACAGTCAAGACGGAATAGGGAATTTTTTGCTATATTTGCAGGCTTGTAGATGAAAAGGATACTGTTCGTACTGTCATTAGTTGCCGCCCTGGCGGGCGCACTGCCTCTTCGTGCCGATGAAAAGGGCATCGAGGTGGACTATGCGAACCCTAAGACCTATGTCATCGGCGGAATATCGGTGGAAGGGAACAAATACTTCCGTTCAGAGCAGATACTGCAGCTTACGGGACTTTTTGTCGGCAACACCATTACGGTCCCGGGCGAAGAAACGGCATCCGTCGTACGCCGTCTGTGGATGCAGCGCTATTTCGAGGATGTCTCCTTTGAAATCGACCATATTTGCGCGACCGGCGATACCGCTTGGTTCAAGCTGTGCATAGCGGAGCGGCCGCGCGTATCGCGCTGGACCTTCACCGGAGTGCGTTCAGGGGAAAAGAAAGATCTGCAGGAGCGCCTGAAGCTCCGCCGCGGCGGTGAATTCTCCGAATACGTGGAAAAAACCTGCACGGACATCATCAAGCGTTATTATGCAGACAAGGGTTTCCTTCTCTGCGATGTCATCGCCCAGGTGGTTCGCGATACCATGGTGCGCAGCGCCATCCGTGTGAACTTCGACGTCCAGAGAGGGGAAAAGATCAAGATCAAGACCATAAACTTTATCGGTGAACGGGAACTGAAGGATTTCAAGCTTTCCCGCTCGATGAAGAAAACCAAGTCCGCAAAGTGGTACAACTTCTTCAATAGCAAGAAATTCAATGAGAAGGAGTACATCAATGACAAGAAGTCCCTCGTCAGCGCCTTCAATGAGGCGGGTTTCCGCGACGCCCGGCTTGTGCGCGACAGCATCTACTATATTACTACCAAGGAGGGACGCAAGAGGCTGGGGATAGACCTGTATCTTGAGCAGGGAAAGAAATACTATTTCGGCGACATCAGCTGGACCGGAAATTCCGTTTATCCCACCGATGTGCTCGACAATGTGCTTTCCATAAAGAAAGGTGACGTGTACGACGTGGTGACCATGCAGAAGCGCCTTTTCGGCGGCGGGAAGCAGGGTGAATACGATGTCTCCAAGCTCTATCGCGACAACGGTTACCTGTTTTTCAGCCTGAATCCGGTTGAAACCAATATCCAGAACGATACCGTCGATGTCGAGATGCGCATTTCCGAGGGCAAGCAGGCGACGCTCAACAATATTATCATCAACGGTAACGACCTGACCAACGAAAGGGTGGTGCGCCGCCAGATTTTCACCCGTCCCGGATATCTGTTCAGCCAGACGGATTTCGAGCGTTCCGTGCGTGAGATCGCTTCTCTCGGGCAGTTCGATCCGGAGGCCATAATGAATCCCAATACCGGGTATTCAATTATCCCGAACCAGCTTACCAACACGGTGGACCTGGTATACAACGTGACCGAAAAGCCCTCGAGCCAGCTCGAGCTTTCCGGCGGCTGGGGAGGTCGTACCTTCGTAGCCACCGTCGGTGTCTCTTTCAACAACTTCTCCACCCGCAGGCTCTTCGAGAAGGGAGCCTGGCGCCCGGTCCCGCTGGGAGATGCGCAGAACCTCGCCTTCCGCTTCCAGACCAACGGTACCTATTACACCGCTCTTACTGCCAATTTCACCGAACCCTGGCTCTTCGGAAAGAAGCCTACGTCGCTGAACCTTGCGGCATACTACACGCGCCAGACCAATTCATACATACCCCTGAATATCCTCAGCAACGACAAGCAGTTCGAGGTCTTCGGTTTCTCGGCATCGCTTGGTAACCGCCTGAAATGGCCTGACAACTATTTCGTGCTCTATAACGGCCTGAGCTGGCAGACTTACCGTCTTACCAACTGGTATTCGGGTTATTTCATTTTCGAAAACGGTATTTCCAACAACATAAGCTATACCATCAGCCTTTCGAGGAACTCCACCGACCAGCAGATTTATCCCCGCCAGGGCTCCGACATCCAGCTTTCACTGTCGCTCACGCCTCCGTTCTCCCTTTTCCGCAAGTACGATTACGATGCCGACGGCAACAAAGTGCCGGTTAACAGCTGGAAGGACATTGATTACGACAAATGGACCGCCCAGAACCGTTATCGCTGGATAGAGTATCATAAATGGAAGATCTCGGCCACGACCTATACGAAGCTTGTCGGCGACCTCGTGCTCATGACCCGCGCCCAGTTCGGTTACCTTGGTTATTACAATCGCAGGTGGGGTTATTCTCCTTTCGAAGGATTCCTCGTCGGCGGCGACGGAATGTCGGGTTACAATACTTATGGTTCCGAGGTCATCTCCCTGCGCGGTTATGAGAATTATTCCCTTACGCCGCAGCAGTTGACGGGATATAACTCCAACGGCTATTCATACGCCGGAAACGTTTATGACAAGTTTACCGTGGAACTCCGTTACCCGGTCATCATGCAACCCAGTACCACGATTTTCGTGCTGGGCTTCCTGGAAGGAGGAAACTGCTGGTCCGACATCCGCGACTTCAATCCCTTCCAGATCAAGAGGAGTGCAGGTTTGGGCGTGCGCATATTCCTCCCGATGATCGGCCTGCTGGGTGTTGACTGGGGCTGGGGCTTCGATGATCCTACCCACGGAAAGAGCCAGTTCCACTTTGTTATCGGACAACAATTTTAATTTTTACAGATATGAAAAAGTTTTTCTTGATTGCAGCAACTGCGCTGGTTTCCATTACCGGATTTGCACAGCAGAAGTTCGCCCACGTGAATACCGAAGAACTGGTGCAGCTCAGTCCCGAGTCTGACCAGGCGAGGGCTACTCTCTCCGCATCGCGCAAAGAAGCCCAGGATACTTATCAGGCAATGGTGGAAGAATTCCAGGCCAAGTACCAGAAATACGAGCAGAACGGCCAGACCTGGACAACCGCCATCCGCGAGAGCAAGGAGAAGGAGCTTACCGATATCCAGACCCGTATCCAGGAATTCCAGCAGTCCATACAGACTGAACTGCAGCAACAGCAGCAGCAATTGTTCGCCCCTATCTACAAGAAGGCGCTGGATACTGTGAAGGAGATTGCCAAGGCTGCAGGTTACATCTATGTATTCGAGGTGAACGGACTCGTCTACTTCGACCCGTCCCAGAGCACCGACATTACCCCCGAGGCGCGCAAGAAACTCGGCATTCCCGCCGACCGCACCCTCGAATCCCTCCAGGCTGAGCTTCAGGCCCAGCAGCAGGCGCAGTAGATTGGCTTCCGTCCTTCGAAAAATGGCCTTGCAGCGTTAGGGCGCATTTGACTATCGTCTTTGAGCTTCGCACTTCGGATATCGGAACAAGTTCCACATCGCTCAGTTTGGCGCTCAATTCCCCGGATAGGGTTGCGAAGCAACAAGCGCCCGCTGCTGCAGAGCATTTTTCCAGGAAGCCAATCCAACAACATTTGAAGCTAGTAGTATACAATTCGGTTAATTATGCAGAACAAGATTATAGATGTAAAGGACGTCGTAATCAGGTTTGCGGGGGACTCCGGGGACGGCATGCAGCTGACCGGCTCCCTTTTCGCCGATATGTCCGCCATCTACGGCAACGGACTGTCGACCTTCCCTGATTATCCGGCGGAAATCCGCGCCCCGCACGGCACCGTCTCCGGCGTATCCGGATTCCAGGTCCACATCGGCGACGGCTCTGTAAACACTCCCGGCGATTTTTGCGACCTGCTGGTGGCAATGAATCCCGCGGCCCTCAAGGCGAACGCCAAGTGGTGCAAGCCCACGGCCATGATTCTTGTGGACGACGACGCCTTTGACGAGGCCGGCCTGCGCAAGGCGGGCTTCACGACGGACAACCCCTTCGAAGAGCTTCGGGTTGAGGACCGCACCCTGATCGTAGCGCCCATCACCACGCTTACCAAAGAGAGCCTCAAGGACAGCGGAATGGACCAGAAGGCCATACTCAAGTGCAAGAACATGTTCACCCTCGGCATGGCCTGCTACATCTACAGCCGTCCGCTTGAATACATCTATCAGTACCTTGAAAAGAAGTTCTCAAAGAAGCATCCGGAAGTCATAGCCCCCAACAAGAAGGTGCTTAACGACGGATTTAACTACGCGGCGAACATACAGGCGATACCCAATACTTATACGGTAGCGAAGGCGGCCGATCTGCCCAAGGGAACCTACCGCAATATCACCGGTAACCAGGCTGCGGCATGGGGCCTCATCGCCGCCGCGGAAAAATCCGGGCTGCCGCTTTTCTGCGGTTCCTACCCGATTACGCCGGCTACGGCGATACTCGAGGAGCTGGCCCTGCACAAAAACCTGAATGTACGGACCGTGCAGGCGGAGGATGAAATTGCCGGCATCTGTACGGCGATAGGCGCATCCTATGCCGGCCATCTTGCGGCAACCACCACTTCCGGTCCCGGCATCTCCCTGAAATCGGAGGCGATGGGACTCGCGGTGATTGCGGAACTGCCCCTGGTCGTAGTGGATGTGCAGCGCGGCGGCCCCTCTACCGGAATGCCTACGAAGACTGAGCAGACAGACCTTGACCAGGCTCTCTATGGCCGCAACGGCGAATGTCCTATGCCGGTCGTGGCAGCCCACTCGCCGGCCCATTGCTTCGACGCCGCCTTCAATGCGGCAAAGATTGCACTTGAGCACATGACGCCGGTGATGCTGCTCTCCGAGGGCTTCCTCGGCAATGGCAGCGAGCCCTGGCGCATCCCTTCGATGGCGGATTATCCCGCGATCGTTCCTCCGTTCGTACAGGGTGAAATGCCGGAAGGGGAGAAATTCCGTCCCTTCGAACGCGACCCCGAGACGCTGGTGCGCCGCTGGGCTGTTCCAGGGACGAAGGGCTACGAACACCGCGTCGGCGGACTGGAGAAGAATCACGCGGGCGTGCTCTCGACGGACCCCGCCAATCATGCACAGATGGTGGCCGAGCGTGCGGAGAAAGTGCAGCGTATCGCAGCCAGCCTGCCGCCGCTTTCCGTCCGCGGACCTAAGTCCGGCAAGTTGCTGGTCGTGGGCTGGGGCGGCACCTATGGGCATATCCTCAGCGCAGTAAGTGAGGTGGAGGGTGTTTCCTTCGCGCACTTCGACTATATCATGCCTTTGCCGGCCAATACCGGTGAGGTACTTTCCTCGTTTGAGAAAGTGCTGGTCTGCGAGCTCAATTCCGGGCAGTTTGCGCGTTACCTGCGCGGCCTCTTCCCCGGAGTGGATATCCGCCAGTGCAACAAGGTGCAGGGACAGCCGTTCCTCGTTACCGAAATCGTGGAGGCGATTCGTGATTTGTTTTGAGAAAGGATAAAATAAGCAGCCGCTTCGGGTTGTCCGGGGAATCAACGGACGAAGTGAGCGATATGGAACTCGTTCCAATATCCGAGCTGAGGACAGTTGAAAACGATAGTTAAATGTGCCCTACGCGGCCACTTATTTTATTGAAAAAGTTCAAAACAAATTGAGAAGGTTATTTTAAAGCGAGATAAGACTATGATGCAATATACAGCGAAAGATTTTAAGAGTAACCAGGAGGTGCGCTGGTGCCCCGGTTGCGGTGATCATGCGGTGCTGGCGGCCCTGCAGCGGGCTCTTCCCGTCGTAAGCGAAGATGCCGGCCTACCCAAGGAGAAGTTCGTCGTAGTGTCCGGTATCGGATGCTCGTCGCGGCTTCCTTATTATATGGACACCTACGGCTTCCATAGTATCCACGGTCGTGCGACGGCCATCTCCACCGGTATCAAGGTGGCGCGCCCGGAACTTTCCGTATGGCAGGCCTGCGGCGACGGCGATGCGCTCGCTATCGGCGGCAACCACTTCATTCACGCCATCCGCCGTAATATCGATATCAATATCGTCCTTTTCAATAACCGTATCTACGGCCTTACCAAGGGGCAGTATTCCCCGACTTCCAAGCTCGGTGCGATTACCAAGACATCGCCCTACGGTACGGTGGAACCGCCTTTTAACCCCGGTGCCCTGGTATTGGGAGCCAAAGGAACCTTCTTTGCCCGTTCCCTGGACATGGACCTCAAGCTGAATGAGGAAATTATGGCCCAGGCGGCCCGCCACAAGGGCGCGTCCGTGATGGAGATGCTTACCAACTGCGTAATCTTTAATGACGGGACGCACAAGGAGATTTCCGATCCTGCCGTAAAGGCGGACCGCACCATTGTCCTGCGCCACGGAGAAAAGATGCTGTTCGGTTCAGACAGGAAGAAGGGGCTTGTACTTGACGGGAAGTCGCTGAAAGTCGTTACGGTAGGGGAGAACGGAGTGACTGAGGATGATATCCTTGTTCACGACGCGCACTGCCCCGATATGGGCATGCACCTGATGCTCGCAGAGATGAAGGCTCCTGATTTCCCGGTTGCCCTCGGTATCATCCGTGACGTCGAGGCGGATACCTACGATGCCGCGGTTAACCGTCAGGTGGAGGAGGTCAGCGCAAAGGCGAAAATCCACTGTGTGGACGACCTGCTCAGGAGCGGTTCCACATGGGAGGTCGCATAGGACTTTGTCAGAACGACTTTTTGTGCCTGAAAATAATATTGAAGACGCTACCCCAGAAGTAACGCCAGTCGGTGCGCAAAGGTGCCTTCAGGTATGCTTCGATGTAGCGTCTTTCGCTGTCCATGACGTTCTCGATGGTCTTGGGAGAGTCCGCTTCATAATAAAACGGCGGCAGCAGGCCGGGCTTTACCTTAATCCTCAACTCCTGCATTTCCGGTGAATAGAGACTGAAATAGTGCCGGCTCAGCGGACGTACGCCTACCAGCTTCAACTCTCCTTTCAGGAAATTCAGTATCATCGGCAGCTCGTCCAGCCATGTGCGGCGCATAAAGCGTCCCCAGAGCGTGACACGGTAGTCACGCTTGAATTTTCCGCCGTCCTGAAGCCCTTCGTGGGCATATACATAAGGCTGGAGGTACTCCGAGTAGGAGTACATAGTGCGGAATTTGTACACATGGATAATCTTGCCGCCTTTTCCAACTCTTGCCAGTTTGATAAGCGGCCCGCAGGCGGGTTCCACATCCCAGACCGGAGCCTTGCTCTTGCGGCACAGCACGAAAAGGCGCCCGTGACGGAATTGTTCGTCTATTACCTCGAATCCGGCCCGGTACATCCTTCCCAGTACCTCGACGCGGCTGTAGCTGCGGTTGCGCCCCTTCGTTATCCCGAAGTATACATCCCTCAACAGAGGCATCTTTGCGCAGAACCGGTGCCAGAACCAGTGTCCCAGGCAGGCAATGTAGTTGAGCCCTTTCGGGTAGGCCTGCATGATCAGCTGTTTCTTGAGCGCGGCCGTACGTACGAAGCACCAGAAATAGCCTCCGGCTTCCAGGACCTCGTTGGCCCGTCCAAGGAAGGTGTTGAGGTGGCGGATTTTGTTAAGGGTGCGTTTGCTGATTATCAGTTCGGGCTCAAGCCTCTTTAGGGGGAGGAGCGCGTTCCCGTCGTCGGTGTCTACGATGAAGGTGCTGTCTTCGAAGCTGTCCAGATTGTCGTCAATCCACTGTAAGCCATCCTTGGGAGACATACCTTTTGTAGCCTCGAAGATGCGGATCAGGTCAGGGTTGGAGATGAGGTGTTTCTCCAGCTTCTCTCCGCTCTCATTGCCGGCCTCGGTATAGCCTTCGGGGACAGGGGCATTCTCCCACTGGACGGTAATCAGCGGTTTTCTCATCCGCGGAGGGCTTTAATGACAGCATCGCTGACGCGGTCCGTGTCTTCCCTGGTGAGGTAGGGGTGCATTGGCAGGCTCAGGACGGTCTGCGACAGTTCCCGTGCATTGGGGCAGTCGCGGTTTTGTAGCTGTGCAAATGCCGTCTGTGCGCTCATGGGGGCGGGGTAATAGACCATCGACGGAATGCCTTCCGCCTTCAGGGCGGCCTGCAGTTCATCCCGCTGCTCTCTGCTGTTCAGTTTTATTGTGTACTGGGCCCGGCTGGAAAGGAATCCTTCCGGAATGTGCGGTGTCTGCACAATGTCCGCGAGTTTTTCGTCATAACGGGCTGCGGCGGCATTCACCGCGTCCAGTTCGGAGGCCTCGAAGGCATCCAGTTTTATTTGCAGGATCGCGGCCTGGATGGCATCCAGGCGGGAATTCATCCCTATCCTTACATTGTCGTATTTAAAACTGCCTTTCCCGTGTACACGCAATGAATCGGCAAGGGCGGCCCAATCGTCATTGTCAGTAAAGATGGCGCCGCCGTCGCCATAGCATCCAAGGGGCTTTGCGGGGAAGAACGATGTCGTGGAAATGTCGCCGAACCCGCAGGCCCTCTTGCCGTCCATTGCGCCACCGAAGCCCTGGGCTCCGTCTTCCAGCACTTTCAGGCCGTATTTGCGGGCTATCGGCAGGATTCCGGCATAATTGGCGGGAAGGCCGAAAAGATCTACGGCGATTATTGCGCGCGGCTTGAGAATCCCTTCGGAAATGGTCTGCTCAATCGCTTTTTCAAGGTCTTCGGGGCAAATCCAGAAATGTTTTTCGGATACGTCTACGAATACCGGGGTGGCACCTTCGGCCGCTACGGCTTCGGCCGATGCAAAGAAGGTGAAATCGGGTACGAAAACTGCATCTCCCGGGCCTATGCCCCATATCTTGAGGGCGATTGTAAGGGCATCGGTGCCGTTAGCGCAACTTATGCAGTGCTTCACACCTACGTATTCTGCCAGCCTTTTTTCAAAGTCCTTTACACAGTCGCCGAGTATGTATTTGCCGGAGGCTGCCAAACCGCACATGGCGGCGTCGATTCTGGGCTGCAGGGCCCTGTACTGCGCTTTTAAATCTCTGAATTCCATTTTGACTATCGGAGTATGGTACCCTCGTCCGTAACCGTGCCTATGCGGCGCGCCGGAACACCTGCCATAAGGGCATGGTCGGGGACATCGTGCGTAACAACAGCCCCGGCTGCGATCATCGCACCCTCGCCGATGGTGTGACCGCATACGACAGTGCAGTTGGCGCCCAGGCTGGCTCCGCGTTTTATCAGGGTTTTCTTATAGACTCCGTGTACGGGATATGCGGCGCGCGGTACGCTCACGTTCGTGAATACGCATGACGGTCCGCAGAAGACATCGTCTTCAAGTTCCACTCCCTCATACACGGAAACATTGTTCTGGATCCGGCAACCGTTCCCGATAATCACTCCGGGACCTATGTTCACATTCTGCCCCAGGGAACAGTCCTTTCCGATCACGGCGCCCTTCTGCACGTGGCTGAAGTGCCATATCTTCGTGCCTTCGCCTATTATTGCGCCTTCATCTACATAACTGCTGGGATGGACGAACACCCCGGGAAATTCCGTTGCCATAGTGCAAATATACCAATAATTTCTAAAAACAGCTTCTGTACGGAATTTTTTGTATATTTGCGGTCTGAAACAGGAGAGATGCCGGAGTGGTCGATCGGGGCAGTCTCGAAAACTGTTGAGCTCTTACGGGCTCCCGGGGTTCGAATCCCCGTCTCTCCGCGCTATGCAATGTCAACGGCAGAATGCCGCCCACCCGGGCGGCATTTTTATAACCGGAGAGCCCGTCGCAAGCTCGCTTGCGTAAAGGCTCTCCCGTTATAAAATAGCGTGACGTAGTCACGCATCTGCCGTTGCATTGCTCCCGGACACCCGGGGAAAAGGCCCGCGCAGCGGGGCTAATCCCCGTCGCGAGCTTGCTCGCGTAAGGGAGCGCCTGTACGCAAAAGGAGCCGTTGGCTCATCTGCCGTTGCATTGCTCCCGGACACCCGGGGAAAAGGCCCGCGCAGCGGGACTAATCCCCGTCGCGAGCTTGCTCGCGTAAGGGCGCGCCTGTACGCAAAAGGAGCCGTTGGCTCATCTGCCGTTGCATTGCTCCCGGACACCCGGGGAAAAGGCCCGCGCAGCGGGACTAATCCCCATACGCAGAAAGGCTATTGTAAAACTCCGATAATATGACTAACTTGCAAGGTTTATTTGTCAGCTGCATCAAGTGAAGATTATGATAAAGAATTTTGTAGAAGAACTGAAGTGGCGCGGGATGATCCACAACATCACCCCGAATGCCGAGGAAGAACTGATGAAGGGCCCGACGGCCGCCTACGTAGGCATTGATCCGACTGGCGACAGCCTGCATATCGGACATCTTGTAAGTATAATGATTCTCAAACACTTCCAGGCCTGCGGCCACAAGCCGTACGCACTGGTGGGAGGAGCCACGGGCATGATAGGCGATCCGTCGATGAAAAGTGCGGAGCGCAATCTTCTGGACGAGGAAACCCTCGCGCACAACGTGGCGTGCATCAAGGCCCAGCTGGGCCGCTTCCTGGATTTCAATTCCGACGCCCCCAACAAGGCTGAACTGGTGAACAACTATGACTGGATGAAGGACTATACCTTCATCAACTTTACCCGTGACATCGGCAAGCTTATCACAGTAAACTACATGATGAGCAAGGATTCAGTGAAAAAGCGCCTGCAGCGCGACTCCTCCGAGGGAATGTCCTTCACGGAATTCTCCTATCAGCTGCTTCAGGGCTACGATTTCCTCTATCTCTACGAACATCACGACGTGCAGTTGCAACTTGGCGGAGCTGACCAGTGGGGGAATATCACCACCGGAACGGAGCTTATCCGCAGGGTACTGGGAAAGGAAGCACACGCCCTGACCTGCCCGCTCATCACCAAGGCCGACGGCGGCAAGTTCGGAAAGACCGAGAAAGGCAATGTCTGGCTCGATGCAGAACGCACCACACCCTATCAGTTCTACCAGTTCTGGCTGAACGTCAGCGACGAGGATGCGGAGCGTTATATCAAGATTTTCACGATGCTGGACCGCCCGACCATCGAAGCCGCGATTGCGGAGCACCGCTCCTGCCCCGAGATGCGTTCGCTGCAGAAGCTGCTCGCCCGCGAGGTGACGGTGATGGTACATGGCGAACAGGAGTACGAAAATGCGCTGAAGGCCTCTGCGATGCTCTTTGGTAAAGCTACTGCCGAAGACCTGCGTTCCCTGGACGAGAAGACCTTCCTTGCCGTGTTCGACGGGGTTCCGACCTTTGAAATCGAGCGTTCGAAACTGCCTCTGGGCATATTGGATGCTCTGGCAGTGGAGACCGCGGTTTTCCCTTCGAAGGGCGAAGCCCGCAAGATGATCCAGGGCAACGGTTTCTCCATAAACAAGGAAAAGCGCACCGACCCGATGGGGCAGCTCACCGAGGCCGATATCATCGACGGTAAATACATCCTTGCCCAGAAGGGTAAGAAGGACTATTATATAATCAAGGTAAAATAGTTATGGACAAGGCCCCCTCTACCCGGCAGCTTCGCGTGGCGCGCGAACTGCAGCGCGACCTGGCCGAGATTATCCGCAGCAAGGGAATGGCTGCATTCGGCGGCGCGATGGTTACCGTAAGCGAGGTCCGCATCAGTCCCGACCTCTCGGTAGCCAAGGTATATGTCAGCATTTTCCCCTCGGACAAGGCTCCGGAGGTGATGCGTATGCTCGATGAGAACGCCCGTGCCTATCGTGGGGAACTTGGCCGCAAGGTGGCATCGCAGCTCCGTATCGTGCCCGAACTGACCTTCTTCCTGGATACCAGCCTCGATTACGCAGAGCACATCGACGAGCTCTTGAAAAAGTGAGACTGCCGCTCTTCATCGCCCTGCGCTATCTTTTTGCGCGAAAGTCGCACAATGTCATCAATATAATCTCGGCTATCAGTGCGGCGGGGATGGCTGTGGGTACAGCGGCTCTGATAATCATCCTCTCGGTTTACAATGGCTTTGACGGCATCGTCCGCAGCAATCTTTCGGATTTGGATCCGCAATTGCGCATTGAGCCAGGCGAGGGCAAGTTCTTCGTCCCTTCGGACAGCCTGCTCAGTGCGCTTGCGGCGGACCCGCGCGTACTTTCGTTTGAGCCTGTGCTGGAGGAAAATGTCTTTCTTCGCTACGGTGAGTCCCAGGCCATAGTTTTTGCGAAAGGCGTGGGAAGTGGCTTTGAGCGGCGCTCGCGCCTTGCCTCCCATTGCACTTCGGGCGAGTTTCTGCTTTATCGTGGCGATGAGCCGATGGCGTCGGTAGGAAGCGCCGTTGCATGGAAGGCAGGTATCCGTCCGCAGTTCCTCACTCCGCTTGAGCTGTGGTTCCCGGATCCGGATGCCCAGATATCGCCGCGCAATCCTTCCGCGTCCATGCGTTCAGAAAAACTCGGGGTTTCGTCGCTCTTTTCAATCAGCGCAGACCTGGATGCAAAGCTGGTGATTGTGCCTTTCGAAGTGATGGAGCGCCTGATAGGGCACAGTGATGACTCCGGGAGGATAAGTGCCCTGGAGCTTGTGCTCAGGGACGATAGTGCGAAGACAGTGCGCAGTTTCATCCGTGACTGGGAAAACCGGCCCGGTCTTGTCTTCAAGGACCGCTATGCACAGCACGAGGAGTTCTATCGTATGATGCGCTTCGAGAAGGCCGCAATCTTCATGATTCTCCTGTTCGTGGTGCTGATAATCGCATTCAATATCTTCGGGGCTCTGTCTATGCTGATGCTCGAAAAGAAGGATGATATCAGTATCCTCCGGGCGATGGGTGCCACTCCGGCACTGATTCGGTGGATTTTTGTGCTTGAAGGATGGATGATTTCACTGCTGGGACTTGCCGTAGGGCTGGTGCTCGGGACTGGACTTGTGCTGCTCCAGCAGGCTACGGGCCTTATCAGGATGCCCGGAAATTTCCTGGTGTCAGCTTACCCTGTAAGCCTTGCCTGGAGTGACCTTGTCATCGTCGCTGTCGGGGTCGCCCTGGTAGGTTATGTCATCGCTCTCCTCCCTGTGCTCGGTAGTAACGGCAAGCAGAGTGCAGCCTGAGCCGACGGGGGCGAGGTTGTAATCTCCTACTTCAGCGGGGACCAGCAATATGCCGTTTTCCGGGACTTCCGTACTTTCTCCGTTTTCAGTTACTGCCCTGAATGCGCCGTCAAGGGCATAAATCAGGACATAGCTGTCCGTGATGGCGCCGCGCATCAGCATAGGCTCCCTTAATGCCAGGCGCGAAACGCTGAACTGGGGCAGCTGCATCAGTAGACTCTTGCCGTCTTCGCCGTTGCCGGGGCGGTATTTATGGAAATCTATGAAGTCAAAGGCATCTTCCAGCATTTCAGGCAGATGGAAATCCAGTTCAGAGGACTGGCTTACTTCTATCAGTTCCAGTTCGCCTTCCGCACCGTGAATGGTACCGGATGGAATCTGGTAGTACTCTCCGGCGTGGGGAATCATCGTATTAAGCAGGGATGCCGCCTGGCCGCCGTTCATCGCTTCCCAGACCACGGATGCCTCACAGTCGTTTTTCAGGCCCAGGTGCAGGCGCGCTCCCTTGCCGGCTTTCAGTACGTACCACCATTTCTCCTTGCCGAGGGAATCAAATCGGGCCTGGGCCACGTCGTCTCCCGGATGCACCATCAGGGGCAGTCCGTCGCCAGTCTTTATGCAACGCATCTGAACGGGGAAAAGCAGTCCGTACCAGCGGAAGACGTCTTCTCCCGTCACGCGGTCCATATACAGTTCCATCAGCTCATCCAGCGTGGTGCCTCCCAGCCATCCTCCGCCGATTATGGTATCCATATAACCGAGCTCCGTTCCGAGGAGCCTCATGGGGTATAATTTCTTGTCTTCCATCCTTGCAAAGATAAGGCAAAAATTCTTATCTTCGCCATTATGAAAGGAGTCAATATTTTTCTTGCTGAGGGATTCGAGCCAGTGGAGGCTCTTGCTCCCTGTGACGTGCTTCGCCGGGGCGGGCTGGATGTCCGTCTTGTTGCAATCGATGAAGAGCCTGTAGTGATGTCCGCACACGGGATAGCGGTAGGCCCGGATGCGTTCCTTGCGGATATGGAATCCTGCCCGGAGGCGACTTCCGCTTCCGATGTGATGATTTTCCCCGGCGGAATGCCCGGTGCCCGCAACCTTGCGGAAAACGCCCGCCTGATGCAGCTGATGCGCGAACATTATGCGGCAGGCGGTACCCTTGCGGCGATCTGTGCTGCTCCGGGGCTCGTGCTTTCGCAGCTCGGGGACCTTTCCGGCGTGCAGTTTACCTGTTACGACGGATTCGAGGCGCCGATGATCGCGAAAGGGGCAAAATATACAGCCGCCGGTACAGTGACCAGCGGCCGTATCATTACCGGACGGGGTCCGGGCTATGCCACCGAATTCGGATTGGCCGTCCTGGCAGCGGTAAAAGGCGCCGATGCCGCGGAGGCTGTCCGCTCGGGGATGTACCTCGCGTAATTACTTCTTCTCGAAGAAACGCTTCCAGAGGCCCTGGAATCCTGCGCCGTGGCGGGCTTCGTCCTTGGCCATCTCGTGGACGGTGTCATGGATGGCGTCGTATCCCAGCGCCTTGGCGCGCTTGGCGATAGCCAGCTTGCCCTCGCAGGCACCGCACTCGGCTTCCATGCGCTTCTTGACATTGGTCTTGGTGTCCCAGACGACCTCGCCCAGCAGTTCGGCGAACTTGGCCGCGTGCTCGGCTTCTTCCCAGGCGTAGCGCTTGAACGCTTCTGCAACCTCGGGATAGCCCTCGCGGTCGGCCTGGCGGCTCATGGCAAGGTACATGCCCACTTCCGAGCATTCGCCATTGAAATGGTCATGCAGGCCCTGCATGATTTCAGCGTCGTCTACGCGGCCGTCTCCGAGCCCGTGCTCGCAGGCCCAGTTCAGGCCCTCGTCCTTGATTTCACTGAATTTTTCGCTCTTCGCGTGGCACTGCGGGCACTCTGCGGGGGGATTCTCTCCTTCATAGACAAAGCCGCAGACCATGCATCTGAATTTCTTTTTCATAATGTGTACTATTTATTGGGTTTCGTTTTGCGATTCAAGCAAAGATATGTAAAAATTTGTTATTTTTGCGCTCCGTATAACTGAATATCCAAAATTTTAGAGAAAATATTATGAGAAAGAAAATCGTTGCCGGAAACTGGAAGATGAATACCACTGTTTCCGAGGGTGTACAGCTTGCCAAAGAAGTCGTTGCCGCCTCCGCGGAGGTCCCTGCGGGCGTAGGGCTCGTGATTGCCACTCCGTTCACGCATCTCTGCCCTGTGGCGGAGGTCGTCAAGGGAACCCGCGTCTGCCTTTCTGCACAGAACTGCGCGGACAAGGAGAAGGGCGCCTACACCGGAGAGGTTTCCGCCGATATGCTCGTTTCCGCCGGTTGCGAATATACCATCCTCGGTCACTCCGAGCGTCGCCAATACTACGGCGAGACGGATGCCAAGCTTGTGGAGAAGGTAAAGCTTGCCCTTTCCCGCGGCCTGAAGGTGATCCTCTGCGTGGGAGAGAACCTGGACGAGCGTGAGGCCGGCCGCCACTTCGACGTGGTGGGCGAACAGACCCGCAATGTCCTCTTCCAGTTCAGCGCTGAAGACATGAAGAACATCGTCATTGCATACGAGCCCGTATGGGCCATCGGCACCGGCAAGACCGCAACGGCGGAGCAGGCGCAGGAAATCCATGCGTTCATCCGCAAGACCGTGGCGGAGAAGTTCGGAGCTGCGGTAGCGGACGATATGACCATCCTTTATGGTGGCAGTTGCAAGCCTTCCAACGCGAAGGAGCTCTTTGCCTGCGCCGATATCGACGGTGGCCTGATCGGCGGCGCAGCTCTCAAGGCAGCGGACTTCATCGCTATCGCCCAGTCGTATTAAGCGGCTGTTTTGCGCTGATGCGCAGATTCTGGATTTTTATACTGCTCGCCGTTTCATGTAGCCGGAGCTACGAAACGGTGGGCGGTTTTGCGCAGGGGGGTACCTATAGCGTTTGCTACAACACCGCTGGCCTGAAGCTCTCCCGGGAGGAAATCGCCCGCAAGGTGGATACGCTGCTGCTGGAGATCGATACGACCCTTTCCGGCTATAACCGGGGTTCGCAGCTCAGCCGCCTCAATGCGGGGGATACGCTGGTGCTTTCGCCGATGTTCGCGGAGCTCTATGCGCTGTCCTACGGCCTCTGGCAGCTTTCGGGTGGGGCTATGGATGTTGCTGCGGGCCCGCTCTTCGATATTTGGGGCTTCGGCTTTTCCCGGGATTCGCTGCCTGATCCTGCGCAGGTGGCGCAAACCCTCGCTTCCTGCGGGATGCATCGCCTGAAAGCGCCTGCGGAGCTGGATTTCAGCCTTCCGCTATGTGCCGCCGATTTTTTACGGGAGCCCGGCGGAGCTGTTCCGCGCTTTAATTTCAACGCGGTGGCGCAGGGCTATAGCTGCGACCTTATTGCCTCATGGCTGCATACCCTCGGCGTGAAGGATATGCTGGTGAATATAGGCGAAATCTACCTGGAAGGACTGAATCCCCGCGGGGAAGGCTGGACCGTGGGCATCGATACCCCCACGGACGGTAATGATACGCCGGGGGCTTCGCTCAGCGGCGTATGGCAGTCCGACGGCGGCGCTTACGGTATCGTCACGTCCGGTAATTACCGCAAATTCTACATGCACGAAGGGCGCAAGTATGCGCATACGCTTGACCCGAGGGACGGCTATCCCGTTCAGCATTCGCTGCTCAGCGCGACGGTGACGGTGCGCGGGACGCCAGAAGCGCGCAGTGCCACCCTGGCCGACGCCTATGCCACCTGGTTCATGGTCATTGGTGCCGATGCCGCCCTGAGCGCCTGTCCCGAAGGAGCGGAAGCGCTGCTGATCGAGGCGGATACGACCCGCACGACGGCAGGTTTCAGAGTTCTGAATTCTCGATTTTTAGGTCTTTGACCGCCCGGTGCTGCAGGGCGGGCCCCTGGCTGGGGATGACGGCTACGCTGCGGAGCGATACGCCTTCGGCCAGGTTGATTTCCGCACCCTTGTTGGAGCGGAACAGGCAATTTTCCAGCGATATGTTGCGTACCGGCATCTCCGGCAGGCCGTTTACATAAATAGCACGACCGGCGCCGTCGCATTTGACGTCGCGGATGTGGATATCGCGGAAAGCCGGAGTGGTTTCGTCTGCAACGTATTGGTGAAGGTCCGGCTGGTCTCCGTCCTCAAGTGCTTCCACTGCGGATTTACCGCCGTAGTGCAGGTCGAACAGTAAGCCCTCCGCCACGATATCCGTCATCATTATATCGGATATCCATATATTCTCCACCACTCCGCCGCGCCCCCGGCAGCTTTTGAAACGCAGGCCAACGTCGGTGCCCAGGAAGCGGCAGTCCGAAATTTTTATGTCCTGTACGCCGCCGCTCATCTCGCTGCCAACCACAAAGCCGCCGTGGCCGTGATAGACCGTGCAGTTGCTGATAATCAACCCCTTGCAGGGAACGCCTCTCCGGCGCCCGTCCGCGTCCTTGCCGGACTTGATGCAGATTCCGTCGTCGCCGCAGTCGAATGAAGAATCGAGCAGCAGGGTATTTGTGCAGGATTCGATGTCGATGCCGTCGCCGTTCTGGGACCAGGCGGGATTGCGTACGGTTACACCTTTTATAATAAGGTTGCGGCAAAGCAGGGGATGGATGTTCCAGGCAGGGGAGTTCTGGTAGGTGCATCCCTCCAGCAGCACGTTCGTGCAGCCGCGCAGGGATACCATCACCGGCCGCAGGAAGCGTTTGACGGCCTCATCGGGAAGGGAAGGGTCGGGAACATTCATGTTAGCCGTACGCTCGGCCACGATATAATCTTCATCCGGATACCAGACGTCGCCTTTCTCATTCAGGACGCCGCCGGAGGCCAGTTTTTTCTTCCATACGGAGCCGGTGACCTTCGATTTCTTCAGCGGGCGCCATGCGTCGCCGCTGCCGTCAAATACGCCTTCGCCGGTGATACTGATGTCGTGAGCATCGTTGGCACTCAGCGGGGAAGTGCATCGCCGGGTGTCGAGCCCCTCGAACGAAGTCCTGATGACGGGATAGAGTGCCGGATCGGAAGAGAAGCGCACAACTGCGCCGAAGGCAAGGTGCAGGTCAGAATTGCTTTTCAGCTCGACGGGGCCTGTGAGCCAAATTCCTTCCGGGATGTCAAGATGCCCGCCGCCCAGGCGTTCCAGCTCGGCGAATGCTGCGGCAAATGCTTCCGTATTGAGCGTCATGCCGTCGCCCACGCCTCCGAAATCCGTCAGGCAGACCCGGCGCTCCGGAATCGACGGGCGCTGTACTTTTTCCATCGAAAAGGGGATATCCCTGTAATAAGATTCAAATTCGTATGAGCTGCATGCCGTGGAGATAAGCATGAAGCAGGTGGTCAGTAGGTAAAATTTTTTCATATCGGGGTGCAATATATGAATTATTTTCAAAAAATTATCGTATATTTGCAAAACAAGCAAGAACCGCTTTAGTAGCACTAAAAAATTTTTTACACAGTTAGACGTATGAAAAAACCTTTCGTACACGCATTGGCGGCCTTTGTTGCGCTTTTGTGGTGTGCTAATGCACACGCCGACGTAATAAAGGGTGTCGTCAAGGATGCGGCGGGAATTCCCATACCGGGAGCCGCCGTTATGGTGCAGGGTACTACTAACGGAGCATCTACAGACCTGGACGGTAATTTCTCCATCTTTGTCGAGGATGCTTCCAAGAAATCCCTGGAAATTTCATGTATAGGCCTGCAGACGCAGGTTATCAAGATCGGCTCAAAGACATTCTTCGATGTCGTGCTGCAGGATGACACTACTTTCCTGGATGAGACCGTCGTGATTGGCTATGCGACCGTAAAACGGCGCGATGTCATGGGCTCGGTCACTTCCGTGGACAGCAAGGCCATTACCGCAGCGCCGGTATCCAATGTTACCGAGGCCCTGACCGGAAAGATGGCCGGTGTCCAAATTACCACTACCGAAGGTGATCCCGACGCCGACGTGAAGATCCGCGTGCGCGGCTCCGGCTCGATTACTCAGGACGCCTCACCGCTGTACATCGTTGACGGCTTCCCCGTAGAGAGCATCTCCGACCTGGCCGCTTCGGACATCAAGTCCATCGACGTCCTGAAGGATGCTTTCTCGACAGCAATCTACGGTAGCCGCGGTGCCAACGGCGTTGTTCTCGTTACTACCAAGTCCGGCGAAAAGGGCAAGCTGTCGCTTACCTACAACGCCTACGGCGGCGGAAAGTGGATGGCGAACAAGAGCGCTGCCAGCGTCATGAGTCCCTATGACTTCGTGCGCGGGCAGTACGAACTGGCCGCAGTGCAGGATAAGATTGACGAGCGCTATATCCCCCTCTTCGGTTCCTTCTCCGACATTGACATGTATAAGGATGTGAAGGGCAATGACTGGGTTCAGCAGGTCTTCGGCCACACCGGCACCACCTTCAACCACAACCTTATGGTGAGCGGAGGCGGCGATAAGGTCAAATGGAGTGCATCCTATGCCCATATCAACGAGAAGGCTATCATGACAGGCTCCGACTACCACCGTGACAACCTCGCCTTCAAGACCCAGTACAAGCCCATCAAGCAGCTCACCTTCGACCTGAACATGCGCTATTCGTACATGAAGGTGATGGGTGCGGGCGCTAATTCCATCAACGACTCCGGTTCGACTTCCGGTACCAACGGCCGCCTCAAGCATGCTGTGCAGTACACTCCCATCCCGCTTGACAACGCCGCCAACGATTCCGACCTCGAGGAGGATTACGGCGACAATGTGCAGCCGCTGCGCAGTGTCGCGGACAACGACAAGCAGCGCATCCGCAAGAACTGGACGCTGAACGCCGCCGTTACCTGGCATATCATCAAGAACCTGGACCTGCGCGTGGAGGGCGGCCTGGACGACTGGAGCCAGTCCGACGACCAGTTCTACGGCCTGACGACCTATTATGTCGCGAATACGGCTGTGGAGAAAAACCACCCCGCAGCGCGGGCTGTCACGGCCAATCGCCGCAAAATCCGCAGTACCAATACCCTGAACTACAAGTTCGACCAGGTAATCCCCGACAAGCGTCATCATCTGGACGCCCTGCTGGGTGCGGAATTCCTCATCACCACCTCCAGCGTGAATACCATGGTTGTGGAAGGCCTGCCTGATTTCTTCACTTCGTCTCTGGCCCGGAACTTCATGTCCTCCGGTTCGTATGTGCGTACGGCAAACAATTTCTACAATCCGGATGACAAGCTGCTCTCCTTCTTCGGCCGCGTGAATTACGACTTCGATAACCGCTATTCTTTCTCCACGACGGTGCGTGCCGACGGTTCTTCGCGCTTTGCGCGGGGCAAGCAGTGGGGAGTATTCCCTTCGGCGGCCGTAGGCTGGACGATTTCCAATGAAAGCTGGATGAAGAACGCGACCTGGCTGAGCAACCTCAAGCTGCGCTACAGCTTCGGTACCGCAGGTAACAACAACATACCGTCCGGCGTACAGGCTATGTACTATGCCGCTCTGACTGATGCCTCCGCACAGTGGGTTTACGGTACCAGCACTCCCTGGGCTTCCACCACCGTGGACGGAAAGACCATCATGCCGAACCCCGACCTGACCTGGGAGACCACCTATTCACATAATATAGGTATAGACTTCTCCTTCCTTCGCAGTCGCATCAACGGTAGCATCGAACTTTACGAGAACACCATCGACAAGCTGCTCATCCAGTTCCCGACCGCGGGTTCAGGCTATCAGTACCAGTACCGTAACAGCGGAACCATCCGTAACCGCGGTGTCGAGCTGAGCCTCAGCGCAGTGTTGGTGGAGACCAAAAACTTCGGCCTGAACTTCAGCGGCAATATCGCCATCAACCAGAACAGGGTGATGAGTCTGGGGAGCCTGGAATCCATCCCTGCCTACAGCAACTGGGCATCCACCAAGCTGTCCCCTTATGCGGACTTTATGGTGGAACCTGGACAGCCGCTTGGCAATGTCTATGGTTACAAGGTGGCCGGTCGCTATGAAGTGGACGACTTTACCTGGGATGCCGACAAGAACAAGTGGGTGCTCAATGAAGGCGTAGTGGACTGCAAGGAGCAGGTAGGTGCGGACTTTATGCGTCCCGGTGCACTCAAACTCGAGGACAAGGACGGTGACGGTGCGCCTGACCTGCAGGTCATCGGCAACACCCTGCCCCTTGGTTCCGGCGGCTTTTCCCTTAGCGGTGTAGCCTGGGGATTCGACTTCTCCCTCAACTTCAACTATGTATTCGGCAACAAGATCTACAACGCTAACAAGGTAGAATTCACATCCTATCGCGACTACTGGCGCCGCAACCTCCTGGACATGATGTCTCCGGACAAGCGCTGGACCAACATCGACTGGTATACCGGCGAGTTGGTCAATGACCCGGACCGCCTGCGCGAGATGAACGCGGGCACCACGATGTGGTCTCCGCTCACGAACGCGGTGGTGACCGACTGGGCGCTCGAGGACGGTTCATTCCTCCGCCTGAGCACCGCAACCATCGGTTATACCCTGCCCGAGGCGCTGACTTCCCGCATCAAGATGAAGAAACTGCGCTTCTATGTGACGGGTTCCAACCTCTTCTGCGCTACGGCTTATACCGGCTTCGATCCCGAAGTTGATTCCCGCCGTGCGACCCCGCTGACCCCGGGCGTTGATTTTTCCGCCTATCCCAAGAGCATCGGCGTCGTGGGTGGCTTGAACATCACTTTCTAAAGGAGAACCGACTATGAAAACGATTTATAGAATCTTTGCGCTCGGCGCATTTGCTGCGGCCTGCGTCTCCTGTATCGACCTGACCAGCCCGACCAAGTCCTCCTTCGACGAATCGGTGGTCTTTTCCAACTACGACCTTGCCGAGAACAGCATCTACGGCGTATATACCGCATTCGGTACTCAGAACGGCCATCGCGGACGCTACCTTTGCTATTATGGCATCAATACCGATATCGAGGCCTACACCTCGACTACTGCCGGCGTGAAACTGGATATCGCCGCATACGACTGTACGCCGGGTAACTCCCAGCTCAGCATCGAGAAAGGCCCGTTCGCCAGCCTTTATGAAGGTATCGAGCGCGTGAACCTCTGTATCAAGGGCCTGCGCACCTACGGAAATGTGGCCACTGACAAGGATATGCGTTATCTGCTCGGCGAGGCGCTGGTGCTCCGTGCCGTCCTCTACGCAGACCTCCTGAAGGCTTATGGCGAGGTCCCTGCCCGTTTCGAGCCGGTCAGCCCTGCCACCATCTACCTCAACAAAGAAGACAAGGATGTCATCTACAAACAGCTGCTTGCTGATATTGAAGAGGCGATTCCTTATCTGCCCTGGCCTAACGGCAATACGGCCACCCAGTCGACGGGCCGCATCAGCAAGGCTTTCGCCGAAGGTCTGTACGCGCGGCTTGCGCTCGCGGCTTCCGGTTCTTCCTGGCGTCCCGACGAGGGACAGGTGGGTACCGGCAATCCGGGTTCCAAGCGCGAGACCAACGACCCCGAGCTGAAAGCTGCGGTACTTTATCCGAAGGCCCTGTCCTACCTGCGCGACTGTATCGATAATTCAGGCCTGAAGCTCGTCGACTTCGAGAAACTCTGGCGTGATTTCAACAACATGGACATGACCGCGGGTGGGGAAGTGCTCTTTGCCTATCCCTTCGCCGACGGCCGCGGCCGCTGGAATTACACCTTTGCGGTTGCCAATACCACCAAGACCAAATGGATCGGGACGGCAGAAAAGCGCGGAGGAGACGCCGGTCCGCTTCCCACCGTCTACTATATGTATGACGAGGGCGACGTGCGCCGCGACATCAGCTGCGTTCCTTACCACTGGGAGCGGGGCATCGACGGAGTGGACCGCGAAGTCCTGAACGGCGGCTCTACCTGGTACTTCGGCAAATATCGCTTCGACTGGATGACGAAGGTGCCTTATACCGGCGGTAACGATGACGGCATCAAGCCGATCTACATGCGCTATGCCGATGTGCTGCTGATGGCGGCGGAAATCGCTGCGAACCTGGGTTATCTGCCCGAAGCCAAGGGCTACCTCAGGCAGGTGCGCGAGCGCGCCTTCCCCGACGATATCGCTGCGGCCGATGCTTATGTCGACGCGCTCGGCGAGGCGGATTTCTTCGACGCAATCGTCAAGGAGCGTGCACTGGAATTCGTGGGTGAAATGCTCCGCAAGGGCGACCTCATCCGCTGGGGTATGCTGAAGGATAAGCTCGACGAGGCGAAGGCCGACCTTGCTGCGCTCGCAGAGAAGAGCGGCAAGTATGCCGGAATACCGGATTATGCGTATTACACCTATGAGGCGGACGGTTGCACCATTCGCTGGTATGGTCTGAACAAGGGCGAGAGCGACCCTCCCGCAGGCTGGGAAGTCTATACCAATTCCGAGGGAGAGGAAAGCAAGTATTATTCTGCAAGCGCACTTGATCGCAAGGCAGCCGCCCTCTACAAGGAGGAAGTGAATCCGGAGCAGCATATGTGGTGGCCGATCAGCACCTTCGACCTCACCAATGCCGTTGGCTACATTAAAAATGACTATGGATATTAGTATGAAAAAGTATTTATATATGATGGTTGCGGCAGTGGGGATGATGTCCTGCGTAAAGGAGATTCCTCCTGTGATCGAGGAAATCGACCTGAGCCGCTGCTTTGAGCCGACCAACGTGACCGCCGTCATCAAGGACGGCGAGTACGTGAACTTCAACTGGGACAAGGCCAAGACGACCCAGGCCTTTGTCCTGGAACTCTACACCAACGAGGACATGGAAGGCGAGCCCGCTTTCAGCTTCGAAATCCCCAGGGACGAAGTCCCGTACCTGGCGCACTTGGAGGCCGACGAGACCTATTGGTTCCGCGTCCGCGGTGTCGCAATGGGCAAAGAGCCTTCAAAGTGGTACATCAGCGTTAAGAAACTGGAGACGACCGCCATCAAGAGCCCGCTGGATCCTTTTGTCACTGACAGGACCGATAACAGCATTTCCTTGAATTGGACGCCTGATCCGGAGGTTGACCATATCCGTATAGTTCCGCCGATCGGCGAAGATGTGGAATACACCCGCTTTGACGTGAATTATGAAATGGCTATGGCGGGTGCCGCAGTGGTAAGCGGGTTGAATCCCTCTACCTACTACGCCCTAACGCTTCACTACAAGAGCGCGGATCGCGGTTCGGCCTATGCCTGGACCCGTCCGGACATGAGCGGTGCCGTGCAGGTGGCCGATACTACGGCCCTTCGCGCTGCCCTTGTGGACGGGGCTACGAAGATCCTTTTGCTCCCGTGCGATGAGCCATACATGCTCAAGAGCGTGACTCTGGCAGGCTCGGTAGCCCTCTATGGCCAGGAATCCCTGGATGGTGTAAAACCGGTCTTCCAGGGTGATTTCCAGGTGGATCCCGACGTGGTGAACTCCCTGCATTTCGAGAATGTTGAAATCGATGGTATGGACTACAAGTACGGCCATATGGTGACGATTACCAAGGCCGGAACGATGGCCTCCTTCTCCGCCCTCAACTGCGATATCCACGGTTATTCCAAGGGTCTTTTCTACGACAACTACGGGCTGAATATCCCGACGGTGACCTATGAGCATTGCCTCATCCATGACTTTGACGGTAATCAGGGTGACTGTTTTGACTTCCGTAAGAAATGTTCGGTTGGCAGCGTGAAATTCAGCAATTCAACGATTTATGACGGAATGCGTACATTCATCCGCATTGACGCGAATCCGACGCTCGAATCGCTCGAAATCAGCAACTGTACCTTCAGTAACCTGCTTTACCGGGTGGACGGCAATACCAACGGCCTGATCCATGTCCGCGCGAAGAACGCGGCGGGTGGCGATCCTGCCATCATCCTGAAGAAAAATCTCTTCCTGAACATGCACTACGGCGATCAGGGCGCAGCCACCAAGCGCTGCACGCTGATTGGTACAAACTCTGCGGACAAGTTGCCTACGGAAATTTCCAAGAACTGGTACTATAACTGTGACGACAGTTTCTTCTCGCACGTCGTCAGCAGTGCTGAGACCCTCGGTCTGGAGAAGTGTGTTGCCGGCGGTGGCGCCCTGCTCGCAGAGGACCCCTGTGTTGACAGTGAGGCGTCCAACTTCTTTGTCACGTCCACCGCAGTCCTGGCGGCCGAGTCGGGCGATCCGCGCTGGCTGGAGCCCTATGTGCCCGTGCCTGAGGACCTGACCCTGCCTGTGACGGTTCCCGTCAAGACATGGAACCTGACCGATACCAAGTACTTCAAGAAGGTGGCGGACAAGGATATGGTACGTGACGGCATCCGCTTCTTCGTCAATGAGAAACCCATTAACTTCACAGCCGACGGCTTCCAGTTTACCGCGGCGCCGACGCTCTTCCAGGGTACCCTCGTGGACGGGGGCATCGCCATCAAGGTGGACCGTCCAGGCGCGGTAGTTGTCTCTACTGCGATGCAGGAGGACGAACTGGCTATGCTGGTAGTTAACGTGAACGGCAAGGTGATGGCCGGCGTTCCAGTGGGGACGCAGAACCAGAAGATTTCCTTCCCGGACCTTGCCGAAGGTGAGGAACACATGATTTACCTTTACGCTACGGCCTCCATAATCATGAGCGGCCTGCAGTGGACGGATGACATCGACCCCAGCGGCGAGACACAGCTTGCCACGCCCGTGGTGACGCTTAGCGCAACCGAGATCAATGCCGGCGATGCGACGCCCGTGGTAGTCTCCTGGGATGCGGTTCCCAAGGCCGGCAGCTATACCGTTGCCTGTGCTGGTTCTACCCATACCGTTACGGAAACTTCCTTCAGCCTTAACGTCTCCAACCTGTCACCGGACCTGTATCTGATTTCCGTGGTGGCTTACCCTGCGGCGACGGATCTCGTCCGCCAGCCCTCCGAACCCGGCACGGCGACCCTCACCATCAAAGAGGTCCTCAAGCCCGTCAGCGCGAAAGACGTGACCGCCTGGGATGCCGCGTATATGAACTCCGGAGTGACGACCTTTGGCAATGGCGTTGAACTGACCTCGAACTTTGTATTCGGTAACCTCGGTTTCGTGGCCGGCGGCGGCAAGTTCAAGTTCGGTATCGACAATGCCGATACGGATCCCAAGCCGCGCGTACAACTTGGCGGAACCGGGAATCCCGGCGTCAAGACCTCGATACAGTTCATTGCCGGCGGCGCTGGAACCCTTGTGATTTCAGCCCGTTCCAGCGGGGATGGGGAGCGCCCCCTGGCCGTGGCCATAGGCGGAAGCCAGATTTCTTCGCAGAATGCGCCCGGCAAGGCGGAAAATCCTGCCGACCTGACCTGGGAAGTGTCCTCCAGCGCGGGTGACCTCATCAATATCTACTCCGCAGGCAGCGGCATCAACCTGTACTCCATCAGCTGGACGCCGAAGGACGGAGGTGACACGCCTCCCGCCCCGATCGATGATCCCGATGCCATCAATGCGCCCTACAGCGCCGACTTTACTGATACGGCGAAATTCCCTGCGGGCGACTTCGAAGATACGAAGGTAGTCGACAAGGTGACCTATTGCGCTGCAACGGGAGCTAAGTTGACCTTTGATCCCAGCGGTAAGCGGGTCAAGTTTAATGGAAAGTCTACGCTGGGCGAAGACGGTATCCCTACGGCCCGTTACGCTTCCTTCAAGATTACCAAGCCCGGTGTGATTACCCATAAGATGATTTCCGGCAGTTCGTCGGATGCTACTCGCAAGGGGGCCGTCATCCTGGTGACCACCACCGCGGAGGGCAAGAAGGTGACGGTGCTATGGAACGATGTCACTCCGACTTCCTCCGCCGCCGAGGACCTGACCTATACGGTGACGGCGGACCAACTGGAAGGCATCACCGAATCCGCGGTCGTGTACTTCTACGCGGAGGCCAATATCAACATCTACGCCCTCGGCTTTAAACCCGAATAACAGGCGTTGAATACTGAAAGTGCGGGAGGTGTCCTTGATTTTGGGACACCTCCCGCGCTCTGTCGTTTAATCGGCTCTCTTTGTAATCTGCACACCTGACACAGCCAGTCCGTTGTTGCAGATTGTATATTTTTTCGTAACTTCACAGCAGAAATGATTCTGCTATGACTTTCACTATGATTATCCAGCTGCTGATCGTTTTGGCAGCGCTGTACGTGGGCTCCCGATACGGGAGCCTGGCCCTCGGGGCCATATCGGGCATCGGCCTGGCAATCCTTGTTTTCGGCTTCGGCCTCAAACCCGGTACGCCGCCCACGGATGTGATTTACATTATCATCGCCGCGGTGACCTGCGCTGGTACCCTGCAGGCCTCCGGCGGTATGGACTGGATGATCCAGATTGCCGAAAAACTGCTGCGCCGGCATCCGGAGCGGATTACATTCCTCGCTCCGCTGGTAACCTTCTTCCTGACAGTACTTGTAGGCACGGGGCACGTGGTCTACACCATAATGCCGATTATATGCGATATCGCCCTGACCAAGGGCATACGTCCCGAGCGCCCCTGCGCCGTGGCGTCGATTGCATCCCAGGTGGGTATTACCTGTTCGCCGATTGCGGCGGCCGTGGTTGCCTTCGTTACCATTTCCAATGCCAATGGCTATATGGTTGCCATCCCGCAGGTGCTTATGGTAACTATACCGGCCTGCCTGATGGGCCTTATGTGCGCGGCTGCGGCATCCTATCACCGAGGAAAGGATCTGGACAAGGATCCCAAATTCCAGGCCCGCCTCAAGGACAAGGAGGCCTATGAATTCATGTTCGGCCGTACTGCAACCACCCTGGACAAAGAAGTCAGTTTCAAGGGAAAGGCTTCCGTATTCGTATTCCTCGGGGCTCTGCTGGTAATAGTCTGCTTTGCTTCCATGCAGATGATAAAGACAGGGGACGGTACGCCGCTTCCGCAGGCACTGGGTATCCCCAAGATGAACATCGTAATACAGATCATCATGCTCACGGCCGCGGCCCTGAACATCATGTTCTGTGATGCAAAGCCGCGTGCTGCGGTGTCAGGGCCGGTCTGGCAGAGCGGCATGATAGCCGTAGTGGCCATCTACGGCATAGCGTGGCTGGCCGATACCTATTTTGCCAATTACATGGATATAATGAAGGCTTCGCTCGGTGAAATCGTGGAGACAGCCCCCTGGGCCATCGCCTTCGTGTTCTTCCTGGTTTCGGTGCTGATCAACTCGCAGGGTGCCGTGGTGGTGGCGATGCTGCCGCTCGCTTACTCCCTGGGCATTGCAGGTCCTGTATTGCTCGGAGTCCTGCCCAGCGTGTACGGATACTTCTTCATCCCCAACTATCCGTCGGACATCGCTACGGTCAACTTCGACCGCTCGCGTACGACGGTGATAGGGAAGTACCTGCTCAACCACTCATTCATGATGCCGGGCCTCATCAGCGTCGGCGTCGCAACAGTCGTGGGTTACCTTATCTGCAACGTTTTCTTTGCAGGGTACTTCGCTTCCTTTGCCTGAGCGGCCGCCTAAATCATCAGGGCGGCTACGAGCGCAAGGATAGCGTAGAATTCAGGGAAGGCGGCGTAAATCATGGTGTTGGTCTGGACATCGTGTCCCTGGCTGATACCTATGATACCGTTCGCACATACCTGGCCCTGGCGGATGGCTGAGAACAGGCACACGAGTCCCACGCTGATGCCCACTCCGAAGAGAAGGGCGCCGTCCTGGGCGAAATCCTTGCCCAGCCACATCAGGAAAGCCACAAAGCCGTAGAGGCCCTGGGTCGCCGGCATAGCGGAAAGAATCATATAGGAAGAGGATTTCTCGGCGTTCTTCTTAAGCGCGCCTTCGGCCGCATTCCCCGCGATTGTCGTTCCGATTGCCGATCCGATACCGGCCAGGCCCAGCATCAGTCCCAGCCCCAAATACCCTAAAATTACATTTACCATTGTTATAATATTTAAATCGTTAATTACTTAGTGTAAAGCTATCAGTAAAATGAGCAGCAAGCAGCATAAGGGTGCATTTACCCGGTATTCCGTTTCATTTAGTAATCGGATTATACTTAATGCCTTTTCCTTCGTACCCCGCATTCTTGAAATACTCCACGAAAGTAAGCCTGAGCGGATGCACGAATGCCCCCAGACAGCTCATAAGCAGGTTCAGCACGTGCCCGAAGAGCAGGATCAGTACAAATGGCAGCAATTGCCAGGTAGGCGAATCGCCCAACACCATAAGCCCAAGGTCATTGAACGCACCACCGAGCATCCCGCCGGCCAGCCCGAGGGCGTAGAGACGGATATAACTGAGGACGTCTCCCAGCAGTCCGGTCGTAGTCTGGTACGTATCCCAAAGTCCGGCGCCTATATTCATCAGCGGATTGCGTCCCGGCGTGTTGAAAATGAATATGGCGAGGGCGGAAACGCCGCCGATTCCGATGAAAATCCATTTCAATACCTCCGGGTCCAGGGAACTGAACATAGACAGCGCCGCCGTAATCAACCCTCCCAGAATCAGGATAAGCCAGCCCCAGGTATTTATGGTCTTCGCGAAACCAAAACGCTTCGTGTACAACACCGCCTTGATAACCATCGCAAGACATATATGCACCACTCCGATAGCCAGCGCGAGCACCATCTGCTTGGAATAACCCGTCCCGGGGACATTGCCCGTAATCATCAGGTCTTTCAGAGACTGCGGCATGGCCTCAAGTTCATGGAGATTCATACCGAAGGCCGTGCCGAACAGCAGACCCACCACCAGCGTAGCGCAGCCCAGCACTGAAATCAGGCTGCCGATATTCTTGAACATATCGATGTTCACCCAGCCCTTGTTCACGGCGATTCCGAATAGTATCAGCACAAGCCCGTAGCCTGCATCGCCCATACACATCGCAAAGAAGAGCAGGAAGAACGGAGCGAGCACGGGCGTAGGGTCGAATTCCCCGTACACCGGCATGCCGTACATCCCGGTCAGGGGTTCGAACAGCTTTGCGAAGCGGTTATTACGGAGCTTGATGGGGGGATTGTCGCTCTCTTCGGCTTTCTCGCGCAGCCATACGCAGGGGAGCGCGTCGAAAGCACTCTCCAGGGCGGAATCGTCACTTGCAGGCGCAAAACCTTCGTAAATCACGAGCTGCCCCTCAGCTTCCTCCTTTCCGGCGAGCGACGCAAGCATCAGCGCCAGTTCCCGTTCCTTCGCGGCAATATCCGCTTCGAGCGCAGGCAATTCGCCTTTGCGTGCTTCGAGTGCCGCCTTGTATTCGCCTGCGGCAGTCCGGGCTCCGTCGAGAGCGGCCTTCGCTTCGGATAGCGTCATTTCGGGCTCGGATATGCGTCCGGGAAGCGGGTCCTCTTCACCCAGAACGATAAACCAGCATTCCCCGTTTTCGCGCTTTACAGGCTGAATCGGTACGGACTCAGCCCATTCATCGCTGAATTGCTTTTCCTTTACCCGGTGAAAATGAACGGGCAGTCCGATGGAAAGCAGCTTCTCCCGGTCGTAATCGCCCCAGGGCGAGGCTGCATTTACGGCCGCTTCAGCCTTCGTTACCTCGGATTCCAGAGCCGTAAGCTTTTCGTCCTTGCAGGCACGGATCTGCGAGACAAGCGTCCTGCTGTCGGAAATCTTTGCCAGCAGGGCGGCGGAACGCTCATCACATGGCCTGGCGGAACGGCGTATATCCACAACGCCAAGTTCCGCAAGTGAGGTTATAAAACCGTCGCGGTCACTGCCAAGCAGGATGAAGGCGTATTTTGACATCTTCTCAATCATTGCGCTTCCTCCTCTTCTTCTTCCGCGGCGTGCCGCGTCTTGACAATCTTGGACGAGGCCTTGTCCAGGGTTTCCGCGTCCTCCATATACCGCTTGATCTTCCGGATAGCTTCCTGGTAGCCCGGAATCTGCACTTTTTCGTACAGGTTCACTTTCTGCGTGGTCTTCTTGCGGTTATACTCCAGGATGCGTTTTTTCTCGGCCGATACCTCGCTCTCCAGACCCAGCTGCGTCAGCTCCTTGAGAATCCGGATGCCGTCCGCAAACCAGGCGGGGCGGGCAAAGGTATTGAACGGCTTTATCTCATAGCGGATTTCCTCGATGACGGGCGTCTTGACACCGGCCACCTTGACCGTTCCCATCTCCACGTCGGCCACCCGGATCAGGTCCGGCTCGAACTCGTCCCAAAGGGCGGCAAGGTAATCGTAGTCCTGCATGGCTTGTTCGAGCTGCGCGGCAAAACGTTCCGACTCCGCTTTGGCTCCAAGTACGCTCGCCCGCAGGGCCGATTCCTTGTTCTTAAGGGTCGGCAGGGCCTTCTGGCGCACCTTGAGCTGCTTCCCCAGGTTCGTCAGAGAAGTCTTGTTGTATTGGAACTTTATTGCCATTTCCCGTACTTGTCCATCAACGCCTGCTTGATGCCCGTCTCCGCGGGAGTGAAATATTTGGCAAACAGCTCCCAGGCGGTATCGAGCATCTCATCTATGCGTATATTCACATCGATGGAAAGCAGTCGTTTGGCATACTCCTTTGCATATTCGATGCAGCGCAGGTCGTAGTCGGAAAGGTCGAAACCGTTTTCCAGCTTGCTCTTGGCGTTCTGTGCATCGGCGTAGAGGCGGACGCCCGCATTCATGACTTGAGAATGGTCCTCGCGCGTCTTCTTGCCCTGCACGAGCTGCTTCAGGCGGCTCAGGGACCGGAACGGGTCCACGATGGTGCAGCCGGAATCCGAATCTGCGCGCAGGAACAACTGCCCCTCGGTGATGTAGCCGGTATTGTCCGGAATGGCGTGGGTGATGTCCCCGTCGTTCAGGGTGGTCACGGCGATAATCGTAATAGATCCGCCGGAAGGCAGCTGGACGGCCTTTTCGTAGATTTTCGCAAGGTCCGAATAGAGCGAACCGGGCATCGAGTCCTTCGACGGGATCTGGTCCATACGGTTGCTCACTATGGAGAGCGCATCCGCGTATAGAGTCATGTCCGTGAGCAGAACCAGCACCTTTTCGTTCTTGTCCACGGCAAAGTATTCAGCCGCGGTCAGGGCCATGTCAGGCACGAGCAGGCGCTCCACGGGCGGATTTTCGGTAGTATTGATGAAGCAGACGATGCGGTCCAGCGCGCCGGCGGCTTCGAACTGCTGGCGGAAGAACAGGTAGTCATCGTTGCTCAGCCCCATGCCTCCAAGTATGATTTTGTCCACGTCGGCGCGCATGGCTACGTCGGCCATTACGCTGTTATAGGGCTGGTCCGGATCCGCGAAGAAGGGGATTTTCTGCCCGGATACCAGAGTATTGTTCAGGTCGATGCCGGCGATGCCGGTAGGAATCAGTTCCGATGGCTGGCGCCGCTTGTAGGGATTGACCGAAGGGCCGCCTGTCTCGCGTTCCTCGCCTTCCACCTCCGGACCGCCGTCGATGGGCTTTCCGTAGGCGTTGAAGAATCGCCCTGCAAGTTGATCGCTCACCTTGAGCGTGGGTGGAACGCCGAGGAAAGATACTTCAGCATTAGTAGGGATGCCTTCCGTGCCGGAAAAGACCTGTAGGGTGACATTGTCGCCCTTGGTCTTTACCACCTGGGCAAGTTTTCCGTCAACCAGTGCGAGCTCGTCGTTCGCCACGTGCGCCGCATGAAGGGATATGGTCGCCTTGGTAATGGCGCTAAGCTGGGTATATGTGCGCTGATATGCTTTATTTGCCATTTTCTGCAATTTTTTTGCTGATTTGTTCCTTGTATGCCCGGAAGTCATCACTCTCCCATTCAGAGTAATTCATCTGCCTGAGATCATTGATGAGATCCTTGAAAAAGGAGCGGCACTTTTCGAAATCGTCAAACTGGAAATCCCGCCCGCAGATATCCAGCAACAGGTTCAGCATGAACTTCTGCCTTTCCATCGGGCAGAGCGCGTCTATGCTGTCGAAGGCATCCTGCTGGAGGAAGGCATAATCTATGAGCTCCGATTTCCAGAAAGCCTCGTGATAGGAGACGGGCACGCCGTCGTCACCGAGAATGCTGATCTGGTCCGCCATCTCGCGGCCCCTGCGCACATAATTCTTTGCCTTGAGCACGTTCTCCACCCAGCCTTCCTCGATGCGGGAATCGAGCCATTCGCAGATTTCCGGGTATTCGAGGTATTTGGAATAGGAATCGATGGGGTTGACGGCAGGATAGCGCTTCTGGTCCGCGCGGTTCTGTTCGAGTGCGTAGAAGCACCTTGCGGCCTTTTTCGTGGACTCGGTGACCGGTTCCTTGAGGTTGCCTCCGGCGGGGGAGACGGTGCCGATGAAGGTGACCGCCCCGCGTTCGCCGTTGTTCAGGATGACCATCCCGGCGCGTGCGTAAAAATTCGAAATCGTAGCGGAAAGGTCCACCGGGAATGCATCGGAACCGGGAAGCTCTTCCATGCGGTTGGACATTTCGCGCAGGGCCTGTGCCCATCGCGAAGTGGAGTCGGCAAGCAGAAGGCAGCGGAGGCCCATAGCCCGGTAGTATTCGCATATGGTCATGGCCGTGTATACGGAAGCTTCGCGCGCGGCAACCGGCATGTTGGAGGTATTGCAGATGATGGTGGTCCTTTCCATCAGTTTGCGGCCGGTATGGGGATCTACGAGTTCCGGGAATTCGGTAAAGATTTCCACCACCTCGTTGGCACGTTCGCCGCAGGCCGCCATCACGATTACATCGGCTTCACCCTGTTTGGCGATTGCGTGCTGTAGTACGGTCTTTCCGCAGCCGAAGGGCCCTGGGATGAAGCCGGTACCGCCCTCGGCGATGGGATTGAAGCTGTCTATGACGCGCACTCCCGTCTCCATGATTTTCTGCGGACGCGGTTTTTCGCGGTAAGCCTTGACGGCGACTTTCACGGGCCATTTCTGCGTCATTGTTACAGGTATCTGGCTGCCTTCTTCGTCTACCAGTACGGCAATGGTCTCTTCAATGGTATAGCTGCCTTCCGGGGCGATGGTGCCCACGGTATATTCCCCCTCGAAGGAGAATGGAACCATAATCTTGTGGGGCAGCCATCCTTCCTTGACCTCACCCAGCCAGGACGCGGCGCTTACCTTGTCTCCGGGGGCTGCCAGAGGCTTGAAATCCCATTTTTTACGTTTATCCAGCGGCTGCGTATATTCGCCGCGCTTTAGGAAGACGCCCTCCATCGTGGCGAGGTTGTTCTCAAGTCCGTCGTAAGTGCTGGAGAGCAGGCCGGGGCCGAGAGTGACCTCGAGCATCCGCCCGAGAAATTCAACCTTGTCGCCGCCCTTCAGTCCGCGGGTGCTCTCGAAGACCTGGACGGAGGCCTTGTCGCCGTTCACCTTGATTACCTCGGCGAGCAGGGAAGTATCCTCCAGGTGAACATAACAGAGTTCGTTTTCCGCTACCGGACCATCCACCTGCACCGTGACGAGATTGGAGACAATGCCCGTCACTTTTCCTGTTGTTGCCATATATTCGTATTTCTTAATTCATCTACCAATTTGCGGAGGAACCTGCGTCCCTCCTCTTCCGAGAGTTTTTGCCAGCGTTCCACCGTCTGTTGCTTTGCTATATAGGCCAGTACGAGATCCAGGCTGAATACTTCCAGCCGCGTAATCTCGTCAGCCTTTTCCCACATCAGCTCGTCGAGCGCCTTCTCCCTGGAAAGCAGATCGCTGCCGCGCAGGATTTCCAGCACCTGCGCTTCCTCTTCGAAAATAGCATTCTCGTCGCCCTCGAAAAAGATGCAGTCCTTTTCCGCATCGAGCCCGAGCGTTTCGCCCAGCCAGCGTGCCTTGACATTGCGGACACGCCTGTCGAATTCGAAGTATTCGCGTATAAAACGGCTACGGCTGGATCGCGCCTTCGAGTAGAAGGCTGAATCCAGCTTGTCCGCTTCAAATCCGTCCATTACAAAACGTACGGCTTGCGCATCCTTGTCGTCGCACAGGGTAAGGATCTCTTCCGCCGACGGGAGCGAGGCGAGTATGTACTCGTAATTATTCACCGAAAAGCAGCTTTCTTGTGGCCGGCCTAAGGTATTCGGCAATCAGGGTGCTGAAGCTCTCGTCGGAGAAATCCACATACCAGCTGCCGTCCGCGGGACCTATGCGGAACCCGCCTGCCAATTTCTTGGAAAAAGTCGCCTCAATGCCTTTGTCCAGCGTTTTCGCGAGCTTGCCGCTCACCCAGTCCTCCAGCTCGCCCCTGAGCTTTTCAGGCAGCACGAGCGCTAAGTCACAGGAATTCTCCGTGCTGAAATGACCGGCGATTTCGGTAATGACCTCCCTGAGGAGGGCGGTGTCGCTGATTTCGGCCTTGACCGGTGCCTTGCACGCCGTATCCAGCAGAAGGTTCTCGATATCCTTGCGGGTGGCCTGCAGGGCCTGGGCCGATGCGCTCTTGACATCAAGCTCCGCCTTCGACTTCATTTCGGCTGCGTTCTTCCGGGCCTCTTCGATAATGCCGGCAGCCTCCGCGCGGGCTTCCTCAAGCAGCTTCTCTGCCTGTGCTTTCGCATCATCCAGCAGCCGCTGCCCCTCTTCTTTTCCTTTCGACAGACCCTCGTTATACAACTTGTCTGTCAGCTCCTGTAATTTATCTTGCATTATACAGTGTTATAGAAATGTTTTGGGATTGATTTGTTTAATGGAAAAGAAGGAGCAGATTGCAACATTAGGGCACATTTACCCGGATAGGGTTGCGAAGCAACAAGTGCCCGTTGTTGCAATTTGCGACTCCCATTAAACAAATCAATCATTTGTATTCCTTATCTCCAAGTAGCTGCCGGACCAGCAGCGGGAAATTGGTCGTAATGACATCCACGCCTGCATCAATCACGGCCTGAATATCCTTCTCCCTGTTGACGGTCCAGGTATTCACGGTCATTCCCCGCTCGTGCGCATCCTTCACCCACTCCTTGTGTTCGATCAAAGTCTTGTAATAATAGTCAAGACCATTGATCCCATTGTCCATCAGCCGCTTCGGGGCATAATTGCCCTCGAGGAACTGGTTGCAGAACTCCGGTGCGATGGCCGCAATCTTCCTGCAGATGTGCCAGCTGAAGGAAATGAACATCACGCGGGAAGGGTCGTAAAGCCCGTGCGCCTTGAGGGCGGCGAGCGCCTTTTCCACCAGCATATCTTCACGTGCAAAATTCTTCTGCGGCTTGAGTTCCATCACCAGCATAGTCGTTGCCTTGGCGCCCTGGTCCAGATAGGCATCAAGCGTAGGACGGGATTCGCCGTTTGGCAGCTTGTATTGAAGCAGGTCGGCATAATTCGCATCGGCGATAGCCACACCTTCGATATCGTCGTTATGATTGACGATTACCACGTCGTCTGCCGTGATATGTATATCGAATTCGGAGCCCCATACCCCGGCTTCCTGCGCACAGCGGAGCGATGCGATACTGTTCTCGCTGAAGCCGGCGCCCTCGCAGTTCCAGAAACCGCGATGCGCGGTAATCGCCACCTTCCCGCCGTAGGGGTTGGCCGGGAAGACGGGACCGGCCGTCATGGACGCAATCACGTCTGTGTTGATGGCCCGGAGGTTGTCTTCGTTCACCTTGACGACTTCACGGTCATAAGTCATGATGCCATTCACTTCTATTTCTACATCCGTGGTCTGGGTATAGACGGCTGCGGCGCAACCGGTCTTGATGAATCCCTTTAGCATATCGGCGTATTCTTCATACTGGTCGACCACTTCTTCCTTTGTGTGCTTGACTCTGCCATAGCCCCAGTTCTTATCGCCAGTCTTCCACAGGTGGCCTTCAATGGGCAGGCCTATTCCGCCATATTCGCCAACTACATTGACCAGCTTGCGTTCGAAGATGTTCATCATCGGCCGGGAATAATGGTGTACGTCCAGAATCTCCCCGGGTTCGGACAAATCGTAATTGCCGCCGGATGAAGGATTGATGAGGCGGGTCGGGTCCTTTGCACGTGTGAAGCGCACGACCTCCGGCGTGTCGAACTGCCCCCAGGCCTCATTAAAGGGTATCCAGACCACGATGCTCTGGAAGCTCTTGAAATTATCGATAATCTCGCCCCACTCCTTGTAGTAATTGTCCTTCCAGATCTGTGGAACGGTGCAGTCGGTGCCGCCGATGAAGGAATCACTGGACCAGAGATTGGACTGCCCGGCCTTGACCTCCTCACTGCGGGTCGTCTCGCGTTTGCGGCAGCCGTGGTCTCCGATGCAGGGCATGTCCTGCCATACCATGATGCCCAGTTTGTCGCACCACCAGTACCAGCGGGCGGGCTCCACCTTGATGTGCTTGCGGATCATATTGAAGCCCCAGGCCCTGGTACGTTCGATATCGTAGCGGAGTGCCTCGTCGGTCGGGGCGGTGTAGAGCCCGTCGGGCCACCAGCCCTGGTCGAGGGGACCGAACATGAAGAGCGGCTGGTTGTTGAGCGCGAGCCGCTTGTATTCCCAGGGCTTCGGCTCCTTGTAAACGGAGATTTTGCGCATGGCGGTATAGCCCTTGACGGCGTCGACGGTCTTGCCGTCGCGCTCCAGGCTGATTTCGATATCGTAAAGGAAGGGGCTGTCGGGGCTCCAGAGTTGCGGCTCCGGGACCTTGAACTGCACTTCGGAGCCTTCCGCTTCAGCGACGACCTGCCCGTCAGCCACCAGGAGGGATTTGATCATGTCTCCGTCCTGCAGGCCTTTGGCGCTGATACTCAATGCAATCGTTCCGTTGTCAATATCGGAAACAGCGTAATAGTTGTCAATGTAGGCCGCTTGGACCGGTTCCATCCAGACAGTCTGCCAGATGCCTGTGACGGGAGTATACCAGATGCCCGAGGGGAGCATCCACTGCTTGCCGCGAGGCTGCCAGGAGGTGTCGGTGGCGTCGATGACCTTCACGCGCAGAGTCTGCCTGCCGCTTTTTTTCAGGACATCGCTTATGTCGAAGAAAAACGGTGCATAACCGCCCGTGTGTTCGCCGACCTTGCTGCCGTTTACCCAGACTTCGGACTTCCAGTCCACGGCGCCGAAGTGGAGCAGTACCCTGCGGCCCTTCCATGCGGGCGGAACGGTAAAACTGCGCTCGTACCAGAGGGCGTCGTTTTCGGTGACGCTGCGTGCAACGCCGGAAAGTGACGATTCTACGGCAAAGGGAACGAGAATCTGTCCTTCAACGCTGAAATCGGCGGAAGATGCTTCGGTAATTCCGTAGTTCCACAGGCCGTTGAGGTTGAGCCATTCGCTGCGGACCATCTGCGGACGAGGGTATTCAGGCAGGGGAGCGGCGGGGTTTACCTGCGCTGCCCAGCGGGTTTTGATGTTTTCACCGGCGGGCGCCCAGGCAGTGGATTTTGCGGAAGCGCCTGTCAATGCAAGCATTAGCGCAAGCGCGGCGATAAAGAAACGGGACATATCATGTAATTTTTTGAAATCTATGTCTACAAAGATACTCATTTTTGTGAAAAATTCCGATATTAGCGCATCCTTTTGAGAAGTCCTATGGAGAAGCCAGTATTAGAGGAGAGCATTCTGCAATCCGCCCGCGAAGTATTTGATGTGATGCGGCCGCGCGTTTCCGCAGAGGACCTGCAGCGCATCGAAGATGCATTCTGGTTTGCCGCTGCGGCCCACGACGGACAGAAGCGCATGTCCGGGCAGCCCTATATCGTGCATCCTGTTGCCGTGGCGCACATCGTGGCCGCGGAACTGGAACTTGACGCCAACCCCGTAATTGCAGCCTTCCTGCACGACGTGGTGGAAGATACCGACACGACCATCGAGGATATCCGTTCCCGTTTCGGCGACGACGTGGCCTTCCTCGTGGATGCCGTTACCAAGCGCAAGAAGGAAAAGTATGAACATACCAAGCAGGTGGACAATTTCCGTCAGATCCTGGATTCAGTACATTACGATATCCGGGCCCTGCTCGTCAAACTTTCAGACCGCCTGAACAATATGCGGACGCTGGACAGTATGCGTCCCGACAAGCAGATGAAAATCGCGGGCGAGACGGACTTTTTCTACGCGCCGCTCGCCAACCGCCTGGGCCTGTATCCCGTCAAATCAGAACTGGAGAACCTTTCCTTCCGCTATCGCTGCCCGCGTGAATTTGCGCTGCTCGAAGACCAACTCGCGAAGGACAGGGAGCGGACGGCCGAGTCCGTGCAGGAATTCTCCGAGGAAATCCGAAAGTTGCTCGCCGAAAAGGGCATCATCGTCCGGATGGAAACGCGTTACCGCAAGCCCTACAGCATCTGGCGCAATATGAAGGAGCAGAACGTCAACTTCTCACACGTGGACTTCAAGCATTACATCCGCGTCATCTATGAATCGCCGCAGGCGCCCTGGACGGAGAAGGACATCAGCCTGTACATCTACTCGATTCTGTCCGGGCACTTCCAGGAACGTCCCGGCAGCATTTCCAACTATATCGACCATCCCAAGGACAACGGCTATCAGGGCTTCCACGTGAAGATGCTCAATCGCGCCGGCGTCTGGGAGGAATTGCATATTTCTTCGGCCCGGATGATTCGCAACGCCCGGCTGGGCTGTATCGTGGAACGTAACGAGGAGTGGCTGGAGCGCTTCAAGGCGGTACTGCAGGATATGGCTATGCACCTCGGGGATATGGATTTTATGGAGGGCGTGAGTTCGTCTTTCTATAACGAGGACATCATCGTCTATACGCCGAAGGGCAAGGGTGTGATCCTGCCCAAGGGCGCGACGGCCCTGGATTTTGCCTATGAGATCCATACCGATATCGCCGAGCGGGCCAAGTATGCGCGTATCAACGGGAACCTGTCGCCCCTGAGGACGGAACTGCACCGTGGCGACTGCGTGGAAATCGGCGTTGCGGACGACGTGTCCCCGCAAAAGGAGTGGATGGAGTATGTGACGACTTACAAAGCAAAAAAGCATATCGCCGCCTACCTGAAACACAAGGGCGACCCGCTTTACTCGCGTTGCCCGCTCTGTCATCCGCTGCCCGGCGACGAGGTAATCGGCTTCAAGGACGCCAAAGGGCACATTACGCTGCATACCCGCCATTGCGCGGAGGCGGTCCGGCTGGCTTCGGAAAACGGGGACAGCATCGTGAACGTGGATTTCCCTGAGGATCCGCAGCGGCTCTACCCCGCCGGTATCCGCATTATCGCCATCGACCGCTATCACCTGCTGCGCGATATCATCGACTGTATCGTCGAGAGGCGGAAACTGTCGATGTCGGAACTATGCACGCGCACCGAGGACCAGATCGTCAATTGCGACATCCACTTCTTCGTGCATTCCGCGGAAGAATTCCGTCTGACCGTGAGCGATATCGCGGCCATTTCCGGAGTGGACGAAGTAAAGGACCTGTACGCTGAAAACTAGCCTTTATCGGTGGCGTAGCGCCAGTTCTTTTTCCAAATCCTCAATTGAGACATCCATCTGCTCACAGAGGACGAGCAGGTGATAGATGAGGTCGGAACATTCGTAGATGAAGCGGTCGCGCTTGCCGTCTACGGCTTCGATAATCGTTTCCGCGGTTTCCTCTCCCACCTTTTTGGCAATGGCTTTGACGCCCTTGACGAACAGTTTGGTGGTGTAGGAGCCTTCGGGCATCTGCGCGTGGCGGTCCGCTACGACGCCGGCGAGCGTGCGGATGAAGCCTTCGTCTTCGGGCGTGTCGAAGCAGGCGGTGGTGCCGCGGTGGCAGGTGGGACCTGCGGGAATGGCCTTGATCAGTAACGTATCCGCATCGCAATCGGCATACATCTCCCTTACCGTCAGGAAGTTGCCGCTGGTTTCGCCCTTGGTCCACAGGCGGCCCTTGCTGCGTGACCAGAAGGTGACGCGCCCTTCCGTCGCGGTCTTGTTGAAGGCTTCCTCGTTCATGTATCCGAGCATCAGCACTTTCAGGGTGCAGGCGTCCTGTATGATGACCGGCAGCAGTCCGTCGCCGGTTTTGTCCAAATTGAAGTCGCTGAATTTCATAATATGCATTCTTTGGCCAAAATGTCCGACATATAGAAAATCGGGTTGCAATGTTAGGGCGCCTTTTCCCGGATAGGGTTGCGAAGCAACAAGCGCCCGCTATTGCAATTCGATTTTCATGGGACATTTTGGCGGATTAGTTCTATCATTGAGGCGGCAACGGCGCGGGATGCACCGCCGGAGCCGAGCGCTTCGCGGATGGCGGCGTAATCGGCCTTCATGGCGGCCGCCCTTTCGCTGCCAGGAGCGAGGCTTTTCAGTTCTGAAATTACGTTCGCTGCCGTGAAATCCTCCTGAATCAGTTCGGTGAACACCGCCTTGTCCAGTATCAGGTTCGCCAGCGATATGTATTTTATGCGGTCCTGGATGCGCAGGACATTGCGCGCGAGGAACATGTTGAAACTCGTGGTGGACCAACATACGACCTGCGGGGTGCCGATGAGCGCGGCTTCCAGCGATGCGGTGCCGGAATTGATGACGGCGGCCTCCGCGTGCTTCAGGATGCCATAGGTATCGCCGAAAATGACGCTTACATCGCTGTTCCCGCCGGTCCAGGGCATATAATCCGCTTCGCTGCGTGCAGGTGCCCCGGCAATAAGGAAACGGTAGTCGCGGTATTCAGGCAGCGTTTTCAGCCGCGCCGCAACCTCCATTAAAACCGGCATCATGCGCGAAATCTCACCCTTGCGCGAACCGGCCAGCATGGCGATATGCGGCTTGTCGTCCAGCCCGTGCTCCGCTAAAAACCCGGCGCGTCCGCGCTTAAGGGCGGGGGAGTCCTCAATAGCGTCCAGCAGGGGATTGCCCTTGTATATGAAAGGTATCTGCGCCTTTGTGAAATAGGGGATTTCGAAGGGAAAGACTATGAAAAGTCTGTCTATGTCCCGGCGCAGCTTGCGGTTGCGCCACTCGCGTGAAGCCCAGGTCTTCGGAGCGATGTACCAGAAAACCCTGAAACCCGCTTTGTGCGCGAATTTCGCGATGGGAAAGTTGAAGCCGGGGTAATCGACGAGAATCACCGCATCCGGGCGCCATGCGGCGATATCGGCCTTGCATTCCTTCAGGCTCCGGGATAGTTTAACCGCTTTCCGCAGGATTTCGCTGAGCCCCATCATCGCCCCCTGTTTGTAATGTACGGTGAGGCCGCCGTCGGTCCCCTTGTCGCGTTCATCGTACACCTGCTTCATCAGGTCGCCTCCGCGAAAGCGCACGCAGGCCTGCGGGTCTTCGTCATAAAGACCGCGCATCAGGTTGGAAGCGTGAAGGTCGCCGGAGGCCTCGCCTGCTATGATATAATAGCGCATCAGAAAAGTGTTTCAAGCCGTTGTTTTTCCGCGTAGTCGGTAGAGTCGAGCTTCAGGGGGCATATTGTCACGAATCCACCCTCCATTTGCCGGTGGTCGGCGCCCTCGTCATTGCGCGGGTCGTCGGTAAGGTCGCCGGCCATCACGTAAACTTTCTCCCCTTCTTCGGCAGCGACCGGAAAGGGGCAGTCGCGGAATTCCTTTACCCAATGGACGGTTCCCTGGTAACTTATCTTCGTACCGGCGGGCGTTCCCTTCGGGAAGTTGATGTTGTAATAGGTCTGCCTGTCGCTGGCGGGATTACTGACAAGTTTGCGGAGTATTTCAGGGAAAATGGCCCTTACTGCGCTGAAGTCCGCATCGGGGCTGAAGTCATCGACTGATACGGCTATGGAAAGTATCCCCGCAAGCGCACCTTCCTTTGCTGCGCCCACCGTTGCGGAATACATAGATGCCGAGGCCGCGTTGGCCCCGTGGTTGATGCCGCTTACGACTACGTCCGGGGCGCCGTCCGTAAACAGCTCGTCAAGCCCGTATTTTACGCAGCCGGAAGGAGTGGCGTCCACATACCACCAGTGCACTCCGTCCCGGTCCGGGAGCTGTTTTACGGCGATTGGAATCATCCCGAGGTTCACAGCCATGGACATGCCCGACTGGGGAAATTTCGGCGCTACCACCGTCAGTTCCCCAAAGGGCTTAAGGATGCTGACGAGTTCCGCCAGGCCCCTTGCTTCGTATCCGTCGTCGTTGGTGAGCAGGATTCTCATTCCTTCATGGCAAGTCTGAGCCCGTCCTTGAGGTTCCACTCGCCGCGGGTGAAGTCGGGTACAACTATGGGCATGGAGCCATGGGCTATGGAAACTTCCGTCAATTCCACGAGCGAGCTCCATTCCGCTGCGTCGTAAACGTCCTGGTCGAGCGGCAAGCCGTTATGCAGGCAATAGATGAGCCGGTAATCCATTATGAAGTCCATTCCGCCATGGCCTCCTACCTTCCGGGCCAGGTCTTCAATCTCCCTGGCAATGGGATGCTTGTAGGCGGCAAGGGTGGAGTCGCGCTGCGCCTCGCTCATGAATTTCTCGGCGTCCAGGTTGTCATACTCCACTTCTTCGAGGGCTCCGCTGTCGAGTGCAAGGCCGGGAACGGGATATTTGCTGGCATAGCCCCTGGTCCCTACAATCTGGTACATGCGGTTGTAAGGCCGTGGAGTCACTACATCGTGCTCGACCAGGATGGTCTTTCCATTGTGGGTGCGGATCAGGGTTGCGGTAAGGTCTCCGTTCTCATATTTCACGCTGTCCTTGCCGTAGCGCTCGTCCGCCTTGGCCTGACCGGCAAAGGCGTCGGTGTCCATGGAGACCAGCAGTTCCATCCTGTCTCCGCGATGGATGTTCAGGGCCTGGCAAACGGGGCCGATCCCGTGAGTGGGATAGACGTCTCCGTGATGGTCCTTGTTGTAGTTCATGCGCCAGTCGCTGGCGTAATTGTCCCACCAGGGATCGAGGTTGTGGCAGTAGGACCCTTCCACGTGTACGATATCGCCGAAGACACCATGCTGGGCCATGTTCAGGCAGGTAAGCTCGAAGAAATCGTAACAGCAGTTCTCCAGCATCATGCAATGCCTGCGGGTGCGTTCGGAGGTGTTGACAAGCGCCCAGCACTCCTCGATGCTGGTGGCGGCAGGAACCTCGATTGCCACGTGTTTGCCGTGTTCCATTGCATATACGGCCATGGGCGTATGGAACTGCCATGGTACGGCTAGGTATACAAGGTCAATGTCGTCAAGCTCGCAGAGCGCTTTCCATCCGTCCGCTTCGGAAAACTCATGTATCGCCCTTTCAGCTCCCCTTTTTACAAGGCTCTTCTGTGCCCTTTCAATTCGTTCCGGACGTGTATCGCACAGGGCTACCACGGTTGCATGCTCTATGTAGGCCATGCGTTTGGGCACATCCTTGCCGCGGTCTCCCAGGCCTATCACGCCTATCCGTACGTTCTCTATGGGGTCACAGGCAAAGCCCAGCATGCTCTGCTGGTCCGATGGCCTGGGCGGTGTATTGTATACTATCCTGTCTCCCTTGATTTTGTAGCCGTAATCGGATTTGGCATCACGGCACGAACAAACGGCAATAAGGATTGCGGTGAGGAAAAACAAACGTTTCATATATGGTCAGACTTTTAAGAAAATGTTCCTTTTGTACATTTGATAAAGGATTATCAGGAGAATGCCGCAGTCGGCAAACGAAATCAGCACCGGATACCAGATAAGACCGCCGAATCCGTGAAGGAGCGATTCGGATACCGATGTAAACCTGATCATTTCGCCGATACAGTAGGCCGTAATGGCGTTCATTCCGTAAATCTTAAGCCAGTCGGCCCCCCTGTGCCATTTCCGTACATCCACCAGATAATAGGTAATCGCAACTAGGATGAAGCAGATCCCTCCGGAATACAGCGTCATGCTGCTGCTCCAGATTTTCTTTATTATGGGGAAAACCGGCGATACCGCCAGCCCGGCCGCCACCAGCGCAGCTCCGGTCAGCGCAATGATGCCGGCACGCCTTGCGGGCGTGTGCCGGCCACTCTTGAGCATCTGCCCGGCAAAGCAGCCCAGCATAACCGTAACCGCAAAATTCAGGCTGGACAGGATCCAGGTGTACTGGTAACTTGTCCTGAAACGCCAGCTGCCGTCTTCCGCCCATTTTACCCCGTCCCTGTGCGGGCCCAGGACAGCCTTGTCGATTGTCATGGCTATGTTGTCCTGCTTGTCCAGGTTCATTCCGGTCATGGCGAAGGCAAGCCAGTAGGCTGCAAAGAGCACGAGCACTGCGACTACCTGCCACTTCGGCTTGAAATGCACGAAAAACAGGGCAGAGATTACATACCCAACGGCTATGGCCTGGAGAGTATTCGCATAAGGATGGAACAGCTTCCAACTGAACTCCAGGAGATTTCCCTGTACCAGCCATCCCAGGAAGAAGAGCAGGCAGAAGCGCCTGAGCAGTTTCGTGTAGAACTGTCTGTCCGGTTTGAGGCCGTCTTTGTATTTGGCCATCGAGAAGGGAATGGTAATACCGGACATGAACAGGAAAAGCGGCATGATAATGTCCCAGGTGACGAATCCTTCCCAGGGAACGTGCTGCATCTGGTGTGAGAGCCATTGCGTGCCGTCGGGAAAGACCTTGCAGAAACTGCGGATAACTGGCCCGATGAACAGGAGCAGGAACATGTCCGCGCCGCGAAGTATGTCAAGAGATGCCAGCCTTTCTTTCATATCGCACAAAGATAATATTTTTTGAATTATTATTAAAAATCTTTAAATTTGCGCCGCTTTGAGAAAAGCTGTTGGTAGAAATTTTTTGTTGTTTAACTTATAACTGTTTATCCTGAAATGGTAAAAATTGGTATTAACGGATTCGGCCGCATCGGCCGTATGGTATTCCGTGCCGCCGTCGAGAATTTCTCGAAGGATGTTGTCGTGGTAGGCATCAATGACCTCCTCGATCCCGACTATCTGGCCTACATGCTCAAGTACGATTCCGTACACGGCATCTTCAACCACGATATCAAAGTGGAAGGCAACTACCTCATCGTAGACGGCAACAAGATCCAGGTCTTCTGCGAGAAGGATCCCGCAGCTATCACCTGGGGCGCCCTCGACGTAGATGTGGTCGTGGAATCTACCGGTTTCTTCCTGACTTCCGAACTGGCAGAGGCTCACCTCAAGGCCGGTGCCAAGAAGGTTATCATGTCCGCTCCTTCCAAGGATGCTACCCCGATGTTCGTCTACGGCGTGAATGACAAGACCTACGCCGGCCAGAAGATTATCTCCAACGCTTCCTGCACCACCAACTGCCTTGCTCCCCTGACCAAGGTCCTTAACGACGCATTCGGCGTAAAGCGCGGTCTGATGACCACCGTACACGCTGCTACCGCTACCCAGAAGACCGTTGACGGCCCTTCCAAGAAGGACTGGCGCGGAGGCCGCGGTATCCTCGAGAACATCATTCCTTCCTCCACCGGTGCCGCCAAGGCCGTGGGCAAGGTGCTTCCCGAACTGAACGGCAAACTGACCGGCATGAGCCTCCGCGTTCCCACCAGCGACGTGAGCTTCGTCGACCTGACCGTCGAACTCAACAAGGAAGTTTCCTACGAGGAAATCTGCGCCGCGATGAAGAAGGCTTCCGAGGGCGAACTCAAGGGAGTTCTCGGATACACCGATGAGGCTGTGGTCTCCACCGATTTCCGTGGCGACGCCCGCACCTCCATCTTCGACGTGAAGGCCGGTATCCAGCTCGATCCTACCTTCGTGAAGGTTTGTGCCTGGTATGACAACGAGTGGGGTTACTCCAACAAGGTGCTCGAAATGGCGAAAGTCATCATGAAGTAAACATTTTCACTAAAATTTTAAACTAATGAAAAAGATTCTTGCAATCCTTCTCGGTGTCGCCCTCGTGGCCGGCGCTCTCTCCCTGACTTCCTGTCAGAAGAATGTCGACAACGCCAAGTCCCTGATCAATACTGTTTGGGGAGCACAAGATGGCGCTGATCAGTATTTCCTGGAATTCACTTCCCAAATGGTCTGCAAAATGAGGATTAACGACCGCACTCCTTACGATGGAACTTTCATCATCCTCGGCAACAAGCCCAGCCTGAAAGGCAGTACTATCGAAGTCGTGTTCACGAACTGGACAGAGAAGGTCGAAGCCCTCGTGGGTGAGTTCAAGAGCGAAGATGAACTCGAACTCGACCACATGATGTTCTACAGATTGCCCGTAGACGGAAAGTAGTTTTCCCTACTCAATAAAAAAACCGGACGCCGCTCGACGCCCGGTTTTTTTTTATCTATCAGTATTAAGGCTTGACTCAGACTTTCAAAAGGGCGTAAAGCATGTTCTTCAGGATGTAGAGCGCGAAGGAGAGCAGAACGGCGAGCGACCAGTGGGCACCGAACACCGTCACCAGTACGATGATTACCGCCACCTCTACCACGAAGGCTATACGCTTGAAAAAGAGCGTGTCGCGGGTCCTGAGTGCAGCGGGTGAAAGCTTCATGGAGAACATCGGCAGTTCGCTGACCAGCAGGGCGCTCAGGACGACACTCAGGACGGGAATGAACACCACGCCGGCACTCCAGAGCGCGGGCAGCGATACTGGCGCATGCACTACATAATCGCACAAAGAACCGCAAAGCAGCGCGCAGGCGGGGGTGGGCAGTCCGAGGAAATTCTCGTGCTGCCTTTCGTCAATGTTGAATTTAGCAAGCCTGAGGCCGCTGAAAACGGCGATGAGCAAGGCTGCGAAGCAAAGCGGATTCTCACCGAAGGAGCAGCTGCGCATCAGGTTGAACAGCATCATCGACGGGAGGACGCCGAAAGTCACCATATCGGCAAGTGAATCCAGCTCGCGTCCCATAGGGCTGTAGGCTCCGAGCGACCGCGCGGCAAGGCCGTCGCAGAAATCGAATACCGCTCCGGCAAGCATCAGCGCAAACGCGAGCTCGAACCTGCCGTGGAAGGTAAAGACTATGGCTATCGCCCCGCAGGCCAGGTTCAGGCTGGTTATGAAATTAGGGATATACTTTTTCATTTGCCCATCTTCTTAAGAAGTGCTTTTGGAAGGGCGGATTTGTGCAGGATTATGCCGAGGCTCTGCCCTTTCACGAAAGCCGGGGTGACGTACCAGATGCCATTGTACTTGCCGGCTTCGCCCCAGGAATTCTTTGCCATGTAATATTTCTTGCCGTCCTGGTCCGTGGCTATGCCGTAGAGCTGCATGCCATGGTCGTCGGTCATGATCTTGTTGTCGAATTCAGCCTGGCGGCTCTCCTGCGTAGGATTCTTTTCCACGACTACCGCAAGCTGGGTGTTGTTGTCCGCCGCCTTGCCTACCCAGTGCTCCTGGTCGGAGCCGGCGCGGCTGCTCTCTTCCAGGTCTACGAGTATGCCCAGTCCGTCGCGGTTAAAGCCGGGGTCGCTCACGTCGGCGGCCCACTCGATGGTGTAGCCGTTCTGCAGTGCGCTCTCCACGACCTCCATGAACTCGTCGATGGGGATGTTGTAGCTCGGGTCGGAGCGCCAGTTGTCGCACACCTCCACAGGGAACCAGGTGTAGAAGGGATGGTGCGTGAAGGAAGTAAGGCTCACGTAATCGTCGGGGTTGAACTTGACTGCATCGCGGTAGGAAAGCGGGGTATATTCCTTGCCGTCCACGCTGAACTTCTCCGGCCATGGGCCGAGATAGGCGTCCAGTATGCCCTTGACGCCATTCTTCCACGCAGTTGTGAGGGTTTTGTTCGGATTCTTTACGATTACGTTTACATAAGCCTTCAGCACCCCGTCAAGTTCAGCCTGTACGGGCTTGTCGGTGCCGTACTGCATGCCGGTCATCTCCTCCTGGGGTACGAGCCCCCAGTTCTTGATTACGTTCAGGACGTCTCCGCCCTGGCTGCCTGCGCTGAATCCCATGTGTCCGTCAAGGCGCACATATTTCTCCGCCCTTTCAAGGTAAGAGTGGCTCACGATGAAGAATTCCGAGAAATCCGGATATTTGAGCGTGTCCTTGATGCCGTTCAGGCGGATTACCTCCGATTCTACGAAGCCGATGGTGGAGAAAGCCCAGCAGGTACCGCTCCTGTACTGGTTCTTGACGGAAGTGATGGGGGCCGCCTTTACGGTGGTGAAAGTATAGTCGGGGAATTTGACTTTGCCCTTGTTCTGGGCCGAAACGCCGCACATGCATGCGAATGTGGCGGCTATGATCAAACAGGTCTTTTTCATAACTTGCGAATTTAGTAATTATTGTGGATATTTGCGATATGAAAGGAAGAATCTTTTCGCTTTTGGCCTGCGGCCTGATCGCATCCTGTGGCCTGATCGAGCAATTTACAGATGAATTGACACTGACGCTTTCGCGCGGGGAAACCATTTTCGCCCCGGATCCCGTATGGCGGTCCGGCGATGCGGTAAAGCTGTTTAGCTCAACCCGTAAATCAGGGGAGCGCTTTACCCTTTCTTCGGGAGCGCTGGAGCCGGGCGGCGTCTTTAGCGGGGAGCGTCCCGGAAGCGCTCCGTTTATAGCCCTTTACCCGGCTTCGCTTTCAGCGTCCTACCGTTCCGCATCGTCGCTTTCGGTGCAGCTGCCATCGGTACAGGGCTATGTTGCCGGCAGTTTCGATGCCGCCGCATGCCCTTATGCCGCCTCCGTCGAAGGAAACGGCTCGGTGCGCCTGGATAGTCCCATGTCTGTGCTGGAACTGCCTCTTGTCGGCGACGCTGCAATCACATCGCTTTCACTCATTACGCCTAAGGAACATCCGCTTTGCGGAAGCGCCGTACTGGACATATCGGGAGAGCCGGACCTTGCTTTCGCCGACAATGCCGGATGCGTACTGACACTTGACTGCGGGAAAGGCGTGAAACTTAGCGCCACCCCTGTTCAGTTCCGTTTTGTGCTGCCGCCTGCCGCGCTTTCAGCCGGAGCCGTGCTTAAAATCCTGGATTCCGAGGGCGGAGCGATGCAACTGGCGCTCGAACCCTTGCAACTTGGCAGGGGAGAACTCAGGTCTCTTCCGCAGGCAACTTATGTCCAGGAGGAGCCGCCATACCTTTCGCTCGCTACCCCCGGCCTTTATTCCCTGGCAGCTGACGGAACGCCGGTGGAGATTTATGCTTACGAGCCCTTGCGCGACCAGATAGGCATACTCGAAGGTTCAGGGTCTGTCGAATGGCGCCTGCAGTGCCTGGAAGAAGGAAAGGTTATGCGCGTGATCCTGCCTGGGCAGCGGGGCAAAACCTTCGGGGCACAGTTCTTTCCCATCGGTATTTCCGACTGTCCCGGGGGGACGGTCATGATGACGGCCGTCCAGCGTACCGAAGACAAGGAATGGCTGCTTGACTCTTCCGGCAACTTACTCCTCATTTTGAAAACCGCCCTATGAAAAGACTGATTATCCTGTGTCTGGCCCTTTTTGAGGCTCTTGTCCTGTGTGCGGCTCCCGTCAGCGAGCAGCGGGCCCGCAGGGTGGCTTCCGACTTTTTTGCGGGCGGTGAGTGGCAACGCCTCGCTGATGCTCCCGACGGATGTTTCGTATTCAACCGCAAGGGCGGTGGGTTCATCATCGTATCCGCCGATGACTGCGCGCTTCCGGTGCTGGCCTATTCCCGTACGGGGAGTTTTTCCCTTTCCGGGGCGCCGGACAACCTGCTTGCGTGGGTGGGAACCACTACGAAGGTCATACGTCAGCGGGCGGACGCCTCCAGAAATACCGACAGCCGCCTGAAGGCGGTTTGGGAGAGCCCTGCGGCACTCAGCCGGGCGGGCGACGGGGAACATTTCCTCAACACAGCAACCTGGAACCAGGAAGCCCCCTTCAATTTTTATACTCCCTACGTGGATGGAGAAAAATCGGTCACCGGGTGCGTGGCTCTTTCCATGGCCATAATCATGAGGCATTACAGCTGGCCGAAAAAAGGGAGCGGCACCCTTCCTTCCTACAAATACAAGACTGTGAAAGGTAATGACCGGACCCAGGCGGGTCATTCTCTCGGACATGAATATAACTGGGCGGATATGCCCATCAATCACGTCCCGGGGGATAATGTCAGTGCTGCGAGGCTGGTCTACGATTGCGGAATTGCTGTTAAATCTGAATACAACGAGAAGGCCACCAGTGCGGTATCGTCCGATGCGCCGGCTGTGATGGCAAAGTACTTCGGCTATGCCCGCAATGCCCTTATGGAGCAGCGCAGCTATTACAGCACATCTGCGTGGATGGCCCGGCTGCTGGCGGAGATCGATGCCGGCCGCCCCGTCCTTTATGCGGCCTTTTCGGAAGGGGAATTCGGGCACGCCTTCGTGGTCGACGGCTATGACGACTCCTCGCGCCTTCATGTGAACTGGGGCTGGGGCGGTTCCTGCAATGGCTATTTTGTCATCGACTGCTTCTTCCCTTACGGCGATGACAAATCTAAGGAATGGGAATACGGCTATTATTACAGGCACGCCGCGGCTTTCGACCTCGTTCCCGACAAGTCCGGCTCTACAAGCCCGAAGACGCTGATGTGCATGAAGCGCACCGATAACCTTGAGGGGATGCGCCTGAGCTCCGGGACGGTGGTCAAGGGCAGTCCCTTCATGCTCGACTTCGGCCTGTGTACCAACCGCGGCCTCTATGATTACAGCGGGGGAGCCTTGCGGGTAGGTCTGGTAAACAAGGACGGTGAACTCAAGGAATTTGTAGGGAATGCCGAGGAGATACCGCTACTGGAGCCAAATTATGGAGTCCGTATCACAGATTACCGGGCTCTGATAAGTTCTACTCCCGCCCTGGGCGATGCGTTGAGGGTCTTCTACCTCGTGGACGGACAATGGCTCCTTATGCCTTACAGCCTGGATGACGGGACCGTTGGCAGCCTGCCGGCAGGACCTGACACCTACTTCATTAAAAAGGAAGGGCGTTATTACGAGGGCCAGACCCTGACTCCGTCCCTGATAATCGGTACGCGTTCCTACTCCTCGCTCGACTGGTACCTGGACGGCAAAAGGTTCACCGGAAGCACTTCTCCGCTTACCCGCGGCATGCACAGTCTCAAGGCCGTTATCTCTTATGATGACGGCACGAGGGAGACGATAGTGCAGGAAATCGAAGTCCCTTAGATCTGTCCTTCCAGTTTGCGGTAGACCTCAAGCCCTTCGCGTATGATGCGTATGGCTTTCTTGAGTGCGGGCACTTCCAGCACGTATGCTATGCGTACCTGGTTCATGCCTTCGCCCTTGGTCTTGTAGAACGGTGCAGCCGGGGTTATCATAGTCGTTTCCCCGTCGATTCGGAAATCCGTCAGCAGCCATTTGGCGAAATTCTCGGCATTGTGCACAGGAAGCTCGGCAACCGTGTAGAAGGCTCCCATCGGCATGGGTGAAAATACCCCGGGGATTTCATTCAGCGCCTTTACGGTGTAATCCCTCCGGGCGATATATTCCTTCCGCACATCCTCATAGTACGATGCCGGCGCGTCCAGGGCTCCGTACAGTGCCGTCTGCCCCAGCACCGGCGGGCAGAGGCGCGCCTGCGCCAGCTTAGTAATCAGCCCGAGCACATCGCGATTGTAGGAAACGATGCAGCCGACTCGGGCGCCGCAGAGATTGTAGCGCTTGGATGCCGAATCCACCAGTATTATGTTTTCCCGCAGGTTGGGTATCTGCATCGCCGAGAAGTAGGGCTCGCCGGTATAGCAGAATTCGCGGTATGCCTCGTCTGAAACCAGGAAAAGGTCGTGCTTGCGGCAGAGTTCACCGATGGCGAGCATTTCCTTCTTGCTGTACAGGGTACCGGTGGGGTTCCCCGGGTTGCAGAGCAGGATGGCCTTTGTGCGCGGGGTAATCGCCGCTTCGAAGGCTTCCATGGGCGGAACCTTGAACCCGTCCTTGATATCTGTATGCACCGCGACCATCTCCACCCGGTTCATCATCGTGAAGGTATTGTAGTTGCAGTAGAAAGGCTCCATCACGAGCACCTCGTCGCCGGGGTCGCAGGCTGCCTGGAAGACCATCGTAAGGGCTTCGGACCCTGCAACCGTCGCCAGGATGTCGTTGACGGTAATATCGATGCCTATGGGCTGGTAGTATTTCTCCACCAGCGCCCGGCGCAGTGCGAAGGTCCCCGCGGAATTCGAATAGGGCAGATGGTCGAATTCGAAATCCTTTACCGCCTGCACGGCGCTTTCCGGCGATTTGATGTCCGGCGCGCCGATGTTCAGGTGATAGACGTGTACGCCGTCCGCCTTAGCCTGGTCTGCGTAGGGAGTAAGCTTGCGTATGGCGGATTCCGGCATTATCCGGGCGGTATTGGAGATCTGGGGCATAAATTTGTTTGTTTAAGCGGACAAAGATAGAAAAATATTATCTTTGTTGAATAATGAATGTTAATTTGTCCTCATTCTCTGTAAGATAATATTTTTCAAATGAAAGTGGTAATTGAAAGTGGTGCGACGAAGAGCGACTGGCGGGAGCTGGTCGGGGGAGCGGTGGCTTCCCAGATGCTTCGCGACGGTATGAATGTGTCGTCCATGCCCCTTGAGCGGGTTAAGGCGGTGCTCACGGAGGGACTGTCCGGACAGGATATGCCTCTGGAGGGAGTGTATCTTTATACGGCTGGCGTGGTGACGGATGATATCCGTACTGAACTGGAGGCTCATATCCGTTCACTTGTAAACACGCGGGAAGTAGACATCCAGGATGACCTTATGGGGGCTGCGCGCGCCGTATGCGGGCGGGAACCGGGCATAGCCGCCATCCTGGGCACAGGCTCCAATACCTGCTTTTACGATGGGGAAGCCGTACAGCAGAAGGTGTATTCCGGCGGTTATGTGCTGGGCGACGAGGGAAGCGGAGCCACGCTGGGGCGCCTTTTCCTGGCGGATCTGATCAAAGGCCTTGTGCCCGAAGGGATAGCCGCTGATTTCGGCCGCCTCTTCGACGGCAGTTACGCAGGTATCGTGGAAGCAGTGTACCGCAACGCCGCCCCCTCGGCTTATCTTGGCAGCCTTGCGCCTTTTATCTTATCGTATTACGACGATCCGTATATCCGACGGCTGGTGGATGGGAATTTCCGCGCCTTCATAGACCGTGCCCTTAGCCGCTATGACTGTGAGCATTACCCTGTTGGGATTGCCGGCGGTTTCGGCTGGGCCTGCCGTGATATCCTCGGTCCGATGCTGGAGGCTTCGGGAATACGCGTCACGCGCTTCGTCAAGTCGCCCGTCGATGCCCTCTGCACATACCACGCTTATTGATCGGAGGCGCAATATTTCCCGGAAATATTGTTTGTGCGCTACACTTTTATTATATTTGCGATAGTATTGTTATTGTAAATTCACACAAAATAGCTATATTTGCAACCCCAAGCCACTTTAGCTCAGTCGGTAGAGCAGCGCATTCGTAACGCGCAGGTCGTCAGTTCGAGCCTGATGAGTGGCTCTCCAGACGGCGGCATGTCCGCCGTCGTCCATTTAAATCCCGATTCAGAGATATTCAAGGCCCGTTTCTTTAGGACCAGGATGATTTTTTACTTAAACAATAGATGATATGACGATCAAAGATTTGAATCCAGCCATTGTCTGGAACAACTTTTATCTGCTTACACAGCAGCCCCGTCCTTCCAAGCACGAAGAGAAAGTGCGCGCATTCCTGCTGAAATGGGGTAAGGAAAAGGGTGTCGAGACTTTCGCCGACGAGACCGGAAACGTGATTATGCGCGTTCCCGCCACGCCCGGTTATGAAAAACGCAAGGGCGTTATCCTGCAGGCCCACATGGATATGGTGCCGCAGAAAATCGCCAGTTCAAGCCACGATTTCCTCAAGGACCCTATCAAAACCCTCATAGACGGGGACTGGGTAACCGCAGACGGGACCACCCTTGGTGCGGACGACGGTCTGGGCGTAGCGCTCGCAATGAGCGTCGCTGAATCGAAGGATGTCCCCCACGGACCGCTGGAAGTGCTCATAACCTATGATGAGGAAACCGGAATGACCGGAGCCGACGCCCTCAAGCCCGGCCTGCTGAAGGGCGATATCCTGCTGAACCTCGATTCCGAGGACCAGGACGAGCTCTGTATCGGCTGTGCCGGCGGTCTGGATATCGAAGCGGATTTCAGTTACGCCAAGCTGCGTGCAGAAGAGGGCTTCAAGACCTTCAAGATCAGCGTTTCCGGCCTGCAAGGCGGACATTCCGGCATGGATATCAGCCTCTATCGCGGCAACGCCAACAAGATTATCGCCTATGCGTTGCTTCCCGTGATGCAGAAATACGGGGTCAAACTGGTGCGCTTTAACGGCGGCAGCCTGCGCAATGCCATTCCTTTCGAAGCGGAAGCGGTCGTCCTGGTTCCCGAAAACAAGGTTTTCGCCTTCAAGCACGCGATGACCGTCAGTTTCAACAATGCTGCGGACGTCTACAAGGAGAGCGATCCTTCGCTCAAGACGGCTGTCGAGCCTGCCCGTGCCGCCACCCACTACGTGGAGGACAAGGTGGCCCTCAAGGTGATCAAGAGCCTGATCGCCTGCCCGTCCAATGTTATCCGCATGAGCCAGAGCATGCCGGGCCTTACCGAGACCTCCATCAACATGGCCATAGTCGAGACCAAGGCCGGTCACATCAAGGTCAAGTCCCTGATGCGCAGCGCGATCGATTCGTCCAAGGAGCAGCTCGCACTGCGTATCCGCTGCATCTTCGAAATGGCCGGTGCCAAGGTGCGTACCTACGGCGGTTATCCAGGCTGGGTGCCGCGTCCCGATGCCCCCATCATCAAGTTGATGAACGACCTGCACAACAAGATGTACGGCAAGCCGATGGATACGGCCGCCACGCACGGCGGACTGGAGTGTGCCATTATGGGCGCGAAATATCCCCACTGGGAAATGGTGTCCATCGGACCGACCGTCCGTTACCCGCACTCACCCGACGAGCGCACTTACATCCCTTCGGTTCAGAAAGCCTGGGATTTCCTGCGCGAACTTCTCAAGAACATTCCTGAAAAACAGTAGAGGGCGAATACACAGCCTTTGAGAATCAGTTCCGTCGCCATTGCCATCCAGTAGCCTTCCAGGCCGTAACGCGGAATCAGGACCAGCGAAAGTCCTATGCGCACGACCCACATGCTGAGGATGTTGACCAGCGACGGAACGATTGTTTTTCCGGTACCGATGCAGCAGCCGTAGCCGACGATGCTCAGCCCGAAGAAAAATTCCGCCCAGGCTTCGATGCGGAGGCAGCGCGCTCCGAGGGCGATTACCTCGGGGTCCGTGCTCATCCAGCCCATGATCTGCGGGGCGAACAGCCACATCAGTGAGGCAAGCATTCCCATCATCACCGCGCCGCTGCCCATGGTAATGACCGCGAAACGGCGGGCCAGGTCCTTGCGGGATGCGCCTATATTCTGCCCCACCAGGGTTGAAGCGGCATCCTGCATGCCGAAGCCCGGCAGGTAGCAGAAGCCTTCGGCGATAATGGCAAAGGAATTGGCGGCGATGGCTATAGTCCCCAGCGGCGCAATCAGCACCGTCGCGGCGATATAGGCCCCGCGCACAATCAGGTTCTGGAGCCACAGGGGCCATGATATTCCCAGCGCCTTGCCTAAAATCGTACGGGCCGGACTTTCAGCCCGTTCCGAGAGGCGCATTTCCGTCCTTAAGCTGCGCTGGCCCAGAAAGCGGCGTACGGGCTGGAGGAACGACGGCTTTTGCCGCAGTGCAGTACTCCGGCGGAAAGAATAAACCAGCAGGAAAGCGGCTGAACAGCCTGTGGCGAGCGCCGTACCCAGTGCGGCCCCGCGGGCGCCCATCCCCATGCCGAAGATAAACAATGCGTTAAAGGCTACGTCCAGCACGCACATCCCGGCACTGGCGATACTGGGAATGCGGGTATTTCCGCTGGCGATCAGTGCGGCTTCTGCATAGACGGCCAGCTGGAAGAGGGGCAGGGTGAGGGCGAAGATAAGGAAGTAGCCGCCGGCATCGGCGCGGATGTCCGCGCCGCCCCCGAGCCATCGGGGGAGGCCGCCGCTTATGGCGGCGCCGGCGGCTCCCAAAGCCACGGCTCCCAGCAAAGTCCAGAGCAATCCGTCCCGGAAAATCCGCCGTGCCTCGTCAAAATCCTTTGCTCCGCAGCGATGTGAAATCTGCACGCTGAATCCGGAGGCGTTCCCGTAACAGAAACTCCCGAAAATCCAGGTACTTGTGCTGACCAGTCCGATTGCGGCGGCCGGGGCACTGCCAAGCCGCCCCACCATTGCCGCGTCGATGCAGCTCATAAGGCACATCGAGAACTGGGCGAGGATGGCGGGAACGGCTAAACGGAAAGTGAGCTTGAACTGCTCTTTAATCGAACTTGTAGCAAACACCTAACTGGACGCCGATATTGTGCGTGCGGTTGATGAATTCACGCTTCATCGCGCCTTCACCGAAGGAGATCTTTTCCCCTTTGAATGTGCGCGTAAGTCCGAAATCAAATTTAACGTCAATGCCGATATTGTCGGTCACCATGTAAGTGGTGAGAATCGCCAGGTTCATTGTGACGGGATTCAGCAATCCCCGGGCGTCGGCGGAAATCTTGTTTCCTGCAGAGTCCTTGCTGACGGCATTGCCCCCAAGGCAGACCCCAAGTTCGGGACCTGCGTAAATCGTAAGGCGGTCGTCGGCCACGCGGAAGCCGGCCATCACCGGAAGTTCCAGGTAGGACAGACGCAGGAAGTAGCGGCTTACGTAACCAAAGAAGTCAGACCGGTCCATGTGGCCGCGTCCGCAGTAGCAGAGCTCCGTGTAAAGGAGGAAATTATCCGCAAGTTCAGCTTCAAAGAAAGCCCCGCCATATCCTCCCACACAGGGCAGTGTGATACGGGCGTTGTCCGGCACTATCATGCCCGGTACCCAGCTACCTGAGATTCCGGCTTTGAATCCCCATGCGGTTTCCACTGCCTTTCCGGTGGCGCTGAGCATCAGTATGCCCAGAATAACAGCTGTCAGTTTTTTCATTTCCTTGTAAAAGCTAAAAAAAGCAGCCCGCAGGCTGCTCATTTCGTATTCGGGAGCGCCTATTCGGCAACAACCTCGATCTTGATGTCGGCGAACACGCCGCGATAGCACTTCACCTTGCCCTCGAACTCTCCGAGTTCCTTGATTTCAGGAAGGGTGATGTTCTTCTTGTCAACTTCGATTCCGGCAGCGGCGAAAGCATCGGCCACCTGGGCGGCGGTTACGGCGCCGTAAATCTTCTCCTGCTCGTTCACCTTGACGGCGACCTTCACGGGAGCGGCGGAAATCTTTGCTGCGTAAGCCTGGGCTTCGGCGATGTTCTTGGCCTCCTTATGGGCGCGCTGACGGATGGTCTCCTCCAGCTGCTTCAGGTTTGAAGGGGTGGCCGAGATGGCGAATCCCTGGGGAATGAGGTAATTGCGGGCGTAACCGGTCTTTACTTCTACCACCTCGGACGCATCGCCGAGATTGGGGACGTCTTTCTTAAGAATGATTTTCATAACCCGTAATTATTTAAGAAGGTCAGTAACATAGGGAAGAAGGGCGAGGGAGCGGGCACGCTTGACGGCCTGGGCAACCTTGCGCTGGAATTTCAGGGACGTTCCGGTGAGACGGCGGGGAAGGATCTTGCCCTGCTCGTTGAGGAACTTCTTGAGGAATTCGGCATCCTTGTAATCAATGTACTTGATGCCCGCCTTCTTGAAGCGGCAGTATTTCTTCTTGCGTACTTCTACGGTGGGAGGGTTGAGATAACGGATCTCGTTGTTTTCTACTGCTGCCATGATTAGTCCTCCTGGATGTTTTCAGGTTCAACTTCAACTTCGGCCTCGACCGGAGCCTCTGCCTGGGGCTGGGGCTCGGCGGCCTTCTTGTTCTTGTTCTCCCTGCGCTTCTGGGCGTAGGCTACGGCGTCCTTGTCGAGTGCGACGGTAAGGAAGCGGATGATCCGCTCGTCACGCTTGTACTGGATTTCGAGGTTTGCCACGAATTCAGGGGAGGCCTTGAACTCGATCAGGTAATAGAATCCTGAGGTCTTGTGCTGGATCGGGTACGCGAGCTGCTTGAGCCCCCAATCCTCTTCGTACACGATCTCTCCGCCGGCATCGGTGATGAGTTTGGTGTACTTGGCAACCGCTTCCTTCATCTGGGTGTCAGACAAAACGGGAGTTGCAATGAAAACGGTTTCGTACTGTTTAATCATTTTTGTTTGTTGTTATTAAGGTTTTAATCCGCCTTTCCGGGCGGGAGCGCAAAGGTAGTAATTACTTTCGGAAAAACAAAAAGATTCTTATCTTTGCAAATCTTAGACGAAGATTATGGCCAAAATCATAGCAATCACCAACCAGAAGGGCGGAGTGGGGAAGACCACGACCGCCATCAACCTGAGCGCAGCCCTTGCGGTGTTGGACCGGAAAGTCCTTCTCGTCGATTCCGACCCGCAGTCCAACGCTTCATCCGGTGTCGATTTCGGCGGTATGGAAGCCCTGAAGGGCAGCCTGTACGAGGTGATGACGGGCGCGTGCCCTGCTAAGGACGCGATTGCACATACTTCCGTGGCGTCGCTTGACTTACTGCCCTCGGATATCAACCTCGTGGGCGTAGAGCTCGAAATGCTCGATGCCAAAAACCGCGAGAGCATACTCAAGCGCGCCCTTGCGCCCATAGCAGGCAATTATGACTATATTATTATCGACTGCGCTCCGTCGCTGGGCCTGCTGACCGTCAATGCGCTTACGGCGGCGAATTCGGTGATAGTGCCGGTGCAGCCGGAATTTTATGCGCTGGAGGGCCTCAACAAGCTGCTTCAGACCATACGTCTGGTCCAGGGTGTGAACCCGGCCAGCGGCCCGAACCCGGACCTGGCCATTGAGGGCTTCGTCGTCACCATGTACGACGGACGGACCCGCATGCATTCGCAGGTGGTAGACGAGCTTCGCGAGCACTTCGGCGATATGGTGTTCAATACCGTCATCTCGCGCAGCATACGCCTCAGCGAGGCTCCCTCGCACGGCGAACCCGTTATTCTCTATGACCCTGGCTGTACCAGCAGCGCAAACTATATGAACCTTGCGCGGGAGTTGACTGACCGCGAACCCCAAAGATGAAAAAGGAAAGAAAACCCATAGGGAAGGGTCTGAGCGCCCTTTTTAACGAGATGCCCGATCCGCAGCAGCTGCGTCCGGTATCTCACGAAGCCGCTCCCGTCGGGAGCCCGGAACCGGAACCGCAGCAGGGGCAGGAGATCGAATTGGACAGAATCGATGCAAATCCCCTGCAGCCGCGCGATGATTTCGACGAAGCTACGCTGCGCGACCTGGCCGCTTCCATCAAGGCGATGGGCCTTATCCAGCCGGTTACCGTGCGCAGGAGCGGGGAACGCTATCAGCTCATAAGCGGAGAACGGCGCCTTCGTGCCAGCCGTCTGGCAGGCCTGGAGCGCATACCCGCCTACGTCCGTGAGGCCGATGATACCGCAGCCCTCGAAATGGCTCTGGTGGAGAATATCCAGCGCGAAGATCTGGATCCCGTCGAGATTGCCCTTGCGCTGCGCCGCCTTACCGAGGAGTGCGCCCTTACGCAGGAACAGCTTGCTGAAAGGGTAGGCATGAAGCGGGCGACGGTGGCCAATTACCTGCGCCTGCTGAAACTTCCCGCCAAATTGCAGAGGGACCTCAAGGAGGGCCTCCTTTCCATGGGCCACGCCAAGGTGTTGCTTGGAATTCCCGATCCTGCAATGCAGGAGCGCCTGTCCGATGCCGTTGCCTTCCAGGGACTGTCCGTGCGGCAGCTGGAGCAGAAGGTGGACGAGTTGTTACGCCCTGCCGTACGCCTCGTGGACCCGTCCCTGCCCGAATCCTACCATCAGGTGCTCAGCCGCATCAGCCGCTACTTCAGCGGCGCCGTCACCGTGCACCGCTCGGCTGCGGGAAAGGGCTCCATGACCGTCCGTTTCCGCTCGGATGACGAAATTGACGCTTTCCTCAAGGCCCTCGAATCGCTCTCCGAATAATGTCCTTCCCCGGAAAATATCTGCTCCTGCCGCTTGCGCTCCTGCTTTTCTGCTCGGCGCCTTCGCGGGCGCAGTTCCGTGCGGAGGCCTTTTCGCAGAGCTATAACGACGACAAGGCATCTCCCAAGGATACTTCCGACCGCCTTTTCTCTTTCAAGGAGTACTTCGGCGCGCTGGGGCACAAGAACACCACAAGGGTAGGAACCCTGTTTGCCGGCTCGCTCGTATTCCTGGGAAGCTATCAGATTTACAATAAGCATTACTGGAAGTTGCCCATTGTTTACGGAACTACCCTTGGCGCACTCGGTGCGGGTACTTACTACCATCTTACCGGACGCCAGGACATCAGCAAGTGGTGCTGGGTGGGGGCAGGAGTCGCATACTGGGCTACGCTCCTGGACGGTGTGATTTCTTACAAGCCAAACGATTTTCCCCAGCCCGGAAAAGCCACGCTTTATTCCATACTCTGCCCCGGGGCGGGACAGATTTACAACAAGGAATACTGGAAGGTTCCGATCTACCTCGGGGGAATGGCGGCGGCTGGACATTTCTGGGCGCAGAATGAGGTGCAATACCAGCGTTACCGTCGCATATACAAGGAAGCGACAGACACGGAAGTCCCCTATACAGGCCCGATACCGGCCTCTACGGCTCTCTATTACCGCGATGTTTTCCGACGTTACCGCGATTATTCCGTGCTGGCTTTCTTTGCTGTTTACCTGCTGCAGGTAATCGACGCCAACGTCTTTGCCTATATGCACGATTTCGAGGTGAATGACGATCTTTCCCTGCAGGTCACACCGGCTGTTGTCGGCGGCGACATGAGTTATGCCTTCGCCCCCCAGCAGTCGCCCGCTCTCGGGCTGAGGATGGGACTCCGCTTCTGAAAATATGGGTAAAGCGCTCCGCATACTCCTGATGTGCCTGCTGGCCGGCTCCTTTTCGGCATCGGCACAGGATGGGAACGAAGCACTGCGCGCAAGGATAGATTCGCTGCGGGCCCTTGCAGACAGCCTTCAGGCCCTGCTCCAGGCGGATGAACCGCAGCCCGTCAGGATGTATTCGCAGCAGGAAAAGGACAGCCTATATGACCTTTGGTGCGCGAATCTGCGCGTGACGGACTTCGAAGTGCCGGAAAACATCGATTCGGCGCATTTCGCATCCCGTGTTTCCGACGACGTCCTCATCGCCCGCCTCAAGGCTATGAACCCTTTCTTTACCCTGCCTTTCAATGAGACGGTAAAGAACTACATGATAGTTTATTCGGAGAAGCGTCCCAAGTCCATGGCCCGCGTCCTTGGGCTGAGCCCCTACCTCATGCCTGTCATGGAGGAGGCGTTCAGCCGCTACGGCCTGCCCCTTGAGCTAAAATACATGTCCATAATCGAGTCCATGATGAACCCGCTGGCGGTGTCGCGTGCCGGAGCAAAGGGGATGTGGCAGTTCATGTACAAGACCGCCAAAGTCTACGGTCTGGAAATCACTTCTTTCGTGGATGAGCGCCTGGACATAGAGAAATCCACGGATGCCGCGGCGCGTTACCTGCGTGACGCCTATCAGGTACTGGGGGACTGGCCGCTGGCAATCAGTTCCTACAATTGCGGCATGGGCAATGTCCAGAAGGCGATTCGCCGTGCTGAGTCGAGGGATTTCTGGAAGGTCTATCCTTATCTTCCGGCAGAGACCCGCGGCTATGTCCCGGCTTTTGTCGGCGCCTATTATGCCATGACCTATTACAGGGAGTACGGACTGGTACCCGCCGATGTCGGAATGCCGGCGCAGGTTGACACGTTCCATATTCGCAAAAATTTACATTTCAAGCAGATAGAAGAAGTAGTCGGGATTCCCGTGAACGATTTGCAGATGCTCAATCCGCAGTACATCCACGACATTATCCCCGGCAGCGATGGCCCATGCGTGCTCAGGTTGCCATACAACCGTAGCGGCGATTTCATAGCCGCAAATCCGGATTCGCTCTATTCCCACAGGGCTTCGGAACTGCTAACCGAACAGATTCTCAAAGGAGCGGACACTCCGGTGTTGACGCATGCTCCGTACCGCGGTCCGGCCCGTACATCTTCCACTTACAGCATCTATATTGTCAAGAAAGGCGACACGCTTACGAAAATCGCCTCCAAATATCCCGGAATGACCGCAAAACGCCTGATGGAATACAACCACATCGGATCGATGATAAAAGTCGGGCAAAAAATCAAAATTCCCAAAAAATGAAAGAATATCGCCATTTAAGTGCCGATGAAATTGCGCAGTTGCGCTCCCAGGCATGCCACGCCGAGAATTGGGACGACATCCTCGTGGCTCCCGCCTTTGAGCCCGGACATGTCTTTTCCACCCGTTTTTCGGGCTACATCCGCCTGGGTGTGTTTGAAAAGAGCTTCCAGCTCCCCGGCGGCATGCACAAGCACGCCGGCCTCTACCATACCCAGCTTCACAATGTAGAAATCGGTGACAACTGCTGCATAGAGAACGTAAAGAATTATATATCCAACTATCACATAGGTGAGGATTGCTTCATCGAAAACGTGGACATCATCCTCTGTGACGGCGTTTCTTCCTTCGGGAACGGAGTGGAGGTATCCGTGATGAACGAGACCGGGGGCAGGGAAGTGCTCATCTACGACCGCCTTTCTGCGCAGCAGGCATATGTCCTGGCCCTTTACCGGCACCGTCCGGAGGTGGTAGCGGCGCTCGAAAAGCTTATTCGCGGCTATATCGATTCCATAAAGTCCGATACCGGAAGCATAGGTAATGGCGTTACCATCGCCGATACGGGATATCTGAAGAACGTGCGCGTCGGCGATTTCTGCAAGATCGAGGGTGCATCGCGGCTGAAGAACGGCAGCATCAACAGCAATGCGGCCGCGCCGGTGCATATCGGCGTTGGTGTTATCGGCGACGATTTCATCATTTCCAGCGGTTCCCGCGTCGATGACGGGGTGATGTTCAGCCGCTGTTTCATCGGCCAGGCCTGTGTGCTCGGGCACGGCTATTCAGCCAGCGATTCGCTTTTCTTCGGCAATTGCCAGGGCGAGAACGGGGAGGCATGCGCCATCTTTGCGGGTCCCTTCACCGTCACTCACCATAAGTCCACCCTGCTCATCGCCGGCATGTTCTCTTTCATGAACGCCGGCTCCGGCTCCAACCAGAGCAACCACATGTACAAGCTCGGGCCTATCCACCAGGGCATAATGGAGCGTGGCGCCAAGACGGCCTCGGATTCATACATCCTCTGGCCGTCGAAGGTCGGGGCTTTCTCCCTGGTGATGGGACGTCACGTGCAGCATCAGGACACATCTGACCTGCCGTTCTCCTATCTGATCGAGCGCCAGGGCGTCAGTTTCATTATGCCCGGTGCCAACCTCAAAAGCGTAGGAACTATAAGGGATGCGCGCAAATGGCCCCAGAGGGACAAGCGCGAAAAGGAGGATCGTCTGGACTGCATAAACTACAACCTGCTCAGTCCCTATACCGTACGCAAGATGCTGGACGGAAAATCGCTGCTTGAAAACCTGCGTGCCGTTTCCGGTCCGGAGTCCGAGACCTACGCCTTCCAGAGCGGTAAAATCAAGAATACATCCCTCACCAAAGGCCTGCGGCTCTACGGTCTTGCCATTGACAAATTCCTTGGGAATTCACTCATCAGCCGCATCCGGAGCGCAAAATCATCCAATATCGACGAATTGCGCAGGCTGCTTGTCCCTACAAAAGAGGAAGGCGGTGGAGACTGGGTAGACATGGCCGGAATGATTGCTCCCAAGGGCAGCGTTTCCCGAGTGATGGACGATATCGAATCGGGAAAGATCGCTTCTGTAAAGGAACTTGAGGCGGCTTTCAGGGCCATTCATGCAGACTATTACGATTACGAATGGACCTGGGCCCACAAGATGATTAAAAGCTATTACGGCGTGGATCTGGCTAAAATCGACGCGGCCGGACTAGTAGCCCTTGTGGAACGTTGGAAAGAGTCGGTGGTGACCCTCGATAAGATGATCTATGACGATGCCCGCAAGGAGTTCTCCCTAAGCGCGATGACTTCGTTCGGTGCGGACGGGGACAAGGCGCAGCGCCAGGAAGATTTCCTGCAGGTGCGCGGTGCCCTTTTCGAGGACGACCCCTTCGTCCGCAGCATAACGGAGCACATCGCCCAGAAATCTGCGCTCTGTGATTCCGTGGTGGAACAATTGAACAACCTGAAATAGAATACCACATATGAAAAAACTATTTATTGCCGTGTTCATCTTTGCCGCAACGGCCGGCAGTCTTTCCGCACAGGTGCAGGAGCAGGCGCAAGAGCAGGTGCAGGAGCAAGTGCCGGAGCAGGTCCAGTTGCAGGAGCCGGTACTGAAGCCGAACGGGGGCGACAAATTCGCCGAAAAGTTCCTGACAGTCAAAGGCAAAAGCTGGTTTGCCAAGCATTTTTTCATCGGCGCGAAATTCGGCGTTTTCAATGACTGGGCGCAGGCCGGCAATATGAATTTTTCTTATGTCCTGCGTCCCTCGTTCGGGTATTATATCAATGACCGTTGGGCCGTCGGATTGAAAATCAAATTTGTAGACAGCCGGCTTAAAAAGAGTGAGGACGGCGGCGGGGTGACAATTTTTGACAACCTCAATTACACCATCGCCAGTCTGCTGATGGGGAAAGGACTTGTCAATAATTTCATGTCCTGCCAGGTGAACGAGTTTGCACGTTACCGCGCGACCAAACTCTTCTGGGACAAATTGAACCTTTGGATTGAAGTCAATGCCTATCAGGGAATGAAATGGGGACGCCTGGACACCGGGGCGCTTGACGGCTCCTCCCGGCAATTCATCTATGGTGCGGCCATCTATCCGGCCATTACCTATAATATTACCGAAAAGTGGATGCTGTACACCTCCTTCGAGTTCTTGTCGTTCGCTTATGACGGTGCATTGAAGCCACAGGTCGATATGGAAGGCGTCACCAGCAGGGTCAATCAGGGCACCTTTACTTTCCAGGCAAATCCCCTCTACGCCATCGCCAAAGGTATCGTGAATATCAGCATCGTTAAGAGTTTCTAATGGTAGTTAAAGTTGTTAATCGGAGCGGGGGAGCGCTGCCGGCGTATGCGACGGCGCTTTCCGCCGGAATGGACGTTAGGGCTTCACTTGACAGTCCCGTAGTACTGAAGCCCCTGGAGCGGGCGATGATCCCCACAGGTCTCTATCTGGAGATCCCCGCCGGCTACGAAGTGCAGGTGCGTCCCCGCAGCGGTTTGGCCGCGAAAAAGGGGATTACGGTGCTCAATGCGCCCGGCACCATCGACGCGGATTATCGCGGGGAAGTCAAAGTGATCCTGGTCAACCTCTCCGCCGAGCCCTTTACCGTGGAGAACGGCGAGCGCATTGCCCAGCTGGTCCTTGCGCGCCACGAGTGCATCGAGTGGGAGAACGTGGATGAACTTGCGGCTACTGAGCGCGGCGAGGGCGGATTCGGCAGCACGGGAAGACAATAGCGTATGGAACTCTATGACAAGTATCTGGCCTGCGGCGGCGTGGTAGCCACCGATAGCCGTACCCTGAAGGGCGGTGAGCTGTTCTTTGCCCTTAAAGGTGAGAATTTCGACGGGAATGCCTATGCGATGAAGGCGCTGGAAGAGGGGGCGGCGTATGCGGTGGTGGATGCCTCGGCTGACCTCCCGGACGATCCGCGGCTCATAAGGGTCCCGGATACCTTTGGGGCGTTGCAGGAACTGGCGGTCTATCACCGGGAGAATGTAAAGCCCGGCGGAGCGCTGCCCGTTATAGGCCTCACGGGGACCAACGGAAAGACTACCACAAAAGAGCTGATTGCAGCGGTGCTGTCGAAAAAGTTTTGCGTCACAGCCACCAAAGGCAATTACAATAATGATATCGGCGTTCCCCTGAGCCTGCTTTCGATTACTCCGGAAACGCAGATTGCGGTCATCGAGATGGGTGCGAACCATCCCGACGACATCGCCAAACTGGTGCGCGTGTCGCGGCCGGATTACGGGCTGATTACAAATGTCGGCAAGGCGCACCTGCTTGGTTTCGGCTCCTTCGAGGGCGTGAAAGCCGCAAAGGGGGAACTGTATAAGTGGCTCGCTTCGCGCGACGGTTCGGTCATTTTCCTGAACGCCGACGATCCCGACCTCACGCAGATGGCCCGCGAATGTGCCTGCCACGTCTGGTCCTACGGCATCCGTTATGAAGGCGTTGAAATCCTGCCTACGGATGCAGAGCATCCCTTCCTGCGGTTGGTCATCGACGGAACGACGGTGGAAACCTCACTTGTCGGCGCATATAACGCGACGAATGTCCTTGCGGCGATTGCCGTAGGCCGCTATTTCGGTGTTCCGCTCGCCGACGCCTTTGCGGCGATATCGGCGTATGTGCCGTCGAACCAGCGTTCGCAGATGGTACGAACGCAGCGCAATACCCTCATTGTCGACGCCTATAATGCCAATCCTTCGTCGATGGCGGTGGCTCTGGATAATTTTATGGCGATGCGCGCGGGCCGCAAGCTGGCCCTGCTTGGGGAGATGAGGGAACTAGGCGATGCCTCTGCGGACGAACATCTGAAGCTTGTCAGGCGACTCTATGATGCGGGGATCGGCGCCTGCTTTGTGGGCGAGGAGTTCGGACGTGCACTTGATTCCGCCGGACTGGATCGCTCACGCTGGTATCCTGATTCTGTTTCACTTGCTTCGGCGCTGGCCGTTAATCCGCTTTCCGATACCCTGATTCTGGTCAAAGGCTCCCGCGGGACAAAGATGGAAAACGTCCTCCCCGTGCTGTAGGGGCATCTCCCGCTCCCGGCAACGTAAGCGTCCGCGTGGCGCTATTCCCCAACGCGGCTGCCTGCGGCCGATCGGGTTCTGCATCCGTCGGAACTCCGCTCACTTCGTTCGCTCCGGCCCCTCCCATCGTCATCTGCGTCATCGCTTCGCGATAACTTGCTGCCGACGGGCCCCGCCCCCTGCCCGTGTCCGGGGTTGGACATGTCCTCCGGATGCAGTACCCCTCTCGCCTCTACGGCAGCCGCTTTTCGCCGCCATTCCGCCCCTTGCCAGCCGGGGGGCGGGTACTTTTGCCCGTTTTGGGGTGTTTTTGAGGAAAAGTACTGGCTATAGGCCACCACTTTTCCCCGTTTTTCGATGAAAACGGGCAAAAGTACCTGCCTGGGGTGGCATTCAAGGAAGTGCTAGCGGAAGCCAATGATATATTGCAGCTTTGCCTCAAAGGAGCTGCTGCGCTTGACGCCTGAAGGGAAGTAATTTATGTAGGATGCCCGCAGGCCGAATTTATGGGTAAGCCTCCTGCCCTTTAATGTCTGGTTGCCGCTCAGGGAAAGGCTCCATCCCCTTCCATAGTATGCCGGAACACTGAACGAGCCGCGCAGGTCGCGTTCATAGACATAAATCCGGTCGTCCCAGTTGTCGATTTTGAAGAGCGTAAAACGCAGCCAGGTGCCGGACCAGCCGGCTTCCGCATACCAGAGCCAGGCCCTCTCCCTGCAAATTACCGTGTTGTAACGCAGGTTTACCGCCCATTTCCCATATAATGCGCCGATATCCCCGCGCAGGTCCTTCCGCAACGGTGTGCCGTTCCAGCTGCGATGGGAGAGGACGGCGCGGACGGATGGCTTTATCGTTACCGGTCCCGCATGCCATTCATAAGTCGCCGTCATCACTGCCTTGTGTCCAAGCCCGCCGGCAGAAGCTTTGGTGCAAAGATCGTAACTCACTGATCCCCACTGTGTACTGAGTGCGACGGCGCCACCTGCTTCGTCCCGGTTTGATGACCCTGAAGCACGCGGAGCTCCGGAAAGCGGGCTTCGGTAGCCAGGACCGTAATAGCGCAGGTTCATCGCAGCTTCAATGCCATATTTCGGCTTCCAGAGCAATGATGTATATACGGCGACGTCCTTTCCCGCAAAGTCCCAGGCGGTTTCTCCGCTCCAGGCCAGTCCGTGTTCGCCGATGCGCCAGTCCGCTGAAACGGCCGGGGCGCCGGACAGTCCTGCGGCATTTAAGCCGGCATGTCCCCATCGCCAGCGATAGATGGCGTTTGCGCAATATCCCAAACCGATTTTTGCGCTTGATTTTCCATCCATCCGTTCTCGCAGCCCGTCAATGAACAATCCACCGTGAAGCGTCACCGGGCCTATGTCGACACCGGCCGCCCCTCCGCGCAAAGCAGCGGAAAATGAATGGGATGCCGTCAAGCCCTGCGCCTGCCGTCCAAATGCTGATGTTGTTGAAAAACCGCTTAGCGAAAAGCCGCTCCAGGCGCATAGACCTTGCCCGAAGCGAGCGTTGAAATCGCCCGCAAGGACCTTCCATCGGCCGTTTTTGCCGCTATATTCCGCGCTGAAGCTACCGGGGGAAAAGCGATTGTCGCCATAAGCGAAGCGTGAACCCCAGAAAACGGCACCACGCCCGGGCAGTTCGATGTAAACCTTGGCCCCGCCGGCACCATCGGCGGTTCCGTCCCGTGCCCGCACAGCCCCCCGGACCAGCACTTCGCCGCGAAGGGTTTCTTTGCGGACAGCCTCTCCCTCCAGGGTAGTGAAGTACCTGAGTGCTTCCGCCGTCCGCTCCCCGAAGCCGTCCAGCAGCCCCAGCTCCGTATATGAGCGTACCGTACCGGCACGCTGGCGGTGTTCCAGCAGGACCGCCACCTGGTATTCGCTGAGCAGTCCGCTTTCCAGCAGCCGTCCGCGTCCGGCGGTATTAAGGTGAACCGGGGAGCCCGCGTAACGCTCGAAACGCTCTATCGTACTCTCGTCCAATTCTTCTTCAGCCATTGCTCCGCTCAAAAGCAGTATCGCCTCCATCAGGCTCATCAAAAGTCTCATGGGCGCAATATGGCATGCACTTTTGTAAATTTGTTTATAAAAAATTTTTTATAGACTGATTTTTACGTTTTATTTTGTAAATTTGGCCTCCGAAATTGTTGGTTGGAAATGGATAAGATCAAGCTTTACGACAAAACGTTCCGCTTGTACATCCCCTATGACCGTATTTCTAAGGCGATTGACGGGGTGGCGGACAAGATTAATGCGGATTTCAGGGGTTGCACGGATATTCCGGTGGTACTTTGTATCCTCAACGGATCTGTCCTGTTTACGGCGGAGCTTATGAAACGCCTGGATTTCAACTGCGAGCTGGTTTCCATGAAACTATCCTCCTATTCCGGAACGATTTCCACCGGTGTCGTGCGCAATCTGCTGGGGCCTACTTCCGATTTGTCCGGACGGCGTGTTATAGTTGTAGAAGATATCGTGGATACCGGGAACACCATAGTTGCGCTGAGCGATTATATGAAAGAAATCCATGCTGCCGACTATAAGGTATGCACTATGCTGCTGAAGCCGGATGTATACAAGAAAGACGTGAAACTGGATTATGTGGGAATGGAAATCCCCAACCGCTTCATTGTGGGCTTCGGGCTTGATTACGACGGTATCGGCCGGAATTACAAGGACATCTACGCGCTGGACGAAGCATGAAATATTATATTCTTTTCGGGCCCCCGGGAGCGGGGAAGGGTACCCAGGCAGAGCATATGGCACCGGAATACAATCTCCTGCACATTTCTACTGGCGAGTTGCTTCGCAGCGAAATTGCTGCCGGAACGCAGCTGGGCAAGATAGCCGAAGAACTGATTGACAAAGGTAATTTTGTACCGGACCAGGTGGTGGAGGACATGCTTTTTTCCACCTTCGATGCCACGAAGGGCGTTGACGGGTTCCTGCTTGACGGTTTCCCGCGCACAATCGTCCAGGCGGAAGCGCTGGAGAAACGGCTTGGAGCAGCCGGGGAGAAGGTTACGGCCGTATTGTCGCTGCATATTCCCGATGCGGTCATTTACGAACGCATCAAACACCGCGCGATGCTTGAGAACCGCGCTGATGACGCGGACGATTCCATTATCGCCAACCGCATCCGCACCTATCACCAGAAAACCGAACCGCTCATCCAGTTCTATCGTGCCCGCGGCCTCTACCATGAAATCTCCGGCGAGGGCTCCGTTTCAGAAGTCTCCGCCCGTATTGACGCCCTGGTAGAGTCGCTTTAAGTTTTCCGCTCGTCTTACGCGGGAGGTTACCATCGTTCTTTGGCATTGAGTGCCTGGCTGACGGCGCGCTCACTCAGCTTTAAGCGAACGGCCAGTTCGGCTGGTGAAATGGTAAAAGCATCAATACATAGCCATATATTTCAACATTGAAGTTCAATGTCATCAAGGCAATGCTTGTGATTCCGGCGACATATTGCGCATCACTCTCAAAAAGCACACCCTCCTTCCATCCATCCGTACACAGATGATAGTACCCCTTTGGCATTGCTCTATACTCCCTGCATATTTTCAGAATCCGTTCCATGTTGCAAAGATGGACCAAAGAGAGCCGTTTGCAATTTTTTTCAACGGCTATTTTCATCATTACTGACAGAAGGCAGGTACTTTTGCCCGTTTTCATCGAAAAACGGGGAAAAGTGGTGGCCCATGGCCAGTACTTTTCCTCAAAAACACCCCAAAACGGGCAAAAGTACCTGCCCCCCCCCCCCCGGCTGGGAAGAGGCGGGACGCTCTCGCCACCCCAGGCGTTATTCCGCCAGGCAGCGGTCAAGGAGGGCATCGATAGCAGCCGTGTCCAGATTCTGGCCGATAAATACGATTTTCTGCATCCTGTCACCGTAGACGGGGTCCCAGTCGCGGCGCAGCTGTGCATCCCGCTCAAGCTGTTCCGCCAGCTCGTCGGCTGGCATCATGGCATACCAGAGCCCCGCCTCGCGGACGTGTTTCTGCCGGCCGGCCTGCTCGAAGAGCCAGCATTTCCCGGGCTCGTCCGAGAACCAGCAAAGCCCTTTGGCACGGATAATCCCGGCAGGCCATTTACGGAAGACCATATCATCGAAAAGCCCGAAATCGAAGGGCTTGCGGCGAGTATATACATAAGTCTGGATGCCGTACTCAAGTGCTTCTCCCTCAGGCTCTTCCTCCTCTTCGCCCTCGATTGCCGCAATCCACGCGGCCGAGGTCGCAACTGCATCGAAGTCGAACATCCCGGTATAGATTATTTCATCCAGGTCGATGTCCCCGTAGTTGCATTCCAGAATCTTTGCTCCGGGGTTGATTCCATGCACGATAGCCCGCAGCCGTCCCAACTCTTCAGGCGACACCTCAGCCGCCTTGTTCAGCAATACTATATTGCAGAATTCCACCTGTTCGATTATCAGCTTTTCAAGGTCGTCTTCATCCAGGTCAGGCCTGCCGAGTGCTTCTCCGCCGGCGAATTCGTCGCGCATCCGCAGGGCGTCCACCACCGTGACAATGCAGTCCAGATAGGGGATTCCGCCCATAACGCTGATGGTCTGCGCGATCGGCGCGGGCTCGCAGATTCCGCTCGCCTCAATGACTAAATAGTCGAACTTGCGCATCGCCGTAAGCTCATTGATCTGCGCTATCAGGTCGGTCTTGAGCGTACAGCAGATACAGCCGTTCTGCAGGGCCACCAGCGAACTGTCAATCTGGCTCGCGATTCCGCCCTTCTCTATCAGTGACGCGTCGATATTTACCGAACCTATATCATTGACAATCACAGCAAACTTAATTCCCTTGCGATTCGCAAGTATACGATTGAGCAGCGTGGTTTTTCCGCTGCCAAGATAGCCGGTCAACAGCAGTACCGGCACTTGTTTTTCCTGGAGTTCCATAGTACTGCAAAGTTATAAATTCTTATCAATGTGTGAAATATTTAAAGAATTTTTCGTAACTTTACGCGCTAATACGCGAACTTATTTTTAAACCACATATGAGAAAACTACTTTTTATTATCACGATTTTGGTCTCCTGGTCCATCGGACTTGGGGCTCAGGACCGTTCCTGGACAGGTGTGGTGGTCGATTCTGACGGCAACCCGCTTCCCGGTGTAGCGGTCTTTGTGACCGGAGTCATGTCCGGGGGTTCGATTACCACCGAGAAAGGTGAATTTTCCATCAAGGCCAAGGCTGACGACGATATCCAGTTCTCTTGCCTCGGCTATGAAACAATGATTTTGAAGGCATCGTCCGCGCAACTCAAGCGCGTGGTGCTCAAGGACGAGGCGGAAGTCCTGCAGACTGCAGTCGTGACCGCACTCGGTATCAAACGTGACGAGAAGGCGATCGGCTACTCGGCCCAGAAGGTCGAGGGCGACATGTTCGTCAATTCCGCCACCACCGGCAACTGGATCAACGGTATGGCCGGACAGGTGGCCGGCCTGAACATCGACCGCGCCAGCGGCCCCGACGGCTCCATGCGCGTTACGGTCCGCGGCGAGTCTTCAGCAGACCTTGAGAACAACACCGCGCTCTTCGTCGTGGACGGCGTGCCGATGTACAACTCCGCTACTTCTTCGGATTCGGGCGAGGGCAGCATTTACGCCATCGACTATGGCAACGGCCTTGCCGATATCGACCCGAACAACATCGAGAATGTTACGGTGCTGAAGGGTGCCGCGGCAACCGCACTCTACGGATCGCAGGCTGCGAACGGCGCCATCATCATCACCACCAAGAACGCCGAGAGCCAGGATGCCGTCTTCAAGGTAAGCCTCAAATCCAGCTTTGCTGCGGACAAGGTGCTCTGCTCGCCCGACCTGCAGTACACCTACGGCCAGGGAACAGCCGGCCTCGATTACTACTACTACCTCGTTTCCGGCGAGGGTGAGGATGTCGCCGGCATCAACCCCCGTCCCGATTACGTCTCCACCGCAGGTATGGAGTCCTGGGGTCCGAAACTGGACGGTACGCCTTACTACCAGTACTACAACATCAAGGAAGGCATCGGCGGACACACCAACGAGTACGGTGATTTCATCCGCGAAGAGACTCCGTTCGTCAGCTATGGCGACTGGTTCAAGAACTACTTCGAGACAGGCCTCACCTTCTCCAACTCCGTCGTGATGTCCGGGAAGATAGGCAAGGACAACAGCGTCCGTGTAAGCTTTACCAACAACACCGTGAACGGGATTGTGCCCAATTCGCCGAGCATGACCAACTTCCTGGCTGTACGCACCACCAGCAAGCTTGCCAAATGGCTCAAGCTCGAGACTTCGGTGAACTACCGCAACACCCGCAAGGACAACATCCCCGTTTCTTCCGGCTACGGTTCAACCGCCATCATGTACAGCCTCTGGTGCTACGCGCCCAACATCGACATGAAATGGCCCTCTTTCTACTGGAAGGATAAAGATGCCGTCCTGCAGGATGCGAGCCTGTCCGGCGGAAAGAACAACGCCTACTTCCTGGCTTATGAGTGTGTCAACAACCAGAAGCGTGACCGCGTGTACGGCAACGTAGTCTTCAATGCCGACCTTGCCAAGGGCCTCACCCTGATGCTCCGCGGCGGTCTGGACCTCATCTCCGACTTCCGTACCCAGCGCCAGGCTACCTCAACCCAGGCCAAGCCTAACGGCTGGTACAGGGAGCAGGCCATTACTTCCAAGCAGTACACCGGCGATTTCCTCCTGAAGTACAACACCCGCTTCGCAGGTGACTTCGAATTCACCGGCAATATCGGCGGAAGCATCATCTGGCGCAGCTACGCCAACCACTCGCAGACCGCCAGCGCGCTCAGCATCCCTGGCGTCTATTCGCTGGTCAACACCTCCTACGAGCCCAAGACCGCGAATACTTCCTATGTGCGCCAGACCAACTCCCTCTACGGAATGCTCTCCCTGTCCTGGAAGAACGCTATCTTCCTCGACGTGACCGGACGTAACGACTGGTCCAGCACCCTGCCGGCCAAGAACCGTTCCTTCTTCTATCCCTCTGTTTCCGGTAGCATCTCGCTCAACGATCTCTTCAACTTCGGACGCAGGAACGGTCTTGTCAACCTGATGAAGATCCGTGCTTCCTGGGCCCAGGTAGGTAACGACACCGCGCCTTACCGCGTGGCGAATTACCTGCAGAGCACCGGATTCCCCGCAACTGTGGCGCTGCCCACCACGCGCGTGAATCCCAACCTCCGTCCGGAAATCGTCTCCTCCTGGGAAGTCGGTCTCGAACTCAAGATGTTCAAGAACCGCTTCACCCTGGATGCCGCTTACTATGATGCCACTACCAAGGACCTGATTTCCCAGATGCCGGTCTCCTATGCCAACGGCGTCAACTATATGTACGTAAACGCAGGTTCCATCCGCAACAGGGGAGTGGAACTCAGTGCTACCGGAACTCTCGTCAAGACCCGCGACCTGCAGTGGAAGGTAGGCCTGAACTACACCATGAACCGCAATACCGTAGTTTCCCTGGGTGAGGGCATCGATTCCTGGATCATCGCTTCCTACTCGACTCACGCCTATATGATCGCATACGAAGGCGGCAGCATTACTTCGATGTACGGCAAGGGCTATGTCCGCGCACCGGAAGGCTCCACCGCCATCACCGCCGAGGGCAAGGTGGTGGATGTATCCGGACTTCCTGTCCTGGACAACCAGAATCTCTACCAGACGGGCACCGATCTCCAGTACCTTGGCGACTGCGCTCCCGACTGGAAGGGCGGTTTCAACACTACCCTCAAGTGGAAGGACCTGAGCTTCTACATCGGCTTCGACGGCCAGGTGGGCGGCCACGTCTATTCTTACACCAACTGGGTACTCAACTACCGCGGTAAAGGTACCGCCACCCTCGCCGGCCGTGAGGGCGGTCTGGTGCCCGTGGGTGTCCGTCTGCTGCCTGACGGCAACTATGTGCTTAATACGGACGCCATCGACCCGGCCTCTATCGCTACCTTCTACCACAACAAGTACGAGCAGACCAACGGCGAGGCGAACTTCGTCAGCACCCAGTTCCTGAAGCTGCGTGAGGTTCGGCTCGAATACTCTCTGCCCAAGAAACTGCTTGCAAAGACCAAAGTCCTGAGCGGTGTCAGCTTCTCCGTGTATGGCAACAACCTATGGTGCTGGTCCGAATTCCCGGGCTTCGATCCCGAGGGCGTGACGATGCGCGGAAGCGCCGTCATCCCCGGCTTCGAAATCCTGCAGATGCCCTCGACGGCACAGTTCGGCGGTTCAGTCAGTCTTACATTCTAATCGGAGGGACCTGCTATGAAAAATACAATGAAATATTTTGCGACTATAGCACTTGCATTCTTCACGCTTTCCTGCTCGCATTTCGACGATATGAGCAAGAATCCCTACGCGCTGGAAACGGCGCCGGCGGAAGAGTACGTGCATCCCATTATGTTCAAGACCCAGTACAACCTGATCAGCGTATTCCGGGGTACCACGGTCTTCCTTTCCCAGTACGCGGCGATGACCAATTCCGAGGTCAGCTCCCGCGTCATCGGCAACTACAACATTCCTGAAGGCACCTCCGACGATGTCTGGACGGGCCTTTACATCCAGTACGGCGACGCGATGGCGATGTATGACCAGGCGGTCAAGGAAAAGAACGACAAAATCAAGGCCGTCGCCCTGATCCTGCGTTCGTTCATCATCACCCAGCTGACGGATACCTATGGCGACATTCCTTTCAAGGATGCCGGCCTGCTGTCGATACGCGACGAGGAAGGTAAGTACACCACCCGCTACGATAGCCAGAAGGAAATCTACAAGGCGGTGGTAGTAATGCTTGAAACCGCCAATACCCTGCTGGCCAAGGACGAGGATACCAATCCCGGCTTCAAGTCCGCCTGCGACAAAACCTACCTGGGTGTCTATGACAAGTGGCGCCGCTTCGGCAATTCCCTCTACGCCCGCGTGCTGATGCGTATCGGCATGAAGGTTATCGAGGAGGACGGCGGCGTGCTTGACACCGGTGACGAGACAGTGGGTGCCATCTCCATCACCCGTAAGCTCTCCGAGCTCTACAGCTGCTTTGCTAGCGAGTCCGGGGATTATCCGATGATGCGTTCCCGCGAAGACCGTCCCATGATCCAGTTCAGCGACCAGAACGAAACCGAGCACACGCCCTTCTACACCACCACCTCCGGCAACTGGAATACTGTGGCGGTCTGCGACGTGCTGACCCGCCGTATGCTCTCCACCGTGCAAAAGGTGGACGAAAACGGTATCGTCTACTACGAATCGGTGCTCTCCACCAAGGGTGGTCACCGGGAAGATCCCCGCTACGACTGCTGGTGGCGCAAGGTTCACGGAATGCCCAATCAGATGATAGGCTCCGATGTGACCAAGTTCCTCGCAACCCACCTTTCCAGCCAAGGCAACTCCGTCATAGGCCGTATGGTGTATGGCAAGAACGCTGGCTCCGGCATCACCGGTAAGGTTTACGACCTGCAGAACGCTCCCTATTATCCGATGATGCAGTATTCCGAACTGCTCTTCATCTTTGCGGAAGCGGGAGCGCGCGGCTGGATCAGTTCAATCAACAAATTCGGCGAGTACTTACCCGTAATCAAGAAGGCAGTAATCGAAAGCATCCTGGAGTGGAATCCATACGTTACCGAGGAGTCCGAAGAAGTGGAGGAATACCTGACCTATGTGCTCAGTGAAGAAGAGTACAGCGGCAAGGCCCTTGATTCCGACAACGCCCTTGAGGCGATCCTGACCCAGAAATGGCTCGGAACCTTCTTCATCGGTATCGAGTCCTGGTGCGACTACCGCCGTACCGGATACCCGCTGCTTCGTACCGACGGCCCCGCCGCCGGAAACGACCACATCCTTCCTACCCGTATGCGCTATCCTTCGGATGAGCCGTACCGCAACACTGAATATTACAACGAGGCCGTCAACGGCTGGCTGGGTGGCACAAACAACATCCAGACCGACGTCTGGTGGGCTGATACCCAGGAAAGCAAAGCCATCCGTCTTCTTGGAAGAATTTAGAACCATACCGATATGAAACACCTATATTTATATATAATAGCTATCCTGTCCCTGCTTGTCTCCTGTGCTAAGGAGAAGCCCACGGATCAGGAAATCCTGGATTCCCGTCCGGTGAGGGACCTTTGGGTAACCTACAGTGTGGACGGAGCAGAGGTACACGCCCTTAACTTCTCCCACTTCGCAGGGTCCAAAACCATTGATGTTTCCATCAATGACGATGGCCTGATATGGACCATCGAGTCCAACCGAGACTGGTGCAAGGTGATTTCTCCTTCCGGGAAGGGCCCCGGCAAGGCTGTGATTAAAGTCGACGAGAACGACGGCTTTGACCCTCGTGAGAATGCCACCCTGACCTTCGTGGCCGGAGACTTCAGCGGCTTCAAGATTCCCGTGACGCAGAAGGCAACGGCCTTCAGCCTGTCCCAGTCCTACTGCATAGCCGGCAAGACGGGTGGAGATTTTACCGTGTCCGTAACGACTGAAGGAGCTACCGAGTGGACTATCTCTTCCGATGACTTCCTGACCGTCTCCAAAGGGGAAACACAGGATATCGGAGAGTATAAAACCACTACCCTGAGTATTCTGGCGGCGGACAACGGCTCGTCTTCCCGCATGGGTAAAATTACCCTTTCCAATGGCGAAGAATTCGAATATATCTATGTCTATCAGTTCGGTACGGAATATACTTACGACGGTGACGGGTGTATCCAGCTACCGGGAACGGAGTCGACCGTTTCAGTGACGGTGCCGGAATTCGCAGTGGAAGAAGTAATTGCCCCCAGCAAGTATGTCAGTTATGAGATGAGCGAAGCGAAAGACGGATTTTGCACTCTCACCTTCACATTGGCCGAAAATCTGAGCGACTGCTCGGAGCGGCGCGAAGTGGCGGCATCACTGTTGCTCACGAAAGCTTACATTATAGAACTTCCCGTGATGCAGCAGGATTTTATCCCTGCCCACGGTCTGGTGACAGCGAAAGGCCTGATGCTCTTTGCAGCTGCGATTGAGGCAGGGGAGAGTACGGCAGAGTGGGAGACCGACGGCGTAGTCACCCTCAAGGATAACATCGATATGGAAGGGATGCCCGGCTGGCCCGGCATTGGTTCTGCCGCAGTTCCTTTCACGGGCCGTTTCGACGGCGGAAACTTCTCCATCGATAACCTGAAGGACAGTCAGAATGGTCTGTTTAATTACTGCGAGGGTGCAAGCATCAAGAATGTCACCCTGGGCAAGGGTAGTTCCATCGTCAATAAAAAGGCGTTCGGCGAAGCAGGCTATCTCGGCGGCATCGTTTCCAACGCCGTTAACACGGAAATTGCCAATTGCCGTCTTGCGGGCAATGTCGAATTCGCCGGTGCGAGTGGCGAGGAAGATGCTATGCTTTATGTCGGCGGTATTGTCGGCTGGGCCGATGCTAACTCAAGTATTACCGGTGCCAAGGTTACAGGTAATGTAACCGTTTCCAGCCCTGCGGGCGCAGCATCCATCTGCTGTCTCGGCGGTATCGCCGGACTTGCGAATGGCACGCTTACCGGTGCGGAATTGACGGGTTCGGTGGTGTATGGCGGTGGTATTAATGAGGTCTATGTCGGTGGTATCCAGGCTATTCTGCCCGAAAGTGCGCAAGTGGGTGACAACTCCTTTATGGGGAAAATCACGCAGAAAGGAACGGGGACTTATTTGGCCCTGGGCGGACTATACGGCTACCTGCAAAGCAGCCGCAGCTTCGATGCCGCCACGGACGTTTCTGTGTCCAATGGAACCATTAATTTTGAGAATTTCGCAAAATCCGCTTCGACTTCAACCTTTGTGGGCGGCTTTGCCGGGCAGTTGGTTGGCGGTGCTTCCCTTGCTTTCAAGGGATACAATGTCTTGACGAAGATTGCCGTGACCTCAGCGGCGTTGACGGGTATTTACGCCTGTATGGGTGGCTTCCTGGGTGGCTGCGACCCGCAGGAGAAGGCCGCTTCCCTGAGTTTTGAGGGGCTTACCTCTTCCGGTACGATCAGTGGGAAGTATGCCAGCGGCACAACAATGACCATCCGGCGCTATTGGCTGGGGGGCATTGCCGGTTATGTGAACGGCCCGGCCACTTTTGTTTCCTGTACCAACCAGGGTGCCGTCGGCGCCACGGACGGCGATGTCTGTTGCGCCAAGTCCAACGGTTATGGTGAAATCTGCGGCGGTATCGCCGGTTATGCCCACGGCGGGGATGTCAGCTTCACCAAGTGCACCAACCAGGCCGATATTGCCACTCGCCTTTACAACAACAACGCCCATGACGGCAAGTATGACGGGATGTACACGCCCCCCGTAGGCGGTGGTATCCTGGGCGCCTTCAATTATGGTGTGACGATTGAGCCTTACAAACTGACGATGACCGATTGCGTCAATACGAAGAACATCTTCGGCTATCGTGGCCATGACGGAGGTATCGTCGGCTATTGCTACAATGCCACCATCATCGGTTGCAAGAATACAGGCCGCCTGAGTAACGGCGCCAACGACCTGGCTGCCTATCGTGGCGGCATAGCCGGTACGGCGGGCAACGCCACCATTACTGACTGCCAGTCCAACAGCGATATTACCGCCACCATTACCGGTAGCGCAAAATTCGGCTGCGCGGGCGGCATCGTAGGTCTTGTTCTGGGCGATGAGATGGTTTCCATCAGCGGCTGTTCCTGCTTCGGTACCCTCGATATGGCTGACCCGAATAATACGAAAAACCCGTTGTGTCCCGGCGGAATCGTTGGCAGTGGCTCGGAAGAGACCACCATCACGGATTGCCGTTACGGCGGAAAAGTATATGGCATCGAGATTACTGAGAACAACGTGGATACCCAGACGCTTGTCATCGGCAACGGTGAAGGTGCTATTTCCGGTATCACCTATTGGAATGGAAAGTAATAAATGATTAAAAAGTTCTGTTATTGCCTCTCAGCGCTGCTCTTGCTTGCGGCCTGCGGCGAAAAGGAACCCCAGCCGGGTCCCGGTCCTGTGGATCCGCCTGCCACCTGGACAGTGAGCGGTACCGTTACGCTCAGTGACGGTACCGCCCTCGCCGGGGTGACGGTATCGGATGGTTATGCCTGCACCGTGACGGATGCGCAGGGAAAGTATTACCTGGATTCCGACACTTCGGATCGGGATTATGTCTTTGTTTCCACCCCCTCTGAGGCCAGTGCGCCCGTCGTGGACGGCCTGCCGGTCTTCTGGAAGTGGTACAAGGATTACAAGAAGGGGAGTGACGGCAAGTATTCCGGGATCAATTTCACCCTGAACAAGATTGCCAATCCGAACCGCTACACGGTCTTCATCTTTGCCGACCCGCAGCCCCGCGGCCGGACGGCGAATTTCGACAAGATGGGCTATCACGCTTTGGACTGCTGCGACGACATGTACAAGGACATGAAGGAACTCCGGGCCACGATTACCGACCGTCCCGTCTATGGCATCGGTCTGGGAGACATCGTGCACCGGGAACTGAAGCTGCTGCCCCAGTATAAGAAGGGGATGGCGGATGCCGGTGTGCTGACCTACAGCGTCATCGGCAACCACGATCATGATACCAGCAAGCCCGACGACAAGACCTCCTGCAAGACCTTCGAGGAGGCCCTCGGTCCCGTCAACTATTCCTTCAACCTGGGCGGCATCCATTACATTGTCCTGGACGATATGATTGCTCCGGATGAGAGTACCGGCAAGAGCCGTGACGAATGTGCAACCGGCCTGACCGACGAAATCTGGCAGTGGCTGCAGAACGACCTTGCGAACGTCCCCGTCAGCACCACCCTGATGGTCTGTGCCCATTCCCCGATGTTCCGTCTGCTTGGCGGCACGAACCGCAGCAGTGCCAGGCATTACGCCGACTACCGTTCCCTGTTTTCCAGATACAAGAAGGTCTATGCCTGGGCGGGCCATACCCACACAACTTTCAATTATGTGGATACTGACAGTCCCGTCATCGAGTCCCACACGCTTACCCGTGTGACCGGCCCGCTCTGGACCAACGAATACATGGGTTCCAACGGTACCCCTCGCGGATACATCGTCTTCGACTTCGACAACGGCGACGTCAGCTGGCGTTTCAAGCCCACCTTCTATCAGAACGGAACTTATTCCGCCACCAATCCCAAGAGCTATGCCGCTCCCGCCTATACCTGGCGCGACTGGGACTATGCCGGCGGCAAGGCTATGATGCGCGCTTCCGAGAGCAAACCCCTGGACGGCAGCTATCAGATGCAGGTATTCCCTCCTGGTTCTTATGGAGACAAGTATCTCTATGTCAATGTCTTCCTTTGGGATGAACTTTGGAAGAAGCCTACCTTCACCTCCGGCGGTGTTCCCGCACAGATGACGCGCGTAACGGACAAGAACTTCATGTATTCCCTTGCCGATGCGGAAATGCGCAAGTATTACCGTGAAAACAATACCAGCCTTGCAGAAGAAGACTCCTTCGCCGAGAACAAGAGCAACTGCGAGTCCATGTTCCGGGTCTTCGTGGACCAGGTTCACGGCAGCGGAACCGTCAAGGTGACGGACCGCTTCGGCAATGAATATTCCTCTTCAATCACTTGGTAATGAGAAAAATTGCTTACATACTGCTGCTTTTGCTTTCGTGCTCGTTCCTGCGTGCGCAGGGCATCGGCAGCGCTGCCGACCTCAAGGCCTTCATCGACGCCGCCAACAACGGAGAGTCCCTGCTGCCCTGGTATAACGCGGATAGCGTGGTGGTCCTGACCTCCGACATCGATCTGTCCAAAACCAAAAAGCTACCGCAGGTCAAGTCTTTTGAAGGCCGTTTTGACGGCCAGGGACATTCCCTCAAAGGCTGGAAGACAGCCTGGGGCCTTTTCAAGGAACTAAAGCGCAATGCGGAGGTCAGCGGCATAGTCATTGACGCCAGCTGCTCCCTCAATGCCGTAAGCAAGGGCAGTGCATTCTACGCCGGGTTCATTGCCGATTCCAATTTCGGCGTCATAAGCGACTGCGTCAACTACGGAAATGTCTCGTTCAAGTGCGACTATGCGCTGGAGGAAGAGGCCGTAGGCGGAATCGCGGGCTTCAACCGCTTCGTTATCAAGGGTTGCAGCAATTACGGCAGCATTAGCGCCGACGCTTCCGGAGTTTTCAAGGAGGAAGTGTTCCTCTGCGTCGGAGGAATCGCTGGACTCTGCGGCGGCAAGGCGAACACTTGCAGCGTCATCGTTCACTGTGCCAATTACGGCGACATTTCCGGGGCCAGTTCTCTCTTTTTCCAGTTTGTCGGAGGCATTGTGGGCAATGCGGCGCGCAGTACTGTCAAGTATTGTACTAATAAAGGTAACATCAAGTCCGAGGTGCGTTTGGCCGAGGACGGTTCCGACAAGGGCATAGGCAAGGCGGCCGGTATTGCCGCCCAGACCAAATCCCATATCCTGCGCTGCGACAACTTCGGCGAAGTGCATTCCAGCGGTGCCTGCGGCAGCAATACCGGCGGGATTTGCGGCATGCCCCACGGCAGCCTCGTGATCGCCGACTGTCTCAATTACGGCAAGATCGTTTCCGAAGGCGAGCAGCCCTCGCATACCGGAGGTATCGCCGGCAACATCGGGCGTCCGGTGCACGTACGCGGATGCATCAATTACGGAGAGGTGCGCTTCGACGGAATCAGCTCCCGCGCCCGCAGCACTGCGGCCGGCATAGTCGGTAACATCTACTTCCCCAAGAGCCAGACCGAAGGTGCTTATGTGCGTGAATGTATCAATCACGGCACCATCTTCGCCGGTTCCGGTGGCAACAAGTACGACGCCGGCAACCGCAATGCGATTCATGCGGCCGGTGTGGTCGGATACACGGAAAGTATTGAGGGCATGCGTGCATCCTTGCGCGATTGCTCCAACGACGGCAAAATCATCTGTAAGTCCGGCAGGAAGGGCAATATCGTTGCTACGGCTGTCAATGTCCCCACCGGCGGCAGCGCTGCCGACGACTATGCGCTTCCGGTCGCCCTTCCATCGGACGGCATGAACGTGCACGGCAGCGTCAGAACCCCCGATGGGAAACCTTTGGAAGGCATCCGTGTGACGGACGGCCGCCAGTATGTAACCACGGATGCCGACGGCTGCTACGCCATGAACAGCGACTTCGGCGAGGCACGCTTCATCTACCTGAGCATCCCTGCATACGCCAGCGCCCCCCTGCGTGCCGGCGTGCCGCAGTTCTTCAAGCGCGTTCCACGGTATGCGGAAGCGCTCCAGGCGGATTTCCTCCTGAACGAAAAAGCGCCTGAAACCGACTACACCGTGCTCATGATTGCAGACCCTCAGGTGCGCCCCTATGGCTGGGACGAGTCCATGGAGCGCTGGAACGACACCGTGGCCCCCGATGCAGAGGCCTTCCGCGCGTCCTGCGGCGGCCCTGTCTACTCCATCAACCTTGGCGACCTCGTTTATAACGAGATGTCCGCCTGGGACGATTACATGGACGTGGCTTCCAAAATCAACTGCCCTACCTTCAACGTAATAGGCAATCACGACTATGACCAGTTCACCCTCTTTGAGACTGAGCAGGGTAACATCTTCTTTGAAACCTACGTCGGCCCCGACCATTATTCCTTCGATATCGGGGATATCCATTATATAGTGCTCAACACTATCCTTTACGACCGCAAGACCGTCAAGGACAAATACCATTACGGCCTTGACGACCGGCAGCTGGCCTGGGTTGAGGCGGACCTTTCCGATGTCCCCACGGACAGGGTTATTATGACCTGTTCCCACCACAACCCCTTCAAGACGCCCAACAGCTCGCCGCACGGCTCGCACAACGTCTACAGCCTGCATTACAACGATTATCTTGCACTCTTTGCTCCCTATAAGGCCGTCTATGCCTGGAACGGGCACAACCATGTGAACTTCTACTACAATTATGCGGGCAAGGCCACCACGCACGGTTCCCCGAACATACAGTGCATCAGTGTTGCGCGCGCTACGGGTGCCCTGCGCTTCAACCGGCCGATTGCCACGATGGGCGAACCCCAGGGCTACATGGTAATGAACGTACACGGAGATTCAGTGGACTGGTACTACAAGGGCGTAGGCCGTGGCCAGGACTACCAGATGCGCGTCTACTCGCCGGAGCGTACCGGCGACGGGACGGTCAAGGTGAACATCTGGAACTGGTCCGAGGGCTGGAGCACTCCCGAGTGGTACGAGAACGGCGTCAAGGTGGCCGACATGGAATTCACTCCGGGAGTGGATCCGGACTACTTCGACCTCTTCCAGACCTACGACAACAAGACCAACCGCAAGTACTGCACTCCGGCCACCACGGCACTGCTTTTCAGCGCCAAACCGTCGGGCTTCGGCCAGAGCGGGGAAGTGCGTGTAACAGACATGTTTGGAAATACATATTCACAGACCATAGAATGGTAATAATCATAAACAATCAAATAATATTATGTTAAAAATTCCTTTCAAGGCATCACGGACCGGCTATGAGCCTCCTGTGTGCGAAACGCGGTTCCTGCAGGTGCAGGTGCCCGTACTGACATCTTATGAAATCCCCGGTATTACTGAAGAAGATGAGGAGGACTGGTAGTATGAAAACACGTTACTTTTATTTTATCGCCGCTGCCGTGCTGATGGCCGGCTGCGCCAAGGAAGTTCAGGACATTGATGTTATCAATGAAGCCAAGACCGTTCTTACTGTCGGTCTCTCCGATTCCAGGACCCACATGGGTGACCGTGAGGGTAATACCCGTCACATCTACTGGTCCAATGGCGACCAGATTGCCGTGAACGGCATCGCCTCCGAGGCACTTGCAGAGCTTCCGGAAGGAACCACCAGTACTACTTTTACATTCGACGGCGTGCTCAGCACTCCCTACAATGTGCTCTATCCCGCCTCCATTTACGAGGATGCAACGCACGTTACCCTTCCTGCGGTTCAGACCTACAAGTCCGGCGGCTTTGCCGAGGGTATGAACCCCATGGCGGGCTATTCGGCTGACGGAAGCAACATCTCTCTCGGACACCTCTGCGCCGTGCTGAAGATTTCCATCAAGAGGGCTGCCACTGCCGCCGACGAGGACAATATCATCGCCGTACGCTTCCAGGGCCGTAACGCCGAAAAGGTATCCGGCACTTTTGCCATCGATTACCAGAATGCTTCCCTCACCGAGGCATCCGAACTCGGCAGTGAGGTGCGCGTAGTCAAGAGCCAGGCCACTTCCACCACTACGGCTGTTGATTACTACCTGGTTGTTCCCGCCCGCACCTATGCGAACGGCTTCGATGTAATCGTGCAGGATGTGAGCGGTCACATCATGACCAAGAGCAAGCTCACCAGCAAGGAACTGGAAGCCGGACATCTGTACAACATGCCCGAATTCGAGTTCGTTCCTACGGGAACCGAGCTTGGCGTGGAAATCTCCAGCGCCCAGGATCTTATCAACTTTGCCACGGCGTATAATGCCAAGGAATATGGCGCTGATTTGGTCGCTACCGTTACTGCCAACATTACTTTTGACGCGACCACCTCTGCCGATTTCAATGCTACTGGCGGTATAGGTACTCCTTATGGTGGAGACAATTATTTCAATGGTATATTCAACGGCAATAATTGCACTATCAGCGGACTAGAGGCCACGTTTCCTCTTTTCGGAGGTACGGGTGAGAATGGTGTCGTAAAGAATCTTACTCTGGACAATAGCTGTTCCTTTACCTTTACGCACACTGATACTGCTGAAGCTATGTTTGCGTCCATTGTCGGCTATCATAAAGGCGTTCTCGATAATGTGAAGGTTGCGGCGGATATTGAACTTGAGGAAGTCTCCGACATTACAAAGATGACTACCGTAGGCGGTTTGACGGGCCGTACAACAGTCGGTAAGCTCCAGAATGGTTGTGAGTACTCCGGACTTATTTCCACTCCGGCCGGTTTCACCACAACAGGGAAACTTATTATCGGCGGTCTTGTCGGAAGGTTCTCCAACGCCGGCAGTATTACGGGTTCCTATTTCAAGGGCGCTATCAGTAATTCCGCACAGGTTTCATCTTCAGATAAAACCAATCCTTTCCTTATCATCGGAGGGGTTGTTGGCTATCTTGATGGCGGAGGCAGCATTATTTCTGCCAATTCAACTGCGGACCACGCAGATGTGGAGAGTGCTTTCTCCGGCTTCAATGGTACTATTGTTAATAAAACTACCGTTGCATACAATTCGGCGGTAGGTGGAATCGTCGGGGAACTGAATAGCGGAACGGTTTCCTCCTGTACCAATGCTGCAAACATTGCTTTGACTATTTTTAAGCCTGGTGATGGATCTGCCAGATATATGAAAACTGGCGGTATTGTGGGTAAAGTCAATACAGAAGGAACCGTAACGGGTTGTACGAACAACGGACAGGTTGAGCATCGCTCCAATCCCAGACTCCAAGACATAGGCGGAATTGCAGGTTATAATGCCGGTAATATTTCTTCCTGCACCAATAATGCAGTAGTTAATCATATGACTACAGGTATTACTGGCGTGGCAAATAAGGGCGGTCGTGTCATTAATATTGCGGGTGTCATTGGTGAGAATGCAACCGGGGCAGTCGTGACTGACGTGCATAACACTGCGGATTTGCAGATTTCAGCAATGGAGAGTAGTTACGACACTGATAATAAAAAGCCTCTTTGCGAGCCTCGCATGGGAGGTGTTATCGCCTATAATACTGCAAACATTGATGGCGGCACTTCGAAGAACATAACTAACTCAGGAAAGGTATATTTTAACACCAACTCCCAATATGAGTTTATTGGTTATGAAATTGGTGGTATTGTCGGGTATTCCACAGCCTCTGTCTTGAACGCCAAGAATACGGGTTATGTCCTGTTTAACTGGAATTCAAATGCCTATGTCGCCAGTAAAGTATATCTTGGGGGTGTTGTAGGTATGATGGGCGGTGACGGAACCATTGGTGGATGTATTAACGAAGGTGGCGCAAGCAATGCCGGAGAGGTGTACCCTAATTTGAAAGCTGGTTCTGCCGGACATAATAACATTTTTGCTGGCGGTATCCTGGGCTACTCTACATTCGATGTGATAATTTCAGATTGTGTAAATAGCGGATTCGTCCACGGAGGCAATACTACTAGAGTTAACGGAACTTCGTTCTATCTGGGAGGTATTGTTGCGTATCTTTCCGGCGCATCTCAGATTTTAGATTGCGCTAATACCGGACAGGTCAACAGCGCTCATAACAACAATAATGACACGATTGGAAGTTGTGCGTTAACTGGTGGTATTGCCGGTTATGTTGAAGGTTCTGAGGGTGATCCCGTTGTTATTGGGGGCACTACTGGCTGCTCAGTTGATGCAAGTGTTGTCGCAAACCGTGGATGGGTGGCTGGAGCTGTTGCATATGCCAAATATGTGAACATGAGCAACTGTACCGTGGAACAGGATATTAACTGTGCGGCCCGTGGTATTGGAGGGGTTGTTGGTAAGGCAGAGTACTGTACAATCTCTTCAAGTTCCTTCAACGGGGATAAGGTCCACGCCAATAACGTTCAAACTGGAACTGGTCAGGGTGGCATTGTTGGAAATCTGTCCAACAGTACTGTTGACGGATGTTCTTGCTATGCTACAACACTGACCAATAATGTTAACATTAATACTGTTGGTACTATTGTGGGTGTTTCTGGAAGTAGCAACACTATTCAGAATTGCCATTATAAGGCGACCATCACCGATAATACCGGAAGTGTAGCGGCAAATATCGCCGGTACAGGTTCATTCACCGATGGCGGTGACAATGTGGCTGATTTGTAGCAGATGATGAGAAAGTCAATATTTAGCTTTGCGTTACTGTCAGGGGCGTTGCTGGTTTTCAGCTGCTCCAGACAGATGGAACAGGCGGAGCCGGAGCAGACGGTCATCAGCGTCACCCTGCAGGACAGCCCTGTGGCCAGGACGGTGATGGGCCCCTCGCAGGAGGGCAAGCGCAAGGTTTATTGGTGCGACGGGGACTGCATGTCCCTGAACGGAACCGCCTCCAACCCGCTCTCCGGAGTGGGGGAGGCGGCTTCGTCCGCATCGTTCGTGTTCCCCGGCGTGCATTCGATGCCCTACCGGCTGCTTTACCCCGCATCGTTCTGGAAGGACGAATCGACGGTAACCCTCCCCGCGGAGCAGGCGTATGCCGCCGGCTCCTTTGCGACGGACACCGCACCGCTTGCGGGTTATGCGGCTTCTTCCGCCGGCACGATTTCCCTCGGCCACCTTTGCGCGGTGCTGAAGTTCTCCGTAAGCAAGGATAGCGGCGTTTCCGCGTCGTCGCTTGCAAGCATCCGCTTCTCTGGAAATGACGGGGAGCAGGTCTGCGGCGACTTCGGCATAGATTACAGCGAATCACCGATAGTGCTGACATCTGCCGGCGAGGGCGCCGAGCTGCTTCTTAATGTAGGACAGCCTCTTGCCTCCGAGCCGCTGGAGCTCTATCTGGTAGTCCCTGCCGGGGAGTATTCCGAGGGCTTTACCGTAGTGCTGGAAGACAGTGCGCACCGTACCATGACCAAGGTCAGGAACAATGCGATTGAGCTCGCAGCCGGAAGCCTTACTCCCATGACGGCCTTCAGCTTCGTACCTTCGTCCATCGCCACGAGCCTTGAGATTGAAGATATGGAAGAGGAGGTCATAGTCCCCGACAACACCTTCAATGTGGTTGGCCGCGTGGTGGACAGCAGCAATAACCCGCTGGAGGGAGTCGTGGTATCCGACGGTACCCGTTGCGTCAAGACCATGGTGGACGGCAGTTTCTACATGGAGAGTGACGTAGCAGACGTGAAGTTCGTCTTTGTGAGCACCCCGTCCGGCTATATGCCGCAGGTGGTTAACGGTATTCCCAGGTTCTACAAGGCCAAGGACGACATTGTCCCTTCGGGCGGTGTATATGACTTTGGCGACTTTGTGCTGACGCCGGTGGCCAATCCGGACCGTTATACCCTGCTTATTACGGCTGATCCGCAGCCGCGCAGCAATGGCTGGGGGCTCGACAAGATTGCTTACAAGTCTCTGGACGTCTGCAAAGACCTGTATGCTGAACTCGCCGATGTGGCTGCCGGTATTTCCGACCGTCAGGTCTATGGTATCTGCCTTGGGGACATCGTTCACGAGAGTATGTCCTTGTATGCGCAGTACAATACAGCTCTTGCCGGCCTTCCCTATCCTACCTACAATATTATCGGTAACCATGACAATGACCCCGATGCGGCTGATGATGATGCGGCTGCGGCTGTCTTTGAATCCCACTATGGTCCCCGCAACTATTCCTTCAATATCGGCGGCATACATTATGTGATGCTGGACAACCTGATTATGAAGGCGGATGGCGCTGAAGACGGGGGAGAAGAAAGCGAAGGTTCTCTCACAGCTTACGACCAGGGCCTCACCGACCGGATCTGGACCTGGCTCCAGAACGATATGGCCTATATCTCCACAGATACAAAGATTATGCTCTGTGCGCATTCGCCCATGTTCAAGCTTATGAAGGGAAGTGAGCGCACTAACTCTGCATACCACGCCGGTACCCACAGCATTAATGACGGGAATTACGGTTATGGTGACCTCTTTGACAAGTATGACGAGGTCCATGCATGGGCTGGTCACACCCATATAGGATTCAATTATGTCTATCCTTCAAGCCATCGTCACAAGCACATTCAGGTGCATACCCTGGCGCGTTCCACCGGCGAGCTCTGGACCAACGAATACCTGGCGGCCGGAACCCCGCGCGGCTTTACCGTGGTTGAAGTAGATAATGGCAATATCAGCTGGAAGTTCCATCCGATGACCCGTCAGACGACCGCATTCCAGGGTGCAACGACCGGTTATTGTTCAGCCGGTGCTCCGGCTTATGACTGGCGCGACTGGGATTATAACAGCAGCGGTGAGGCTGTGATGAAAGATGGAAGCGGTGCCCTGACGGAAGCTTACCAGATGCATGCTTATCCCCGTGGAGCATATGGCGATGAATATGTGTACGTCAACGTGTTCCTCTGGGATGAAAACTGGGAACTGCCGGTCTGGACGCCAGATGGTGGCGCCCAGGTAACCATGACCAGGCTGGTGAGCCCTAACGACCAGATAATAGTAGACGAATCTTCCGATCCGGTCAAGGAGAAAATTTTCGACAGGGCGGATACGGAGTTCCGCACCTGGTACAAGACCTATGCAAACAAGTCCGGTGCCAGCCTGAAGCTGCTTCCGGGATATAGGATCAGAGAGATTTATTCTGCTGACGGCTATCTCAATTCCATATTCCGCGCACCGGCTGCAGCCTCGCCCAACAGGGGAACCGTATCGGTGACGGACCGATTCGGAAATACATACAGCAGGACTGTTGAATGGTAAACACTTAATAATATGTTTAAAACTGATTATCAATCCCCACAGATGCTTTTATGCATCATTCCCAGGGATGCACTCCTGGATCAGAGCGGTGGAATTACCACGCCTGACGTTTATGAAGAAAATGTAAGTGAATGGTAGTATGAAGTTCAGATTTTTTATTTTGCTCGCCGCAGCGGGAGTGCTCGCGGCCTGCGCGAAAGAAGAGACCGGAACTTCTGAATCCGGTAAGGACGGAAAGATCGTTGCACAGTTCGGTGTAGGTCTCTCCGACGTAAAGACTACTCTCAGCCCGGCAGAAAACGCCAAGCGCAAGATTTTCTGGGCGGCAGGGGACTGCATCGCCATCAACGGCCTTGCTTCCGAACCCCTGACCGAAGAAGCAGCCGGCGGAGTTACGGCCGTCTTCGATTTCACGGAGTATTACACAAAGCCCTGCAATGTGCTCTATCCTGCCTCCATGTACAAGGATGAGGCGACCATCACCCTTCCGGCCCTTCAAGTCTATGAGGCGGACGGCTTCAAGAGCGATGCCTATCCTATGTCGGCCCGCAGCGAGAGCGCGACGGGTGCCACGCTCTCTCCGCTCTGCGCGATGATCAAACTGCCCATCAAACTGGCGGGCGGAACATCTCCCGATACGGACCGCATCTCCAATATCGTATTCAGCGGTAATGACGGAGAGCAGGTCAGCGGTGATTTCAGCATCGACTATGAATCAGGCGTCCTGAAGCCGGCTTCCTCTGCTGATGAGGATAAGACTGTCTTGATGAATGTCAACAAGTCTTTGGGAGCCGACCCCCTGCCCATCGTAATGGTGGTTCCTGCCGGAGACTATGATTCCGGCTTCTCCATCCGCGTGACGGATGTCGCCGGCCATTATATGGATATGTCCAAGAATACGGCCTTCACCGTGGAGGCGGGGCACCTGTATGTGATGCCTGAATTCGAATTCGTCCCTACGGGTACTCAACTCGGTATCGAGATCTCCAGCGCGGGCGACCTGATTGCCTTTGCACAGAATTACAACAGCAAGGCCATCACTCCCGAAGGGCTGATTGCTACGCTGACACAGGACATTACTTTCGATGCCAATTCTTCCGCTGCTTTCAACGCAACCGGCGGTATCGGCCTGAAGGCCAGTTACGGTGATGCTGAGGACTACTATTTCAATGGTCTCTTCAATGGCAATGGAAAGACCATCAGCGGTCTGCAGGCTACCGTGCCGCTCTTTAAGGCAACGGGGGGTGCAGGCTATGTCCAGGACCTGAACCTGGATAACAGTTGCTCTTTCACCTTCACGCATCCGAACGACGCCGAAGGAATGTTCGGCAGTATTGTCGGATATCACAAGGGAGACCTGATTCGTGTAAGCGTGGCGTCGGATGTCACGCTGACCGAAAAGGAGGAGATTACCCAGATGACTTCTTTGGGTGGCCTTGTCGGACGGGGAACTACCGGCACGCTCAATGAGTGTACCTATTCCGGTCTGATTTCCACTCCTGCCGGTTTTGCCGGTACTGGTAAATTCATGCTTGGTGGGTTAGTGGGTAGGTTCTCTAACGATGGCGGAGTGGAGAATTCCTATTTTAAGGGAGCCATCTCCAACGAAGCGCAAGTTACTCCGGTAGATCCGTCTAAGCCGGACAAAAGTAATCCTTATCTAATCATTGGCGGTATAGTCGGTCACATTTCCGGCGGCGGGTATGTTTATGCATGTGCTACGACAGCGGATCATGAAGTCGTTGCCGGCGCATATTCCGGGTCCTCAGGCGTAATTGTCAACAAGACCGGCGTCGCTTATAATTCGACCGTCGGCGGGATTGTCGGTGAGTTGAACAATGGTTCTGTGTCTGCCTGTGTCAATGACGCTCCGATTCTTATTACGATTATTCGTCTTACTGACGTTGACCTTACTGCCCGCTATGTAAAGACTGGCGGAATTGTCGGGAAGAATGATGCGGATGGTCTCGTTAGCGGTTGTACTAACAATGGAAACATCCAACATAATTCCAATACCCGTTTACAGGAAGCCGGAGGTATTGTCGGTTGGAACGCAGGCGCTGTCGAGGGAGATCAATCCGTCAATAACGGCGATATTACCTTCGCTACGACCGGTGTCGATCCCATATACGCAGCAAGGGTTCCGTATCTTGGTGGAATCATCGGCGAAAATCTCTCAACCCGCGTTTCCAATGTGCTGAATAACGGTAATCTCACGCTCCAGCGTACGGAAATGGGAAATACGGGATTCCGCGTCGCACTGGGCGGAGTGATTGCGTATAACTGTGCTGCTATTGACGGAGGCGAATCAAAGAACATCGTCAATACCGGGCAGGTGAAATTCGATACCAATATCAACAAGATTTCTACGGATAACGGCTATCTGCTCGGCGGCATTGCCGGCTATTCTTCGGCGTCCGTCCAGAATGTAAGGAACATCGGTTATGTCTGGTTCTCCTGGACAAATACTGCACGTGCTGTTCAAAAAGCATATCTTGGCGGGATCGTCGGCTATCTGACAGGAGATGCAACCCTTTCGGGCTGTGTCAACGAAGGCGGGAGCAATAAAGCGGGAGAGGTGTTCTTCAACGTGAAGGCTGCCGATCTCGCCCATACCGGCAATTATATCGGAGGAATTTTGGGATATGGCGGTCAAAAAATTGTGAAGATAGATAACGTTGACACGGTTCTCCCTGCTTCCGTTGAAATTGAAGATTGCAACAATTCCGGATATGTTCACGGCGGTAACAGTACGAATAAATTCGGCGCGTCCTGTTTTACCGGAGGGATTGTCGCTTATCTTACCGGAATGTCCGCTATCCGGAACTGTGAGAATTCCGGTGTTGTTTACAATGATCAGCGCAATAACGATGATACGAACATTACTTCCACCTACAACGGAGGTATTGCCGGTTATGTGCTGGGCCTTGCTGAGAATCCCATTGCCATTGAGAACTGCAACAATACGGTTTCCGGGATGTTCTCCCGCCGTGGTTGGCTCGGCGGTATCGTCGGTTATGCCGAGTATGCAGAATTGACCGGCTGTACATTCTCCCAGGATGTTACCCGGACGTGCCTGTGCCGCGGGATTGGAGGAATTGTCGGCTGGGGCGTCAATACCAATGTCACTTCCTGCATTTTCAGCGGAGCGGAATTGAGTGCTACGCAGATTCAGCCGAACCGCGCCGGCGGAATTCTCGGACGGCTTGACGGAGGTGTCGTGGACGGATGTTACAGTTCGGTGCAGATTATGCAGGCTGAGCCTAGTACAGGTAATGTAATCGATATTGCGGGTGGTGCCATAGTCGGTATCTCTTCTGGTTACGGAACCACCGTTAAAAACTGCCATTATAAAGATGAAATCAATGCAGCGCCGGCCAAAGTAGTCGCTACCGGTGATTTCACCGACGGCGGTGGTAATGTCGCTGACCTGTAGAAATGAAAAAGATGAAGATATATCGAATCATTGGACTGGCAGTCCTGTCGCTTATGGCGGCGGGATGCCAGGTGAGCTCGGTTGACGAGCCGAATGAAGGCGAGCTGGTCATTGAGGTGGGGATGCCGGAGATTTCCAGGACTTACTTCGGCCCGTCCGTGGAAGGGGCCCGTCCTACCTATTGGAGCAACGGCGACCAGCTTACCCTGAACGGCGTAGAGTCCGACGTGCTTTCCAATGTGCCGGAGGACTGCAAGACGGCAAAATTCCGCTTCAGCGGCGACTTTAGCTCCCCCTATAACCTGCTGTACCCCAGCGTCCGCTACAGCTCGGAATCCACGCTCTGGCTTCCTTCCGAGCAGGTGTATACCCCGTGCGGCATTTCCACGGACATGGCGCCTATGGCAGCGCAGCTCACTTCCGTATCGGAAGGGGGTACGATGCAGCACCTTTGCGCCTTCGTGGGCCTGAAGGTCCTGAAGTCCGCCGTCGCCGGCGCACCTTCGCTCCTGGATGTGGTGTTCTTCTATGGAAACGACGGCGAGCAGATCTGCGGTACATTCAACGTGGATTATGCAAATGCCACGATGACTCCTGCCGATCCAATGTACGGTAACTCCTGGATACTGATGCACACGGAGGAGACGCTTTCTGAAACGGAGCCGGTGGAGGTAATCCTTACCGTTCCTGCGGGAGAATATGCGAGCGGCTTCCACGTCAATTTGCTTGATGACGGTGATGCCAAGCTCACGATGACCCGCAGCAAGGCCATCACCCTGGAGGCCGGCAAGCTTTACTGGATGCCCGAGTTTGCATTCGAGCCGGCCATTGCGCCCGTGGAATTCGGCCTCGCGGAAGTGGATGAGGACAAACTCCTCCTCGACCCCTACAACGTGACCGGAAAGGTAACGGACAACGAAGGGAATCCTCTGGAGAATGTGGTCGTAAGCGACGGCCTGCACTGCGTGCGGACGATGTACGACGGCTCGTTCTACCTGCAGAGCGACCCTGCTTCCACGAAGTTCATCTTCGTGAGCACCCCGTCGGGCTATATGCCGCCGGTGGAAAGCGGCCTGCCGAAGTTCTATAAGCTGCTGTCGTCGGTAAGCCCTTCGGGCGGCGTGTATAACATGGGAACCTTCAAGCTGAATGCAGTGGCCAACCCCGACCGCTATACGCTCCTGATTACTGCCGACCCGCAGCCGCGCAAGAACAACTGGACCCTGGACAAGACGGCCTTCAAGTCGCTGGAAATCTGTGAGGATCTCTATCAGGAACTCGCCGATGTAGCCGGGGAAATCTCCGGCCGCCAGGTTTACGGCATCTGCCTGGGGGACATCGTGCACGAGAACATGAGTCTCTATACCAATTACCTCAATGGTCTGGCGAAAACCGGATTCCCGACCTATAACATTATCGGGAACCATGACAATGATCCGGATGCCGCCGATGACGATGCCGCGGCGATTCCCTGGGAGAATGCCTTCGGTCCCAGAAATTACTCGTTCAACATCGGCAAGCTCCACTTCGTGGTACTGGACGACTTGATTATGAAGAAGGATGCGGACAACAAAAAGCTCACAGCCTATGACCAGGGTCTTACGGATGAGATCTGGGAGTGGCTGTGTGCGGATCTGTCCTATATCTCTACATCGACCAAACTGATGGTCTGCGCCCATTCTCCGATGTTTAAGCTGTTAAGTGGCAGTGAGCGTTCGAATACGGCCAAACACGGTCCGGATTACGGCGATCTCATCAATAACTATGCGGAGATTCACGCCTGGGGCGGACATTCGCATGTCGGGTTTAACTATATCTATCCGGAGGATCACCGGCACAGACGCGTACAGGTGCATACCTTGGCGCGTTCCACCGGAGAGCTCTGGACCAATGAATACCTGGCGAGCGGTACCCCGCGCGGATTTACCATCGTGGAAGTGGACGGAGAAGAGATTACCTGGCGTTTCCATCCCACCAAGTATGAGCGCCCTTCATGGATAGGAGCGAGTACGGGATATACCACCAGCCGTCCTTCCTATCCATCTAAAGACTGGACGATTACCGGCGGCAAGGCCTATATGAAAGTGGGCGGCGCCCTGTTGGATGAAAGTTATCAGATGCACGCCTATCCTCGCGGCGCATACGGCGACAATTATGTCTATGCCAATATCTTCCTTTGGGATGAGAAATGGGGCCTGCCCGTCTTTACGCCCGACGGAGGCGAGCCGGTAGAGATGGAGCGCTGGACCGCAGAGGAACGGTATGACCTGGCGGATTACGAAATGCGTACTCATTATAAGACTTACTCTAAACTGTTGAAGGGTTATAGTGGGTACAAAACGCTTGATACCGACCGTATCGTTTCGCTCTTCCGTACGAAGGAGGAGGTTGCTGCCAGTCCTAATAGCGGTACCATCAGCGTTACCGACCGCTTCGGGAATGAGTATTCCCGTCCGGTCAGCTGGTAAACGGCTCCTGGCATATAATACAATAGCGGCGGACCTCCCGGCCCGCCGCTGTTGTATTATGCGCTGTGGCGTCTTAGCTCGTCCAAAAATCCGGCTGGAGTAAAGACCGGCAGGGAGGTGTAGGGCTTGAAGTGTTTCACGTCACCAGTAATGATCACATCGCTGTCCACCTCCGCTGTGGCAATCTGCAGGGCATCCTCAAAGTCGGGACAGGAAGAATGCAGGGCGGAATAAATTTCCCCAAAGCCGACGGAAAGGACATTCCAATGTCTGTTGATATTCTTAATGCGTTCAAGGATTTCATCCCTGGACAAATCCTTTCTGGTACAATAGACAATGGTCGGAAGGCTTATGCTGGCTATTCTTAACAGGATTTCATCTTCCTCCCCCATTGCCATTATGGCTTCTGACTCTTTCTCGAACGTTCGCCCGGGAAGAATTCCGTCAAGCACGACATTGGTATCTAAAAAGACTTTCATCCGCGCTGTCCTTTGCTTAAGATATATGCCAGCCTTTCGTCCTGTTCCAAATCCTCTTTAGTGAAATGGATGTCAGTCATCATGCTTTTCCACCCCGGGCGGGCCTTAATCGGGAACTTGACCTTAGGCCACACCAGCGTTTCAGCAGGATTTTCCCTTTCCATAACTTCCTCAACGTAGTTGTTGAGGCTTTTCTGTTCACGTTTCGCCCGCAGTTTCATGCGGGAAAGCAGGTCCGGGTCAAAGCGGAACGCCGTCTGGATTTTTCGTGTCGTTGTCTGCATAAGAATCAATTTTTTTTTGCAAATATAGTATAATATAACAAAAATCCAAATGTGTTATACAGACAAAAATGCTGGCTTCGTTACGCGGCCTTGCCGTCGGAGCCGAGTACGTTGACGATCTTGTGCTCGTAGAGCTTCTTCATCTCGTCGCGGGCGGGACCGAGGTACTTGCGCGGGTCGAACTCGCCGGGCTTGTCGGCAAAGACCTTGCGGACGGCGGCGGTCATGGCAAGACGTGAATCGGAGTCGATGTTGATCTTGCAGACGGCACTCTTTGCGGCTTCGCGGAGCTGCTCTTCGGGAATACCGACCGCGTCGGGCAGTTTGCCGCCATTGGCGTTGATGATATCCACATATTCCTGCGGCACGGAAGATGAGCCGTGGAGGACGATGGGGAAGCCAGGGAGCTTCTTCTCAATTTCGTGGAGCACGTCGAATGCGAGCGGGGGAGGTACGAGGCGGCCGGTCTTCGGGTCGCGGGTGCACTGCTCGGGCTTGAACTTGTAGGCGCCGTGGCTGGTGCCGATGGAGATGGCCAGGGAATCGCAGCCGCTGCGGGTAGCGAACTCGATTACCTCTTCGGGCTTGGTGTAGTGGGATTCCTCGGCGGAAACCTCATCCTCTACTCCGGCGAGCACGCCGAGTTCAGCCTCGACGGTCACATCGTACTGGTGCGCATAGTCCACCACCTTCTTGGTGAGGGCGATATTCTCTTCGAACGGGAGAGAGGAGGCATCGATCATGACGGAGGAGAAGCCCATGTCCACGCAGCTCTTGCAGAGCTCGAAGGAGTCGCCATGGTCGAGGTGGAGGCAGATCTGGGGTTTCTCCCAGCCCAGTTCCTTGGCATACTGGACGGCGCCTTCCGCCATGTAGCGCAGCAGCGTCTGGTTGGCGTAGTTGCGTGCTCCCTTGCTCACCTGCAGGATAACGGGCGATTTGGTCTCGGCAGAGGCCTGGATTATGGCCTGCAGCTGCTCCATATTGTTGAAATTGAAGGCGGGAATAGCATACCCGCCCTTGACGGCCTTGGTGAACATCTCGCGGGTGTTCACGAGGCCAAGCTCCTTGAATGATACCATGTTTTTTGAGTTTGAATAGTTTATCATTATAACATTTTTCTCTTCTTGAAGATGAACCACAGGACCAGTACCAGCAGGCCCATGAAGCCGAGTATGAGCATCCAGGCCCACCATTTGTCGGCGATGGGCAGGTGGACGTTCATCCCGTAGAAACTCGCCACCAGCGTGGCAGGCATCAGCAGCAGGGAGATGAAGGTGAATATCTTCATGATCCGGTTCTGGTCCAGGTTGATGATTCCCAGGACCGTGTCCTGCAGGTATTCCAGCCTTTCGAATGCGAAGTTCGTGTGGTTGATGAGCGACGAGATATCCTGCAGTATGACCGTCAGGCTTTCGCGCAGCTCAGGGTCTTTGGGACAGCTCTTGCTTTTGAGGATGTTGGAAATCAGGCGCTGCTTGTCCACTACGTTTTCGCGTACAAACATCGCATTTTCCTGCAACTGGTTGATATCCAGAAGGAACTCCTCGTTGATGTCGTCCTCCTGCTGGTTGATCCTCTTGCTGAAGAGACTGACCTCTTTGGCGAGAATCTCAACGATATCCGCGTCCAGGTCCACGCGTTTGTCCATGATTTCAACGAAGATATGCATCCCGTCCGGGAATTCTTCCGGCCTGGCCTGAAGCTTGAGCTGCAGGGTGTCGAAGGAGCGCAGGGGACTTTCCCTCAGGGTGGTGATGAGATTCCCTGACAGAATCACGGAAACGGGGTCCATTGCCATTTCCTCGCCGGAAGGGGAGAGGAAGTTGGTGTTCAGGAAGATTGCGTCGTCCTCCTCGTAGTAGCGGGACGAGCTTTCAATCTCTTCCGCCTCCGCGCGACTCTGGATTTCTACGCCGAGGAAGGATTCCACCCGGCGCTTCTCTTCTCCGGAGGGGCCCAGCAGGTCAATCCAGAGGACATTCCCCCTGCCGACGGCGTCGAGTTCCGTCAGAGACTGGCTCAGGATTACCTCCCGGCCCTGCCTGTAGAAAATCTTGATCATCCCCGCCTTCCATTAAAGTTAGCAACCTGCAAATATAGGCATTAATCGTAAAAGTTCATATATTTGCAAAGCAAAAACTCGATATGAAGGAGAATTTTCCATCCCGTGCGCTCGCTGATGCGGTGGATTCCATCGCGTCCCTTCCCGGTGTAGGTTCGCGCAGTGCCCTGCGCCTGGCCCTGCATCTGTTGCGGCAGCCGGCCGAAAATGTCACCCGTTTCGCAGATGCGATAGGCCGCCTCGCCACCGATGTGCATTATTGCAGGACCTGCCACATGGTCTGCGATGGCGATGTCTGCCCGATTTGCGCTGATTCGCGGCGTGATAACCGCACGATCTGCGTGGTGGAAAGCGTCCGGGATGTCCTGAGCATCGAGGCGACCGGGCAGTACCGTGGCGTTTATCACGTGCTCGGCGGTATTATTTCCCCCATTGACGGGGTAGGCCCTTCGGACCTTGAAATCGCTTCGCTCGAGGAGCGGGTGAAGGCGCTTGGTGAGTGCGAGGTGATTTTTGCGCTCAGCGGCGATGTGGAGGGCGAGACGACGGCGTTTTATCTTTATCGGCGCATTGCCGGCGATGGCGTCCGCGTTACGACGCTCGCACGCGGCCTGGGCTTCGGCGACGGGCTCGAATATGCCGATTCCCTGACCCTCGGCCGCTCCCTCCAGGCCCGCCAGCCATTCCAGCCTTAATTTGCCATTATACGGTCAACAACTGCTGTTGCTGCAGGAAGCCATCTGCTCCCTGTTGCTGCGCAACCCTATCCGGGTAAATGGTCGCAGATGGCAACCCTGCCGCAACTGAACGCATTTGTTGCCCGTAAATGTTTTGCTATCAATAAAAAATTGACTATATTTGCGCGCCAAAAGTCCGGGCGTGCCCGGAACGGCACAAAACATATTGTTTAACAACTAATTTTCAAACATTTAACAAACATGGAAGAAAATCAGAACAAACTGCCCCTGAACGCTTCGGTCGCTCCCGAGGATTTCAACTGGGATGCCTTTGAGCAATCCGACGTTTACGGTGGCGCACAGAAGGCTGAAATCGAAGCCGCGTACGACAAGACCCTTTCGAAGGTCGTCGAAAACGAAGTCGTCGAGGGCGAGGTTACCGCCATCAACAAGCGCGAAGTCGTCGTTACCATCGGCGGCAAGAGCGAAGGTGTAATCCCCGCTACGGATTTCCGCTACAACGCTGACCTGAAGGTCGGTGACAAGGTGGAAGTGTATGTCGAGTCCGCCGAAGACAAGAAAGGCCAGCTCGTCATTTCCCACAAGAAGGCCCGCGCACTCAAGTCCTGGGACCGCGTTAACGAGGCATTCAACAACGACGAAATCGTCAAGGGCTTCGTCAAGACCCGCACGAAGGGCGGTATGATAGTCGACGTGTTCGGCATCGAGGCGTTCCTGCCCGGTTCCCAGATTGACATCAAGCCCATCCGCGACTATGACGCCTATGTGAATCAAACCATAGATTTCAAGATCGTCAAGATCAACCAGGAATTCCGCAACGTGGTCGTTTCCCACAAGGCCCTTCTTGAGGCCGAGCAGGAAGCCCGCCGCGCCGAACTCATCAGCAAGCTCGAAAAGGGCCAGGTGCTCGAGGGCGTGGTCAAGAACATCACCAACTACGGCGTGTTCGTGGACCTCGGCGGTATCGACGGTCTCATCCATATTACCGACCTCTCCTGGGGCCGCATCAATCATCCCGAGGAGATTGTCTCTCTGGACGAGAAGATCAAGGTCGTGGTGCTCGACTTCAACGAGCAGCAGAAGCGCATCGCGCTCGGCCTAAAGCAGTTGACTCCGCACCCTTGGGACAACCTCGATCCCGATCTCAAGGTCGGCGACCGCGTCAAGGGCAAGGTCATCCTCATCGCCGATTACGGCGCCTTCGTGGAGATTACTCCCGGTGTCGAGGGTCTCGTGCACGTGTCCGAGATGTCCTGGTCCCCGAGGCTCCACTCCGCCCAGGAATTCCTCAAGGTCGGTGACGAAATCGAGACCCAGATCCTGGCTATCGACCGCGTAGCCCGCAAGATTTCCCTCGGTATCAAGCAGCTCAGCGAGAACCCTTGGGAGAACATCCGCGAGAAATATCCCGTCGGCAGCACCCAGAAGGCTACTGTCCGCAATATCACCAACTTCGGCGTGTTCGCCGAGCTGGAGGACGGCGTAGAGGGCCTGGTGCACATCAGCGACCTCAGCTGGAACAAGATCAAGCATCCTTCGGAGATGGTCGCTCCCGGCGACGTCATCGAGGTCCAGGTGCTCGACTTCGACGAGGCGAACCACAAGCTCAGCCTCGGCCGCAAGCAGCTCACCCCGAACCCTTGGGACGAGATTGAGGCCAAGTATCCCGTAGGTTCCACCGTTCAGGGCACTATCGCATCCATTAATGACAAGGGCGCGAGCATTACCCTCGAAGGTGACGCTGAAGGCTTCGCATTCCCCCGCGAGCTCGTCAAGGAAGACGGCAAGCAGGCCGTTGTCGGCGAGACCCTTGATTTCAAGGTGGTGGAACTGCGCCGCAGCACCCGCCGCATCCTCCTCAGCCATCTCAGGACTTACTCCGAGGTTAAGGCTAAGGCCGTGGCAGCGGAGGCGGAGAATACCAAGAAGGCTGTCAAGAAGGTCAACTCCAACGTTGAGAAGACCACCCTCGGCGACATCGACGCCCTGGCAGCCCTCAAGGCCCAGCTCGAGGAAAAAGAGTCTAAATGAGTTTCCGCCTGACGGTTCTGGGCTCGGCTTCGGCCATGCCCGTATCTGACAGAAATCCAAGCGCCCAGATGCTACAAGTGTATGGGCGCTTGTTTTTGTTGGATTGTGGCGAGGGTGCGCAGCAGCAGATGCGCCGCGCGCACCTCTCCATCGTCAAGATATCGGCGCTGTTCATAAGCCATATCCATGGCGACCATATCTTCGGTGTTTTCCCCCTGCTTTCCACTATGGGTATGCTTGGGCGCAAGGCTCCGCTGGATATCTATGCCCCGGCTGCTTTCGCAAACCACCTCCGCTTTTTCCTTGCCTGGCACGGCGAGGGCATGGGCTTCGAGCTGGTGCACCATCCGCTGGAAATGACCGGCTGCGAGGAGCTCTTCCGTACAAAGAACGTCCGCGTGAGCGCTTTCCCGCTCGACCATAAGATCGAGGCCTTCGGCTTCCGTTTCGATGAGCTGTACGGTGCGCGCAAGGCCGCAGATCCGCTGTTCAGGCCATCGTCGTACGCCTATTGCTCCGACACCCGCCCGTTCCCGGCGCTGACGCAATATATAAAAGGGGTGCGCGTGCTTTACCACGAAGCGACCTATCCCCTTGAAATGCAGGACAAGGCGCAGGAGCGCTTTCATTCCACTACCGCCGATGCCGCCCGCGCCGCCATCGACGCCGGTGCCGAAAAATTGCTAGTAGGCCACTACTCGAGCCGCATCCGCGACTTCGATGCTTACATAGCCGAATGCCGCGCCCTCTTCCCCGACACCACCGCCGTCGCCGATGGCGATGTGTTTGAGTTTTAACCCAAATATGCATATATTTGCGAGGATATGGCTGAATCTAACTTTATAGACTACGTCAAGATTTATTGCGCTTCCGGGCACGGAGGGGCCGGGTCGATGCACCTGCACCGCGCGAAGTATATCCCCAAGGGCGGACCCGACGGGGGAGACGGCGGACGCGGAGGGCACGTGATATTGCGTGTGGATCCCCAGTTCTGGACTCTGATCCACCTGAAATACCGCAAGCATATCAAGGCGGAGGACGGGGCCCCGGGCAGCGGCGCGTTGCGCAAGGGCAAGAACGGCGCCGATATAATCCTCGACGTCCCTGCCGGAACGGTCGTGAAGAACGCCGAGACCGGGGAGCAGCTCTTCGAACTGACAGAAGCGGGGGAGCAGCACATATTGTGCAGGGGAGGCCGCGGAGGCCTGGGCAACGACAATTTCAAAAGCGCTACCAACCAGACGCCGCGCTATTCCCAGCCCGGCGAGGAAGGCGAGGAAGGCTGGTTCATACTTGAACTGAAACTGCTGGCCGATGTGGGGCTGGTGGGTTTCCCGAACGCCGGCAAATCCACGCTCCTCTCGGCCCTGACTGCCGCAAAGCCCAAAATCGCCGACTATGCCTTCACTACGCTTGAACCCAATCTGGGAATCGTGAATTACAGGGACGGACGCTCCTTTGTGATGGCTGACATCCCCGGAATAATCGAGGGTGCACACGAGGGCAAGGGTATAGGGATACGCTTCCTGAGGCATATTGAACGCAATTCCGTGCTGCTTTTCCTGGTCAGTGTGGAGGAAGAGGATATTGCCGCGGCGTACAGGACACTGCTGGCGGAACTGAAACAGTATAATCCGGAACTGCTGACCAAACAGCGCCTGCTGGCAATAACGAAATGTGACTGCGTGGATGCGGAGATAGAACGCGAAATTGCTCCGCACCTGCCGCGCAAAGTGCCGCATGTATTTATTTCTTCGGTCAGCGGCGAGGGTCTTGACCGCCTTAAGGACGAACTTTGGAAAATGCTTCAACAATGAGCCTGATTGAGCGACTGCACTACCTTGACAGGGATCTGACCCTGGCGATAAATTCCTTCCACTGCACCCATAGCGATTATCTGTGGCTTCTCTTCTCGAACAAGTATATCTGGTTCGTGATGTACGCGGTGGTAGCGTTCTTCCTTTTCAAGCGTCTTGGCTGGAAACGGGCCCTTATCTGGATTGTCGCATTGGTCCTGATGATTGTCTGCTGCGACCAGTTCTCCAACTTTATCAAGGCGCTGGTGGCGCGCTGGCGTCCCTGCAAGGACCTGTATATGCTGGAGCGTGGGTTGTGGGTACTTGAAGGCGGTGGCAATTTCGGCTTCTACTCGGCGCATGCGGCAAATACGATGGCTTTCGCGCTGGGCTCACTGACCGCTTTCCGTTCCGACGGCAGCCGCTGCAAGCCCTATGCAGTCTGGATATACTGCTGGGCCTTCCTCGTAGGCATAAGCCGCATTTTCGTGGGAAAACACTTTCTCGGCGATGTCCTTGTGGGCTTTATTGTCGGGGCTCTCGTAGCCTTCCTTATCGGGAAGCTTGCGCTTTGGCTGACAGGACGTTCAGCCTTCTTCCGTCCAGTTTCACGCTGACGGGAAGCCTGCCTTCGATTTCTCCGTCCACCTCCACTATGTCGCACGAGGCCTCGTCCAGCGGCTCTATCCGCAGTTCCCTGCAACGGAAACTCATAACGAGGGAGGATACGTGGATGTTTCCGCCGAACAGGCGGGGCATCTCCGCAACCAGCTTTGACAGCTTGGCCTTAGGCACTACAAGTACGTCTATTTGCCCGTCGTCGGGCTCTGCGAGTGGTACCTGGCGCATGCCGCCTCCGCTGTATTTACCGTTTCCGACCGCAATGGAATAACACTCTCCGCTGAATCGCTCCACTGAATCGGCGATTACCCGGACCCGGATGGCCTTGATATGGAAAATCGTATGCCTGAGCGCGTCCAGGTAAATCATCTTGCTGCGGTGTCCGGCCTCCTTCTGGCGGTTGACGCGGTCGCATACGTGTGCGTCGAAGCCGGTACCCGCCCCGTTGGCCATCCAGACCTTTTTTCCGTCCGGAAATTCGAGCCCTACTACATCCTCGTGGCCTGTGATGTCGGATGCCATCAGCGGGATTACCTTGAATGCATCGTCGGGAATACCGAAGGATTTTATCCAGTCGTTTCCGGAGCCGATAGGGGCTACTCCGAGCGTGAACTCCGCCGGATCGGTGCCGGTATCGCCGCACCAGTCCAGGATTCCGCCCATTACTTCGTGTATGCTGCCGTCGCCGCCGACTGCGAGCAGTTTGCGCCATCCGGATGCGGCCGCATCGCGTGCGAGCTCCCTGGCGTGGCCCTTGTGTTCGGTGCGTACAAGCCGGTAGCGGATGCCGCGTGCATCAAGCTCTTTCTGCGCTTTATCCCACAGGCCTATGGTCTTGCTCGAGCCTGCGTGCGAGTTGGCGATAATGTACCAGTCGGTATTCATCATGCAATGGGGAAGATATTTACGCCGCTTCCGAAGGTGGCGCTGTAGTAGGGGAGATTCTCGGCGAGCACGATATCCAGCGGACTATAGCTTACCTTGAGGGTTCCGGGGCGTTTGTAAAGCATGTATTCAAGTATTGCTATGACTGCCTGGTAGCCCTGGAGTTCGGGGTTCTGGCATATCAGCGCGCTGATTTCCCTGTCCCTGAGGCAGCTTGCATTGCGCTCGGTAAGGTCGAAGGCCACTATCGATATATCCTTTATCCCGAGTTTCTTCACGATATCCGCAAGCATGTAGGCGCGGGAATTCTGCAACGCTATGCCGCCGATTCCGGGGTTGCGCCTGAAAATTTCGGAGAAACTTTCAGTGTCGTCCCCTCCGATAGAGTATTTTATGTTTATGATTTTCCGGGAGGGGTTCATCTGCGAAAAATACTCCTCCCATCCTTTCTTGCGCCTGTTTGTGTTTACCGGCTCCCTGTTCCCCACGGGATTCGCCTCGAAAAGCGCTATAGTACTGCCGGCAGGGGTTATACGGTCAAGAATTTCGGCCTGGATGCGGCCTGCGGCGTGGGCGTCGGCACAGAGGAAATTGAGGGGGCGTGTACCTGTAACCATCGAATCCACCATCACGTAGGGAGTCTTGCGCTCATCCAGTTTCCGGCACAGGGCACGTGTCTCCTCCCTGAACGACGGACCTATTATCACGGCGTCAGGGGACGCTCCCAGCAATTTCTCGTAGGCCTGCCTGTAGGATTTTATATCGAACTGGTTGTATAAGAACTTTTCCAGCTCAATGCTTACGTCGTAATACTCTTCCACGGCGTGCCTTATGCCTGACTCGATCAGCCACCAGTAATCGCCTTTCTCGCTCTCGGGCATGGTCATGGCAATCTTCAGCTTACGGAAATAGCCTACCGCGGAATTGTGGATATTGGAGCGGTAGCCCACTTCCTTTAGCACCTTTTCCACGGCGTCCATGTTTTTTGCGGACACTTTCCCCCGGTTGTGGATAATCCTGTCAACCGTGCCGGCCGAAACTCCGGCCATCTCGGCTATTTGCTTGATACTGACTTTTTTACCCATTGTCTTTTTCGATAAGTTCCAGCAGGCGGTCTATTGCTTCGCTATCCGGAATGTGCCTCAGTACCGGACAGCCCCTGCGGTAAATTGAAACCTTGCCTCCGCCTTCACCTACATAGCCCCAGTCCGCGTCCGCCATTTCTCCGGGACCGTTCACTATGCAGCCCATCACGGCTATTACCATGCCTTTCAGGTGCGCGGTGCATGCCTTTACCTGCTCGAAGCTGCCCTGCAGGTCGTACATCGTCCGGCCGCAGCCAGGACATGCGATATATTCCGGACGATAGAACCGGCGCCTCGCCCCCTGCATGATTTCATCGGCCAGATGCGCATCCAACCCCGCGGAAGCGGGAATTTCATCGATTTCGCGATTGAGCAGAGCAGGGCCCCAGTCGCAGGCTGCATCGAGTATGCGCTTTTCCGCTTCGGGCAGCGGTGGCATCGGCAAAGAGCCATAGCGTGCGGCAAGGTATGCCGCTACCGGCAGTTCCGCTTCGGGCGGTTCGGTCAGCGATACCCGCAGGGTGTTGCCGATTCCCTCCCGCAGCAATGTTCCTATGCCGATACAGGATTTTATCCGCCCCTGCTCGCCGTTTCCGGCTTCGGTCACGCCCAGGTGCAGGGGGAACACCACTCCGCGTTCGCGCATCAGGCGCACGAGCTCCCGGTAGGCCTGTACCATCACCACCGTATTGCTCGCCTTGAGCGATACTACTACGTTGAAGAATTCCGCGTCGATGCACATCTCCAGCCACTCCATCGCCGCTTTTGCCATTGCCTCCGGGGTATTGCCGTAAAGGTCCGTGATGTACTTGCCCAGCGATCCGTGGTTCAGGCCTACGCGTACCGCGGTGCCGTTTTCGCGGCAGACCTCGAGAAAGCGGGCGAACTCCCTGCGGGCGCTTTCATGGTCGGGGTGGAAATTTCCGGGGTTGATGCGCACTTTCTCCACGATCCGGGCAGCTTCCATCGCCGTAGCAGAGGAGAAGTGGATATCCGCGACCAGCGGGGTGAAGCAGCCTTTCGAATGCAATTGCTCCCGTATCGAGCGCAGTGCGGGAATATCCCCGAGCCCGGGAACGGTGATGCGGATCATCTGCGCTCCGGCCGAGGCAAGCGACAGGCACTGCTCCACCGTGGCTTCCACATCGGAAGTATGGGTGTTGCACATGGTCTGTATCACCAGGGGCTCGCCGGCCCCTATCAGCAGGCTGTCACCTATTCGTGCTTTCAGGATTCTCACTTTCTTCGGCTTTTTTGTAAACTATGTCCCTGGCTTCACGCTTGAGGGCGCTGATCGTCTTGCCCCGCCGCTTGGTCAGCTGGAAATGCACCCCGGCATACACCATAATGTCCAGAGGTGCCGCAAAACGGTAATAGTAAGTGTTGCGGGGATAGGGATGGTAATGCTCGTCCAGGTAGTCGGGCTTATAAAGGTCGCTCCAGCTCCAGCGGACCATCGCGCCCAGATGTATTTCCACCGGACTGAACATGAACGCTATACCGGCACCTCCGTGCAGTCCGTAGTCCCATCGTATTTCATAATCCTTGAACGAAGTGGCGTATTTTGCATCGATATAGGCGTCCTGGCTGGAAGGCCACGAGCGGTCTATGGAGAGACGGTATCCTCCGTACGCCCCGACATCGGCCATAATCTTTATCGGGTCTACGTCCACATGGATCTCCGCCATTACCGGCAGCGTGGCTACGGTCATGTCGCACTTGGTAATTCCGTTGTCGTGATATATCGCGCCGGTGGTCTTGTTCGGCTGGAATTCAAAGCCCTCGTGACCATATTCCACTCCGATCTTGAGCGCAAAATACGGCAGGTAGCCGAACATCTTGCAGTGCCGCGTATAATACAGGGAGATGTATCTGGGTGAGAAACGGAAGACCTGGTCCTTGTCCGGGTTGAACAGCATCCTCGAGAACGTGACCCCGGCATTTACGCCTATGGTCGTATAGTCGTTGATTATCGTTCCCTTCCTGACCTGGACGGTATCCAGGTATTCGGCGCTGTATATCAGCGAATCAGCATCCCTTCCCGGGGACGCGATGCAGAAGCTGGCCAGGGCAGCCGTTATGATAAGGAGCCGTCTCATCAGTCTTTAAGTATTTGGGCGGCCGAAGCCTTCTGTTCCAGTTCCGTCTTTTCCGGAAGGTCGATGAAAATATCGTCGTTTATCTTGAAGAAGCGTACCTTCTCCGGCTGACGGTGCTCAAGCAGAGAGCCTGTATCCACTATCGAGTTGCGGTTGATATCCTCTGTAAAGCGTATGCAGTATTTCCCTTTCTTCAGGTACGGGAAAAACAAGGTGGAAGGCTTGTCTATGATGTATGAACGCAACACGTTCTTTCGGGCTTCATCCAGCAGGTCCACCAGGATTTTTCCGGGAACTTCGCTGACATTCAGCTGGATGGAGGATGCGTTGTCGTCAGCCGGAAGAGTGACCTTGGTCTCGGTACTGTCTGAATAAAAGCCGTTGATGTCCTTGAAGGCACGGTGCGGTATCTTCAGCTTGTATTCCCAGCCGGCAATCATCTTGTCCCTGGGACGTATCACGAAATGCCTGAGATTGAGACTGTCCTTCTCTACGTCGAACTTGCCGTAGCTGATTTGCTGCTTGGGGTTTACCATGATGAAGCGCAGGGAATCGAAATTCTCATATACTATCGGGTCCCTGAATTCCAGGTTGAAGCCATTCTGTTCAACGGTTTCAGGGCTCACGGACAGCTTGTAGACGCAAATCGTGTCCTCATGCTTTATATCTTTCTTCGCGTTGTAGCCTACAGCCTTCCTCTTTACCCCCTCGCGGTAAAGCTTGACGTGTTCCAGCTTGGGGGTAAGGGCTCCGGTGGTGTCCGTCTTGCGGTAATTGACAAACATGTGAAGGGTATCGGGCACGGGACGGGGATCGTTCACCCATACCTCAAGGCTGTCCTGCTGGATATTAAACTGGGTGATGATCCTATTGTCCGGATAGCCTTTTATCCATAGCGAATCTATCCAGGCGTCAGGAGCCATGAAGGTTATGTATGAGGAGCGGTCGCTTACGCGGACCTTGTTTACTATGTACTGCTTTTTGGGCCTCTCCCGGAAAAGGTTCAGGGTATATCGCGTCTTCCTGGCAAGGCAGGCTGCCGTATCCTTCATCTCGTATTTCATCAGTTCCGGTACGGTGTCGTTAACCTTCAGTGAGGGGTGGATCAGCGAATCATAAAAGGCCACGAGGTCCGCCTGAGGGTCGTAGATGTTGTCCCCGGCGTCGTCTTTCAACGCATATAGTCTGTATAGCGTGTCCTGGATGTAGGGGAGGGCGAAATAGCCCCAGTCGTCGGTCCTTATGGAAGCTACGGGCCTGTGCAGGAAAATGGCTGAATCGGAGTGGTCCTTGTAGAGCATCACCGTCGCCCCCTTGACCGGTTTCAGGGTGCTGCATTCCTGTACTATGCCGGTGATGTACAGGGAATCGATGCGCTCCCCGGTGGAAAAAACGTAGGTGTAGCCCGGATACATATTGCCTTCATTGTTGTCGGCAATGGCTCCGGTAAGGTCTAGAGTGTAAGTGGTGTTCGGCAGCAGGTCCTCCTCGAAATACACCACAAGGTTCTTCCCGCTTATCCTGGCCTTTGCCGGCTTGGAGAGGGGCGGGGACAGGTAGATGCTCTTCTGGTCCTTGATTGTAACGTACTCGTTGAAGGTGAATATGATTTTCGTCTTCGATACAGGCACGTTCAGCGTTCCCGGAAGCGGCTTGATATTGACTATATAAGGCGGCAGGCTGTCCTTGGGACCGCCGGTAGGGGACTGCGTAGTGTTTGCGCAGGAGTGCGAGAAAATCAGCGACGCGAGTATCGCCGCGGAAATGACTATTGGTATGAGGCTTTTGGCTTTCATTTGGAGGCCGTCGATTTTTTCTTTCTGAAATATTCCGATACTTTGCTCCGGGCTGCCTTCGTGTGGAGGAAATCGAGCCATTCCGGCAGGGGTTCTCCGTTCCGGACTGTTATGACTTCAATCCGGTCGCCGGACGAGAGCTTGTAGTCCAGGTCGCAGAGCCTGCCGTTGACCTTTGCGGCTATGGCTTTGTTCCCTATGTCGCTGTGGATGCTGTATGCAAAATCCAGTACCGTGGATCCGGTAGGCATTGTGCGCTGCTCGCCGGACTGGGTGAATACTACCACCTCCGGCGACACCAGGCCCTTCTGCATCATGTCGAGCAGGACCGTGGCATTGGAATTCCGGGATGCAAGTATCCGCTGCAGCCGGGACAGCCATTTATCCATTTCCGAATTGTCCTCGGAGCTGTAGCCATCCTTTTTGTATGCCCAGTGCGCGGCGATTCCCTTTTCGGCGATATCGTCCATGCGCCTCGATCGTATCTGGACTTCCACCCAGTTCCCGCCTGATGTGCGCAGGGTGCAGTGGAGGGCTTCGTAGCCATTGCTTTTCGGCTTGTCAAGCCAGTTGCGTACCCTGTCCGCCTTTTCCGGGAACCGGGAGTTCAGCAGGTTGTGGATCCGTCGTGCGCTTTCGTGCTCCGTTTCCCCTTTGACCGGGTCGAAGATGATGCGGGTGGCATAGAGGTCGAATATGTCGTCGAACCCTATCTGCTTGCTGCACATCTTGTACCATATCGAGTACGGGGTCTTCACCCTTTGGCGTATACTGTATTTGATGCCTTCGGAATCGAGCATTTCCCTGACCTCGTCCACGAACCTTTCGATGTCGGGCATATTGATGGCGGCGTTGTGCTCGATCCTTCCGCTGATTTCCGCCCATTCCTCCGGTTTGCGGTAGCGCAGCCAGGTATTTTCCATCTCGGATTTGATGCCGTAGAGACCAAGCCGGTGTGCCAGGGGAACGAAGATATACATCATGTCGGAGAGTATCTTGTCCCTTTTGCGCTCTGGCAGCGAGTCCAGTGTCCGGCAGCTGTGCAGGCGGTCGGCAAGTTTGATCAGGATAACCCGCACGTCGTCCCCCATGGTCAGCAGGATCTTGCGGAAGTTCTCGGCCCGGAGGTTCTCGTTGCTCTTCAGCTCTTTCCGGCTTTCATCGTCGAGCACGTTCTTGATTTTTACCATGCCCTCCACCAGCGATGCGATGGTGTCACCGAAGAGGCTGCGTATGTCATCGATATCGTAGTCGGTGTCCTCGAATACATCGTGCATCAGCGCGGCGCAGATGGACTTGTACCCGAGCCCGATTTCCGTGATAACGATCTTCGCTACTTCGATGGGATGGATGATATAGGGCACTCCCGTGCTCCTGCGGATGTTCTTGTGGGATTCACCGACAAAGGTCAGGGCCCGTTCCACCGTGGCGGTTTCCTCGGCGTCCGGACAGCGCTGACGTACCAGTTCCATCAGGGAGTCGCGGGCCTCCTTGATCTGCAGGTTGTCTTTTATGGTGAATTTCGAGAAACTCATTCTTCAATCTTGTAAAAATCCACGGTGTGCAGCGCATAGGTAAGTTCCGCCCCGTAAATAATAATCTGCCAGCTGAAATTCAGGTAGATAAGGAACAGGGGGAAGGCCGCTATCACGCCATATACATCATTGAGCCGGGACACGAATACCTGTGTGTTCAGGTACAGGTACTGGAACAGGGTAAATACCACGCCCGTCAGTGCCGCCGCCTTGAGCGCCAGGCCGTATTCCACCTTCGCCGCGGGAATCCATTTGTACATTACCGAAAGGGTAAACACGGCAACGATGTAGAAAGCCAGCCATCCAATCAGCTTAGGCAGGATCTTCAGTCCCGAAAGGTCCAGGCCTATGTATTTCGTGATATTGGCATAATAGGCGATGCCGGCTCCGAAAAGCAATACGATGAACGGCGTCAGGAACAGGGCCAGGAAATAGAAGCCCAGGCGCGTATAGAGCTTGCGCGGGGGTTTGAGTATGCCCCAGACATTGTTGAAAACCCGCTCCACCTGGAACATCAGCCACAATATGGCCCAAAGGAACATCAGGGCGCTTATCAGCCCCACCGTCCCGCTTTTGGCCACGTTGATGATGTTCCCCGCCTTTTCTATGACCATATCCACAAGGTCCCCGTTGTCGGAGAAAATCGCGTATGCGAGCTGAGTTACATGGCCCGTAAGGCCCAGTCCGCCGGAAAGGGCAAAGAGCAGGGCCACGAAGGGCACGATAGCCAGCGCCACGAAGTAGCTGAGCGCCACGCACTGGAATCCCATACGGTTTTCCGTGAATGTCGTCACCGTGAGCCCCGCCAGCCGGAAAAACTTCCGGTCGCCGAATATATCTTTTAACGTCTTCTTTGTGCTCATTGCATTCTCCTGCGATTGCCTGCAACACCGGCTGCTTGTTGCTTCGCAACCCTGTCCGGGTAAATGCAGCCTTATGCTGCAGGCAATCGCTTAAAATAATGTCAATTGTTGCTCCTCCATCGTTTTGCTGTTAGGACTGTCTTCCGGGAGCATCGCCCTGAAAGTGTCTTCATCAATTACGTCAATCCCCAGCTGTTCGCACTTCTTGAGTTTCTCCGGCCCGGGCTTGCTTCCGGCCAGTAGGAACGCCGTCTTTGCGCTTACGGACGAGCTGTTCTTCCCGCCGTGCCGCTCGATCAGCGCCTTCATCGCCTCCCGCGATATGCTGAAATTCCCGGAAATGACGATGCTTTTGCCTTCCAGCGCATTGGAGGCCGCTTCGGAAGCCGGTGCCGCCGAAAGTTGCAGCCCGTGCGCGCGCAGCCGCTCTATTTCCCGCCTGTGCTGCGGCTTCTCCAAATATTCCCTGATGCTGCCTGCTATCACTTCGCCGATGTCTTCCACCTCGAGCATTTGCTCTTCGCTCGCTTCGGCAAGGGCGTCGATGCTGCCGAAATGCCGGGCCAGCGCGCGGGCCTTCGTTTCGCCCACATGGCGTATTCCCAGCGCATAAAGCACGCGTTCGAACGGCACTTCCTTCGAGCGCTCAAGGCTGTCCAAGAACCTCTGTGCCGATTTTTCCTGCCAGCCCTCGAGGCAGACCAGCTGCTGTTTGCGTAGGTCGTAGAAATCGGCGGGAGTGCGTGCAAGGCCGCAGTCGTAAAGCTGTTCTACTGTCGCCTCCCCGGCGAGTATATCCATGGCCTTGCGGGTGGTGAAGTGCAGCAGGCGGCCTTTAATCTGCATAGGGCAGCCGTCCTGGTTTGGGCAGAACCAGCGTGCCTCGCCTTCGTCGCGCACAAGGGGCGTTCCGCAGTCCGGGCAGGTTTTCGGGAAATCCGGTCTGGAGGCGTTTCCCGGTCGTTTTTCAAGGTTTACCCCGGTGATTTTCGGGATGATTTCTCCGCCTTTTTCTACGTATACGCTGTCTCCCACGCGTATATCCAGAAGTTCCATCTGGTCCGAATTGTTCAGCGTGGCGCGCTTTACTATGGTGCCGGAAAGCAGGACCGGTTCCAGATTGGCGACCGGGGTAATGGCTCCCGTACGCCCTACCTGGTAATCAATGCTCAATACCGGCGTGCAGGCCTGCTCGGCCTTGAACTTGTAAGCCACCGCCCAGCGCGGGGACTTGGCCGTATAACCCAGTGCCCTCTGGCAGTCGCTTTCGTTAATCTTGATTACTATGCCGTCGGTGGCGTAGGGGAGGTCCCGGCGGGCAGTGTCCCAATGGTCTATGAAGGCTTTGATTTCGTCGATATTGCGGCAGAGGCGGCGGTCTTCTGAAACCGGAAGGCCCCATTCAGCGGCTTTGCGAAGCGCCTCGTCGTGGGTCCCGAATGCGACGCTCTCTGCGGGAATATGGTACAGAGTGCACCAGAGACCGCGGTGCGCTACCTCCTGCGGGTCCATAAGTTTGAGCGATCCGGAGGCGGCGTTGCGGGGGTTGGCGAAAGGCGCATCCCCGTCCGCCTCGCGCTCGGCGTTCAGCTCTTCGAATGCGCTGTAGGGCATCAGGATTTCACCGCGGATCTCAAGGTCGGCGGGATAATCGCCTTTAAGCGTGTGAGGGATATTCGCAATCATGCGCACATTGCGCGTGACGTCGTCGCCCTTTTCGCCATCGCCGCGGGTAAGGGCCCGGAAGAGCTTCCCGTCCCGGTAATTCAGGCAGATGGCCGTGCCGTCGAATTTTAGCTCGCAGCAGTAGCTGAAGCTGCGGTCCAGGAGCTTGTCTGCGCGGGCCGCGAATTCCTCTATTTCGCCTATGTTGTAGGTATTGCCGAGCGAAAGCATGGGGTAGCGGTGGGCCCGCTGCACGAATTCCCCGCTGATGTCGCTGCCCACGCGGTGCGTAGGGGAGTCGGGGGCGTCGAACTCGGGCCATTGCGCTTCCAGGGCCTCCAGCTCGTGCATGCGCTGGTCGAACTCGTAGTCGCTCATCGTGGGGGCGTTGTCCACGTAGTAGCGGCGGCTGTTCTCGCGCAGCAGTTCCCGGAGGGCCTCGATTTGTGCTTTTGCGGCGTTCCTATCCATAACTTACAAAATTAGCAAATTTTTTATAATTTTGGGACCTCGATGCAAGGAAGAATTGAATTATGCGGAATGCGGTTCCGCGCGTATCACGGAGTGCTGGAGGAAGAAAGGCGCTGCGGGGGCGATTTCGTGGTGGATTTCAGCTGCGCCTATCCTTTCGAGAAGGCGTTCGTTACGGATGATTTGGCGGATACGCTGGATTATTCGGCGGTCTACGCGGTCATCGCCCGCGAGATGGCCATCCCCTCGCAGTTGCTTGAGCACGTGGCCGGCAGGATCGCCACCGCATTGCGCGCAGCCTTCCCCCTGATGCGCGACTGCCGGATTCGCGTGGCCAAAAAATATCCGCCCCTCGGCGGAGAGGCGGACTCATCGGCGGTTACGCTTGATTTTTAAGCGTTTGCCTTATTTCTTGTGTACCAGATATTGTTCCTCTTTGTAGGTGAAGCCCATAAAGAGGATGGCCAGGGCGCAGGCTCCAAGCAGCAGGGCGAAGGTCCAGTTCCAGCCCACCGCCTGTGATACGGCGCCGATCACTATGTTCGCCAGGATGGCGGTTCCGAAGAAATAGCCGAAGAAACCGGTGAATCCGGCAGCTGTGCCCGCAGCGTTCTTGGGGGCCAGGTCAAGTGCCTGTACGCCAATCAGCATCACTGGGCCGTAGATAAAGAATCCGATTCCGATCAGGGCGATAATCACCATCGTCAGGTCGTCAAGGAACATCCAGTAGAGTAGGATGAAAATGGCCACCAGCGCCATGAAAATCATGGTCGGAAGGGCTCTGCGGCCGTGGAAGAGCTTGTCCGACAGCCAGCCGCAGAGCAGTGTGCCCGGAATGGCCGCAAATTCGTAGGCGAAGTAGGCCCAGCCGGCGCTCTTCAGGTCTATGCCCTTCTCGGTCAGGATGGTCGGCGCCCAGTCCAGGCAGCCGTAGCGCACCATGTAGACGAAGGCGTTGGACAGGGCGATGAACCACAGGAATTTATTGTTCAGAACGTGCTGGAAGAAGATTTCCTTGGCGGAAAGCGTCTCTTCGGATTTTTCAGAATAGTTCTTTGGGTAGTCGTTACGCCATTTCTCCACGGAGGGGAGTCCGCAACTCTGCGGGGTGTCGCGCAGGAGGATATAGGCCAGCAGGGCGATGAAAATGGCCGTTGCCGCAGGGAAGGCGAAGGTGCCTATGAGGAAGTACATCTCGGTCTGGCTGCCGTAGAACCAGCTGCCGAACCATACGGCGCCGTAGGTGGCCATAGGGCCGACGAGCGCGCCTCCAACGTTATGTGCGCAGTTCCAGATGGACATCATCGTGCCCCGTTCGCTCACCGAGAACCAGTGTGTCATGACCCGTCCGCAGGGAGGCCAGCCCATGCCGTTGAACCATCCGACGAGGAAGTTCAGTACCGCCATCAGCAGGATGGCCATAGCCTTATGCTCGGCGCCAAGCCATTGGATAGGCACTATCATGAAACACATCGATATGGCGGTCAGTACAAGGCCAAGCGGCAGGAACACCCGTGCGTTGGAACGGTCCGACACGCTGCCCATCAGGAATTTGGACAGGGCGTAGGCGATGGCGTTCATGGACAGGACCACGCCCAGCTCGGTCTTTTCGAAGCCGAGCGGCGCGAGGGCCGGAATGGCCATCGAGAAGTTTTTGCGCACCAGATAGAATCCGGCATAGCCTATGAATGCGCCGATGAATACCTGCAGGCGCAGGCGTTTGTACTTTGCGTCGGCCTCAGGGCCGGTCTGCTCCGGCTTGTACGCCGGTTGTTTTAAAATTCCCCACATAATTGACAAATTTTGTCTTTGCGTAGCCAAAGATAAGCATTTATGGAACCCGTTCCAAATTTTTTATAGTTCAAGTCCCGGCCCCCGGCCTTTTTGATGGTTTTTTTAGAGACGGGCAGGTACTTTTTCCCGTTTTTCCGTAAAAACGAAGGAAAGTGGTGGCCCATGGCCGGTACTTTCCTGCAAATCAGCCCAAAACGAGGAAAAGTGGTGGCCTGGCGGCCGTGGTGGGGACTTCGTCCTGGGGCGCGCCGGGGCCAGTGCACCGAGCGGCGAAAGCGTCCGCGGGATTGCCTTTCCCCCATCGCGGCTGCCTGCGGCTGGTCGGATACTGCATCCGTCGGAACTCTGGAGCGGCGAAGGCGTCCGCGGGATTGCCCCTCCGCTCAATTTATAGCCCGTCGATTCGCTCCGGGGCATCTCCCGCTCCCGCATTTTTCGCCGCTCCGGTGGCCGCGGGTGGTCCGCCCTCCGGATGCAGTCTCTCCGGCCTCTGGGGCAGCCGCTTTACGCCGCCCGAACCCTTCCAGCCCTCCGGCTGAACGCCGCTCCGGGCCGAAAGCGTCCGCAGGAGCGCTCCTTCCGCTCCGGTTACGCGGAGCTAAGTCGCTGCAGGGGCATCTCCCGCTCCCGCTACACTCCGCCGGTAAGCGCTGGTTTCCAGATCTCCTTCGTCGTTAGGGACAGCAACCGTCTCAAAAAGTGGCAATTTCTTGGGGGTTGCGGACCCCGTGGTCCGGCAACCCCTGAATTTCAGTGTGGTTTTTGCCAGGTTGCCGGACCTCACGGCTGGCAGAGGGCAACGGCCGGGCGCGGAGCGGGCCGCCCCATCGAGCCCGGCGCAGCGCCCGCGCCGTTGCCGCCGAGCACCGTTGTCGCGAGGCGGCGGTGCCTGTTCAGTTCCTGGCTCCACATTGCAATCATCGAAATTAGCCGTTGAAAAAAATTGTCAACGGCTTTTCGTTTCATACTTTTGCCCGAAACAACAAATGAAAGTACGGCTATGGAAACGAAATCAGCAAACGAAGAACTCCACATTGGAAGATATGCCAATGTACTCATGGACAGGTGGTTCAAACGGAGTTTCGGAACAGAGGAAAACAAGCGGCTGCTCGAACTCCTCCTACATGAACTCATTCCGGAACGAACCATCTCTGAACTGGAACTCTCTCCGCAGGAGTATGTCAATCCGGATGAAGACAGCAAGGACATTCGCGTGGATATCGCAGCCAGGGACGCCTCCGGGCAGCGATTCCTCGTCGAATTCCAGCTCGCAAGGCAGGAGGCCTTCTACGAAAGGGCAATCTTCAACTCCAGCTTCATCGTGCAACAGCAAATCGAACGGGGAGAATCAGAGTACGATTTTCCTCCTGTCTACTTCATCGGCATCATGGACTTCTCCATCCACAAGGACAGCGATGAAGTCCTCTTCCGCTATGCCCTACGGCGCAAGGAAGACGGAGAACTGATGTCCGACCGGCTGCAGTTCCTCTTCCTGGAACTCCCAAACTGCAAGAGCGCGCTGACACCCAAGGCTACGTTGCTGGACAACTTTTGCTACGCCCTGAAGAATCTCCCTCATCTGGACGAGCAGCCTGCCGAGTTCTCGCAGGAAATCTTCACCCTTTTGTTTAATTCAGCGGAAATCGCTACCTTTAGCGCCGACGAACGCAACAAATACAAGCACGACATGACTACGCAACGTGACATACGCAACCAGATTGCCTACGCACGCAAGGAGGGCGTTGCGGAAGGCATCGCGCAGGGAATTGCCAAGGGAGAAGCAAGAGGACGAGCGGAAGGGAAAGCAGAAGGGAAAATCGAAGTGGCGAAGAATCTCATAAAACTGGGTATGAGTTCCGAACAGGTATGCCAGGCGACCGGTATGACGCCAGAGCAGGTGCGGGCGCTATAATTTGCCTGCCGTGAGCAGGAAGACGCCATAGACCGTCTGGTGGAAGCAGCCCGGGTGCCGGTAGGTACTTTTGCCCGTTTTCCTGGAAAAACGTAGGAAAGTGGTGGCCCTTGGCCGGTACTTTTCCGCAAATCAGCCCCAAAACGAGGAAAAGTACCTGCCTTCGGCTGGGAAGCCTGTGTGCTGAGCTGCCGGGGCTAGCGGGAGAGGGTGAGGGTGACGTCGGGGACAACCTGGGCGTGGGTGTCCATGACGCGGACGGTGATGGTGACGGTGCCGGAGATGCCGTAGATCTGCTCTGCGAGGGCGGGGTTATGGCTCCATTCCACAGGCGTGCCGACGATGACGGCCGCTTCAAGGACGGAGCGGTTGGCTTCCACCGACTCGTAGGTGTCGTCGCCGATGGTGAACTGAACGCCGGGGCCTTCGTAGCAGAGGCCGCCGACGGAAGGAAGGACTACAGTGCCGCTGCCGGAGAGGGCGGATTCCACAGCTGACTCGTGGAGAATCTCCTCGCGGATAAACTTATCCGTATCAAAGAAATACCAGTGCTCGCCGTCCACAATCTCCCCCTGGTCGTTCTTGTATTTGAAGGTGTCCTGGATGAGATAATTCGATTTCATTACGGTCATGGCGCCTTCCAGGGTGGTTCCGGGACGATTCTTCATGATGACGGAAAGGAAATTGCCAAGGGTGCCGCTTAAAGCTGCGGTGGGAAAGGAACATGTAGTACCACCCCAGACATAATCATTGGTCACAAGCTGCATGAAGGGAAAGACTAAATGATTAGCATTTTCAAATCCTAATGGCCGAGCAGCACCTTCATCCTCTCCGAAAATATTGTTTCTCATTGGATCGTATCCGACAACACATAACTTGTTATTCTTTTCACTGTTGACGCTAGAAGACTGATATATTCCTCCTTCTATGCAATTTTCCTCTTCGTTCAAAATAAGCCATGAATCGTCATTAACATTCAATCCACTTATCGAAAGGATACAATTATCATGAGTCAGGATATCTTTTAACACTTGATAATCAGGATTAGCTCGCAACTCTTCAACCGTATCTCCAAATAATGAATCGCTGGCACAACTAACCATAAGGAGCTTTTCGGGATGTTCATCCAGATAGGGTTTAAGGTAAGACCAGGTTCCACCGCAGGCCTTGATTACGGCATTTGGCGCCATATCACGGATGTGCCAATAGCCGTGATAGGCGTGAGCATTTATAATCCCATAAGGGTTACCAATATTTTCAACTTCAATTCCTTTTGGGATTTCACCCATAAGGATATATTCCATATTATCCCACCTATACCTTTCACTCGCAATATACGAGGTCAAGATATGAGGATAGATGAACTCCTTTTTTTTGCCGTACAGAAGGTTGTACCAGGAATATGATGTGCCAACCAAGTCCGCCACTTGGAAAGACGGGGCCGAATAGGGCTGTTCCTCCTGGGGGCTTTCCATATTGTCGAGCGTTCCGAAGGTGGAACGGCGGACGGTAATGGATTTATCGATGACTTTGACAGCCTTCTTGGATGCGGTGTAAAGCGTGACTGTCAGTCCCTGCTCGTGGATTTGCGGAAGCATCGCCGCAAAATAGTTTACTCCAGGGATGAAGCCGCCATCCGGAGCATTCACGACCACGGAATCCTTTGCGTTGAAAACTTCGAGGATTTGCGGCTTCCCGTCACCTCCGAAGCCCACCTGGACCGTTCCCGCCATCGGGCTGCCGTTGTTGGAACGGAAGACCACGCGCTTAACGCCTTCACGGGTGACGCTGAACCGGGCGCCGCCGCAGACATTGTAGAAAGCAAGGTCTGACGTATTGCTGCTGGCGACGGCCGGGAAGGACTTGTCGGCAAAGGAGCCGGCCTTCCCGCTTTGATCCTGCGAAAGGGTCAGCGTGACGCTTTCCCCGTCGCAGAAATTCTCCGCATCATAAGGATAGACCGCCCAGTAGGCCGAGGATTCGACCTCCTGCTCCCCGTAACCGGTAACTGACGTCAGGTCTCCCACGAAGCTGACGATGGCCTGCGGCTCGGTGTTGGTGGAAGTGAACTTGCCGGAGAAACGCCACCCGTAAAACAGGTTGATCTCTTCCCCTTTGGACCAAAGAATATCCGTTCCGTTTTCCGCAAGGACGGTCCTGGAGGCTTCTCCTTCCGCCCAGGCGGCGCGGATTTCCGTCTTCCCGCCCACGGAGGGGGCGTCCTGCCGTTCCGCTTCCTGAGTACAGGAAATCGCAAGCGCTACCACTGCAAACGCAGCGAAAAATATCTTCATTTTCTTCATCATCATACAGGGGTTACCATTCTTCATAGTGCAACATAACGCATCAATTGTTCATTCATACGAAAATGGCTATTGACCAATAGATGCTACAAATATATGATATTCAGCGGAACAATGCTACCCTTTTTAGATAAAATGGTTTAAAAGTCGTATCTATTCTTATGGATTTTCCAAACGTTTGATGGAGAAATATTGCTAGGACGGTTATCTCCCATCAGAGCTGCGGGGAGCTCTGTGGAATGGCTCTCCTCGCTCTGCCGGGGATAACCGCTGGAACCGTCTATTTCAACTTGCTGGTTGATAGTTCTTTGTATACATTTCATCTCGTCTTATGACTGAGAACATTCTGTGGACCAGTTTGGCGCGGATGACATTCAAGACGCACATTACATGCTTTCCTTCCTTGGTTTTCCGCTCATAGTAGTCTCTGTAATCACCTTCCTTCATATGTGTTGCCGCGCCTACGGCAGCGAGGTGTAGTAATGCTTTCATTGTCTGATTTGCCCGCTTGGATATCTTGGCCTTTGCCCGTATGGAGGTTCCCGAGTCGTACTTGTATGGTGTGAGGCCAGCAAAGCTACAGAAGTGGCGGGCATTCTCGAAGCGCGTGAAGCCACCGGTGATGGCAATCATATTGATGGCGATTCTGTCACCGATGCCATCAATGCTCGTAAGTAGTTCCTTCTGACGTGTTAGGACAGGGTCTGCAGCAATAATGTTTTCAATCTCGGCATCAATGGCTTTTATCTGGTCGTCAATCGCTTTGATGACCTTCTTCCAGCGGGAGTCCTTATGCTTGAAGTCACCAGGTGCCATATACTTCTTCTGGTCAGTTATTTGAGACTGATAACGTTTCTTGTCAATAAGAAGGAACTCGCGGTCGGCAAGGAGATTCTTCATAGAGACCATGGCCTCTTCTGCAATAGCGTATCGGACAGCCTTGTCGCTGTAACGATATGCATACTCGGCAATCCTGGCAGCGTCTATCTTATCATTCTTACCCCGAGTGATGCCCATAGAGTTCTTGATACGGGTGGGGTCGTCCATCCAGAGAAAGATATCCAATTCCTGACAAGCAACCGTCAAAGGATATATGTATCGGCCGGTATACTCGGCGCATACGAGGACCTCATCATTGGTTGCCTCAAGTGCTTTCAGGGCTGTCTTGAAGCCCTTTTTGAGGGCCTTTATATCGTTCATACACTCTTCCTCCAGGACTATCTCCAGCCCTTCACGGTAGCAAAGATTCAATTTTTCTTTGCTGATGTCGATGCCGACATAGATTTTTTTCATAACTTGCACTGCTTTTTTGTGGACAGTGGGCCGTCGATCCGTCACCTACAAACCTTATTGCTACTAAGGAATATTCTTATTCAGGTCCTGGATCAACGGGCCGGGCGGTGCAAAAAAGATACACGGGTCTTACCCATTTGTACGGATTGAAAGCCGCCCGGCTCCATTGTCCTTAGTTAAACGTTCATAATCGGCATAAATTTACTACTTTTGTTGTCACAAGCCTTAGAGCAGAGAACTACGCTGCAAATCTAAGGTTTGTACGGATGAAACTCAAGCAATGCGTTCGGAATTCGGACTGATAGACAAGATATCGGCGATGTTTCCCGCCCCGGCGGGGACGAAAGGTATCGGTGACGACTGCGCTGTCCTCCCCGGTCCGGACGGAAAGGATACGCTCGTCAGCACCGACCTGCTGACCGAAGGCATCCATTTCCTTCGCGACCGCATTCCGCCGCGCGAACTGGGCTGGAAGACCGCAACTGTCAACCTCAGCGATATCGCGGCGATGGGCGGAAAGCCCGTCGGCACCTTCCTGTCGCTCGCCATCCCGAAAGACTGCGACGACGCCTTTCTTGACGCCTTTTTCCAGGGTTACGCCGATGCCGCCAAGGCCTACGACACGCCCCTGCTGGGCGGGGACACCTGTGCATCGGCGGGCGCATTGACGCTCAATGTCACGGTCCTGGGCGAATGCCCGCACGGACGCGCCCTGCTGCGTAGTTCCGCCCGCCCCGGCGATATCATTTACGTAACCGGTACGCTCGGGGACAGCTCCGCCGGCCTGAAAGCGATAAAAGACGGGCTCCCGGAATCGGAATTGACGCGCACGCTGATCCGGCGTCATTACCATCCCTTCCCACGCATCGCCGAAGGGCTTCAAATCGCACAAAGCGAAGGGGCAGGCGCGGCGATGGACCTTTCCGACGGTCTGGGTTCGGACCTGCGGCATATCCTGAAAGCATCCGGCTGCGGCGCCCGCATCGATGTAAAGGCCCTGCCGATATCGGCGGAACTGCGGCAATTCTGCGGTGAAACCGGCGCAGACCCGCTGGAACTGGCGCTCTGCGGCGGCGAGGACTACGAACTGCTCTTCACCCTGCGTCCCGGAACTGAAGCGCCCATCCCCTGCACCGCCATCGGCGTCATTACCGTCGGTCGCGACCTTGTCTGGGAAGGAACGGACCGCGATTTTACCGGCTTCCGGCATTTTTAGGCATTTGTAATTGTGAGCGGAAATCCGTACCTTTGCATTCAGAAAACCAAATAACCTAAAAATTTATTTATGAAAAGGATTTTTGCCGTTGCGGCGCTTGTTGCATCCCTGTTCCTGGCAAACTCCTGCGTGGAGATGAAGGGAGATTTCATTTACGATCTCAAAGTCAGTTTCTTTGACAACTTTGACGTCCTTACCCGTGGATTTGATAAGGCCTTTGAAGAGGCTGGTTGCCGTATGGAAGGCAGCTACTGGATGCTCTCCGGAGAGAAGAACGCCTGCGATTCTAAGGTGAAAAACGCGTTCCTTGCCCGCGCCAAGGATATCGACCTCAACCGTGAAGCCCAGGAAGGCTTGATCAAGTATCTTGACCTCAAAGGTGAGACCATTACCCTTACCGCCCAGTGGGGATCGGAGAAGTATGAACTTGGTTCCTACACCTTTACGAAGTAACTTCCGATTAACGGAATTTAACCGGCCAGACAAGGCCGGTTTTTTTGTGTTCCGATTTTTGCCTAATTTTGCACTGCTATGTTTTTAAAGATACTTCTTCTGGTTTTGTTCTTTGCCGTGATGGCGGGTGTGGGCGTGTATTGCCGCAAGAGCGCCTCCAACGTGCAGGGATTCGTGCTGGGTGGCCGGAACGTGGGTTCCTGGCTGACGGCCTTCGCTTTTGGTACTTCCTATTTTTCGGCGGTCATCTTCGTCGGGTACGCCGGGCAGTTCGGCTGGAAGTACGGACTTTCCGCCACCTGGATCGGCATCGGAAACGCACTGATCGGGTCGCTGCTGGCCTGGCGGATTTTGGGCCGGCGCACGCGCCTGATGTCCCATCACCTGGAGAGCGCCACGATGCCGGATTTCTTCGGCAAGCGCTTCGGCAGCAGCGCCCTGAAGGTGGCGGCTTCCGTCATCGTCTTCATTTTCCTGATTCCCTATACCGCATCGTTATATAACGGCCTTTCGCGCCTTTTCAGCATGGCCTTCAGCGTGGATTACGTGTGGTGCGTGCTGGGAATGGCCCTGCTGACGGGCATCTATGTCTGGGTGGGCGGCTATATGGCCACGGCCGTGAACGACTTCATCCAGGGCCTGATTATGCTGGGCGGCATCTGTGCCGTGATTGCCGTGGTCCTGAGCGGCAACGGCGGATTCAGCGCCGCGCTGCAAACCCTGTCGCATATTCCTTCCGAAGCGGCGCCTGAACTGGGCGGCGCCTTCGTTTCTTTCTTCGGCCCGCAGCCGCTGTATCTGCTGGGGGTGGTGCTGCTGACATCGCTCGGTACCTGGGGGCTGCCGCAGATGGTGGGAAAATTCTACGCCATCCGCAGCGAGGCCGCCATCCGCAAGGGAACTTTCATCTCTACCTTCTTTGCGATCATCGTCGCGGGCGGATGCTACTTCCTCGGCGGATTCGGCCGCCTGTACGCCGGAAGCATCGAATATACGGCCGCTGGTACGCCGGTTTATGACAGTATCGTCCCGTCGATGCTTTCGTCGCTGCCGGACCTGATGATCGGCGTAGTGATTATCCTGGTGCTTTCCGCATCAATGTCGACGCTCTCTTCGCTGGTGCTGACTTCCGGCTCTACCTTGACCCTGGACATCATCGCTCCGGCGATGGGAAAGAAAAGTTTCAGCGACCGCAGCCAGCTTCTCTGCATCCGCCTGCTGGTGCTGTTCTTCATCGCCGTTTCGTCGGTAATCGCCATTGTCCAGGCCAAGAGCTCCGTCACCTTCATCGCGCAGTTGATGGGTATTTCCTGGGGTGCGCTCGCCGGTGCGTTCCTGGCGCCTTTCCTCTACGGACTGTACTGGAAGCGGGCGACGGCTGCATCGGTCTGGGCCTCCTTCATCGTCGGCGTAGGGGTGATGTGCGGCTGTATGTACTGCACCTTCACCGGTAAGGTGTTTATCAGCCCGTATTTTACCTCACCGATCAATGCGGGCGTGATGGCGATGCTGCTGGGGCTGGTCGTCGTACCGGTGGTGAGCATGTTCACGAAGGTGGACAAGCCGGCCGTCGAAAAGATGTTCAGCTGCTATGAGAGCACGGTGACGGTGCCCGCATCTACTTCACTGACAGAGGACTAGAATACGAAAGTGTAGCCCACTCCCAGAACATGGCTCGAGCCGTTGGGGCCGTCGGTGCCATAGAGGTGGTACAAATAGAAGATATCCAGGAAATTCCCCTTGCCCAGCGCGATGTCCGTGCCGGCATAGTGCAGGGAGCGCACCCAGCCCTTGCCGTCGAAACTGCCGAACAATTCATACATCAGGTAGGGCGTAAAGACGCTCTGGGGAATCTTGTATTGCCCGCGGAGCCGGATGCGCAGGGTGTTGCTGATGCTTTTCGCCTCCGGGCACCAGGCAAATTCGTACTTCTCCCTTAACGCGAAGGACAGGTTTCCCTGTCCGAGGGTCTGAGTCAGGCTCAGAACTCCCTTGTGCTGGGTGATTTTTCCGGCCGATGGGATTTGCCAGTATTCATAACTGAGGTCGCCCTTCAGCCACTTGGTGAAATTATAGCCGCCGCCGGCCATCGCGAACCAGCATTCCGTGCCGGTGACATTTTGATAGGAACGGTGCTCGAGACGCGCCATCAGATATGGTGCGCCAAAGGATTTGACCAGCTGTACGCTGGCCCAGGTCCCGAAATCATTCGTGGAAGCCTGTGAGCGGGCGGGAAGGCTCCCGAACGTCAGCGCCGCAAAGGCAAGGAAGGTTGCGACAATACAATGTTTCATAGGCGCAAAGGTACGATTTAAAACTGTTTCTGCAAATGCAGGCGATGGTCTATGCAGCGGGGGAGTTCGTGCTCGAAGTGCGTGACCATCAACAGGGTTTTGTGCGGGCGCCGCATAAACGCGTCGATGAGTTCCCGCACCAGGGCGCTGCGCTTCTCATCCAGCCCGTGCAGGGGCTCGTCCAGCACCAGCAGTTCGGGGTCCTTGACAAAGGCGCGCGCAATCAGGCAGAGCCGCTGCTCCCCGTCGGAAAGTTGCAGGAAGGAACGGTCCTCCAGTGCGGAAATCCCCAGCAGATGCATCCAGAAACGGCATTTCTGCTCTTCCTCCGCCGATGGGGTGCCGGGAAGCCCCGTGGTATCGTATAATCCGCTCGCCACGAGTTCCAGCGCGGAGATGTTGCGCCTCCAGGCCCGGTGCAGTTCGGGACTCACATAACCGATATGCCGCTTGATTTCCCAGATGCTCTCGCCGCTGCCGCGCTTGTGCGAAAAGAGCGAAATGTCGCAGGCATAGGCCTGGGGATTGTCGGCGCAGACCAGCGACAGGAGCGTCGATTTGCCCGCGCCGTTCTCGCCGGTAATGGCCCAGCACTCGCCCTCGCGCACCACCCAGTCCAGCGCATTGAGGATGGTTCGGCTGCCGTAGCGGATGCTTACTGCGTTGCAGCGCACGATTTCGGGCGCATCGCCGCGGGGGTAAAACGCTTCGGCGGAAAGGTCTTTGACGGGCAGCGTTGCCAGCATCGCGCGCATCGCGATGATATCCGGTTCCGGCAGCGGCCCCGGGGGAAGCGTCCGTCGCTCTCCGATAAAGGCGGGGACGAGGTCCAGCCGCGGCATCAGCAGTTCTATGCGCATTCCCGTCTGCACGGCCAGTTCCCCCAGTACGGAGGCGAGGTTTTCGCGCGTGGCGGCGTCCAGACCGGTGAAGGGCGCGTCCAGAATCAGCGTCTTCGGAAGGGAGAGCAGGGCCTTCAGCAGGCTGAATTTGCGCAGCTCGCCGCTGGAAAGGGAAATGATGTATTTGTCCAGCAGCGCGTCCAGGCCGAATAGGGGCAGCAGTTTGTCCAGCAGCGCTTTGCGTTGGATGCGCCGCTCCCGTTGCTCGGCTTCCCCGTACCAGGCGGCGCGGCTGTCGGCAAGGGCGTCCGCCTTGTCCAGCAGTTGCCCCAGGGTAGGTGTATCGTCGTCGATGGCCTGCGCATTCCAGCGCAACTGGTGGTAATAGCCGTCATCCAGGGTGCCGTAGGAGTCGCGGAAAGAAATCAGGTAGTGGTCCGTCGGATGCTGCATCGCCTCCCGGGCCGCCTCCCGGCTCTTTCCCGAAGCATTTTCTCCGTACAGCAGGGAATGCGTCATTTTTCGAAGTGCTGGTAGTCTTTGCAGCTTTTCCAGTCTCCGCCCCAATCGAAGCCGTGCGCCTTGAAAAGGCGGCAGCACAGGTCGTCTTCGGTAATTTTGTAGGCGAAAGCGTTGCGCCGGTCCAGGTAGGGACGGCCCGTCGCGGGTTCAACCACCTCGGTGCCGTCTTTCAGCGTCTTGTGGTAGGGGTTGTAGAGCGGGTTGATGTCCACCGCCAGCCCCGCGCCGTGCTTCGATACCTTCGTCGTATGCGAGATGAAGCGGAAATTGAAGGCGGAAGAATTGTTCGCGCGCATCGAGGTCTCGTCGTCGGCGTCGTAAATGTCGATAAGCCGCATCCGCTCAATGGGATAGCCCGCTTCGTAGAGTTGCCAGAGGATTTCCAGCACGTCTGCCGCGATGCTGCGGTTCACCACCATTTCACCGACGATGCTGCGGTCCCCGGCATCCTTGTGCAGGACGCGCAGATAGCGCAGTTCGCTGCGGGGGACGGTGCAGTCGGCCTTGAAGGATTTGCCCTGCATCGCCGTAAATACGGAATCCGGTATTTCGCTGATCGTAAACCATTTGCTGAGGCTTTGGCCGTCGAGCAGCGCCTGCGGCACCACATCGCCCGGACCGGGCAGGGGAGTATCGGCGCCCCGGCAGGAAAAAGGCAGCAGCAGTGCGAGGGCCAGCAGCGCCTTAAGCAGCGTTCTTGAAGTTTTCATAAGCGGCGATGATGCGGTCGGCGACCTCGTCGGGGGTAAGGTCGGAAGTGTCGAGTACGAAATTGAAATTGGCGCGGTTGGCGCAGTCGGCGCCGTAGAAGAGCTTGAAGCGCTCATTTTCCTCCTTCTGGCGGTCCAGCAGGTTCTGCATCACCTTCATCTGCTCGCCGCCGGGCTCGCTGGAACGCTCCTTGTCCGCGAACACCCGCTGTGCAGCCACCTCGGGCCGGCAGGTCAGGAACACCTTGAAGGACTTGCCGATAAAGAACCAGGCCAGGCGGGAATCGACGATAATCATCGTCGTGTCGTCCTCGTTCATTTTGCGCAAGCCGTTGTCTATCAGGTCGTCCACGCTCTTGTCCAGCTTGCTGCGCCGGTTGAGTTCGAGCGTGTCGATGCCCATCTTGGCGGCGATGGCCCGCTGAATCTTTCCGGTGGAGTAGTATTCCATCCCGAGCCTCTCGCACAGGATATGCGCCACGGTGCTCTTTCCAGAACCCAGGTCACCCGTAATTGAAATGATTTCCTTCATGGCACAAATTTACGAAAAATATCTTTTGCGTGGGCGTATTCGTCAGGATAGTGCGCCTTGAGCCACGCACACTGATAACTCAGCCAGGTGTATGCTACAGCATGGGATTTCAGGTAGGCAAAGGCCCCGTATTCTACAATATTCTGCCACAGCATTTCAAGAGAATGATGATCATATCCCCTCTTCAATCCTCCGGTGATAAAATGATCCCTGAAATGGGCTGCCAGTTGATGCGCAACCGGTTTTATAGAACCGACAGTTTTCCTCAATTTGTCAGATTGACCTGGCGTAAAACCGGCAATCTGTTGTGCAATCATCATGATTTGTTCCTGATATAGAATCAGACCATATGTTTCAGCAAGGATGTCCTCTGTTTCAGCTATGATATATCGGACTGGCTCAAGCAACAATTTTCTTGAGGCATAGCTTGAGAAGAAATTCATCGCTTCTGAACTAAACATTGAATTCAAGGCAACGAGTTGCGGGAATGACTCCGGTTGAATCTTCTTTAACCACGATTGAACCTTTTCTGGTTCAAATTGGAAGATGTCGTCGGTGTTGCCCTTCTTATAGAGTTCGAAAGTCGCTTCGTCATCCAAAGGTGTTTCTAGCAGATTAATATTGATGCCGCGCTTCTTCCAAATTAAGGCTTCGACCTCACGCAGGATATCCAGCGTCCGCAATCCCAATATGTCAATTTTGAGAATGCCTGCATTTTCTACCCAATGGACATCATATTGAGACAGGAAGTATTCGTCACCATCATCCATCTTCCGTTTCATCATTGGAACATAGTCTGTCAAAGGTGTGGAGGATAATAGGTTCGCACAAGCATGTACGCCCATTCCTGTTATGACTCCTTCTTCGTTTCGGTAAAAGCATACAACGCGCGAGACCTGCTCTTTTCCATATTTGTCAATAAGGTGCTTTGTGCAATTATCAAAACCGCCGCTATCTAAATCAATGTCAATATCTGGCAATTGGATGCGTTCCGGATTCAGAAATCGCTCGAACAAGAGCCCTTGTGCAAGAGGGTCGATATCGGTTATCTTCAAACAATAATTCACCACGCTTCCAGGCGCACTCCCGCGGCCTGGCCCTGCGAAATGATGATGCGCTCTGGCCCAGTCGGTCAATTCTTTGATGATAAGGAAGTAGCTCTCAAATCCGATTTGGGAAATCGTTGAAAGTTCAAAATCGATTCTCTCTTTCAGTGAGTCCGTGATATGCCCGTATCTTTCCAGAGCGCCCTCGTATACGCAATTCCGGAGTTCTTGCTTGGGATTATCGGATACCTTGGGCAAAGCGATATCGCGGTGGATATCGTAGCGGTCAATCTTCTCGAGTATCTCCATCGTGTTATCAACAGCCACCGGGTGTTCGGCGAAGATAGTACGCATTTCATCTTCACTGATGAGTTCGTTTATGTGATTTACCGGATTTATGGCTACCAACTTTATCCCCAGCTCCCGTCCCAATCCGGAAAGTTCGGAGATTAGTTCCCTATCCAGAGTACACTCGCGCTTCCAAAGCGATGCTTCGAAATAGTAATCGTCGCCAAATACCTGTTTATATTCTATGGCAATTTCCCGGGCCTTTTCGATTCCGCTCGTTAATATTGCGCGAATGACTTCGCTATGCATGCCGCCGGAAAGACAGATGAGACCTTCGTTATGATTTTTAAGCAAGGGAAAGTTTAAATCACTTATTCTCCCTAAATTCATCAGGGTGCTGAGATGTAGTAGGTTACGATAACCGGTAAGGTTCTTGGCTAGTAGAATCACAGGGCAGAGCCGAATACTGACCGTGCAACCGATAACCGGTTTAATCTCCGGGTACTTTTGCGCACAGGACAGGAATTCGGGAACTCCGCACATCCTGGAGAAATCAGTTATGGCAATCCCGGAAAGGCCTAACATTGATGCTTTCTCGTATAGCTCCGGTATTGTAATGTTGCTGACATCACACGAGTAATGTGTGTAGATATTTAGGTGAACAAATGACATGGATCCAAATTCGTTTAATATTTTCCATTAGCTTGTAGCTCCCTTGCAATCAGAATGGCGCGGTTCATCTTGTCGATAAACCACTGCTTCTCGGGCAGGACGGTAAGGTATTGGGCCACTTTGATGTTCTGCTCTTCCAGCATCAGAAGTTCAATGTGTTCGGTATTGCCTTCGCTGCAGAGGAGCAGGCCAATGGGCTCTTCCTCATCGGGTTGCATCTCGTACTTCTTTAGATACTTGAGGTAGAGTTCCATCTGGCCCTTGTATTCGGGTTTGAACTTGCCCAGTTTTAGGTCGATGGCGAAGAGCCGGTGTAGGCGGCGGTGATAGAAAAGCAGGTCCAGTTTGTAATCGACGGAATCGATGGATATCTTCTTCTGGCGCTCCAGGAAAGCGAAGTCCCGGCCGAGTTCCATAATGAATTTCTCCAGTTGCTCCACAACGGCGTCTTCCAATTCTTCTTCTGAGAATCCTCTGTCCAGGCCTAGGAAGTCTACTACGTAGCTGCTCTTAAGAATGACATCTGGGGTGATATCGCCTTTTGTGACGGTGGTGAGGACTTTGATTTGTTCATCCTCAGGCTTGGCGGCAATGAGGGTGCGTTCGTAAGCCATAGCGTCTTCCTGTTCACGAAGTTGGCGGACGCTCCAGCCGTTGACGATGGACATCTGCTGATAGAAGAGGCGCTTGGTGGGTTTGGCAATGGTGACAAGTTCCACGAAGTGGCTCCAGGTCAATTGCTGCGACAGTGTCGCAGCAATCTCTTCATTAGGGTATTCACGGGCAATCTTGACCATGCGGATGATGGCAGTACGGGTATAGCCTTTTCCGAACCTCTCTGTTAATTGATGCGACACTGTCGCGACAATCTTGGACCCGTACTTTTCTTCTCCAATTGCATCCAGTTCACCGGCGATGTATTTGCCTATGCGCCAGTAAGTCATAGAGACCTCACTGTTCAGGTAAACAGCGATGGTGCGTCTGGATTGCTCTATGATGTTCCCTACTCCGTCGGTAATGCGGATGCCTATCTGCTGGAGTTCGTTGGGTGTGAAATCTTTGGTCAATTCATTCATGGCGAGTCTCTTTTGTCCAGCCTCAAACTTACGAAAAATTCTGGGACCTTCAGCTCCTTACGGCTGATCTTGCACATAACAATTGTTTATAGAAAATCGCCGGTTTCCAGAAATTGTTCTTTGACGACCGTATCTACGATTACCGATTCCATACACGAACACAAATCGTCCCGGTAAACAGACTTCGTAAGCAGGATTTCTCCCTTTCGCAAACCTCTTCTGGCCAGTTGCTTTCCGGATGCCCGGAGATTGTGGGTAACGAGGAACGGCTTCCTCAACAGGGTCCAGTGTCCATCTTTGATGGTCAGCAAGGCATAGGAACTGCAGATGGAATACCTCGTCAAAAGAATGCCGAAATCCGGAATCCCATCCTGATTCAAATCACCTTCATACACAAAATTCGGTTCAAAATAAAAGTGAAGGAACAGCGGCTCGACGACTTTGTAAGGTGCGTCAATCTGAAGATACCACATATTCTCCCCGTAATCTTTGTATTTGCTGGCTGGCCAAATACTACCGCTATGGATATCGACATAAGTACTGTCATCGCCCGACGCCTTCCAGGCCGGGACCAACTCCACTTTTCCTTTTCCGCCACGTTTGTCCCACCAGATGTCCATTGCCATCTCGCGCGTCTCGTGATTCATCCGGGAACCGGGATGGATATGCCCTTTTACGCTGACGTACCAGCGGTCATCAGACTCCTCAGTTGCTGCGGATTCCTCCGCCATTTCTCCACGTGCGGGAGCGGCTTGAACTCTTAACATCAGCACGGCGATTCCCAGCCCAACCAGAAATTTAGTTATCGTTTTATTCATTATTCTTCGGCTTAAGGAAAACCATTAACAATAGCATTGCCGCAAGGATAAGGACATAGAGGAGGGGATAGTATTTCACCTCGCCAAATGCAATGGCCCCGGGGTGACATACCGCAAATCTAATGGCGTAGGCCAGCGACAGAATGCAAAGAACAAGGGCCGCCCAATGAACGAAGCGGCCGGCGCCGATTTTCTGCCCTACCGCACTGAATGCAAACAATCTCATAAAGTACGCCGATAAAAACACGAGCAGGGGTTCCGTGCTAAAGAGCAGTTTCCAGAGGAAGGACTCCATATCTGCATACTCCTTGCTATATACGACAAGCCCAATGCGCTCCCTTGCGACGATGGTCGCGGTATAGCAGAACACGGCGAAAGCCAGCAACAGCAAATATCCCCAACCTTTGCCACTTTCTGCGGAATCCTTTTGCGCCGACTGAACGAGGAAACCTCCACCCAGCATTGCGCAATACAGCAACGCGATGGGCGTAACGCTCTCCGCAAGGGCAACATAGGAAACGGCCGCCGCCACTGTTATTGCGGCGATGATGCCGATTCCCCACCCGGGCACGCTTTTCCACAATGCCCTCAGCGAAACGCCGCCCCAGAAATACAATAAAGGAAAAAGAATCTGAATCATCGCATTCAACCCCGGGATAAGCGGCTGCTTATCCCACGGCGCTATGCGGAATGTTACAAAGGCTAGAGAATCGATGAAACAAATCGCACCGATTACAAGGATACTTGCATTGGAAAGTGTTTTCATTTTCGTTACCATTTGCAATCAAACATTTCTCCCCAGCGCTTATCGAAGGAGGGGGCGCTGCGCAGTTCGTCGTCCAAGACAGAATCGGGAATGAGGCATTCTATGACGCTTCCGCTGATAATGCCGTATCCCTGATAGCGGTTTTTCAGCATCCGGAACTTCTCGCGCAAGACAATGCGGGTGGATGGGTCATAGACTTTTTTAAGGGAAGGGGATAATAAAGCGGATACCGCCGCCCGGCTTTGCATCCATTTCTTCCAGGCATCCATATCTTTGGACAGGGCTTGGCGCCTATCCTCCGGCGGGAAATGGAATTCATCTTCCCGGAACGAATCCATAAAGCGGGCGTATTCCTGCAGGACTTCCTCTTGGGAAATCGAACTGTCGTCCGGGGTGCAGGACAAATGGTCCGTCAATGCGAAATAGAAACCGGAAAGGGACGTCTCGCGCACAAGGGCATCCGCCTCTCCAATTCCGCTGATGGCCATAGGCCAGGCGGAGCCATTCATCCCGTCCGGCGCACCGTCAATAACTTCATAAGCCGACTGTACTTCCGCGTGATAGTGCTCCCAGGCCCGATTTTCCCGCTCGAGGGCGGAAGACAATTTCGGGGATGCTTTCCGGATGGCCTCCCTGGACATTACCCGACAATAGAATGCCTGCAGGTCCGCCATCAAAGCATCGTGAAAATTCAATTCCAACTGTGTTCCCGGTTCAAAATCCAATTCCCGGATGCAGTTTCTCAGGCATTCGAACCGTTCCTGTTCCGTTCGATGGGTGCCGGACCCCTTGCCTTTGAATTGCGCGATTCTCCACAAGGTCAGGTCGAGATTGTCGGCGCAGGAATTCTCTCCGTACCATAACTCAATCAAGTCCCATACAGTAATATATTGGTTCGCACTTTTGTATTTGCCAGGCAACCCGACTTCACCCGAAACAGGATTTCGCTTCTCGCATAAATTTTTCCAGTTGGTAATCTGAATTTTGGAGGGCGGGGTAAACAGATAGTCGCTCTGACGCAGGTTCTCCCAATGACGGCAGATGTGCACAGTATCCCGCCAATCGATTTCCGCTTCTCCGGTGCTTTCCGGCGTTGCCTGCTGAACGGTGTCTTCGGGTAGGGGAGCGACACTGCTCTGATTCCTTGCAGGACGATGTTGTCCGCAACCGGCCGCCATCCCTGCGATAACTCCTGCGACGAGCAGTAGATTAATGTGATAGTTCATTTCGACAATCGCTGTGTTGTTTTTACGCAAAGAACGCAAAGAATTTTCATAGTTGCAAATTTTTTGAGTAAAATTTACGCTTCTTGAAAAATTGAAAAGCAAACATTATGTTTCGTGACTTTTGTGTTAGTTAAAAATGCTATATTTGTACTTGCAAATCAGTTTGTTGGCGCTATCTTGATTAATTAGCACTAAAAGCAGTCACTTAATTAGATATGAAGTATGATATTTTCATAAGTTATAGAAGGTCAAGTGGAAAGTTCATCGCACGGGTATTGAAAGAGGTCTTTACACGTAAGGGGTATTCTGTGTTCATTGACCTTGATAATCTCAAGGATGGCCATTTTATGGAAACCATCTTTACTGCAATTGATAATTCCAGAGTGTTCCTCATTATTATGAGTCACAACTATTTTGTGAATTGCTCGAATGAACATGATCATGTGCGACAAGAACTTTTGTACGCAATTGAACATCAGAAAAGCATAATTCCGGTAGTGCCAAATAAAGAATCAGTTGTGTTTCCAGAAGAGATTCCCGCAATTATCAGGAATGCGATTTCTACCCAGCAATACTCTTTCCTGGATATGGATCAGCTTTTCGAGGTGTCTCTTGATAAACTTATCAATGAGCGTATCAATCCTGCGACGAAGAAAATTGCAAGAATTACAAAGAGAAAGGAGTATTTTAGATGGCTGCTGATTTCTGCTATAATTATTGCCATTGTGACTATTGGTCTTATTGCTGTTTGTCGTAATCGAACAATCGACCCGGATGAACTCATAGAAAAGGCGGATGCGCTTAGCCTCACAGAAGAATTGTCATTCCCTGTTAGAAACGTCAGTGATAAAGCTGCGAGATTATATAGGCGGGGTGGCAAAGAGTATGAAAGGCGTGCGGCTATTGAATTAGATTTGTTTAACCAGAATCGAGACACGACTCATCTTATTGATGCGCGATACTGCTATCATAACGCGGGCTATGCATGGCAGTGCGTGGCTGATAATCTACGGGCGATAAAGAATTATTCGATGGCAATTTCCTGTAGTGTATCTTTGTCTTCTTCAAAAGCATCGGATCAGATTGCGGTGATGGTTTATTCTATGAATAATATGGCATATGCATATGCTGAAGAAGGCGATTTCAAAAATGCATTGGAGACTATCGATAGGGCTATAATGATTGATTCGACCTCAATCAACAGTTTCGATTCTAAAGGTGAAATTTTATTTATGGCTGGCAGAAAAGAGGATGCTCTAGCAGTATGGGGTTACATTCAATCCAAAGATCCATTTTATGTTAAAAACCAATGGGTAGATGAAGCCGCTGCTGCAATAAATAATCATTAATTATTTTTATTTTTCGATTGGTATTTATATCTTTGCGTAATAAAAACGCAAACGATGGCGAAGAAAGGGCAATACACTTATGAGTACCCGCATCCGGCAGTTACTGCGGATAGTGTCGTATTTGGATATGATGGCAAGGAATTAAAGGTTCTTCTCATTAAGCGCGGTGCCGAGAAAGAAGCCAGTACAACCGCATATGTAGGCGAATGGGCACTTCCTGGCGGCTTCCTGGACGTTGAGAAAGATAAAACGGTTGCCCACACTGCTGCCCGGGAACTGAAAGAAGAAACTGGTCTTAAGCTCTCTGTCAAAGAGTTCAAGGAAGTCGGCACTTTCAGCGACATCAAGAGAGATCCTCGCGAACGTGTCATCACTGTGGCTCATTACGCACTAGTTAAGCTGGCCGAAGTCCAGGCTGATACGGATGCAGACAAGGCCGAGTGGTTCGTCCTCTCTGATGTTCCGTCACTCGCTTTCGATCACGACAAGATCCTTCGCGATGCGTTCTATCGCCTGAAGCAGGACATACATTTCCAGCCGGTGGGCTTTGAACTACTCCCTGAGGTTTTCACACTGCCTCAGCTTCAGAACCTCTACGAATCAATCCTCGAAGTAAAGTTTGACCGCCGTAACTTCGCCAACAAGATGAAGCACTTCGGAATGCTTTCCGAGGTCCCCGACGACACCCCGCGCCACGGCACCCGCACCCCCATCAAATACCGCTTCGATAAAGAAAACTACGAACGTTTGAAGGCAAAGGGCTTTCAGTTGGAGTTTTAATATGGTGTGGACGTTAAGAGTTTAGAGGAATTATGCGTAAAGATTACGAGAAATACATACAAGGAAATAAAGCGGTTATTCCGTTTGGAATAACGAAGATTGAAGAAGATGCTTTCCGGGATTGCGCCAGTCTTACCAGTATTGAAATCCCGAATAGCGTAACAGAGATTGGGAACAGGGCGTTTTTTGGATGTGTTGGCCTAAAAAGCATTATTATTCCGGGCAGCGTCATCGAGATTGGACACTCGGCGTTTTGGATGTGTGAAGGCCTGACGAGCCTAGAAATCCCGAATAGCGTAACGAAGATTGAAGAAGATGCTTTCGGAGACTGCACGGGACTTACAAGCATTGAAATCCCGAATAGCGTAACAGAGATTGGGAACTGGGCGTTTTCTGGATGTGTTGGCCTAAAAAACATTATTATTCCGAACAGCGTATCGGCAATTAATGACGGGGCCTTTTGTAGATGCATCGGTCTTACAAGTGTTGAAATTCCAAGTAGCGTAATAGCGATTGGGGGGAACAAGGACGCTTATGAGTTTGTGGAGAGCCTCGCTGGTAATCAGGAGGATTGGGAACTTGGCGCTTTTAGTGGTTGCGTCGGCCTTACACGCATTGATGTTTCTAATGGCGTTAAAGTAATCGGGATGAATACATTTAAAGGTTGTATAGGTCTAACAAGCATCGAGATTCCGAATAGCGTTATAGAGATTGGCGGTGGGGCATTTGAAGGTTGTACAGGTTTGACAAGCATCGAGATTCCGAATAGCGTGACAAAGATAGGATATGGTGCATTTAAAGGTTGTACAGGTCTAACAAGCATCGAGATTCCGAATAGCGTCGTTGAGATTGGCGGTAGGGTATTTGAGGGTTGTACGGGTTTGACTAGCATCGAGATTCCGAATAGCGTTATAGAGATTGGCGGTGGGGCATTTGAAGGTTGTGCAGGTTTGACTAGCATCGAGATTCCGAATAGTGTGAGGAATATAGACTGGGGTGCTTTTAGGGGCTGTGCTGGACTGACGAGCATTGAAATCCCGAATAGCGTTATAGAGATTGGCGTCGAAGCATTTGAGGGTTGTACTGGTTTGACTAACATCGAGATCCCGAATAGTGTGACAAAGATTGGAGGAGGCGTGTTCAGTGGCTGTACCAGGCTTGCAAGCATAATGGTTCAAGCAAGTAATTTATACTTTGTCTCAAAAAATAATTGTATCCTCGATAAATCTACCGAATCACATCTTATACAGGGCTGCAACAAATCAATTATTCCGAATAGCATAACGGAGATTGGAGAAGCTGCTTTCAGTTGCTGTAAAGAACTGAAAACGATTGTGATTCCGAACAGCGTAACAAAGATTGGGGAATTTGCATTCGGTAATTGCACCGGCTTGGTAAGTGTTATAATCCCAAATAGCGTCGTCGAGATTAGCAACAGAGCATTTTTGGGCTGTACAACTCTAACAAGCATCGAAATTCCGGACAGCGTGACAAAGATAGGATATGTTGCATTTAAAGGTTGTACAGGTCTAACAAGCATCGAGATTCCGAATAGCGTTATAAAGATAGGCCGGGGTGCATTTAAAGGTTGTACAGGTCTAACAAGCATCGAGATTCCGAATAGCGTAACGAAGATTGAAGAAGATGCTTTCAGAGGCTGTACTGGCCTTACAAGCATTGTAATTCCAAATAGCGTAACAGAAATTGAGAGAGGCGCATTTGAAGATTGTACTGGTCTTACAAGCATTGTAATTCCAAACGGCGTAACAAAGATCAATGGTTGTGCCTTCTGGAGATGCACCGGTGTCACAAGAGTTGAAATCCCGAATACCGTAACTGAGATTGACTTTTCCGCCTTTGATCATAATCTTAATGAAATTCTCCTACATTTTATCATTCCAGCCGAAGCGTCACCGTTAATATTTAATGTTTTAGGCGGTTGTTCACCCTCTCAAATTACATTATATACCCCTATTGGAACGGGATATGCATATCGACACGATGAATACTTTAGTCAATTCAAAGAAATCAAGCCTATTCTAAAATGATTAGCGAGATAATTAGGCAATAAAAAGGTCTCGCTTGCGCTATTATTGACTATCGATGAAAGATAAACTCATATAAAGAAAAGATAGCAAACTATTGTATGGAGTATAGAAGACCTGAAATTGATGCGAAAAAACGATTCATTGCGGGCTTGTCGCGTCATCCCGATAAAAAATTGGTGATAATGGATCCGGCTTTGGTCAAGGAAATCCCAGAAGGAGTTTATTGCCCAACTGGCCTTTCTATGGATGAGTTTGCAGAATTCTTCTCTTCGGATAGCTATCAGATGAGATCCGATTTCATCCAAATTGTTGAACAAAGTACAAGTGTCGGTCTTATCTATCATCTATACGCCCTCGTAAAAGCTTATTGGGTTACGGGCAACAGAAAAGTGGGCAACTTTCATACTTTCATTGACATCGGGGCCTTAGTCCGCTACCATTATGACTTGCATGGTAATATTCCTAATGATAATGGTGAGGTGATGAATGCCACGCGCGTTCTTAATGGAGACAAGTTTAATACCGATCTTGCCTCATTTAAAACACCTTGGGAGATGCTCACTAGGTATCTTTCTGGCAAGACAATTATAGCTAAACAAAGCCAAGAAATGCTATGGCATCAGAAGTTTAATGCTCAACGGCAGCCACTTCCAAACATTTATATCAACCAGACCCATCTAGTGTATTCCTTTGTTCTTAGCAAACAGGAAGCGCAAAGGAATAATCCCTCAAATTCAACAAGACAAACACCTAAGACAACAATTCAATATGATTATGGATATAGGACATTATCAATATGGGAAAGAGAATTAAAAAAAATTACCATCAATATTGATGATGTGCGGAGACATGAGTTCCCTGGAAAGAAGTATTGTGACTGGGAAGTGGTATACCGCATGGCGAGACGATATGGTCAAGAGGAGATTCCCACATATTCTTTTGGGTGGTTTGACGAGTGTCTAAATGTTAAAGAATTTGGGCAACGAACATCTTTTGCGGAAAATGAAAGGATAGAGAAAATTGAAGAGGAGTATCGGATACGACGAGAGCAAGAAAAAGAACGCAGTGTTAAAAATAACAGTTCAAGGAGGTTGCAAAATACAGAGCATCCGGCTATTTTGGAAAAAGAATCGAAAGACGATTCTATTAGCCGCATAATTTATCCATATTTAGTAATTGGCGATTCGCTGCTTGAAACTGATGATTTTGGCCCTGCACATCTCTATCTCTATTACTATTGTCGTACACTAACAGCAGCCAAAGAAGCATTCTGCAAGTATTTTGAAACAAAAGCGATGGTTATAATAAAGCCCGAAAGTCTAACTGATCATGAATTATTTTGCGGTTTTGATTATAGTTATTGTGATGACTATATTTGGTCTTGTCACGCAGAAAAGCGATAGTTTGCAAGGAATTGATCCTTCGTTACAGATAGTTGAGATAGGCGATGCCAATCATATTATTCACCTTTTTTTTCAATTGGATTATCCTGTTGAGGACTCTTGTCTTCAACAGGGTATTGGGCGATAAAATAATAACTGGACTTAATATCTTGAATTCGTGGAATGGGCTTTAAAATTTCTTGCATTGATATGAGGACTCCATTCTTATTAAATACATAAGGTATTCCGTTCGATGAGAACCCTGAGATCTTGTGAGAATGACAATAAAACCCATCAATTTGATAACTCCGGGTATTAGACTTGAAGAAAAGGATTTCATTATCAATTGCAAAGTATCCATTCAGTTGTTTACCCTCCTTAATGTCAAGAATTGTTGAGTTCCCGCTACATTCCTCAATAGCTATTACTTGAAAAATTCGTTTGTTCATAAAAGACTACAATTTATGTAGGAAGTATTATTTTTTACAATTATACTTCATTTGAATTTATTTTGCAACATCAACGCGGAGTTAAGCCATTTCTCGCCGTGTTTATCGCAATAAACAAATCTGGCCAAAATTTGTTTATTGGAATAAACAAGTTGTCTGCCCATGAGTATACTTTGCAATAATAGAAACGATAAATACACTGAACAAAATTCAAAAATAGTATGATTTAATCGACTTTTTCTTGCAAGAACGAAAGTTTTACCTTATTTTTGCGGAAAATAGTATGATTTATTGTACTTATGAACCTTCGAGAAGTTTTGAAATCGCGCCGCAAAACACTTGCCGTATCCCAGCAGGATTTGGCAGAGATGGCTGGTGTTGGGGTGGCTACCGTAAAGGATATTGAGCGGGGCAAAGGCAATCCGTCCTTCTCTACCGTTTCCAAACTGCTGGACGTATTGGGAATGGAGATGCAATTTTGGGTTCGTAACACCGTTGACTGATGAGACAACTGGATGTTTATATGAATGGCTGCAAGGCTGGTATACTCACAGAACAGCATCCTGGCAAGGGTTATTCGTTTGTTTATGATGATGCGTACCTGACATCCGGCCTGCCGCCGGTATCCGTGACTTTGCCAAAAAGGAAGGAGCCCTTCGAGTCTGATTCGTTGTTCCCGTTCTTTACCAATATGCTCCCGGAAGGGGCCAATCGCAGCATCATTTGCCGTTCTTTAAAAATAGACGAGAGCGATTTTTTCGGGATGCTTGTGGCGATGGCAGGGAAGGACTTCATCGGAGCAGTAAATATTAAAACTCCTAAAGCGTAATGGATATCAGGAATTGCCCTTCTTTGCTTGCCCAGGGTTATGAAAACTACTCTCCCAAGGCAATCAAGCGACTGTTTGACGGGCAGAAGACCAGTCCTTTCCTGGACTTCGATATCGATGAATTCAGGAATGGGGGAGAGATTGCCGCTGCGATGCAGCGAATCTCCGTTTCCGGCGTTCAGGAGAAATTCCCTGCGCTCGTGCGCGACGGGAGAATCAGGCTTTCTGGCGACTATGAGCGCTCAACGCACATCCTCAAGCCGGCCCCCTGGGATCCGACGCTTCAGGCACGAAAGCAGATTCCCGCCAATGAGCACTTGACGATGCAGATTGCTTCCCAGGTATATGGCATCCTCACTGCGGCCAACGGACTGTGTTTTACCCCGAAGGGGCAGATGGTATACATTACCAAACGCTTTGACATCCTTGCCGAAGGCGAAAAGTGCCCTATGGAAGATATCGCGTCTATCCTCGGACGGAATGAGCAGGATGGAGGGAAGATGTTCAAATACAGCGGCTGTTATGCGGATATCGCGGCGGCTATCCGAAAGAATGTCCAGGCGTGGATGGTGGATATGGAACGTTTCTTCGACCTGGTTGTGTTCAATTATATATATGCCAATGGCGATGCTCACCTGAAGAATTTCTCGTTGATACGGCAAGGGGCGGATTACCGTCTTGCACCGGCTTATGACCTCCTGAATACAAGTCTTCACGTGAACGGGGATGATTTTGGTCTAGATGGTGCGTTGTCTCCCGACTTGGAGAAAAGCGATGCCTATGTTCACAGCGGCCACCCTTGTCGCCAGGATTTTGCGCGATTCGCGGAAGGCATCGGACTTCTCGGAAGCCGTTCAGCAAAGATTATGGACCGCTATATGGAACTGCCTGCCGAGGCGATATCGCTTATCGGCCGCAGTTTCCTGGGTGACAAAATGAAACGAAGTTACCTGCGCATCGTCCGCGAGCGCATTGCCCGTTTTACGCGGAGTTAATCCATATTCACGTTAGACAGCTAATAAAGCAGACCGAACATCCATAACGGGATTCTGGCGCCATATCCGGTTTCTATGCCGTCTATAGCTAGATAACTGTCGGGGATATCGGCAATTTGGTCGAAACTCTTGCCTTCACCGCCTACTTCAAACAGGTATTTACCATTCACAAGAAAATCTCCTTTAGGAGGCATCTGTACAGTTCCCACGGATGAGCACTGGTCAATAAAGACGGTCTCCCGAAGTGTCCCGACTTCAATCTTGGGTGATAAAGCGTACATTAGATTGGTATTACCCAGATAAATCTTTTCCGGATTGACCAGTTTCTTATAGTTCTTCAACTCAACGGTCAGGAGTTCCAAGATCTCTGCCTTGTCCAATTTGTAGAGAAGCTTCAGCAAGGTGTCACGGGTGGTTCCCAGCGATACAGCCAATTTCTCTACCTTCGGCTGCAAAGGAACATTTTCCGCGATAATCATCAGGAGTTTCTTACACTTCTCAATGGTGTCGAAGGTTATCTTCTCAACGGCCGGCAGGTCACTTTCAATAACAGTGTCCACGACTTCCTTGAGACGCACCAGGAAGTCCTGGCCGGCATCCTTGTAGAAGGGATACACACCTGTGCGCAGATAGGTCTCGAAAGCCACCAGAATCTTAGTCTTGCCCGCGATGTCCATGGCAATGGAAACGTGGTTATTAAGGAGCTCTTCCAAAGGAACTGCATCCATTTTCAGGATGCCTTCATATTCCAGGTACTCCCGGAATGACATTCCCTTCAGCGTGTATGGTGTCTGCCTTCTGGACATATCCACCTTGGCATTGTCTATCTCAAGCAGTGATGAACCAGTGTAGACAATTCTGAGGTCGTCATGCTCATCTACAAGGTTTTTGAGGATGATGCTCCAATCCTTGTATTTGTGGACTTCATCGATATAGAACTCAGTTATGCCTCTTCTATACATGAATTCGACAAAATCCTGCAACTCATGCGTCCGGAACCAATAGTGGTCCAGGGAGATGTAAAACGTGTCATCAGGATTGCTATATTTCTCCCTGATCCGTTGTAAAAGCATGGTTGTCTTACCAACACCTCGCTCTCCTTTGATACCGATTACGCGTGCATCCCAATTGATCTGAGTATATAGGTAGCGTTTAAAATCCAACGTCGCCTTTGCAAGCTTGCTATGGTAAAACGCTACAATAGGACGAATGTCTGAAAGCTCCATAATTCATTCAATTTTCTATGCAAAGGTACAAAACACTTTTGGAAAAGCGAAATTATATTCAAAATCCACTTTTGGAAAAGTGACCAAAAATCCGGAAAATGTGATTTTCTGCTTTTTTACCACCCAAACACATTCCGGAAAATCCACCAGAAGAGCAGGAGGCCTACAAGGGCCCAGGCGAGAATCGGGCTGCGGCTGGCGGCGTAGAGTTTCGGGTAACCGAGCCGGAATCTCCACGCCAACAACAGAAAAGCGAGCAGGGGAAGGGACAGGACCAGGGCGGCGTTGTAACGGAAGGCCGCCCCGATATGGAAGTGCAGCAATTGATGAATCGCCCTTTGCGTTCCGCAGCCAGGGCACTTCCAGCCGGTTAATGCATAAAAAGGACATTTCGGGAAAAATGTCCTTTCAGGGTCGAAGAAAGCGTAAATGAAGAGAGCGGCGCAGATCAGGCAAATGAGAAGCCCGATCCTCACCCTCCTGTTACTTGCAAAGCATAATGGCCTCACAGAACTTCTTGTAGTTATACGCGTAAGTCCTCTTTTGTGCAGAGAAAATGTCGATGAGCCACCATATGCCGCAGCCATAGCAGGTAAGCACCTTGACTACGCCCAGACCGATATCATCGAGGAAGAAACGCTCCCAGCCGAGAAGGATGGCGATAATCAGCATCAGCGTCGGCTTCTGGAGGTTTAAGCTAATCATTGGAGCGGCTTTTGAGTCATCAATCTCAGCAAGCTTGCTCTGGACATCCTGCACGGTCATCATGTCAAAGCACTCTCCGTTTTTCAGCATAAAAGCTTGTACTAACTCCGGTTTCATAGGCGATAATTGATTTTGGTGTTACAAAATATTCTTTACAAACATAAGTAAAAATTCCGGATTATTAAAATTATACTTATGTTTGCGTCTATGTTCAGGCGTATGATTCTCACGGCGCTGCTTGCGCTTCTGCTGCCGCTTTCGCTAAAGGCGGAGGCGACGATGACGGATACGCTCGTATATCGCTACGGCACGTACGCGCAGTGGTGCTCTCCGGAGAAGCTCTACGTCCATATAGACCGGACCTGCTACACGGCCGGGGAAATGCTGTGGATGCGGGGCTGGCTCGCCAATGCTGCCGCCGTCAGCCGTCTTCCGCTGAGCCGCTATATCATCGCAGAGGTGCTGGACTCCAAGGGTAATGCTGTCTGCCGTGCAAAAATCAAGGAACGTGGCGGCGGCTTCCCAGGTCACCTTGAGCTGCCATGGACGCTGGAAACCGGCTTTTACACCTTCCGGGCCTATACGCTGTGGCAACTGAACGGCAAGCCGGAATATCTCTTCCATCAGCGGATACGCGTAATAGGGGAGGAAAAACAGAAAATCAGGACTCCGAAAGGTTCTCCCGACGATATCCATCTGGCATTTTTCCCGGAAAGCGGCAGGTATTTCGTCGGGGTCCGCTCCGTAATTGCCGTTAAATCTACGGACCGGGTGGGACGCAGTATCGACTTCAACGGGCGCGTCATTGACGCTGAAGGCAACGCCGTTACCCTGTTTTCCACCCTTCACGACGGGATGGGGGCCTTTGAGTTCACCCCGGAAATGGAAAAGTCCTATTTTGTCGAAACCTCCGCAGGCAAGCGTTTCCCCCTGCCGCCGCCGGCATCGGACGGCGCCGTGATAAGGCTTCGCTACAAAAAGGAAAACTGCTACATTTCCATATCCGGCTACGGTGACGGCCAGGCGAGCCTGCTGCTCCGTGATTCGGAAGCGCTTACTCCGCTGACCAATTTCCCGCTCAACGGGCATGTGCGGACCGTGCAGATACAAAAGAATTCCTTCCGTACCGGCATCAATCATCTGCTCGTCGTAAATGAAGGGGGCATCATCCTGGCGGAACGCCTGTTCTATATCTATGACGACAATACGCCTGTTTGCAATGTCGAAACATCCCGGTTCAGCGCCCAGCCGCGCGGCCTGGTGCAGGGAAGTATCAGCCTCACTGAACGGGACGGCAGCCCGCTGGACGGAAACTGCTCCGTTTCCGTGGTGCGCAACCTGCTCAGCGACTGGCAGCAGGCGGACGGAATCATCTCCTACATGGGACTTTCGTCCGAACTGAGCGGCCCCGTCAACAATCCCTGCTGGTATTTCGACGAATCCGTGCCGGCGCACGAACGGGAGGCTGCGATGGAATTGCTTATGATGATCAACGGCTGGCGCTTCTATGACCTTGACCAGATTGTCAAGCCTTCCGGCGGGAGAATTGTCCTGAATTACATGAAGGAACTGATGCAGACCGTTCGCGGCCGCATCCGCAGGCGGCTTTCCGGAAAAATGCCGAAGAATTTCAATTTCACCCTGCTGATTCCAAGCCATAAATTCCTCACTACGCTCAACGTAGACCAGGCGGATTCATATGTCATAGACAGCCTTGATTTCGAGGAGAATACCGGATTTATGATAAAGATAGGCTGCTCGCGTGTGGGGCTGGAATACATCCCAAAATGGGATGGGGACATACTCGCTCCGCCTTTCTCCTATAAGCACGCTCCGGGCTATTACACTGACAACCGTATCACATACGACATTTCCCTGGGTAGTGTGTCTTCCGATACGCTCAAGGCCGCAGTGGTTATCGCGGACGCAGGCGGGAGCGACGTCCTGTCATTCAACGCCACCCGCTACAGCGACCTTGCCTATTTCAAGACTTATACCCTAATCGAGTACATCCAGATGAAAAAGGCGGCATTCGAGTACGACGGTGATTATATGGTCAACCGCTCTGCCAGAATTGGCGGAGGGGGACTACAGGAGGAGGAAGAGGATTTTGCGAACAGTTTGGATGACAGTCCCCGCGGTGCCGTCAAATTGCTTGTGAACGGTAACGAGGAGCCCTGGTGGGGCTATGATATGGTGAGGGTGGAGGATCTGAAGAGCATCGAGATATCTTCCACCCCGGACGTGATTCATGGCGGCGAAGGCGGCGTGGTGGCTATCACGCTAAACCCTGGCGTCGGCCGCAATGATGTGGAACGGGACCCGTCGCTGCTCTATTTCGTGCCGCTGGGGCACCAGATTCCGCAGTACTTCACGTCGCCGCGCTATGACAGGGGAGACACCAATATGTCCGACAGCCGGAACACCGTGTGGTGGTCGCCATCACTCGCGTTGGAAAACGGCAGGGCCGAATTTGCCTTCTGCAACACGGACCTTCAGGACTTTCCCTATTTCGTCCGGATCGAGGGCATGACCTCCAACGGCCGTCCCTTCTCCCGCCACTGCACGCTCCGCCCTTCGGACGAATAATCAGTTCCTCATACTATTTTCTTGAATTTCCGGAAACGGAGGCGGATGACGCCCCAGAAAGCCTCGCCGAATATGCCGCCGGACATCTTGGAGGTGCCTTCCTTGCGGTTGACAAAGATTACCGGCACTTCCGCAATCACGAATCCCAGCCGCGACGCAGTGTATTTCATCTCAATCTGGAAGCCGTAGCCTTTCATCCGGATTTTGTCCAGGTCGATGCTTTCCAGCACCTTGCGGCTGTAGCAGAGGAAGCCGGCGGTACTGTCGTAAATGCGGAATCCCAGCACTTTCCGTACATACACCGATGCGAAATACGAAATCAATATCCGGCCGATGGGCCAGTTCACCACGCTCACGCCGTTGCAGTAGCGCGATCCTATCGCCATATCGGCACCGCCTTCGGTGCAGGCAGCGAGCAGGCGGGGGAGGTCGGCGGGGGCATGCGAAAAATCAGCATCCATTTCGAAGATATAGTCATATCCCTGCGCCAGCCCCCATTTGAAGCCGGTGATATATGCAGTGCCGAGCCCCAGCTTTCCGGAGCGCTCGATAAGGTGCAGCCGCCCCTCGGATTCCCCCTGGAGCCGCTTCACCACAGCGGCGGTACCGTCGGGGGAGCCGTCGTCGATGATCAGGATATCAAATCCCTCCGGGAGGGCGAAAACCGCATCAATGATCTTGGCAACGTTCTCTATCTCGTTGTATGTTGGGATTATAACCAGCTTTTTCATTTAGCAACGGCTTTAAGCATTTCCTGCACGGCGGCCACCAGCTGCGGGTCCTCGCCGCGCTCCAGCGAGGCAGGGTCATTCACTACAAGCACATCGGGTTCCAGTTGCAGGTTCTCCAGGTAACGGCCTTCCTTGATGCCCCAGGAGCCCACCTGCGGGATGCCGAAGACGAGCGTGGCGTCAATCTGGCGTTCCCACCACACGGCTGTCATGGTGCCGGGCACCGGCGTTCCGATGAGCTTCCCGATTCCGAGCGTCCTGTACGCGTAGGGGAACCCGCTGGCGTCGGAATAGCAGTCCTCGCACATAAGCACGCAGGAAGGCTTGGTCCACTTGTTGAACGGCTCGGTGCCGATATGCTGCCCGCGGGGCTGGAAATGCACATAGGCCTGTCCGGAGAGCAGGGTGGCGAGGTCGTCGTGCAGCCAGCCGCCCCCGTTGTGGCGGATATCCACCACCACTGCATCGCAGTTGCGGTAGCGTCCAAGCAGCTTAGAATAAACCTCGCGGAAGCTTGCGGAGTTCATGCCCTCGACATGCACATAACCCACACGGCCGCCGGAAACTTTTTCCACCAGGGCTTCGCGCGAGCGTACCCAGCGCTTGTACAGCAGTTTGGATTCGTCCCCGGCGCTTCCCGGTGTCAATATGATATCGACGGTCTTGCCGCCCTTCTTCACGCGCAGTTGCGTGCGCTTGCCGGCAGTGCCCGCCAGCGCTTCGTACCAGGCTGTTCCCGCTTCGACGGTCTTGCCGTTCACGGCGAGTATCAGGTCTCCTGCATCGATTCCGCTGTCTGCGGTATGCAGCGAGCCCCCGGGCAGCACTTCGGCAATCCGAAGGCCCTTGCCATCGTAGCGCATATCGAACAGTACGCCGATGCGTCCGGGAATCTGCCCTGCCAGCAGCCCTGAACGGAAATAGTAGCGCGCACCGGTGTGCGACCCGTTCAGCTCGCCGAGCATCTCGGAAAGCAGTTCCTGGAAATCGAAGTTATTATCTATGTACGGCAGGAACTGGACATAATTGTCGTACATGCCCTTCCAGTCTACGCCGTGAAGTGCCGGATCGTAGAACTTCTCCTGCACCTGCTTCCAGACGTGCCCGAAGATATAACTGCGCTCCTGCGCGGGGAGGACGTCCACCTCGGCGCTGAACTTCAGGGTAGTGCTCTTGTTCGTTGCCAGGTCCAGTTTGGAAATGCCCTTCCCACTCTGGATAAATAGGGTCTTACCGTCTTTAGATGCCACAAAATTGCCGTTAGCTCCCTTCTGGATAACTTTCACGGAGCCCTCCTTGAGGTCCAGGCAGCAGAGGTCGAAGCCCTTCTCCAGCCGGACGGTATAGTAGAGCTTCGTGCCCTCGTCGTTCAGGTAATGGTCGCCCATGCGGCCCGCGTAACGCGTCAGGCGCACGATGCGGTCGTCCCTGCCGTCAAGCTCTATCTTGAGCTTCTTCTCCTCTTTCTTTGCGCTTGTATCCTTCTTTTCCTTCTTCTCCTTGCCGGCGAGCAGTTTGTCTATGGCGGTTTCGTCCTTGTCCTTCAGGAAATCGGCATAGGCCTTGGGGTCGAAGAACATCGCATAAACATCGCGTTCGGCGCCCCAGCTGCCGTGGCTGCGGAAGCCCTGCTTGTCGGACTGCCAGGTCATGGCCTTGCCGCCCAGCGACCAGCGGAACGACACGTCGTTGTAGCCGCTGCGCGTGAGGTCTGTAACACTGCCGTCTTCTATGTTTATAAGAGCCACGTCCACGTTGTTCCAGCCTCCGTCCGCCATATAATCGCAGAGCAGGTAGCGGCTGTCCGGGCTCCATTCAAAGCTCAGGTCGCCGTCGGTATATGAATAATTCACGCCCTTGAGCAGCGATTTTTCCTGTCCGCCCTTCGTAGCCTTGATCACCAGTTCCGTGCGGTCGCGAAGGAATGCCACCCACTTGCCGTCCGGCGATACTGAAGGCTGGAAGCAGGTCTCGCCTTCCTTCGTGAAGCGGCTTTCCTCCATAGTGCAGGCGAAGGTGAAGTATTTCTCGTTCTTGTCAGTCAGTTCGGTCTTCCAGATGCCCCAGCCCCCGTCGCGCTCGGCGGCGTAATATAGCGTGCGCCCGTCCTCGGAAAAGCTGACACCGCGTTCCTGGCTGGGCGTATCGGTGATGCGCTTCGTGTTCGAGAAATCCACGGCGGTCACGAACACCTCGCCCCGGTCTATGAAGGCAATCTCCTTCCCATTGGGAGAGACGTCAATGCCCTTGGCGCCGGTCGACAGCGTAAGGTGTGTCCTTACACGGGTCTGTTTGTCCTTGCGGACGCGGATATCCAGTTTGCGGGGTTCGCTGCCCTCGCGGAAGGTGTAAAGGTCTCCGTTCCAAGAGAAAAGCAGGGTGCCGTCCGCCGCGCAGCTGAGCCCGCGTACGGGATGCAGCGGCAGGGAAGTGAGCTGTTCGCTCTTTTCAGGCGTGTCCAGCGAACTTTTCCATACATTGAAGTTGCCGCCTTTTTCACAAAGGAAGTAGAAAGTGCGGCCGTCGGGTGCAAAGACCGGATTGCGGTTTTCGCCCGGGAAGCTGCTGAGCTGGCGGAAACTGCCCTTGGCCGGGATATATTCCCAAATATCGCGGGTTACGGACGATGTGTGGTGCTTGCGCAATTCATCCTCGTAGCCTTTGTAATCTTCGTAGATGATGATTCCGTCCGCATTGGCGTCCGCCTTGCACATGGTTACGGCGCTGACGGGCAATGAGCGCCCGCCTTCGAGCGATACCGCCCAGAGCTGCTTGTCCCCGGGATATCCTCCCCATGCGGGATCTTCCTGAATCGCGCTGCTGTAGAGCACGCGGCCGTCCCTGAGCGCAACCAGCGGGGTCTCAGCGCCTGTCCAGGTCGTGAGCCGCTTCGGGGTTCCGCCTTCTGCGGGAATGACCCAGATATCCTTGCTGCCCTCGCGCCATGAGGCGAAGACGATGGTGCCGCCGTCTGCGCTGAACATCGGTTCGGAGTCAAAAGCGGCGTTGGATGTCAGCTGGAGGGCATCGCCGCCCGCGACGGGAACGGTAAAAATCTCTCCCTGCCAGGAAAAGGCGATGCGGCTGCCATCGGGCGAAATGCAGCTTTTACGTATCCATCTTGCATTTTCCTGCGCCGATGCGGCGTTTGTGCAAAGAATGCCGGCAACGAGCAGGCCGGCGGCCAAAAACTTTTTCATCGATTCTCTTTGTTAAAACTGATGCGCGCCGCCAGCTCCCAGCTGCGGATGCGGTCCTTATAGGTATTATTTGTATTGACTTTGACTATATCGAGCGCCGCGTCGGAATTGTCCTCCCAGCGGCGGCAGTTGTAAATCACATCCCAGATGCGCCCGATGCGGTATTCGCGGCTTATGCGAAGCGCTACGGCATAATCCTCGCCATACTTGACGGTGGGGAAATTGATGCTGCGAAGCAGGGGAGTCCAGAAGCCGCGTGGAGCTCCCAGTCCGTTGATCCTCAGTGCATTGTTGCGGCCGTTCTCTTCGGTCCATTCTCGGTGGTCGATTATCCCGGGCGGCAGCTCGTTCAGCTGGAAATCCGTAATCCGGTAGGTTCCCACGACCATCGCGCAGTTCTCCTGCCGGAAGCAGTCCACAAACTTCTGAACGGTATCCGGGCCTGAATACAGGTCGTCCGAATCCAGCTGCAGGGCAAAACGGCCGCAGAGCGGATGATGGATGGCGGCGTTCCAGTTGCCGCCTATCGCATGCCATGTCGGGTCCTGGGCAATCAGGATAAAGCGGGGATTGTCCTTGTAGCGCTCCAGCACCTCGCGTGTGCCGTCCGTGGAATTATCGTCCACCACGATGACATTATAAGGGAAATCAGTCTTCTGGGAAAGTGCCGATTCCACCGCATCGGCGATTGTCCGCACGCGGTTCTTGCAGGGTATGACGACCGTAGCTTCCACGGGAAAATCGCCTTCCCACAGCGCCGGTTCGGTGAATTTCGGGGCAAGGTAAGCACCGGTGGCCTTGAGGTGCGCAGTGCAGGCCTGCTCCATTTCCAGCTGCACGGCCCGGTTGCGCGGGTCCACATAATCAAAGAGCTTCTCGCCCGATGCGCGCTTGTCCTCCTCAACCTCATAATACAGGAATTCGGGAATATGCACAAATGCGCCGATGCGCGAAAGCCGCAGCCGCAGGTCATACAGCCCCGCGTAGGCATAATCGCAATCCATAGCGGCGACCGCTTCGCGCAGCAGCTCCGTTCGGTAGCACTGCAGCCCGCCAAAGTCGAAATCGTCGCGCAGAAGCCCTCCGCTCTGGCAGTCGATTACAGGTGCTGGCGTCCCTTCGAAAAAGCGGTCGGAATAGACCATCGCCGCAGCGGTCTCTTCCGCCACCTGGATCATCCGCTCGAGTCCCCACTGAACCCATTTCAGCTCAGTCGGGCCTGTATAAATAAAAGTATAGTCCTCCTTGCTCTGCGCGGCGATTTCGCGAATCGCCTCCGTAGAACATCGGGCAGGTATTTTGAAAATTTCCATAATCCTTCAAAGGTACACAAATTTTTCTTATTTTTGTAAGGTATGGGGGAGTTAAACACGAGTATCCAGTATCTGCCGGGAGTGGGGCCCAAACGGGCCGCGCTCCTCACCCGTGAACTTGGGGTGCAGACCATCGGCGAACTGATCCGCATCTACCCCTTCCGCTACATTGACCGCAGCCGCATCTACTCCATATCGGAACTGCGCGCCGACATGACCGGCGTTCAGGTCTGCGCCACCGTCCTGCGCGCTGAACTTCCCAACCCGAAACGCCTCAGCGTCTGGGTAGGCGACGGCAGCGGGGAAATGGAAATGGTCTTTTTCAGCGGCATCAAATGGAACTCCGAGCGCCTGCAGAAGGGCCGTCGCTTCCTGTTCTACGGCAAGCCCGCCGAATTCAACGGCCGCCTGAACATGGTGCACCCTGAAATCGACCCCGCGCCTGCGGAGGGAGAACAGCCGCAGGGCACGCTCACGGGAGTTTATCCATCGACCGAAAAACTCAGGAACGGGGGAGTGACGGGTAAGGTCATGTGCCGCCTTATGTCTTCAGCCCTTGCGCTCGCCCTGCCGGAAATCGAGGAATCCCTCCCGGAATACGTCCTGCGCGACAACGGCCTGGTGCCCCTGCGCTACGCCCTGCAGAACATCCATTTTCCAAAAGACCAGTACGCCCTGAGCAAAGCGTCGATGCGTTTGAAATTCGAGGAACTCTTCCTGCTTCAGCTGTCGCTGCTCAAGCAGAAATTCATAACCAGCCGCGCCGGAACGGGCATCCCGCTGCCCAAGGTGGGGGAGCCGTTCAACGCCTGCTATCGCGCGCTGCCCTATGAACTGACGGGAGCGCAGAAACGCGTCATCCACGAAATCCGCGACGACCTCAGGAGCGGTTCCCAGATGAACCGCCTGCTGCAGGGCGATGTGGGCTCGGGCAAAACGATGGTGGCGGTGCTGAGCTGCCTCATCGCCATAGGCAACGGCTATCAGGCCTGTATAATGGCGCCCACGGAAGTGCTTGCACGCCAGCACTATAACAATATCTCCAAATACCTTGCGCCGACGGGTGTCCGCATCGAACTGCTGACCGGCAGCACCACCCAAAAGGCCCGCCGGGAAATCCATGCGGCGCTGGAGGACGGGAGCCTCGGAATACTCGTGGGTACGCACGCGCTGCTCGAGGACAACGTGCGCTTCAAGGCGCTGGCGCTTGCGGTAATCGACGAACAGCACCGCTTCGGCGTTGACCAGCGCGCGAAACTATGGTCCAAGGGCGCCGGTGGCCTGCCCCCGCACGTGCTGGTGATGACGGCTACCCCCATCCCCCGCACCCTGGCCATGACCCTCTACGGAGACCTGGACGTATCCATCATAGACGAGATGCCGCCGGGCCGGAAGCCCGTGCAGTCCATGCTCATTACACCGTCCAAGCGCAGCGCACTCTACGGCTTCATGCGTAAGGAAATCGCCGCAGGAAGGCAGGTATTCGTGGTTTATCCCCTGATCTTCGAAAGCGAAAAACTTGACCTCCAGAACCTCCAGAACGGCTTTGAGGACATAGTGCGCGCCTTCCCGCTGCCGGAATACAAGGTGGCCATAGTGCACGGGCAGCAGAGCGCGGAGGAGAAGAACTTCAACATGGACGCATTCGTGGCGGGGAGGGCGGATATCCTGGTTTCCACGACGGTAATCGAGGTGGGAGTGGACGTGCCAAACGCGTCGGTAATGGTAATTGAATCCGCCCAGCGCTTCGGGCTGAGCCAGCTGCACCAATTGCGCGGCCGCGTTGGCCGGGGTGCCGAGAAATCCTACTGCATCTTCGTAGCGGATTACAAGACTTCGAAGGAGGCGCGGCAGCGGCTGGAGCTGATGTGCTCGACGGAGGACGGCTTCGTCATAGCTGAAGAAGATATGAAAATGCGCGGTCCCGGCGACCTGGAGGGTACGCAGCAGAGCGGGCTGCCGATCAATTTGAATATCGCCTCGCTGGCGCGGGACGGCCTGTTGCTCCAGCAGGCTCGCGCCTATGCGACGAAGGTGCTGGAGGCCGATCCATCGCTGCAGCAACCCCGCAACGCGCTGCTCGTAGCGGAATTGCGCAAAGGCAAATACGACATAAAAGACTATAGTAAAATCAGTTGATATGAAGAAATCGCTTATCGCCCTCGCGGGCATTATGCTTATGGCTTGTACTTCAAAACCCGTACAGGAAGCTCCTGTATTTGACAGTTTCACCCCTGAATGCCTGCTCTCCCTTGGGCGGGTGGGAGACCCGCAGCTTTCTCCGGACGGGCAGTGGATACTCTACGGCGTGAACTACCAGAACGTGAAGGATAACAATTCTATGCGCAATCTCTGGCTGGTAAAGGCTGACGGCAGTGCGGAGCCTGTGCAGCTGACCCGCTTCAAGAGGCTGCCCGTGTCCAACGCCCGCTGGTCGGCCGACGGAAAGGAGATCTGGTTCCTGCGCGACGGGGCGCTCTGGCGTGCGCCTTTCTCCGGCGGCAGGTTGGGCAAGGCCAAACTGCGCAGCGAGGTGCCCTCCGGCATCAGCGGCTTTTCTCTGTCGCCGGACAACAGCAAAATCCTCTATATCAGCTCTATTCCTGGTCCGGTAAAGTCTCCCGCCGATATGGATCCTGCCCTCGACAAGGCGCAGGCCTATATCACGGACGACCTGATGTATCGGCACTGGGACCACTGGATGACGGAAATCCCCCGCACATACATCGCCGACCTGGGCCTGAACCTCATCACACCTTTTTATTCCAGGGACCTGCTTGAAGAGGGCAATTTCTTCGAACTGCCTACCGAGCCCTTCGGCGGCACCGAACAGCTCTGCTGGAGCCCGGACAGCCGCTACGTCGCCTATTCCTGCCGCAAGAAGCAGGGACGCGATTACGCCTTCTCCACCGATACCGAAATCTTCATCTACGAAGTGGAAAGCGGCAAGACGGTCCGTGTCCCGATGGACGGCGGTTACGATACGGATCCGGTCTGGTCGCCAGATGGGAAGCAGCTGGCATGGCTGAGCATGGAACGCGACGGTTACGAAGCGGACAGGAGCCGCCTGATGGTATGCGACGTGGATTTCCCTGCGGTAAGCGGCATACGTGAGCTCACCACGGGATTCGACCGTGATGCGCAGGCGCCCATCTGGAGCGCGGACGGCAGCATGCTCTATTTCGCCGCCGAGGACCTGGGCCGCTGCCCGGTCTTCTGCGTAGGGATTGACGGTGGAGTGCCGCAGAAAGTGGCGGGAGAGGGGCTGGAATACTGCCTTTCGCCCTTTGCACTGCAGGGCGACGGCCTGCTTTGCAGCTTCAGCTCTCTCAACCGTCCGGCGGAGCTTGGGTTCGCATCAGCGCAGGGGCTGACCGCTTTCACCCATACCAACGACGCGGTGCTCGACCGCCTGCCGGAAGGGAAGGTGGAGGAGGTATGGATTCCTACCGCCGGAGGGGAGCAGTTACAGGTCTGGGTGGCTTATCCGCCCGAATTTGACCCTTCCCGCGAGTGGCCTTCGATCCTCATCGCCCTCGGCGGGCCGCAGGGCATGCTGGGACAGGACTGGTCCTACCGCTGGAATTACCGCCTGATGGCTGCGCAGGGCTATGTGGTGGTAATGCCCAACCGGCGCGGCACCACTTCGCGCGGACAGGCCTGGAAAGAGCAGATTTCCGGCGACTATCCCGGTCTCAACATGCAGGATTACCTGTCGGCTGCGCGCTATTTCAAGGCACAGCCTTTCATCGGCAGGATGGCGGCCTGCGGCGCCAGTTACGGCGGTTACTCCGTCTACATGCTGGAAGGCTTGCATGAAGATTTATTCGACTGCTTCATCGCCCACGCGGGCATCTTTGACGAAAAATACATGTGGTACACCACCGAGGAAATGTGGTTCCCGAACTTCGATAACGGCGGCCTCGGCGACGGTACACAGGTGTGGGGCGGCATTGCCCAGGGCGGTGCGCCTTACAGCAAGCTGCCAAAGGCGGTACGGCACTACGCCAATTCTCCCGAAAGCCGTGTGACGCAGTGGCATACGCCCATTCTCTGCATCCACGGCGGCAAGGACTTCCGCATACCCTACGACCAGGGCATGGCGGCCTTCAACGCAGCCCGTATGATGGGCGTCCCAGCCCGCCTGGTTATCTTCCCGGAAGAAAACCACTGGATTCTTCAGCCCCAGAACGCCCTCTTCTGGCACCGCACCTACTTCGACTGGCTTGACAGCTGGCTGAAAAGGCCCTGTGACCATTGATTCCCGGGGATTGGTTTGTGAAGGAATGATGGGATGTCCTGACGATTAACGGATGGAAATTGTACTCTGCGAACATTTGCCTAACGGCTTCGAGCTTCGCACCTCGGATATCGGAACAAGTTCCGCATCGCTCGGTTTGTCGCTCGATTCCCCGGATAGGGTCGCGAAGCGACTGAGAGCAGAGTACAATTTCCAGAAGTCAGTCAGGACATTTTTGTCAAACGATATAGTTTTTTCAGAAAAAAGTATTATCTTTGCAGCCGCTTTGCTCGGGATGTGGCGCAGTTGGCTAGCGCATCACGTTAGGGACGTGGGGGTCGTCCGTTCGAGTCGGATCATCCCGACAAACACACAGGCCGGTGGAATTTCCGCCGGCTTTTTCCGTACAACCACCACTAGCGGATAATATTCAACAAGACGCTGATGACGCTGATATTGATGATATCCAGGAACATAGCGCCAATTATCGGCACAATCAGGAAGGGCCGGATAATCGTGCGGTACTTGGAACATACCGCCTCCATATTCGCAAGGGCATTGGGCGTAGCCCCGAGCCCGAAGCCGCAGAGCCCGCTCACCAGCACCACGCTTTCATAATTCCGCCCCAGCGCCGGGTACGCCACGAAGACGGCGAAGACGACCATCAACACCACCTGGGACAGCAAAATCACGGCGAGCGGAAGCGCCATCGTCTCCAGCTCCCAAAGCCGCAGGTACGCCATTGCCATCCCGAGAAAAAGCCCGAGGAAGACGGTGGCGATGCGCCGTATCCACCCCTCATCCATCTGTTTCGCGACGGCCGGGATAAATCCCACCGAATTGCGCAGCAGCACCGCGGCAAGCAGAGCGCCGAAATAAGTCGGGAAGGTCAGTCCGGCAAGGGCAAAAAGTTTGTTCAGCACCGTCCCCAGCAGCATCGCCACGATCAGGAAGCAGACGGTAAAGAAAGCGGTGCGCAGATTGCCGGTGCGGTTTTCCTTATCGACGGTCCGTTCACCTTCCTCTTCCCCGGCATCGAGATCCGCAGGTTTGCGGCGACGGATCAGCGCATCGGCAAGGGGCCCGCCGAGCAGGGAGCCGGCGATAAGCCCGAACGTGGCGGAAGCCAGGGTCAGCGAAGAGGCTCCGGTAAGTCCGTGCTGCTCGAGCAGGGGCGCAAAGCCGGCGGAAGTGCCGTGCCCGCCGCACATCGGCATCGAGCCGGTGGCAAGTCCGAACAGGGGGTCTTGCCCCATCGCCAGTGACAGGCCGATAGACAGGGCGTTTTGCAACAGGATCAGCACGCCCACCAGCAAAAGCATTATGAACAGTGGACGGTCGCCGCTTTTGAGCACCTTGATATTGCAGAGCAATCCCGCAAAGGTAAAGAAGGCGGTCATGCAGAAATCCTTGATCGTCCCGTCGAAATTGCATTCCACATCCCAGACACTGAACAGCAAGAGATTAAGCAGGGAGAAGATGAGTCCTCCGGTTACCGGGGCAGGAATGCAGTAACGCCGCAGGAACGGAATTCGTCGCGTCATCCAAAGGCCCAGGAGCAAGGCTGCCACCCCAACTCCCGCACTCTGATACATATCCAGATTCACTGTCATGATGCTGCGATTTCGCCCCGCAAGTTAACGATTTTTGCCGATATTTTGTATTTCTCGAAACAGTTGCGTAATTTTATCCTCCAGTATTCAAAAACCAAAAAAATGAAAAAGTTCTTTCTTGCCATTGCGGCGCTTTTCGTCAGTGCCGCACTCTTTGCCCAGGATGACTTCTACTTCACCGAGGCGTCTGACCTGACCATCGTAGGAAAAGTCTTTCCGGACACCCCCAACCCTTATGAGAGGATGGATTTCACCAAATACGGCGGATGGGACCCCAAAGACATCAACCTGCTTGAGATGTCCGCCGGCGTAATTGTGTCCTTCCGTACCGATTCCCCTGAAATCGCGGTAAAGCCGGTATTCAAGGAAATCGGCAGGGGCAACGCTTCCGGATTCGCTACCCGGGGATTCGACCTCTATATCAAAAAGGACGGGAAGTGGCTCTGGGCCGGTGTCTGCGCCTATAGCACCAATCCCGACAGGGAGAACGGCAAGGTGCGCACCATAGTCAAGGACATGGACGAAACGGTCAAGGAGTGCATACTCTACCTGCCCAACTTCAGCAAGGAAATATCCGTCGGGATCGGCATAAAGAAAGGTTCCATGATTGAAAAGGGCGCCGTTCCCTTCCGTCACCGCATCTGCCTGCACGGGTCTTCATTCATGCACGGCTCCAGTACCGGAAGGGCCGGACAGACCGTTCCCGGCTACCTCACCCGCATGACCGGCATGCAGTTCTGCAGCCTGGGAGTAAGCGGCGACTGCAAGATGCAGCCGCAGTTCGCAAACGCCCTCAAGGATGCTGATGTGGACGCATTTGTATTCGACTCCTTCTCCAACGGCAGCGACAAGACCGTCGAGGCCAATCTCTTTAATTTCATCGAGACAATACAGGCCGCGAAGCCCGGCGTGCCGATGATTTTCATGAGGACCATCTGGCGGGAAAAACGTAACTTCAACAAGGAAGTAGATGAGGCCGAAGCAAAGAAATACGCAAAGGCTGAAGAACTTATGGCCAAGGCCGTAAAGAAGTACAAGGACGTCTATTTCATCAGCTCCAACGCCACTTCCGATCTGCACGAAACCACTGTCGACGGCACCCATCCCGGCGACTGGGGCTACTGGCTCTGGGCCGACTCAGTGCGTAAACCCATACTCAAGATACTCGCCAAATACGGCATAAAATAACAGCTAATGAAAAAACTGATTTTTTTTGCGCTTGCACTCCTCGCGGTCCAATGCGCACCCGCACCGTCTTCGGATGAACTGAAGGTAATGTCCTTCAACGTGCGTTTCTATACCGCCGATGACGGCGAAAACTCCTGGTCCAACCGCTGCGTAGCCATCCCCACAATGCTCCGTGAAACCGCTCCCGACGTATTCGGGGTGCAGGAGGCATACCGGGAACAGCTCGATTTCATCACCTCTGCCTGCCCGGTTTACAAGGAATTCGGTGTAGGCCGCACCGACGGTTCCGATGCCGGTGAGCACATGTCCGTATTCTACGATACAGAAAAGCTTGAACTCCTGGACGGCGGCACCTGGTGGCTCTCCGAAACCCCTGAGGTTCCATCCAAGGGTTGGGACGCCAAACACCCCCGCACTGCCACCTGGGCCCTGCTGAAGCAGAAGGATGGCGGCCGGAAGTTCTGGTTCGTAAATACGCATCTTGACCACCGCGGAGTCCAGGCCCGCATCAACGGCCTGTCTTTGATAATGGACAAGACCGCCGAACTGGACTCTGACCTGCCCCTCATCATAGTCGGAGACTTCAACGTGGAGCCCGGCGACAGCTGCCTTGCCGACATCGATCTCCGCATGCAGAGTGCCCGCACCGCGGCTGCCCAGACTACAGATGCCCCTTCATTCAACGGCTTCGGCCTGATGGAAAGCAAGGTTATCGACTACATCTACTTCAAGGGCTTCTCCGGCGCCGATTCCTTCAGCGTCCTCTCCGAGCCCTACGAAAACGTCCCCTACATTTCCGACCATTACCCGATCGTAGCTGTACTTAAATTCTGAAAGGGCCCGCCCTTTGTTGTTTTTGGCGGGAAAAAAGGAAAGCCAGGGCCCAGGGGACCCTGGCTTTTCAATATTTCGGTGATTTCGAGGAAAGGGCGGGCCCTCCCGGCTGGATGTTGCGCTCAT
>Ga0310690_10000123_pt1 | contig 175384 bp, 172 predicted proteins | sample AusTroGonzalo_MG_2_FD_207661 | JGI IMG/M metagenome (GOLD analysis project Ga0310690, IMG submission 207661) | Bovine rumen microbial communities from tropical cattle in Woodstock, Queensland, Australia - Gonzalo_04 (v2) (version 2) | ecosystem: Host-associated > Mammals > Digestive system >... | reverse complement strand
CCTGCTCGAAGTCGGCACCGGCTTCCATGGCGAGATGACGGGACGGGAGAATATCTTCATGAACGGAGCCATCCTGGGCATGAGCCGCGCCGAGATCCAGAGCAAGCTGGATGAGATCATTGACTTCTCCGGCTGCGAACGGTATATCGACACCCCGGTCAAGCGATATAGCTCCCCCTTTCTCCTCTTCGTTAGTCATAATATGGCCGAAAAATTAGCCGCTTAACCCCTAACTCCCAATTTTTCCTTTCCAATCCCCGCAGAACCTCATGGTTCTTTTTTTTACCTCTTTCAATTCAACAGCCATTGGCTGGTAAAATCTAAATTGATATTTTTGGCATTTTTTGGCATTTTTTGGCATTTTTTGACATTGATAGAAATGAACATCTTGGATGAGAGGATTTATTGTGGATTGGCTATCGTAAGTCACACTTATGGATAGGCAATACAGAATAAAGACTTAGAGTGATGTAATCACTATTTCTATCAATGATTTTTCTCTAACTTTTTTGATTACCTAACCCCCAAAACTATAATCGTTATAATCGACTTATAATCGTTATAATTTTCCCAATCCAACCACTCTTTGCTCTCAAAACCTCGCATTTCTCTTACAAAATTCAAAAAAATCTCATTTTTCTGCATATACATTTGTATATGTCAAAATTTTTTCGTACCTTTGCAGCCGCAATTTCTATGCGCACATATGCACATACATTGCATACGTACGTACGAGACAAAATGCAAGACAAAGAACAAGAGAAATTTTAAAATCCATAATATGGCAGAAAAGTTAGTCATCCAAAATTTTGGAGCCCTAAAAGAAGCAAAACTGAATGATATTGGGCAAGTGCTGTTCATTATCGGTGAATCGGGGAGCGGAAAAAGTACCATCTTGAAGGTGCTCTCTATGTGCCGATGGTTATACAAACAGCAGAATATCCGTTGCTATTTGCATAATTCCGGGGTTGAGAAGGTCCCGTTTGCTCATAATGTCAATGACTACCTCCGAAGTTCCGGTATTATAGATTACATGAAGCCGAACTCTCAAATTTTCTTTGAGCGCGACGGGGTGTCTATTACCATTACGGCTAAGGATCCATTTAATCCGGTGGCTCCTGCTCAGATGACGGTAACCGAGCCTTCTATGGAAGAGATGTGTCTGGAGAAGGTAAGTTTCATTTGCGAAAAGCGCAATATCCTTGCTGACATCTTGGCAAACAAGGAGAGTATGCAGCCTTCGAGTTTTTACCTCAAGGATCTGCACCAGGAGTTGGAGAAAGCATGGACTGTCATTCGTGATATGCCCATTTCTGCTGTGGATGCCAATTTGAGGACGAAAGTAAAAAATGGAAAGGAGATCCTCGTCGTGGAAGGTGGTTCAAAGGAAGCGGAATACAGTATCCGACTTGAAGAGGCATCGTCCGGTATCCAGTCGTCTGCACCTTTGGATATGCTCTTGATGTATTATACACGATACTACAATCTGGAGAACTCGCTCAATTCGGCTATCTTGAAGTTCCTTGCGCGTCTGGATGAGTTAAAGCACTTTAGACCGGACTGGAATATCGGAGAGATACGGAAGAAGAGTATTGATATTCATATTGAAGAACCGGAGATTTGCTTGTTCCCGTCCAATCAGTTGCGTCTCTTCAATCGTATACTTTCGATGACAATGATGGATGAACATCCCTATGTCATACGCACTGCTATTACAACCCATAGTCCGTATCTGCTCAATTATCTGAATCTGCTATTCAAGGCCCATGACAAAGGAACAACCGTTGAGGGGGTTAACCTCGATTATGACAAAGTGAATGTCTATGGAGTAGAAGATGGACTTTTACGTGATTTGAAAATTAAGAATGCTCATTTGGTGGATCCGGAATATTTGTCGAAGCCTATCGACTATATTTACTCGCAATACGAGAATCTCGATAATCAAGAGTAGTATGAAGGAGTTGTTTGTAAACGATTTTGTAGCGCACTATCATATCTCATCTCCTGATCTTGTTGCAGATGAATATGAACTCATGGACAATCCGGTCGAATTAAAAGATTCGGATGCTAGTCCACTCGCAACAATGGGTGACGGACAGTTGCGGATGCATAATGTGGACGGAGGAATGAATGCTTTCGCTTATGATCGATTTATCAACTCTTGTAAAAAACCGCAGTCTTTCCAAAGGGGTAGAAAACGTTGTGACTGGGTTTTGACTTCACGCGATACGAATCAGCTGGTTTGTCTGGTCGAGTTTACTTCGTCCTTGGGAAATACCGGCAACTTGTCCAAACCTATTAGCGATGGTTCAACCTCTTTCGCAGGAGGTAAGATGGAGAAAGCGGAGATCCAATTATCGGAAAGTCTTGAAACAATGATGGCTGTGCCTACTATCGCAACCAAGTTTAATGCCGCTTCTCATCGAGTTTGTCTAACGGCTTATCGCATTAGTCCGATCACGAATCCTGTTGTGCGTATGCGCTACCCTGATCTACGATATAAACTGATCGAGGCTCAAGAAACGGGAGATAAGGGTGCTATCATTTCTATGCCATCTATTGAGCAACAGGGATTCGAGTATAGAAGAGTGGCGTATCCAACGCTCTTAAAATTGTAAATCATTAAAATTTTTGCATATGTTTACTAACATTGGTAAAACAACAACAATCAAAGGTGAGTCCGGAAAGGAATATCAATTCCAATTGTACACATTTGATGCTTTTGAAGAAATTAAATCTGTTTGGAAATCAATTCCTGCTTTGTATTTGTTTACGCGCAGAGAATTGTCCAATGGTGCGTACTATCATACCTACTTGTACCTTGGAGAAACCGGGGATTTGTCCACTCGTTTCAACAACCATCACAAGGAAAATGATGTTATGCGCAATGGCGCCAATTGTATTGGTATTTATTCTCATGTACCTGCAGATGAAACGGCAAGACTGAATCTGGAGCGAGATCTCTTGTTGGCAAACAAATTCCCCTGCAACGATCAACTTCAATAACCCAATCACAAAAATGTTAACAAACACCCGTCTGAACATAACAAACTTGTTTTTGACTGTTTTTTCTGATGATTGATTGACTCGTCAGAGTTAGGATTTGGTTGATAAGGTTCATTGCAAATTTATTTGTGAATGAACGTTAGCAAGCAAAGACTTAGAAACATGATATGTTTAATCAACCATCAGTGTTATTAATGTTTTTGTGAATCCAAAACAACCCAACAAACAAAATAAAACCCATGCCATCTTTTAGCATCCATAAACTCCAACCGGCCAACGCCCATCTCACCGAGCAGCTCCGTGCCTACGCTTATGACGTCATCGGTTGCTGCCAGGTCGTCCATCGCGACATGGGGCCGTTCCTCAACGAGTATATGTATCAGGAAGCTCTGGCTATCGCGTTCAATGAGGCGAACATACCCCAATGGGGCCCCCAGCGTAAACCGAACGCAGTGTTTGCGATGGGGAGAGCGGGATCATCCGAGTACTCCCTACCAAAACGCAATTTTGGTACATGTACGAGGATAGATCACGCGAGTTCCATGGCCAACCCATCAAGCACAAGCATTTCGTGGATTTCCTGGTCCGCGATGATATCTTTGTGGAGTGCAAGGCTATCGAGCATATCGGCACGGAGCAGCGCCAACAGCTCTGGAACTATATGCGCCTCACCTCCACGCGTATTGGCATCTTGTATAACTTCGCCCCGGTGAAGGACGAATGCGAACGTTATTACCTGGACGCCACCACTGGTATGATGTATGCTTTTTAGCACCTCCTACCACCCACGTACATTGACAGACTGACAAAAACACCTCTCTCCTTTTGAGGGATGGAAAAAAACACCAACAACCATGTTCCAAAAGCGCACACTTGGCAGTGTTTGTGTTTCGTTCTGCATAGCCTACTGGTAAGTAAATTTCCCTTAGTCTCTTCATAACGAACCCCACATCCTCAGGATGTAAACGCTTTAGAACAGCAAAAACCATGGATGTTGTTAACATCCTACAAAAACACTATGCAGCGCGTAACTCATGTTATGTATGTTTAAAAAAAGGTTTACACCCCGCGTTGAATTGTTTTTGATTGTTTTTTCTGATGATTGATTGAATTCGTCAGAAGAAGGATTTGGTTGGTAAGGTTCATTGCAAATTTATTTGTGAATGAACGTTAGCAAGCAAAGACCTGTGAGCAACTGGCTCTATTAATCATCAGTGTTATTACTGTTTTCTTCAATCATTAACTTCCCATCCGCAGCAAAAACAACGAGATTTTCAATCTCTACAAAAACAGCGCAGCGACCATGTTATGTATGTTTAAAAAAAGTTTACACTATGCTACGAAATTGTTTTTGAAGGTTTAGCATAAACCGTTGTTTTTTCTTCGGAATAATAGGAATCGGGTAGTTGAGGGGATTGAAACAACGTAGGTTGTATGTGAAATTGGTGGGCAGACTATCTGAAAGTTCACTTTCAAGTAGACTGAACAGCAATTATACATATAGGTTGCAAACCTCAATCCCAAAACTAACGGATACCTATTCGGAAGTGTTATTAATGTTTTTGTCAATCCACAAGTCAATCTTAAACAAGAATAAAACAAAACGAATATATGAGTACAGCAATCGAATTCGAACACGTCTCCAAGCAATACCGCTTGGGCCTCGTGTCCACCAAAACCCTCTCCCACGACATCCGTCGCTTTTGGATCACCAACGTCCTCGGCAAAGAGGACCCCTACCTCAAGATCGGCGAAACCAACGATCGTGCCTCCAAAGGCACCTCCGAATACGTCTGGGCCCTCCGCGACATCGACTTTAAGGTCGAGCAAGGCGACGTCGTCGGCATCATCGGCAAGAACGGTGCCGGTAAATCCACCCTCCTCAAGCTCCTCTCCCGCGTCACAGGCCCTACCACCGGTACCATCCGTGCCCACGGCCGTATCGGCTCCCTGCTCGAAGTCGGCACCGGCTTCCATGGCGAGATGACGGGACGGGAGAATATCTTCATGAACGGAGCTATCCTGGGCATGAGCCGCGCAGAGATCCAGTCCAAGCTCGATGAGATCATTGACTTCAGCGGCTGCGAACGGTATATCGACACCCCTGTCAAGCGCTATAGCTCGGGAATGACGGTGCGACTGGGATTTGCGGTGGCAGCGTTCTTGGAGCCGGAGATCTTGGTGGTGGATGAAGTGCTGGCCGTGGGTGATGCGGAGTTCCAAAAGAAAGCGATAGGTAAGATGAAAGACGTTTCCCAAGGTCAAGGCCGAACCGTTTTATTCGTTAGTCATAATATGGCTTCTGTCAAAGCCCTTTGCAATAATGGAATCGTGCTGAAGAATGGAATGATTGATTTCATAGGAGGTATTAAAGAAGCTGTGGATTACTATATCGGCGAAGGCGGTAGCAGCGAGAATCAATATTTCGATGACTTGTCCACAGCTCCGGGTAACGATGTTATCCGGATCAAGAGCTTTGAGATCTTGCCCGGCAAGCCTCAAGCGAATATCGACATTGAGTCGGGAGTCAAGTTCCGGCTCAAAGTGTGGTGCTTAAAGGAAAACGCTATGTTGGATGCCAATTTCCTTGTGACCACACTGGATGATATAGCAGTCTTCCAAGTTGGAAAACTTTTTGGCGAGATAGGAGAGAAGGATTCCAAACAAGGGCTTTATACATTCGAGTTTGAACTTCCTCCATATACCATCAATGCAGGACAATATAAAGTTGCAGTGTTCTTTGGAGAAAACCAAAGTTATCTCGTGTTCAGTGGATTTGAGCAGCTCTTTAAGGTAGATAATACAATAAGTGATATGGGATTTAATCATTCCGTATTGCCGGGAACATTGCGACCCAAAAAAGATTTTAAAATCACTTTTGAAAAGATGTAAACTATGAGCAAACATTCAACTATCCATGATTGCAAGATTATCGACTTGCGAAAGATTAGTGACCCACGCGGTAATCTGACACCCATCGAAGGGGGAGTAGATGTGCCGTTCGATATCAAACGCGTGTACTATCTATATGACGTACCGGGTGGTGAAAGTCGTGGCGCGCATGCACATAAGAAATTGCACCAACTAATAGTAGCGGCAAGTGGTTCGTTTACCGTAACATTGGATGATGGGACGAACAAAAAATCATTTGCATTGAATCGCTCCTATTATGGACTCTTGGTAGTTCCCGGTATCTGGCGTGATTTGGATGATTTTTCGAGTGGAGCGGTATTGCTGTGTTTAGCGAGCGAGCACTATGAGGCGGAGGATTACATTCGTGATTACCAACAATTCTTGGATTATAAAAAATAAGTGTATATGAACCAATCTGTTTTAGGCTTATATTACGAAGATTTCGTGGTAGGCGAAACGATTAAGCACTCGTTGTCAAAGACTATCTTTGAGAGTGATAATAACTTCTTCTCGTTGCTGACGATGAATCATCATCCGGTGCATACTAATTTGGATTATGCGCAGCAGAATCAGCATGGGAAGATACTGGTAGTAGGAACGTTGGTGTTTTCCTTGGCAGTGGGAATGACTGTGCCGGATATTAGCGGTAAGGCTATTGCTAATTTGGACTACGAAAATATCAAGCATCTTGGTCCGGTGTTTATCAATGATACGCTCTATGTACGTACTAAGATTTTAGATAAACGTGAGTCGCAAACGAAGTCGGATAGGGGAATCGTATATGTAGAGACGATTGCAAGTAATCAGAACGGACAGGATGTGCTTTCCTTCCGTAGACATGTGTTAATCAAAAAACGTAACGTATGAATCAGCCATTTTTGATGCGCAGCTTAATGTTTGTTCCTGCGCATAATCAACATCTATTGGAGAGTTCGCTTCGTCGCGATGCGGATGTGCTATTGTTAGATATTGAAGACTCTGTTCCGCAATGCGATAAGCAAACGGCACGAGATAATATAAAGGAGTTCGCAGCACATATAGCAGATACAAAAGAGAAAGTCGTCTTTGCTCGTGTTAATGATCGCGAGAGTGGCGAATTGTTGCGGGACTTGTATCAGTTGACTATTCCAGGCATAACCGGTTTCGTGTATCCGAAATCAACGAAAGGCGAGGATGTGTACTTCGTAGGTAAGTTGCTGGAGACAATTGAATACGAGAAGGGATTACCGATTGGTACGTTCAAAGTTATTCCGTTGATTGAGACCACCGGAGCTGTGATGCATATTATGGATATATGCAATGCTTGTCCAAATCGAGTGGTAGCCGTTGCATTCGGTTGTGAGGACTATGTATCTGATATGCATGGACAACATGATTCGGAGGGACAGAGTATCTTCTGGGCACGCAATATGATCGTGAATGGAGCCAGAGCATGTGGTGTAGCACCAATCGATACTGTTCATATCGATGTGCATAATTTAGAGGATTTGGAGCGCAACCTGATACTTTCAAAGAAATTAGGCTTTGAAGGCATGTTGGTTCTCAATCCAAAAGAGTTGCCGTTGGTACATCAATATTTTTCTCCAAGTGAAGAAGAGGTAGCTTGGGCTCGAGAGATGGTAAGATTGTGTGAAGAAGCAGAGGCAGAGGGCAAAGGTGTTGCCCTTATGAACGGCAAGTTCGTTGGTCCTCCGATGCTCAAGATGGCTCAGAATATTATTGAGAAACAAAATTTGATTGAAAGGAAAAGACAATGAGTAAGAAAGTTGTTATTATAGGAGGAGAAGGCAATGGTGGCGTGGTTGCATCTTGTATAGAAGACAATCGCAATCGTTATGGAGATACCGAATGGGAAGTCGTTGGTTTTATAAACGACTTTGAGACTGAAGTAAGTGGGTATCCTGTTATCGGAAAATTAGCAGATCTTCCAAGATTGTTAGCAGAGACGGACTATTATTTCAGTTGGGCGATACATTTGGTAGGACGCAGTATTAAAACTATTGAAATGTTTAACGAAGCAAATATACCGGATGAGCGCTTGGCAACGATTATTCATAAATCGGCATTTATCGGTTCTCAAACGGAGATTGGCCCTGGGTGCTTTATAATGGCTGGTAGTTATGTCGGACCATTAACTAAATTAGGGAAATGCACGTTAATAATGGCGAACTGTTCCATCGGACATAATGTAACGACCGGTCCACTTTGTCATTGCTCAGTAGGAACAATCATGACAGGTTATTCCTCATTAGGTCTATGTGCCGATATGGCGATAGGGGCCGCATGCTTAGCATATGTGAAAGTTGGCGATTACGCTATGGTAGGAGCCAAAGCATTAGCGACAAAGGATGTCCCTGCAAAGGAAATACATGTGGGTATTCCGGCAAAGTATCTGAAAAAAGTGAGAGAAGACTAAATGATTCTAGAAGATCCTAAATTAGTGTCAAAACCGATAATATCTGTTACGATATTGGCATATAACCATGAGCGCTACATACGTCAGTGCTTGGATAGCATATTGTCTCAAAAAGTCAATGTGCCTTGGGAAGTGATTATCGGGGAGGATTGCAGTAAAGACAACACACGCGAAATCTTAAAAGATTACCAGAAACGGTATCCTGAGAGAATTCGATTGGTGCTTCATGAAATGAATCAAGGTTTGATGAAGAACTACCGATGCGTGAAGGGTTTATGCAGGGGTGAGTATATTGCACAAATATCCGGAGATGACTTCTGGATAGATGAATATAAATTGCAGAAGCAATATGATGTACTGCAGCAACATCCGGATGTGGACTTATGTTATACCAATACATACACATGCGATGACAATGGAGTGATAGAAAAACGATCAATGCTCCAAAAGGAAGAAGTTACTTTTGAAAGTCATTTGTTTGCAGCGGGGTATTTCGCTCCACTATCATGGATGTTTAGGAAGCTTGTGCTATCCTATGTAAATTTAGAACCATGGTTTACCGATGAGAGTTTTGCTGTAGCGCTGGATGTATTGGCAAAATCTAAGGTCTATTTTATCAACGAACCGATGACGGTTTATCGCTGCCGTATGGGAAGTGCAGCCAGTCCGATACAAACGGATGCCAAATGGAGATATCGTCTGGGTATATTGAGGATGCAGTTGTATTATGCGGATAAGTACAAGTTTACTAAGGATCTTTTGTGGAAATTAAAGATACAGGTATATGCCACAAACTATATGTTGGCATACGAGGCAGGGGATGAAGCGTTCATGAAAGAGGCAGAGGCATTCTTCGCGGAGTCCGGATTGAATATGCAAGCATTCATCGCGTCCGGTAAAGAGTATGTGGATTATAAAATGCAGTTTATCGGAGTTAAGCAATCGCATGCCTATAATTTAGGTAAAAAACTCTTAAAACCATTCAAGAAATTGAAAGGATGATAACGGCAGATGTCATATTATTGTGCTATAACCAAGAGCAGTATATCGAGAAAGCTCTGCGTAGTATCTATGCGCAAGAGGTAGCAGACGATGTATCTGTTCGGATCCTAGTTGCGGACGATTGTTCGCAGGATAGCACTTTGGATATCATCAAACGTATGGCATCTGAATCACCGTTTAAGTTAGAATTCTTGCCGCTAGAGCAGAATCTTGGAATCAGCAAGAACTATAAGCGTAGTTTTGCTTCGGCTACAGCGGATTATGTGCTGATTTTAGAGGGTGACGATTGGTGGGAAGCGCCGACGCATATCATGCAGCATGTGCAGTTTTTGGAGCACCATCCGGAATGCAGCATGTCCATGAACCGATTCTATGGCGCATCAACAACAAAAAATGAAATGAATGTATCACCATGGCGGTGTAAGGAGGATTATTATACGATCGATTTGCAGACGCAGATAGCGGTTGGCAATCAGTTAGGGAACTTGTCGGCATGTTGTTTTCGATCCAAGAATCTGCATCAATTGCCGGAGGCGATGTATGCCATCCATGTAGATGATTATCTGTTAGGCATCATGATGGCGAGGATGGGAAATATTGCAATATTAAAAGAACCGACATCGGTATATCGTTGCAATCCAAATAGCATGTGGGCGAGTTTGTCTTTGTTAGGACAGTATAAGAGAAATATGTATTTTGCAAAGACGTACGATGAGTTCTTGAAAGGGGAGTATCATGATTTGTGGGTAAAGTATAAGAGGAACTTGCGTCGGGAATTATGGATTGAAATTAAGAAGCGCATCGCTCATGTAATAACAGGAAAGAATAGATGATACGATTGAGTTTCATAGTGCCGTTTTATGGAGTGGAGAGGTACATCGAAGAATGTATCCGATCGCTGTATGACCAGGATATTCCCATGGAGGAGTATGAAGTGATATGCGTGGATGATTGCAGTCCGGATGGGAGCCGTGCGGTTGTTGAGCGATTGCAGAAAGAGTATCCAACGCTGCGACTATTGGCTCATACGGAGAATAAGCGACAGGGAGGAGCACGCAATACCGGATTAGATGCAGCAGAGGGTAGGTATATATGGTATGTAGATAGCGATGATTATATCAAACCGAATTGCTTGAAGGGATTGTTAGAGCAAGCGGAAGAGGAGAATCTGGATATACTGCATATGTATTTCAATCGTGCAGTAGAGCAACAAAAGATGATAGATTATGGCGTATGTACAGGTTCGCAATATGTATTTGATGCTCCAATAACCGAAACTCCGGCACAACGTTGTTGCGTGGTATGGCGAAGTATCATCAGAAGAGATTTGTTGATACAAAATAATATTCGTTTTGCAGAGCATGTGCAATTTGAAGATGATGATTACGCGTATCTGATGTTTGCATATGCGGAGCGAGTTCACTTGGTGCCGAAAGCCGAATATAACTCGAGATATAGAGAGGACTCTACAATGAATTCACCGTATTCATTGATGAAGGCAAGGTACTATGCCGCGCAACTATCCCGGTTTATTGCGATAGAGCCGAGATTATCAGCTAAAGATATACGATGGAAGAAACTGATACAGGATATTATCCGATGGACATGCAACGATATACTTTTAAAAGGATTGCAGCAGTTGTCGGCAGAAGATCAGAAACAATTCTATCAAGAGGGCATAGGCAGGATACCTAATTTATGGCGAAAGGTATCATGGAGAAAGTGGTTACTATTGCGGAGCTATAAGTGCTATAAACATGAGTATTTGTCATGAGTTTGTGCCAAAAGATACATAAGAAGTTAATGAAGTTGCGCTTGCAACCTATTCGTGTATTCTGTATTCATCACGTAAGCGATGTGTTCGATGCAACAACCATGTGGGAATGCGACTGGATGTATACGGACGACTTTAAGGCTAAAGTTGCTGCGATTCAGAAAGAATATATGTTTATCTCATTGTCGGAAGCATGCGACAAACTGAAACACGATACAATCAGATGTAAGAAATATGCGGTATTGACAGCAGATGACGGTTGGGCATCAATGAAGAATATTCTTCCGTGGTTGAAGGAACAGAATATACCGATTACGCTTTTTATCAATCCGCTGTATTTAGATGGGGTGCATAAACAAGAACGAGAAACCGAACAATTGTTAACTGAGGAGGATATTGAGGATATTATACTGAAATACCAAAACGTAATGATAGCATCCCACGGATGGGGGCATGTGGATACTACTAAACTAAATGTTAAGGAATTTTTAGATAATGTAGAGCAAGCTGAAAACGTACTCACGCAACTACCTTCAAAAATACCATTTTATGCATTTACGTATGGTAGGTATAAAAATGAATTTATTGATATATTGCATGAACATCATTTAGTACCCGTGCTGATTGATGGAAAAATGAATGTTAAATATGATGGCGCAATTCATCGTGAAAATTTAAATTGAGATATATGGACAATAAAATTTTAGTAACCTCTCCGCTGCTGCCGGACTTGAAGGAGTTCAATACGTATCTGGAGCAGATATGGGAGAGTAAGTGGATAACGAATAATGGTTCGTTCCATCAGCAGTTGGAGAACGCATTGGCTGAGTACCTCGGGGTAGAGTATATCTCCCTTTTTACCAATGGTACACTGCCGTTGATTACTGCACTGCAAGCGTTGGGTTTGACGAAGGGCGAAGTGATTACTACTCCGTACTCATTCGTGGCAACAACACACAGCATTTGGTGGAACCAGTTGACACCGGTGTTTGTGGATATCGAGGAAGAGACATGCGGAATGGATCCGGCAAAGATTGAAGCGGCTATCACACCAAATACGGTAGCCATCATGCCGGTGCACTGCTATGGCAAGCCATGTAAGACCAAGGAGATAGATGCGATAGCCAAGAAGCATGGATTAAAAGTAATCTATGATGCAGCACATGCCTTTGGGGTAAAAGTCAACGGTGAATCCATCCTCAATGCTGGAGATATCAGTACACTGAGTTTCCATGCCACGAAGGTATATAACACAATCGAAGGTGGTGCGCTGGTATGCCATAATAAGGAGATGAAAGAGAAGATCGATCATCTAAAGAACTTCGGATTTGAGGATGAGGTGACAGTAGTTGCTCCGGGTATCAATAGTAAGATGGATGAGGTGCGTTCTGCATACGGATTGCTGAATCTGAAACAAGTAGATGCCGCAATCGAGGCGCGTCAGAGAGTGGCTGATGCATATAGAGAGGCATTGCGAAATGTGAAAGGGATACGCTTCTTCGATGATATGCCGGGAGTGAAGCATAACTATAGCTATTTCCCGATCTTTATCAACGAGGCAGAGTACGGCATAAGTCGCGATGCACTATACGAGAAGATGAAGTCGCAGGACATCCTAGGACGCAGGTACTTCTATCCGCTCATTAGTACTTTTGATCCATATCGTGAGTATCCGACAGCTGCTGAGGCAAATCTGCCGGTTGCAACAAAAGTCGCAGAACAGGTATTATGTCTTCCGATGCATCATGCATTGAGTGATGAGGGTGTGAAACGAATAATAGAATGTTTAATAAAATGATGTTGTAAAATGGAGAAAGAAATTTACCTTTTAGGTGTTGGACGAAGCACACCATTAGCGATGGATTGGGTAATGGATTGCGGTTATGAAATAGCAGGATTGTATCACTACAATAATGAACGAACAGGACAAATAGATCATGGCTATCCGATACTCGGTTCTTTCGAAGACCTGCTGAACTCAGATATTAAGGGTAAAAAATTCATGCTCACAATGGGAGATAACGAGATTCGTGAAGAGATATTTAATAAACTAATAAATAAAGGAGGCATATTTCCTACAATAGTCCACCCTAAGTCCATTGTGTCCAGGTATGCAACCATAAGCGATAGCGGAGTAATTATCGGACCATATACCGAGATACAAGCAGATACGAATATCGATTGCAATTCGCTAATACGAACGAATGTGGTAGTATGCCATGGATCTACTGTCGGGAAAAATTGTTTTTTAGGTCCCAAGAGTATGGTAGGAGCATACGCACATATAGGAGACAACGTTTTTGTGGGGCAAGCATCGACTATCGTATCCGGAAAGGTAGATTTGGTAGGGGCATATGCTATGATTGGTGCAGGAAGTTTGGTGACAAAATCTGTGCCGATGAATGTGGTTGTGGTTGGAAATCCAGCTAAAATTACAAAAAAGAGATTTGAAAATTTCGAAGTCAATCAATGAAAATAAAAGAAAAGCCAATATTAGTAGCGATACATTGCTTGGTATATAATCACGAGCCGTATTTGCGTGATTGTTTAAATGGGTTTATAATGCAGAAAACGAACTTCCGTTTTGTTGCTGTGGTTCATGATGATGCATCTACGGATAGAAGTGCTTCTATTATTCGGGAGTACGAAGAAAAATATCCGAATATTATCAAGCCAATCTATGAGACGGAGAATCAGTATACGAAGCATGATGGATCTCATAGACGTATCATGAATGAGGCGATTTGTGCTACAGGGGCAAAATACGTTGCTTTCTGCGAGGGGGATGATTATTGGACGGATCCATTGAAGTTGCAGAAACAAGTAGAATTCCTCGAAGCGCATCCGGATTTCTCTATGTGTTGCCATGGCGCAGATGTAAAAAATGAAACGTCTCACCATATTGATAGTGCGTGTGAACATATGACGACACGAGAATATTTTCCTGAAGACGCGTTCCCAACATGGCAGATACCGACAGCATCCATTATGTATCGATATAAAGACGTAATGAGTTATCCATTAAAACGAGAAAAAGATTTTGAGGCAGGGGATGTGGTTCTCATTTTACGCTGTATGCATGTTGGACGTGTTTGGGGAATGGCAGAACACATGTCTGTATATAGAATGAATCCAGGAGGAATTACAAGTAAAAAAAGTACGATGTCAAGTCAACTGAAGATGTGTACGCATTATGAAGCGCTGATGGCAAATTTTCCAAAGATAGACACCGATTATTGTCATCGATTTATAGCTATGGTTCATTATACGAATTTTCGCCAAGCAAAGGATTGGAAAGCAAAACTAAAATCATTAACTGAGGCTATTAAAAACAAACCATCTTATGTGATAAGGAAAGTTCTTCATCTAAAATCAAATCCCAGGAAAGATTTGTTTTATCAATATTATGGACAATAAGTATTTGTTCAACAGGGAATCGAATATCGAACTATTTCGCATAATCGTGATGATGAGCATTATTGCCCATCATATGATTGTGAATACTGCGATAAGCGATAACTTATTGCCGGAACTTCATGATGTGCGAAATGTGTATATGTGGATGTTCGGTATGTGGGGTAAAGTAGGAATAAATTGCTTTGTGCTAATTACCGGATGGTATATGTGTAAGTCTGCAATTACGCTCAATAAATTTTTGAAATTACTATTGGAGGTGTATTTTTACAAATTCTTTAATTATATGTTATTGTTATGTTTGGGAATGCAGACGTTATCTCTAAAGAAAGTGTTATACTTGTTTAGCCCAATAGAGAATGTGACGAGTAATGATTTTGTAAGTTGTTATTTGGTATTCTTTTTGCTGATACCATTCCTAAATGTGTTGATACATAACATATCGGAGAAGATGCATAAATACCTTATTTTACTTAGCGTAGGTGTGCTATGTTTATGGAATCAATTATATTGGATAGAAGTAGATTGCTCCTATCTACTATGGTTCCCGACACTCTTTTTTGTAGCATCCTATTTCCGCATATATCCGGAATCAACAAAGAAGATAACGTGTTTTCTTGAGAAAACGCCATTATTATGGATCGCTTTATCAATCGCTAGTGTAATAGGCATATTATGGTTATTACCACATACAACGAAAGAAATTTCGCCATATTACTTTGTTGTGGATAGCAATGCTATATTGGCGTTTATCACGGGGTTGAGTTTATTTATGTATTTTAAATCCATTCATATTAAGCATAACAAATTTATTAATGTGTTAGCTGCATGTAGTTTCGGTGTATTATTGTTTCACACTTCATTTGGGATGCGGTATGTGCTACTGGAAAAGGTGATGCGCATTCCTGCTATATTATATGGATTAAGTGAATGGTGGATGAACTTGTTCTATTCCATTCTGTTTATGATAGCGATATATGCCATTGGAGCCGCAGTGGACATTGCACGAATGTTCTTGTTAGAGAAACCAATATTTCAAGCTTTAGATAAATATATCAAGAAATATGTTTAGGACACCGATATTATTAATAACGTTTAACCGTCCGGGGCATGTGCGGAGAGTATTGACGGAGATACGTAAGCAACAGCCTACGCAACTCTATGTGTGTCAAGACGGAGCGAGAGAAGGGAATGAGAATGACAGGATTAAGGTGCAAGAAGTACGTGATGTAATCAAAGAGTTAGTCGATTGGCCATGTGAGTTGCGTACATTGTATCAAGAGAAGAACTTAGGTTGTGGTCCCGGTCCGGCAACAGGTATCAATTGGTTCTTTGAGAACGTGGAGAGCGGTATCGTGATGGAAGACGACTGCCTACCGCATCAGGATTTCTTTGGATATTGTGAGGAGTTGTTGGATCGATATAAGGATGATAGGCGCATCATGTATATCAGTAGTACACTCTATATGGATAAGTGGCATTGTGAGGGTTCCTACGGATTTTCGCATTATATGATGACCGGAGCTTGGGCAAGTTGGAGTAGGGCCTGGAAGGGCTTTGATTTGGACTTGCATAATTTGGATGCAAAAGCATTGCGCAAGAAATGCAAGAAGCTGCTATGGTCTCGTTCGGAGTATGACTGGTGGTATTTCAAGACAAAAGAGATTCAAGAAGATACAGCAAAGAAGAGTTATTGGGATTACCAGATGCAGATACACTTATTCGGTTGTGAGGGCATCGTAATTCACCCAGCGGTGAATTTGATTACGAATATCGGTTTCGATGCAGAAGGTACGCATACTAAATCCAACTATGATGGAAGAGGCAATCTACCGAGTCATGGCATACTACCATTGAACCATCCGAAAGAGATAAAGATCGATAAGGCATTGGACTATGAATGTTTCGCACAAGTGCGAAGCAAGGGCGCAATGGGCGATTTGTTCCAAAGTTTGTATTTTGCGATGCTCTTTAGCAATGGATTCTTGTTTAGGCTCTTGAAATGGTACAAACGTGTATTCCGTCATCAAACGATAGTAAAGAGACATATATATGGGGCATAAACTGATATTTACCACATTATTCAATTCGTACTATTTGCCCAAGGGAATAGCGATGATAGAGTCGTTTTCGCAACATTGCGATGACTTCCATTTGTATGTATTTGCATACGATGAGAAGTGCTATGCGTATCTACAAAAGCTGAACTATCCGAATGTGACAGTACTAACATTGACTCAGTTGGAGCAGCATTTCCCGCAGCTGCTCGAAGTAAAGCCTTCTCGTACGTTTGCAGAGTACTGCTGGACAACTACAGCATTTACAATCAAGTATTGCTTGGAGAATTATGATATAAACCATTGCACCTATATCGATGCCGACTTGTACTTCTTTGCTAATCCTCGTGTGCTGGTAGAAGAGATGGGTGAGAATGATATTTTGATCACGGAGCACCGCTATGCACCGCATTATGCATATCAGACTCGCAATTCCGGCAAGTACTGCGTGCAGTTCCTGACAGCAAAGAACAATGAGAATGGCCGTAAAGTGATTGACTGGTGGAAAGACGCATGTCATGCGTGGTGCTACAACCGTTATGAAGATGGTAAATTCGGAGATCAGAAGTACCTGGACGATTGGACAACGCGGTTTAAGGGCGTGCATGTGCTGCAACATCTCGGAGGAGGATTGGCTCCCTGGAATGTGGTACAATATGACTTGAAGCAGATCGAACCGATATTCTATCACTTCCACTATTTCCGCAGTAGTGAGATTTGTGGATTGTATGAATATATCTTCGGTCCATATGAATTGCAAGCTGAGGCTATTGAGCAATTCTATGAACCATACTTAGAAGCTATAAGCCGCATACATAAGCAATTACTGCATGACGGATTTAAGGATGCGGAGATAGGGTATGGTATATTAGATGAATCCGCCTGGCGTAAGCCATTGCATATTATTCGATCATTATTTAGAAAATCAAAACGAATAAAACGATATTAATATATGGCAAGAGAAATTAACTTAAACACACACACCGATAATCGGGGAAATTTGACGGTAATTGAGAAAGTGATACCGTTTGATATCAAGCGTATCTTTTATATCTATGGTGTGGATGATTCTGTACGTGGAGGACATAGGCATCATACAACGGTACAAGCTGCGATATGTATACAGGGAGCATGTAAGATACACTGTGACAATAATAGAGAGCAGAATGAGTACGTGTTGGATAAACCGTATAAGTGTCTGATTCTCGAACCGGAAGATTGGCATACGATGTATGATTTTACACATGATGCTATATTGATGGTATTAGCATCGACGGAGTTTGATGCAAAGGATTATATATTTGAGCCGTATGCACATTAGTCAATAGATGATAGATTATAGATAATAGATGAACGAATGAAGTTATCAATTATTACAATAAATTATAACAATGCGGAAGGATTGCGGAAAACGCTTGCTTCTGTAGCTGCTCAAACATATGAGCATGTCGAACATATAATTGTCGATGGCAAATCCAGCGACAATTCCGTAGATGTTATAAAGGACTATGTGGCAAAAGTCGAGAGTCGAGAGTCAAGAGTCGAGAGTGTGATTTGGTCGAGTGAGAAGGATAATGGGGTGTATCATGCTATGAACAAAGGGATTCGCAAAGCATCCGGAGATTATATTCAAATTCTCAATAGTGGCGACCTACTCGCTGGACCCGATGTCACAGATAAAATGATTGCTGCGCTTAATGATGGGGTGGCGATTCTTTACGGCAATATGATGAAAGATTACGGGAATGGGAAACTTGTTCGTGATAATTGCGGAGGCGCTAATTCAACCGAATCCTTTATGTACTTCTATCGCGGTACGCTGAACCATGATTGTGCATACATACGGCGAGATTTGTTCGATAAATATGGACTGTATAATGAGGAATTGAAAATCTGCTCGGATTGGGAGTGGTACGTGAAGTCTATTGCTATAGGTGGCGAGAAGGCAATATATACCGATATAGATGTGACTATATTTGATATGAACGGTATCAGCGAGAGTGGGGGAAAAAATGCTGAGTTGATTAAGAAGGAGCGAAGAGGGTATTTGGAAAAGATATTACCGGCATCGGTATTGAAAGATTATGATGACTATTCGTTTCCGATTGGTCAGTATCTGCGGTTGAAGAAGCATCATGTATGGCCTTTAGTACATTTCTTCGAGCGAATTTTATTCAAGCTCGAGAAATGGCGTATTTTGTAATAAGCAAAATGATGTATGATGTTTAATGTGTGATTTAATTGAAGCGCTTTCTGCGAAATATGGTATTGTTCGTATTGCCATTGTTAATCATAGCGGTGGTTATGGAGTTTGTAGCTGAGGCTATCCCGAATTCCTATACGTATAAACGGGACTATATGGAGCATCATGGTTCGCAGATTCGGACATTGATATTAGGCTCGTCGAATGCGTATGACGGATTAAATCCGAGCGTGTTGCCGTATGCTTTCAACTTAGCCAATAGCAGTCAGACGCTCGAAGACGATTATCGCTTGTTGGCGAAATATATTAATTCCATGGATTCGCTTCAGACGGTAATAGTCGGGCTTGGTTATCATTCTCTTGGAGCTACGCCGGAGGCCAACCGCAGAACGTACTATACGATCTATATGGATCTATATCCCCGATGGCCTATTAGTAAATATAGCTTCGAAGTGTGCAACCCGGCAATGTTAGTCAAAAAGATTATTAAGTATGCCGTTTCGCGAGACGTAACGCGTTGCGATAGTCTGGGACAACGGGTGGGACATACGAAAGAAGCGGCGCAATCGGGAGCAGAGTGGTGGAATAAAGGAGTCGATGCGTTGGTGGAGAACGATCGACTCGAGGTAAGAGGTAAGAGCGAAGAGCTAAGAATGACGATTGAGAAGAATACGCGGTATTTGCATACGATAGTGGAATTATGCAATGTGCATGGTGTGCAACCGGTGATAGTACAGATGCCGGTGATGGAGGAATATAAAAGCCAAATACCGGTAGAACAGGTGGATTTATACCAAGAGATATTGCTATCATTAGATAGTTGTGCTATATGTATCGATGCTTCGGAATGGGAGATTCCAGAGGATGGGTGGTATAATGCGACGCATCTAACGAAAGAAGCGTCAAACGAGTTTACGAAGAAACTCTTAGATAATAGATGATAGATAATAGATAGACTATGCTATTTAACTCGATAGAATACATAGTGTTTCTTCCGATAGTCTTTGCTATCTATTGGCTGCTGTGGAATCAACTGAAACTACAGAACCTATTTGTAGTTTTATCGAGTTATGTGTTCTACGGTTGGTGGGATTGGAGGTTTCTGCTTCTTCTCGTTATCATAAGCCTATGCTCGTATGGGAGCGGCTTGATGATATCACGAAGCAACGATTGGACATTGGAGATTGGAAATTGGAGATTGAGTGCCAAGTTCTGGATGATAGCCAATATCGTATTGGATTTAGGTGTATTAGCCGTATTTAAGTACTACAATTTCTTTGTCGGCAGTTTTGCAGACTTATTTGGTTTGCAGGACAGCATTCACTCGCTGAAGATTGTATTGCCGTTGGGAATCAGCTTCTTCACGTTCCAAGCGATAGCGTATGTGGTGGACGTCTATAAACGGAAGATTGAGCCGACATACCTTGTGGATTGTTTGCTATATATCGGTTTCTTCCCGAAGCTGTTAGCCGGACCTATAGAACGTCCTACGAACTTGATACCGCAGATACAGAAGCCACGCGTCTTTGAATACGATTTAGCAGTAGATGGCTGTCGGCAGATGCTATGGGGACTATTTAAGAAAGTAGTGATTGCCGATAATGCAGCGCTATACGTTAACCAGGTATATGGCGACTATGCGAATCAGTCGGGTAGTACACTTTTGTTAGCCGCGATACTCTATACGATACAGATCTATGGGGATTTCTCCGGATATAGCGATATGGCGATAGGTTCGGCTAAGTTGTTAGGCTTCCGCTTTCGTGATAACTTCCTCTTCCCGTATTTTAGCCGGAATATGAATGAGTTCTGGAGGCGTTGGCATATTTCGCTCAATACATGGTTCGTTGACTACGTTTATATTCCATTGGGTGGGAGTAAACCCACCATAGATGATAGATGGATAGATAATAGATGGACTAAAACAATCACAAAACTCATCACATGCCGGAATATCATGATTGTGTTCTTGTTGTCGGGATTGTGGCATGGGGCAGATTGGTCGTTTGTGGCATGGGGCGCATATCATGGATTGCTGCTGGTGCTGCTGATACTGCTGAATCGGAATACAAAATATGAGCATGTCGTGGCATATGATAGATGGTATCCGAATTTGAAGGAATTAGGTCAGATGGTGCTGGTATTTGCATTAGCTACATTCGGCTGGATGATGTTCCGTGCCGATAATATGACGCAGTTTATCGAATATATGGCACGGATGTGCAGCGCGGATATGTTGAGTATGCCGAAACTGCAAGGCTATACAATACTATTCATGAATATCGCCCTGATGTTCGTTGTAGAATGGTTCATGCGTCGTCAAAAGCATGGCTTTGACTTTTCTCAACCGCATAGCAATAAATCCTTATACTCAGCTTTGCGATACACGATATACACGTTAGTGTTTATCTTAATCTTATTATTCGGTGGGCATACCGAGACCTTTATATATATGTATTTCTGAGATGAAGCGGTTCTTGACAAAAATAGTAATCTTTACAGTCGCAGCGTATTTGTTAGCGTTGGGACTGGATGCGATGATTAGTCATGGACTGGCTAATTCGGCAGGACATCCGCATCAAACATGGCGTGAGATACGGAGTGGGGACTATGCTTCGGATATAGTAATTATGGGTACGTCTCGTGCTTTGGAGCATTATGATCCGCAGATAATTGATTCTGTTACCGTTTTGTCATCCTATAATCTCGGTATGGGAGGATATGGGCTCAATGCGCAGTTGATGAAATATCGCTATTATTGCAGATATAATCCGCAACCGAAATATATCATTTATGATGTGGATTATGTGCCACTGGTAATCAATCATGCACCACATATGCATCAGTCGGAGCAGTTTTTACCTTTATTCTATGAAGGTGCGATACGTAGGGATTTGATGGATATAGGCTACTCATGGATAGATGCCTATGTGCCAATGGCACGCTATTGGGGGTATCAGACGCAGAGTAAGCGAGGAATTATCGAGAGTCTTAATCTAAAGCATTATTGTGAATATCCATCCTACAAAGGCCATATACCGGATCCTGATCCATGGGATACGTCTCGATTACAATTTAATGATAGTATTTCAACACATGTAGATGAAGAGGCTAAGACGATGTTTGAGAATTTCGTACAAGAATGCCAGGAGAGCGGAGTGCAACTCATCTTTGTTACATCCCCCGTTTATTATCGCTATGTGGAAATGTCTCCCGAATGGAACCGATATATTGACTGGTATGATTCTATTGCAGAAGCGAATGATATTCTATATCTCAACTATATGGATCATCCGATTTGTCGCGATTCGACTATGTTTAATGCAGGAGTGCACTTAACCCCAGCAGGAACAAAAATATGGTCGGAGATGTTGAGTAATGATTTGATGGAGATAGTTAAATAGTGAATAGTGAAAAGTTATGATTAAATTATCGATTATAGTACCGATTTATAACGTAGAGCAATATCTACGGAAGTGCGTTGATTCGCTATTGAATCAAGATATTGGTAACTACGAAATAATCTTAGTTGACGATGGCGGAACAGATGGTTGTCCAGCCATCTGTGACGATTATGCTCGTAGATTGGAGAATGGAGATTGGAAATTGGATAATGTCCAGATCAGAGTGATTCATCGAGAGAATGGAGGATTGAGCGCAGCGCGGAACAGCGGTATAGATGTGGCACAGGGTGAATACGTGATGTTCGTGGATTCGGATGATTATATTGAGCCCAATGTACTGATTGGATTGATGGAACAAGTGGAGCGAGACGACTTAGACGTTTTACGATATCGGCTACAATACGTTAATCCTCATTATGAGGTATATAATCCATATAAATCAGATCCTTTCCAAGGGAATGATTACTCGGAAGAACCGACAGATGGTGTATCTTTCCTCAACTCACGCATGAATACGCGCTGCTATGCTTGGCAATTCATCCTCCGTCGTGATCTAATAGTAAATCATAAATTTGAAACTTTAAATCATAAATCCGAAATAGATGACTGTCTATTTACGGAGGGCATCTACTTCGAGGATACGGATTGGACACCGAGGATGTTGTGCAAAGCTAAACGCGTAGCTAGTACGGAGACGGTGGTATATAACTACCTAATGCGAGAGGGTAGTATTACAAATGCGGTGAATCGGAGTAAACAGAAGAAGGTACTGGATGATAAAATGAGGTTGATTAATGCGCTTCAGATACAATCGGGTGATTTGCAAGCAAAAGGGCAGGAAAACCGTTGGTTTGCGAGAATGATAGCTGCTAATGTGATTAGTATTATTGGCATTATCGCAAAGGACTTTTACTCCGAGCGTAAAGCATATCTTTCACAATTGAATCAGTATGGGGTATATCCGCTACAATCAAACCATATTAAGGCGCGCTTGATTAATTTCTCTCCACGTTTAGCGGTGGCATTGTTACACTTGAAAAACGCAAAATAATGTATAATGTATAAATGTATGATGTATGGTTGATATTAAGACAGTAAAACTGATTGTTTGGGATCTGGATGATACGTTCTGGACCGGGACATTGTCGGAAGGTGGAGCTACGGCAATAGAGGCAAATATCCAGTTAGTGAAGGATACGACGGATGCTGGTATCATCAATTCGATATGCTCGAAGAACGAGCCGGAGCCGACAATTGCGCATCTGAAAGAGTTGGGCATATGGGATCATTTTGTGTTTGCATCCATCAACTGGGATAACAAAGGTGCGCGGTTGGCGCATATGATAGATAGCATGGCATTGCGTCCACAGAATGTGCTATTCCTCGATGACAATGTGCATAACTTGCAGGAAGCAAAGCACCATCTGCCATTGTTACAGATAGCGGAACCGGATGTGATTCCGGAACTGATTGCGCAAGTTGCTGCGTTGCCGAAGAAGGATACGGCACATAAGCGGTTGAAACAATATAAGGTGCTGGAAGAGAAAGCGGAAGCGGCTAAGACGTTCGATTCGAATGAGCAGTTCTTGTATTCGAGTAATATCCGCGTGACGATGCATACGGATTGCGAAAACCAGATTGAACGACTGCATGATTTGATACTCAGAAGCAATCAGTTGAACTTCACGAAGAAACGTATCTCGGAGGAAGAGTTGCGTGCGTTGATTGCGGATAAGGATGCAACGTGCGGCTATGTGTCCGTGACGGATAACTATGGCGACTATGGCATCGTAGGATTCTATGCGATACGTAATGGGGAGGCAGAGCATTTTGTGTTCTCATGCCGCACAATGGGTCAGATGATTGAGCAATGGGTATATGCGCAGTTAGGATTTCCGAAGTTGGAGGTAGTAGGGGAAGTACGGACCCAACTCAACTCGACTGATTGTCCCGGGTGGATTAATCAAGAGGGAGTTCAAGGTGGAAAGTGGAAAGTGGAAAGTGGAAAGGACGTTGCAGGATGCAAGATATTGGTGAAGGGACCATGCGATTTGAGTAATTCGCTGAGTTATATCCATGCGTCGGAGAAGATTGTATCGGAGTTTACATATGTGGATAACAGGGGAATGGTAATCGACACGTACAATCACTCGGTACATATCAGGGGATTGCATGAGTACAGCGATACAGATAATCAGATGCTGATTGAGGAGTGTACATATATTGATCCGGCTATGCTGAAGGGCACGTTCTTTACAGGGGATTATGACTTGATATTCCTGAGTTCGCTGTTTGAAAGTAGTTATAACGTGTATCGTCGGAAAGGAACGAATGTGCGCGTGGTAATGAATAGTTATAATAATTATCTGGAGTCGGATGAGAAATTCTTGAGCAAATATGAGTTATTGGGTTTGACGCAGCCGGATGAATATGTGCAGTTCTTGAAGGATTGCCTCGGATGGTTGCCGAAGAAGACAACCTTGTGCGTGATATTAGGTGCTACGTATGGCGGCAGCGAACAAGCAAAGCGGCATAAAGCATTGAATGATGCAGTGAAGGCATTGGCTGTAATTGAGCCGCGTATCAAGTATATAGACGTGGATGAGTATGCCAAGAACGATGCGGACTTTACGGATGGGTTGAACCACTATCAGACACGTGTGTATTTCGAGATAGCACAAGCGATGATACGTATTGCCGGAGAAGTGACGGGAGCGAAGATTGAAGGGTACGGTGCTTCAAAAGCGAGACGCGATAAGGTGCTGGTGCAGATGCGTAATGTGATTAAGAAGCATATGAACAAGGAGAGTGGATTGTTTAAGTTCTTGCAAAAGATCTATCGGATGTTGGTTAATAAATGATGCTATGATTCCGAAAATACTACATTATGTTTGGCTGGGTGGAAAACCGTTAACTCCGTTAGCGGAGGAGTGCTTAGCGAGTTGGAAAGCAACGATGGCGGACTGGAAGATCATGCGTTGGGATGAGTCTAACTTCGACATCGCTTCGGCTCCGCTATATGTACGTCAAGCCTACGAGGCACGGAAGTACGCTTTTGTGTCGGACTATGTGCGACTTTGGGCATTAGAGCAATATGGAGGCGTGTATGTTGATACGGATGTAAAAGTACTCAAGTCATACGATCCATTGCTGAATGATACTGCATTCATTGGTCTCGAAGAATCGAAAGCACATCTTCCCGGCACATGCGTGATGGGGTGCGAAGCGCATTGTAAATGGGTGGAGGATATGCTTGCGCTATATGATGATATTGAGTTCGTAAAAGAAGATGGTAGTCTCGATATGACTACCAACGTGGATAGGATGGGGAAGTGTTTAATTACTAAAGGTTTTGTCCCATCCCGTGATGCACAGTATATGCCGGATTACGGCTTGCGCATTTATACCCACGATTATTTCTCTCCCATTACATCCACTCGTGTTATGCGCAAAACCAAAAACACCTTTTCCATTCACTATTTCGCAGAGAGTTGGCGCGACGGAAAACGCAAGCGCAGTTGGCGTGATTGGACGATCATACGAGAAATAGTAAATGCGTTAGTGCAGGTTAAGCGAAGGATTTTCGGATAAACGAAAAATCGGTGTAAGGTGTAATGAATGAAGGGATGAGAGGTTGAAGTGACAGGTTTGACATGAGATCATATAATATACATAATACATGATAAGATTCATAGATGTTCTACAAGATACAGGTCGGAGGCAATCATACAATCTATTGCATACCCCACCGCATGTGTTTAAATATTACCAATACAACGATTCCTATAACGACAAGCGTTTTGCAGGTGAGGTGTATATGTCCTCACCTTTGGATTTTAATGACCCGTGTGACTGTCAGCGTGATGTGATAAACAATGCTTCAGACCGCATCAAGAGCAAAGGGCGTGAATGGTTGGATAACAAGTTGTTGGAGTTAGGTTATAGCCAGATCGAGGTACACGACAAAGCAGAACAATTGTTAAACGATGATGAGCATGTCAAGTATGAAGTGTACAAGCGCCAACTGGAGCGAGTGGGGATATTGTGCTTGACCGGAACATGTACGGATACGCTGATGTGGGGATATTATGCGAGCAACGAAGGATATTGTATTGAGTATGACACAACAAAGATTGTCCAGCGACTTGTAGTCGGGTTTGTGAACAAGTTGGACTCCGTGACAACCCAAAAACTATTCGATAAGGACAACTATGGCATTGAACCTACCAAAAGAGATCCCAAGAAAATATCGGAAGAACAATTGCAGTTTGTCAAGCAATTTGATATTCGGGTCATCCCCAAGGTGACGAATAGTCTGTTGCTTGAGAAGACCCCGAACCAGATAATCTATTTCATTCAAAATGTTTTTCTGAAACGGTTTTCCGGTGAGAATATTGATTATTCGGTTATGATGGACGGCTCGCCATCCACGTTGTTCTTTGATAGTGCTAATAATGTGAGCAGGACAAAGTATTATAAGAAAACGAACGTGTGGAAACATGAGAAAGAATTCCGTATAGTCGTATCGTTGGGGGGCAGAATGGCAATCTGTATCGGTGCGGATTGTATCAGGAACATATACCTCGGTTGCAACATCAAAACAAAGAACGTGCTGGATGTGGTTACCATGATGAACAAACATAAGTTGCATGCCGGACTATACAAGATGCGCCGCATGGAGAATTGCGAGCTGTGCGCCGAGCCGATAGATGCAGCCATGCTCAGAACGATGACATGCGACGATGCGGATGAATATCTGCGGAAGGTCTGCCGGTTGCGATGGTAGGGGAGGTTCGCTGCGCGTAATCCTTTTTGAACGTGAAACGCAGTGCAATGCTTTTTTGAAAGTCATGCAATGACGTTTTTTTTGTAAGGTGGAGAAGCCAATTGACTTTTGGCTTCGAAATAATCGTGCCCTTGTGGCTAAGAAAAGGGTAAGCGTCCGGGGAGGACAGGCTGACCGAGAGAGAACTCATACAGATTACCATAAATAAACAGCCAACCTAAATGTCCGAGAGTTACTCTCAAGCAGATAGATGATTGGCTTGCTCCTGATGCGTTAACTTTTGTCGCGTTCTCTATATTTTGCTATATTTCTGCGGATAATGAGCACATTTTAACTTTTCGATTTCAACGAATGTTTTTGTGTGTTTTTTCTGATTATTGATTTACTCACATAGGGGATAAGGATTTGTTCGAGTGAATCATGTCAAATATTTATTTGTAAATGAGTCAGTTGAACAAAGATTTATGGATTATGCAATAATCAAAATCAATAATCAGGGTTTATGGATGTTTTTGTTTTATTTTAGTGGACACTAATGTGGACGATTATAAAAAAAAGAAGCCTCTCCCTCTCGGAAGAGGCTTCAATTGTTTTAGCCGTTCAGGCTGTCCGCTACCACGTGCCACAGGTACTGGTAGAAGGTCTTGTATCCGCTCGAGCTGTCCTTCTGTGCGAGGAACGCTTCGCGGTCTTGCAGCATCTGTTCGATGTTCTGTTTACGGGCAGCGATACCCTTGCTGATACGCGAGAACAGGTTGCGAGCTGCCGTCTCCTCAGCGCTGACAGGTGTCGAGCGTTTCACTTTCTTGCGCAGGAACACGCGGTTACAATCGGGGTTAGTGGTCGCTGCTACGCGGTGCGTGCCAAGCAACATCTTCGCGCAGCTGTGCTGACCGTTCTTACCGGGTTTAGCTAATGCGCCGGATACACTGTCGATACCGGCACTCCATTCTACTTTTGCCATAATTCTAAAAATTTTTGTTAAGGTTCGTAATAAAAATTTGGGGTCCCCGATGGACGCTAACACGGAGGATAGCCAGTGGCCATCCGAATCGAGCAAGCATCCAGTGGGGAAAGCGTAGGGCAAGGCGAAAATTCATATGAACAACGAATAATCGACGGAGTCATCTTCGGAGACGATTCCCTTTGAGGGATGTTGTTCATCGTATTGAGCCTTAGCCCAAGCGCAGTTAAGGTTTAGGTTCTTGCCCCACTTGAATTTTTTGAGAGTGGAGCGCAGCGCAACGCTTTTTGAAAGTGGAGTGTAACGCAACGGGTTTTTGACAAGGCAGCAGTACCTACGGCATTTTTGGAATTTTTGTTTATTTCAGTTAGTAAAGCATGTACATCTTGTGGATGTGAGGATTTATTAGTAGCGGATTATTGGAATAATCGAAGTCGCTCATGCGACGAGAAAACATTCCAGGATAAGCCGGTAGTAATAATGCCTCGATGGTACTGCAAGTACCTATGCTTTACTAACTGTGTTTATTTTTGTTTTTTTTCTTAATACCAATAGCCGTGCTGCCGTTTTTTGGTTTATCTTATTGTTTTCGTGCTTTCCTTCTCTGTTTTCCAAAGCACAGCGCGTTTTCCTTTAATGAACCGGTTACTTTTTGACTCCCGTGTATTCCTCCACTGTTTTGGAGGAAATCGTAGTCGTCACCTTGCTTGAGTCACCTACTTGTGTGTAGGTCGAGGTGGTCGTGATGGTTCGCCAAGCCTTACAACTCGTCATACCCATCGCCACTGCTCCGATTAGGAGCATTACAACAAATACTTTTCTCATTTTTGTTTTACTTTTTTTGTTTGTAAACGTAGTCGATGCCGAACAGTGCACCGGAGAAGGTTGCGACCTCACCAAATCCGACGAGAAGCGATTCGTGAATCTCTCCCTCCGGTGCAATGAACGTCCCGATGAACAGCAGCACCATGCCACCTACTGACAGCACTGCGGCTGTTAACAATTGGATGTTAAGTTTCATAACAGTTTTATTAGTTTAAGGAAAACGAGTCGAAAGGATGTTTCTCATCCTGAGAGTTAATTCATACGCCTCGTTTGTAAGTGCACTTCCAACGCTCCTTCTGAATTCCCTCTCCAATATGGCTTGCAGCCATCCTCTTTCGTCTCCAAGAAAACAGGTAAGAAAACCAATAAGAAAACAATTTTCAACGTTACTCGCAACAAGAGTGCTCTTAGTTCACTTCGTTCTCACAATTACTATGAATAGTTTTCGGCAAGTTTTCGAATATGTTTTCTTATAAGGCAGCAGTATGGTGTTTGCACCATGCGGTAGATAAGCATACAAGGATTTGTCTGGGAGCTCGCTCACAAGCAAAGGCTTGGATGATTAACAACGGTTGAAAACCATGCTGCCGCGTTTTCCTTTAAATAAAGGAATCCTTAGCCTCCAATCGGATCACCGCTTGCATCGTACTGGTCGTTCAGCTTGTGCATCGCGTAGCCAAACAACGAACCGTACTTCGTCTGGTTGTTGTACTCAGCCACCAGCTGAGTCTTCTGCTCGGAAGAACCGGCAAGGATTGCACGCACAGCCGCTTGCACTTTCGTGAAGCGAGCCTTCGCCGCAGTCTGCGACGCAGACGGTTCTTTCGTGGACGGGTTACACAACTTACCGGTATAGACCTTGCCGGTACGTTTGTTGGTACGGAAGTACACATCGCTGTGCTCACACACTTTCTTCTTCATGCTCTCAATAAGAGCCATCGGTTTAATTTCTGCCATTTGAAAATTAAAGGTTTAGGTTTAACAATATTTTATCTCGTGGTTTCACCACTTTTTCTTCTTACTCGCCGCATGGGTTTTCGGCACGTTTTCGTACTTCGTTTTCTTAGAAAGAATCCCACAAAGTATTTGTTTACAGGATTAAGCAAGAGACTATCTATAAGACTTGCTTATAAGTAGACTGCTGATTAAGACTGTGGAGTTGCAGTTGTAACTTGGGATTCTTTGTTTTCCTTTTATTGATATTCATGATCGAAAACGAGTCGAAAGGATGTTCCTCATCCCGAGGGCCATTCATAAGGCTCGTTTGTAAGCAAGCTTCCACCGTTCCTTCTGAATCACCTCTCTTGTATGGCTTGTAGCCATCCTCTTTCGACTCCAAGAAAACCATGGAAGAAAACCAATAAGAAAACAGCCATGCGGGTAGCAAGTGATTATAATCATCAATCGTTTTCTTAGTTCACTTCGTTCTCACGATTACTATGAATAGTTTTCGGTCCGTTTTCTTAAGAAGGCAGCAAGATGATGTTATATCATGTTGGAATGGAATCGAATAAGCATACATCTGTAAGGCTTGCTTACAAGTGGATGGTTAGCGGATTACATTTTGACTTATAGAGTCTGCTGCCTTGTTTTCGAAAAAGCGTAGCGCGTTTTCCTTTATATAATATCTTAATCGAAAACGAGTCAAAAGGATGTTTCTCATCCTGAGAGCCATTCATAAGGCTCGTCTGCATGCAAGCATCCACCGTCCCTTCTGAATCACCTCTCTAGTTTGGCCTCCAGCCATCCTCTTTCGACTCCAAGAAAACTTCGGAAGAAAACCTATAAGAAAACAGCCATGCGGGTGCAAGTGACTATGATCATTAAACGTTTTCGGCACGTTTTCTTAAGAAGGCAGCAAGATGATATTCATATCATGTTGGAATGGAATCGGTTAAGCATACATCTGTAAGGCTTGCTTACAAGTGGATGATTAGTTGATTACATTCGGACTCATAGAGTCTGCTGCCTTGTTTTCCAAAAAGCGTAGCGCGTTTTCCTTTATCTAAAAAGCCGCTGCTTTCAAAATTCGGTGCAAAGATAAGGGGTTTTTAAGCGAAAGTGTTAGTGAAAATCGCCAATTGTGTAAAAAATGGTGCATTTTTATACATTTTTGCTATCTGGTCCTGACTATTTCTTATCTTTTTTAGGAAAACTAGACGACATAATCGTACGATTTGAATGTAATCAGGTAAATATCCGCTTGTATGTGAGCATCCAGACGTATATTTATCCGCTTACCTTCCAGATGGTATGCTACCATCGTGTCGTCTCCAAGAAAACGAGTCCGAAAACAATCATTGTAATCAAAAATCGGTGCAAAGAGTAGGGTGAATTGTGCAAAATGAAGTAAAATCAATGTAAAAAGTAAAATATTTTAACAAATATTTTGATATTTGAAAATTTTTTAGTAAGTTTGTGCGCCGAATAGTGAAGTATTGGTAAGGGCGTACATGTTTGAGACTATAAAATTTTCATTATATGAAAAAAATAAAGGACATAACCATTTGCAATTTCAAATCCTTAGAAAATGTGAAAATTCAAGGATGTAAGACGTTCAATTTGTTTATAGGACGTCCAAATGTCGGTAAAAGCAATATAATAGAGGCATTGTCTTTTATGGCAGTTCCGTATTTGTACCCTATGAAGAAATCATTAGGGGCCATATTCCGTATTGAGCGAACATCTGCGTTATTCTATAATGGCAATGTGTTAAAACCTATCGATATTACTGTAGGTGATTATGGCATGCAGATCATGAACACTGCTTCTAACCAGATTAATATTATTGCTCGTCATCAGAAAGGTCAAGAATCGTTAGGCATCGTGGATTTAAAAGTGAAAAAAGGACTTGCTGAATATCCTGTTTTTAAACCATATGTATATGAAAATCATGATAATAGAGATTGGACTACGCAGGTAGATATGCCGTTCCTTTGTCCTTGGGATGGAAATAATATGATGCAGGTTCTTCAGCAAAATGAACCATTGAAGCAATATTTTGTGAATTTGTTAAAAGAATATGATTTGCAACTGACGTTTGATTTGGCTCAGCAAGAAGTGCGAGTCTTGAAACCAGTTGATGATACATCCTCGTTTATTATTCCCTATGTGGCATTGGCAGATTCTATAAAACGCTTAATGTTCTACAAGGCTGCTGTCGATAGTAATAAAGACTCAGTACTGATGTTCGAAGAATTGGAAGCGCACGCATATCCTCCGTATATTAGTAAAATTGCGCAGACGATTATACAGAAACCAAGTAACCAGTATTTTATTACTACGCATAGCCCGTATGTGATAAACGAGTTTTTGGAAGATAAGTCTCTGGATGTAGCTATTCACATTGTGGATTACAAGGATTGTAAGACCATAGTGAAAACTTTGTCGAAGGAAGAGATGGACGAAGTATATAACTACGGAATAGATTTGTTCTTTAACACAGAAGCATTTTTAGACTGATTATGCAAAGAGAAAATATAGTTGTACCGGAGTGTTATGTGGACACTAATTTGATGAATGTACTGCTCAATAAGTCGTGTAATCATCAAAAAGGATGTGCAACGGTATGCAAAACATTAGATGTTAGATTAGCAGATCAATTTGCAATAGCTGTAATTGACAAGGATAAAAAAGAGCCAAAAGCATTAGAACAATTTGAGCTAATTAGCGAATCGGAACATATCATTGTTTGCAAGCATAGAACGAAGCCACATTATTTGATTCAAATCAAGCCGGCAATAGAAGTGTTTATTTTAGACGCTGCAGCAGAATTAAACGTGGATCTCTCTTATTACGGATTACCGACAGAACTGAATGAATTAAGAAAAATCACAAAGACCACTACAGCAAAAGATGATGTGACGTTTGCGAGATTGTTTCATGCATTGCGCAATGCATCTCACGTACAGTGTTTGGATAATGTGTTACAATATCTATTAGAGAATAAATATAATGCATCAGATGCGGAGATTCGTAAAATAATGCAAAGTTAACGTACCGATGGATGCACGTCTGATCAATAAAATCGGGGTGCCCTTTGGAAAGAAGAGCGGAACGATTGAAGAATGGAAGGAAGCGAGAGGTGTTGTAGGAGCAGAGAGCGTGCAGAATTGTTATTTTTATTATAGAAAATTCATTTAGATTGGGAATGAATAATATAGATAATTCGACCATAGTAAGTTTACATCGTCCATATCATAGCCCTCTTTGGGTTGCGAGATGGGTTTGTGAATACATTCGCTTTTATTCATCACAAGATGCCACAAGAATAGATAGTGCCGATTTCTTCTTTTTCTTCATTCGCAGATTAGTAAAGATGTACGAGAAAAATGAGAACATACAGGAATACGTATCTCGCTCCACTATAGAAGAGGTGTTTTCATATTTTAATCAATATAAGACGAAGGAAGAGAGAAATGAAATGCTAGATTCCATAATGCATAGTTCACGTTCGTCGCAATTAGAGAAGCATGTATATTCAATCTACAAAGCATCTACGTATGCGGTAAATTTGGCAGAAGATAAGTTGGGATTTATTGAAGGAAATAATTTGACCGAAATAGGGGGAAAATTAAATCTCCAGAAGACACCCAATGTTGATATTAAAGCGAGTGATCGTCTAATCTTTCTATATCAGATTTTGGCTAAGGATTTTTATTTCTTTGTCCCATTTTGTATGTTACAACAGTATAAAAATAAAGGTGTACAGCCGGAGGATGCTATATTTGATTTTTCACAACAATATCATAAAGTCCAGCGTTTTGATTACACACATCGCAGCCATGATAATTACACTAAAGTACGCATGCAATGGATTATTCAATTGAAAATTTTATCAGAAAGTAATAGGATCAAGAAATGGGTTAGCGAAGCAATAGAAAAGCAGTATAATGAGCAATTTGAAATTTTACAAAAAGAAATAAAAGAATTTACAAAAGAATATTTAAAAGGAATAAATAAAGATACAAAATTAGATGCGTTTTATGACGTATATAAAGCCCTATCCAGACGAGGTGATGGGTCGGGATATGTGAACTTATATGATATGAGTTTGCAAATGAACATGGGATATGTTCGATTTGAGGAATTACTTCAAACATATTATGAACAAAGAAATAGAAAAGAACATATATTCCTTGTCAATATTATAGCAACAATGGATGTTCGTAGACGTTTTGTTGTATATGGAAAACCTGTAATGAAAATTAAAATCCAAAAATAGAATGAATATAGAAGATTTATGGGCAAAACAGAAACCTTTGGGAGATATTGATGTTATAAAACGAGATTTCTCAGAAGGAAGAGTACCTGAACTGCCATATTATATCATAGGCCAAAATGGTGCTAAAAATAAGATTTCGGATGTCTTGTCTGATGTCGATGGTATGCGTATGCAAACATTAGTGCTGAGGGCTGATTATGGAGGTGGTAAGACAAATATGTTAAAATATTTAGATTTATATTTTCGTCAACATCCTTCATGTGGAATTAAAGTTATATACCAAAATACAAATGTAGATCAGCGGGATCTTTTTATGATTTTACTAAGATTATTGCAGTTGAATTATATGGAGAAATATATACTTCCTTCGATAATAAAACTACGCGATCAGAAAGATTTGATACAGAGTTTTGTCGATAATTATAATGGTGAGTTCTCATGTATAAAAGAGTATATAGAGAAACTATTTGATTCTAATAATAATGAAGATAGAATACGAGAGTTGTTGCTTGTTGGCACAGGGCAACTATATTCTATTAGAGTACAAAAGAAATTAGGATTGGTACAACCATTAAATAATTTTGATCGCAGAAGTGTCTTGATACTATTCTTAAACATATTGGCTAATGAACACAATTATGTTATATTTGCAATCGATGAGTTAGAGAATATGTATAATGTTTCAAAAAAACGCATGGCACTTTTTTTGACAACTTATCGTGATCTTATCGATAGATTTAGTTTTATTAAAGGACATTTGTTATTATTCGCTATTACAAGATCTGTTGAACTTAATGTTATTAATCCGCCTTTGTTTAGCCGAATTAGTAATAATATTATAGACCTAGAATTGATAAAAGATAGAAACGATGTATTGGAGCTGGTTAAATTCACTCAAAACGATATTACCAAGACTAAAAAGTCGGATTCGGATTTGACTAAAATAGCAACTCAGATATCGAACTCTCTTAAGGCTACTCCCATGCCTACAAGAGAATTAATAAAAAAAATCGTTTCTGAATTAAGAGATGAAAGACGTTTTGATGGGCTTCAGAGTTATTTTGCTGACCATGCCGATATGAAGGAGCTCTATGATGATAGTTTAAGATTTTTGACTCTAGATGGAATATTGGAGGATGTTAATAAATCATTCTTTGATCCGTTGAGTTATTATATGGAATCTATGGGATTTGCTGATGTGAATAAAAATTTGAAGGTGCGTGATTATAATGCATACATAGATAGTGATAGTAAAAGTGCAATAATGTTTTCATTTAATAATTCTGAAAAGATAAAAGACAAAATATTAATGATAAAAGATAAGTTTGATATTAGTAAACTATCATTATTTGTGTCTTCGAAGAATGACGAGATATCATATGCGACTTTGAATGATATACCATTGAACATAGAAATGATTGATTATGAAGCTTCGGAATTATTGATATTATTAGATATGTTTAAAAATAATATTGATAAACAAGATGAAGTATCTGAGTTAATACATCTTTACACTCACAATGTTTTATAGGAGATTGTTTAATGAAACTACAAAATCTGTCCGGATTCGCTTTCTCGTATTTTAGGATAGACACATCCTATATTGAGAACATATTACATATGTTATTTGATGCAATAATCTTAGAAGATGAAACCATAGTTGCTAATAAAATAAAACAAATATTTTCGAAAGATAAATTATCATCAGAGTTATCTATAAATGATTATAATTTTGAAGATTATGATTCTTTTGTTGCTAATGTTTGTGATAAATTAGAGGAACATATATTTAGTGATTTAGAAATAAAGGAAAGCAGTTTTATTATTTATATTGATAAACGAGTGCAGCGGAGGCAGGTTTGTTCTTATATATCTGATAAAGGTAGACTTATTACTCCTAAAATGTTAGGTAATGAAATTGAAGGATGGATAAGAGAAAAGCATGATATTGAACATATAATAAAATTATTAGTTAACTCTCGCTATCAAATTATATGTGATCATATATGTCAACTAGTTAAAAGATCCAATAGTACCAAATTGATATTGTGCGATGAACTTAACCCAGTTAGCTCGTATACTATATCACAAAATGATATTCATATAGATGATTGTGTTAGTGTTGAGCTTGACCCAGATGCCATACTTTTTAATCCGTCCTTTCTTTCAGAAACTATAATGAATAACGAAGAAAATGAACGCTATGCAGAATTACAATTAAATAACCAGACAATAGGTATAGTATTAGATGGATATGTGATTCCTAATATTAGTGTATTAGATCGTGTGGAAAGTGATAAACTGGAAAATCATATTTGGTCATTGATATGTCATGTATACAAAAAAGAAAGTAAATCAAAATCTTTATCGGAGGAATTATCTGCTTTTCTAAAAGATGCTCTAACACCTTCTTTTAATAAGATATTAACCAATTTGAAATATAATTTTTATCTATCCGAAGATGTCGTAATATCCAATAAATACAAAAAATATTTTGAATTAGCTAACTTTTATAGTAAAATAAAGCATATTGAAAATCTACAAATATGTACAAATGCGAAAGCGAGAGGAACAAATCTTGGACTGTATACCCCAGAAAAAATTGGTAATGAGTATAATTTATTGCATTGGTATAGTAAATCTGAGCAACTAGAACATTATGATTCAGAAGAAAAAAAGAGAGCAAATGATATTTCTAAGGTTAATATATTAAAACCGCCGTACAATTACTATTTATTACATACCTACTTTGAAGATGTTATATCAGCTTTTTTAGATGAAATTGGGGTTGAATATATTAAAAATGTGATCTTTCAATATGGCGGTTCAAAGGAGTTTGAAGCTGATTTTATAATTAAATTAGATCACAAGGCATTGATTATTGAGGCTAAAACCAAGTTATCTGAAATAACAATTCAAGATGCTCTCGAGAAGAAAATTTCTATAATGAAAGATGTGTTTAATGATACGTTTGGCGATTATCCCATTGATTATCTTATTTGTTCTCAATTTTCAGAGCCTAATTTGGGATTAATGGAACAATATGTATTAAAATTACATAAAGAAATTAGGCCGGCTTTTAATGATTTGTATGCCTATGATTTCTACTTTGGAGAAGATAATAAAGATGGAAAAGTTAGATGTATTGCTGAACCTGATTTGAAAAAACTTAAAAGAAAAATATTAGAACTTTGTCAACGATGATTCTTCTCCCTTCAACCCGATATTATGGATCTAAGCGTAAGTTAGTTGAGAATATCTGGAACGCGCTGGAAAGTAGGCATGTAGAGTTTGATTCTGTTATTGATCTTTTTGGCGGCACAGGTATTCTTTCGTACTATATGGCATCGAAGAACAAGAACGTGATATACAACGATATCATGCGTTTTAATTGTGCCATTGCTAATGCCTTATTATGCACACCTAGAGGGAGTTTTTCTATCGAGATAGCCGAAAACTTGCTTGTAAAAAGAGAGGACTTTGATTATCACTATTACGTAAAAGAATTTTATAATGGGATATACTATACACCTTCTGAAAATGAATCTATAGATGTCGTGACTCAGAATATTAGTTTATTACCGGAAGAGTTGCGTAATAGTGCATATTATGTTTTATTTCAGAGTTGTTTAATAAAGCGTCCTTTTAATCTTTTTCATCGTAGGAATTTGAACTTGCGAGAGAATTATGTTGAGTCAAGTTTTGGAAACAAGAAAACATGGGAAAAACCTTTTGATCTTTTGTTTTCGCGTTTTACAAGCGAATTGAACCAATTCCAATTCGCTAAAGTTCCTAATGTGCTGATAATGAATGAGTCTGCTTTACATCTTAATGCTCATGCTGATTTGGTATATATAGATACGCCATATTTTTCGCAGAAAGGTTCACCGGTTTCCTATCATGATAGATATCATTTTTTGGAAGGTTTAATGAACTATGATCAAATTCCGGAACACATAAACTATGATAAGGTTAATCGGGAGCTGGATTTTGGCGTGTGCCGTGAATTTGAAGATAGGACATCGTATGTTCAGAATTTGCATGAATTATTAGATAATCATCATGATTCGATTATTGCATTATCATATACATCAAATGGATATCCTTCTCCTGAAGATTTGGCTGATATAATAGGCCAACATAAAGAACATGTGGAGATTATAGATTTAGGAGAGCATTCATTCGCTTTAAATCGGAGCAATAAAGGACGTCGCGAGGTGTTGATTTTAGGAATGTAAGGAAATCGCTTATGAAGATTGACGAAGTAAAAGATATGCTACCGCAGAAGCCGGAGAGGATGGAATCTGTAGAAGAGCCCAAGAAGTCGCAACTCGTCCAAGCCTCTTACGATGTCGTAGGCTGCATCCTTGAAGTATATAAACAACTTGGCTCTGGCCTTCCTGAATATATCTACCAAGAAGCACTCACCAAACAACTCATCAAGCAAGGACTTACAGTCCACAAAGAATTCCAATTCCATCCCACCTTCAATGGCGAACCCCTCGAAGCCTATCTCAAGATGGATCTTGTCGTTGAATCTTCGGTAGGCAATATTATCATTGAGTGCAAAGCTATCACACAACTGTCCGAACGGGAACACTACCAAACCTTTGGTTATCTTCGTGCCACTAAGTTCCCGATAGCTATTCTTGTGAACTTCGGCACTGAACGACGTGCCCAAGTTGAACGCTACCACTATTCTAACGGCAAACTCTACGTATTCTGACGCATTTTCTTGGGTATCAAAAGGAAAACGCGGCAGCACGGCCCACATGGCCTGAATGTAAACAGCCATCTATCCGCTTATAAGCGAGACTTATAGACGTATATCTACCTATTTACCTTCCCGTCCGGCTTCAACAAGCCGTACGCGCTGCCTTATAAGAAAACCAGACAAGAAAACAGCCTTCGGCAAGAAAACATTTTCTATTAATATCACATACACGCCGCATGGGTTTTCGGCACGTTTTCGGAATTTGTTTTCTTAAGAGGAATCAATAGGGCAGAGTAGTTGCTGCAAATAATTGATCTTCAGACTATCTGGATGCTCGCATACAAGGAGTATGAGGAGCAATTAGTTGGAAGTCGTGTATAACGACTATTGATTCCTGTTTTCCTTTTATGAAATGTTTTCCTTACAACTGTTTTCCTTGCTATCATACTATCTCGATACGGATATCGAATCGTTCATGGATTTGGGCACGCAGTTCAAGGATAAACTCCTCACGTGCCTGTATATCAATAAGGTGCAGCGCCGACTTTCGGTTGGGGTCACCGAACGTCAGCCGCAGATAGCCGTTGATTCGCACCACATCTGCTTGGTAGATGAGCGGCAGCGGGAAGGATTCGTTCCGTGGAATCTCGTATGCGTCGCTGATAATCGTCAACTCCTCGTTGTAGTCACCCATTTCATTGGGTTGAAAGTGAACGCTGTAGAGAGTGCCACGTCGAACCTCCCCGCACGGCTGTATGTTTCTAACAAATTTCAGGTACATAATTTATTACATTTTCAAATTTTACTTTTCAAGGAAAACGAGTCGAAAGGATGTTTCTCATCCCGAGAGTCATTCGTAAGGCTCGTTCGTAAGCGAGCTTTCAACGCCCCTTCTGAATCTCCTCTCTTGTATGGCTTAAAGCCATCCTATTTCGACTCCAAGAAAACACGGTAAGAAAACAAATAAGAAAACATTTAATGTTCACTGCGTTCTCACGATTACGATGAATAGTTTTCGGTCCGTTTTCTTAAAAGGCAGCAAGATGATATTCATATCATGTTGGAATGGAATCGGTTAAGCATACATCTGTAAGGCTTGCTTACAAGTGGATGATTAGTTGATTACATTCGGACTCATAGAGTCTGCTGCCTTGTTTTCGAAAAAGCGTAGCGCGTTTTCCTTAAAATAATAATCTACGCATTTGCGAAAAACAGTGCAAAGATAAGGGGTTTTTGGACGAAAGTGTTAGTGAATTTCACCAATCGTGCATAAAACCCCTCATGTTTTTACGTTTTTGCTACATTCGGATAGCGATGATCTGCCGAATGCGATCCACACTCATGCAAAATTCATCGCCTAACCGGTAGTAGATATTCATCACCGTATCCGTACCTAACAGTTCCTTGTACCGCTTGCGGATCTTGCGGTGGCGTTTGATTGTTGTCTCTCTCATAGGCATCATTGCTTTTTATACCGTTGCCCCCAAGTCTTTGCAAACTTCTCTCTTGCAGCCTTCCGTGCCGGAGTATCTTTCCACTTCGTCGGACACCGCTGCACGATCTGTTTGCCCTTGTACATCCGGAAGTAATATCCATCCTTCCGCAGCATTCCTCTGAGGCAATCAATAGGTAAAATAAGTTCCGCTTTCATCATTGAATAGTTTCTTTGATGTTTGAAAATCCAAAATGTTTTCGGTCCGTTTTCTTAAGAAGGCAGCAAGATGATAATTATATCATATTGGAATGGAAGCGGATAAGCATACATCTGTAAGGCATGCTTACAAGTGGATGGTTAGCGGATTGCATTAGACTTGTAGAGTCTGCTGCCTTGTTTTCGAAAAAGCGTAGCGCGTTTTCCTTTATCAAGATAATAAAAAGTGCTGTAACTGTCAATGTCATTCGCATCTCGTTACCATCGCGTACGTCACTGTTCTATGCTTTCATTCTCAAAGCATTCTCCATACAGAAAATACTCCGGCAGATCCGTAAGGGACTGTATCGAATCATACACTTTCTTGTACTCTGGCTCGTCCTCGCACATGCTCTCGCGGAACGTCTCCACTCCCTCACTCATCATGTCGAACATCGCTGCCATCTTCGGATCGCGGCATACTGCTATTGGCAGGTTGCACCATAGGTCTTCGTGACGATTGGAGAAGATCAGGTAATCCTCCCCGTCGCATAGGAATACCAACGCGTGGTTTTTACCTTTGCTTGCCCAGTAATTGATTGTTGCAAATACATCCATCAGATGCTCTTGTGCTGCCGACAATGTCGGCTGTTCATGCTGTTTTGTTTCCATAATTCTTTTTTCTTTGTTTCCGGATTCAATCCGGCTGGTTGTTAATTGTTGTTTTTTGTGCTCGCTTCATTCCTTCAGCTTTATACTTCTCGAAATCAAAATTCATCCCGTAATTCACCGCCAACCGGTACCTCTCCGCATCTTCCAGTGTGTATATTCCGTGCTCTCCGTTATACTTCGCACTTACCATCCGCGTCTTCTTCACCATCTCCGAGAACTCCCTCGTGTAGTTATAGTTCTTCGGTGGGCGCATCCGGTAGTCGGATAGCAGCCAATCCGGTCGCGGCTTCCAGAATCCGTTCTCCTTCGCCAACTCTTCCATGATAGCTCTCCGCACAATCGGAGCCAAACTTTGCCACAGGTCATAGCAATCTGACAGTTGCCGGATCGTTATCGTTCCTCCGCGAGCCCTATAGGCATCGCAAAACTCCTTAAAAGTCCAATCGGGAGCCTGGGGGTTCGCATCATGCTCAGGCATGTGCGTAACCATTTGTCCTTCTGTTGGGGCATTCATACTCTTTCTAGGGGGATTATTAAGGGGGGAATCCGACACTCGGATTTCTGCATCCGTACTACGGATAACTTCATCCGTCTCTCGGACAGACTCATCCGACTCACGGACGGCATCCGAGTCTCGCACAGCGAACAACGCATTTCCACGCTTTTCGATTAAACCTGATGTTAACAACTCTTTGATGACATCACCAACGGTGGAACGAGCTATGATTGCCGGACATGCTTCGGACAGTGCCTCATATGTCCCGAACCAGCCTTTCCGTTCTCCGGTCACGGTATATTTCTCTATCACACCCAGCACTATCGCTGTCTGTGCTTTCAGTTTCCGTGTCTTGTTCCTATCGTCGATGATTATCCTCATTTCTTTTCGTTTATTGTCCGGCATGAGATGCCGGCCGTTGCTTTCGTTTGCATTTTTGCGGACAGTAGTGGCTATGTCTGTTATTCCGGATACTATCCGGAGCTGTCTTTGTCTGGTGCCCGAATCGTCAGATCCGGGATTTCGATTGCAAAGGTAAGACTTTTTTTACCAAGTACAAAGAACTTAGTTCCGAGTTGTCATTTTTCTGCCTTTTTGTTGCGGTTTTTAATGATTTTGTTAACTGAACGTGGCTCGTAATGCAGTGCATAACCCGTGTCACGAGTGGCATGACGGAAGTAACGATCGTGTAGATAGTCGTATACATAGGTCACTACGAACAGAACAAAATCACGCACATCGAAGGTGAAGTGATTTACTTTCTCTACATCGTCACCAACAAATGCGGTGAACTGCTTCACAAACCACTCTTTTGCGAGTGGGGTAAGATCTAATTCTTTCATAATTCTGATAGTTTTTTTGTAAATTATTATATTTTGTGCTGATTTTGCAAGAACAAATGCAATAATACACGCAAAATTAAGAAAAAAATCATTTTTAAATCTATATATTTGTATTTATGGATTTTTTTTTGTAATTTTGCAGCAAAATTATATGTATATGAAATTGACAGCATTTAAGTTTAGTCGGCATGGGTGGCAACTTGATTTAACACATTTTGCAGATCAAATATTATTGGTAGGGCAAAATGCATCTGGGAAATCGAAAACTATAAGAGCTCTGGCAAAGATTGTGGCATTGATTTCTCAAAAAGATGTATTTACGAATACTGATATAATCGATGCGTTACTTGAATTTGACGTTGACACAGGAAAGATAGTGTATAACTTTTCAGTTTTAGGCGGGATAGTTACCGAGGAATCATTAGTATATACAGATTATGAAACAAATACGGATAAAGTAATTGTATCGCGAGATAAAGAGACATGTGTCCTTCATGACGAGATTGTCAATCCACCTGCTAATAAATTGGTGCTTAATGTTCGTCGTGATACTCAATTGTATCCGGAGATGGAGATTCTGCAAAAATGGGCAGAGAACGTAGTCGGATTCTCATTTAATGAAGCGGATATAGACGGAGATAATAAAAGTGATTCTTGGTTCAATGGGTATCGTTTTCATCTGAATGATATCATCGATGACATGGAAAAGAGTGCTGGTGCCAAATACGAATTTATCGCAAAGATGAAAGATGCTGGGTATAATATTGCCACTATTAAAACTTTGGAGTTTGGCGGTCAAAAGAAAATTCTTGTGCGAGAGGAAGGACTCCGTTTTCTTATGTTTGATACAGCGATGTCAAAGGGAATGTTCCGATCTTTCTTTTTAGTGGCCTATCTTTTATATTTCAAACGCAATAAAACGGGACAGCCGGCAATGTTTTTGATTGACGATTTATGTGAAGGCTTGGATTATGAACGTTCTACAAAATTAGGGAAATTGTGTTTTGATATGTGTGAAGAGATGGGGATACAGCTGATGGCATCAAGCAACGATTCGTTCCTTATGGATGTGGTAGATTTAAAATATTGGAATATATTGCGCAGAAATAAAAGCAGGGTGGAGATGATAAATGCTTCTGAATACCCTGAACTATTTGACCATTTTGAAAAAACAGGTTTAAATAATTTCGATTTATTCTCTTCCGATTTTATAGCCCGTTATAAAGATAAAATCAATAAAAAATGAGAAAGATTTGTGTCTTTGTTGAGGGGCAAACCGAACAGATTTTTGTTCGCGAGTTCTTGCTAAAATGGTTTGAGTATGCTCATGTTTCATTGGAATGCCATCAAATTATTGGTAGTCAAACTAAAGGGGCAGAATATGATTACTCGAATCCTGACGCAGATTATCACTACCAGATAGTCAATGTCGGAAATGATAATCGCGTGTTGTCATGGCTATTGGATAGAGTGGAAGGATTGAAGAGAGAGGGGTTCGAACTGATAGTTGGCTTGCGTGATATGTATGGCAAGTATTATCGTAAAAAGTCTTCATATATAGACTCTGAATTGAATATGCTAATCATTTCTGCTGCGTATGAGGAGATTCAGGAACGCCTGAAGGGAGATGCTGCAATGGTCTCTTTTCATTTTGCCATAATGGAGATTGAAGCATGGATGCTTGCTATGTATCCTTCTTTACTTAAGAAATTCCCGAGTATTACCGAAGATGATTTGAAAACAATATACGATATAGATGATGATGTTGAACAGACAATATATCATCCGGCAGATACTCTGAACAAAGTATTTAACATCGTTGGAAGTGCATATGAAAAACACAAATCAGATGCAAATTCAATCATGAAGTATATGGAGAAAATGGATTTTGAAGTGTTGCTTCAGTCTGGTAAGTCCCAAACTTTTAAGAATTTTGTCAAAGCATTGGTTCCCATGAGTTAAATGTTGTTTCTCACATGAGACATATCTCCGGCTTGGTTGTTTGGATGATAATTAGGGCATAGGTTTATGGTCCCTATAGCGTAAAAATGAAAATACATCCGAATAAGCAATAAAACTGCCCAATTTTCGTTTTTAGATTAGAAATCCAAGTTTTTCAGCGAATATTTGACTTTTTTTGTATATGTCAATTCTTTTTTGTGATGTTGCACACTAAAGATTATTAAATAACAAGTAGATAGGCTATGGAAGATAGAAAAATTCTTTATTTCATTGAAAGTATTCAATCAAATAAGCATGAGGATGGCCCCAACAAATATTCCATAGTAATGGAAGATGTTGAGGAGTCGCGCGAAAGGAGTTACTTCAGAATGATTGAGCGTGAGTCAATTCCAAAACCATCAGATAGTGCATATCCCGTTTATGAGGGGCAATATGTGTATTATAGTCCTCAGACAGATAATTTCTCCCTTGCCTACAACAATGAAATGGCGCGTATTCGTCAAAGAGACAATCTTAAATATCGCCGGCATTTGATAAGTTATCAATTAGCTCACCAAATAGACGACGGCAAAGAGGATAGCGCGAAACTCAATGATGTAGAGAATGTGACATCTTATCATATTAATGTGGGGCACGGAAACTGCACCATCATGGTTTTGCGTGATTGTAAGACATATCAATTATGGATGGTAGATTGTGGAGGAATGGACATGTTGAATAGACGATGTTATTTCACAAATATTCAAACATGCATAGATCAAATTGCGCGGATTCTAAATGTACAAAGTGCTGAATTGAAAATCTCGCGATTTTTTCTTACACATTGGCATTATGATCATATATCTGGAATAAATTTTCTAATAGACAGCGGTTATATAACGAACAATACCGTATTCTACATGAATCTATATTATCCACATTCTTCCCAATGTGCGAACGACTTGCTTAAAAGATTGGATGACATGCATGTGATGTGTTATGAACCGATTAGCAGTTTGCGTAAAGTTCCAGCATTAACAATCTTATATCCTGAAAGGCGTATTAGGAAATGGCATTCCGTAAAAGATCCTAATTGTAGTCTGGTGATGGATATGAATAACACATCGGTTGTATACTCATTTGATATCTGCGGGCGAATAATGGTTTTTCCCGGTGATTTGGAAAAAGCAGGTTGGGATACTATGACATTTTCTAGAAGTTGCCAACGAAAGCCTTTGTGCCGCACGGATTATTATTGCATTTCACATCATGGCAGTATTAACGGACATGTGGACATACCATGTTTGGGTAATAGTTGTTATTCGAGAGTTGCTGAATGTTTGCACCGTCGCTTGTTGAAAGCAGTCCTTATGGGGCGTAACGGTGCATATTCCGGTATATATAGCCCAATAGTAATCAATTATTTTGGAAACACCTTGCGCTACTCGGAAAAGGATGGTGTTTCTCAATCATGCAAGGCTTATGTGCTTGATTGGTGTGGCAATTCTGAAAAGTATGTTTATTGAAAAAAAGTAAAATCACTGATTCCTAAATGGTGAAATTGCATTGTTTGTTCAGCAAAAATAAAGAGAATTGCCAAATAATCGTACAAAATAAAGAAAAAAATACATTTTATCCCCCATATGCTTGCATATGTGGGATTTTTTTTGTAATTTTGTGCGCTGATTTGTGATTTTATAACAGATGTCATTATGAATCAACTTAAGATTGAAATGAACGACTGCTTTGGAATTCATCAGTTTTCCAAGGAATTTGAGTTTGCTTCGGACCAGAATACGGTATTGATATATGCCCCGAATGGAACAATGAAAACTTCATTTGCAAAGGCGTTGAAATGCAAAAGTGGAGTTGATCGTGGATTGGAGTTAAAGGATAGGATTCATACGGATCGCACCGCAACGTGTAGTGTGTTGGCTGATGGAATAGAGGTGGATGCAGGGGATATATTCGTGATAGATGCTGAGGATTTAGATTATGATTCATCCAAGTATTGTACATCATTCTTGGCCAGTCAGGCTTTAAAAGAAAGGTATGATGGTATCTATCGAGAATTGAAAGAGGCTATTAAACGCTATACTACGGATATGGGGCATGAGGCGCAGAGTTCAGACTGTGAAGCGGAGATTATTCGAACATTTAAGATACACGATAAAGATAGTTTTTTAGATTGCTTATTGTCGCTCAAAGAGCAAGCGGATGGAACATATACATTATTCTCGTTTAAGTATAACGACGTATTTGATAACAAGGCAAGTGTTAAGATAAAGGAATTCTTGAACAAGTATCGCACCCAATTAGACGATTATTTCACTCGGTATAATGAACTATTGGAACAATCGGTATTCTATCGGAAGAATGGCAGTTTCCGATTCGGAACAAGACAAGCAGCAGATTTACAGAAGACGGTTAGTGACGGTGCGTTTTTCGGTGTGAACCACCACATCGTATTAGCGGATGGTTCTGAGATAACTACTTTAGATCAACTGAATGATAAGATCAAAGAAGATAAGCAACGATTAATGTCTGATGCGCAATTGCTACGGACGTTCGAGCAGATTACGAAAGCCATTGATGCAAACACAGAATTGAGGGCATTCAAGAATGTAATCGAGAATGATCCATCGCTGTTGGTAGAATTGCGGGATTATGATGAGTTTCGTAAAAAATATTGGATGGGGCATTTGTTTAGCGAAGAAAATAGGGAACGTACAAAGGCATTAATTACTTTGTATGAAACAAAATTAGCAGAAGTACGTGCGATAATCGAAGAAGCGCAGCGAGAGCAGGATGCATGGAAACGAATAATTGACTTGTACAAAGCCCGATTCCATGTGCCATTTAAGGTAAAGTTAGCCAATCAAGAGGATGTGTTGCTGAAAAATGAAGTGGCAAATTTGGAATTTGCATATGTAGATGCATCGGGTGATATAGAGAAAGAAAAGAAGGATCTGATCGGCATATTGAGTAAGGGTGAACAACGTGCGTTGTATATATTGCAGATGTTGTTTGAAATAGAGGGCAGAAGAAATAATCCGAATGATCAATTATTGATTTTCGATGACATTGCAGACTCGTTTGACTATCAGAATAAATATGCGATTATTGAGTATTTGAAAGATTTGAATCGAGATGCGGGCGCTCATTTCAAATGCATACTATTGACACATAACTTTGATTTCTATCGGACGGTTAGAGCGAGATTGGGATTACAAAGAAATGTGTATTTTGCAGATAGAAGTACTGACGGAAGCATATCGTTAAGCGATGGACATTATCAATACAAGACACCATTTCAAAATTTGCAGAAATTATGCAACAGAAACGATAGGCATTATATTGCCATGATTCCATTTGTGCGGAATCTGATTGAATATAGGGATGGCGAAACGGCAGAATATATCAAGTTGACCAGTTGTTTGCATGTAAAGAGCGATTCTGATACAATGACGGATACTGTTATCTCCGGCATTATCGGCTCTTATTATAAAGACGGAACAAATGTGTGGTCAAGAACGGATAGTGGAGAGAAGATCTATGATATGGTAATACGCGTAGCGAATGAGATAGTAGCAGAGAGTCCCCAAGCGACTATGGTGATAACAGAGAAGATTGTACTCTCTATAGCTATTCGATTATTAGCTGAGAAATATATGATAGATAAACTGCTTGCTAGCGGAGTGGCTCAAGCAGTTATTGATGGCATTTCCAGAAATCAAGAGGGCATTCTACTCAAAAAATGCAAGGATGCAAGCCTCGTATTGGATTATAGTGTGCTCGAGAGAGTAAATATGATGACGCCTGAGAATATCCATCTGAATAGCTTTATGTATGAGCCGTTGGTAGATATGTCAATGACGCATTTAGTGCAACTGTATAATGATTGCAAGGGATTGCATTGATAAGAATAAGGAGAAAAATCACAGAAAGTATAGAGACTGTTAATGGATAATGAAGAATGACTGAATTTGCGTACACATTGTTTGGGGCGATTGTTACGATTATTGTAACTTGGATTTTTAATCAAGTGACGGCAAGACGACAACATAAGAGAGATATGCAGCGTATTGCGGTGCAGAATAAATTAGAAACGTCTAAATCGGCAATGGGATGGTTGACAGAAGTGAAGTCGGAACTATCAATCATTATATGGGCTTTAGAACATAAGGATGAAATTGCGCTAGAGATGATGGGTGGGGTAGTGGAACGTGCAAATAGACTGAATGTGCTAGAACTGGATGCGAGGAAGCAGTTTAATGCAATTGAACTATACTATAATTTCGATGAGATAGAAAATAGATATAATTTGGGTACAATGATTCCCCAATTTCTTACTCTGCAAAATGTACTTGCCGAACTTACATCAAGATCACAAGTGGATTCGGTGGACGAACTGGAAAACGTAACTGAGAAATCGGTTATGTTCTTAAAGAATCTTCATAATGCGGTGTCTGACATAATAGAAATGATACGAGAGGATAACTTACACTATCTGCAGAATGAGAATCGATGAGGAGAAGAAAACAAACTGAGTTGGTGGCGAAAGAAAGGTGCTCGTATAAGTAAAATGACAGAATGCATATCGAATAATTATATGAGATGAGGTGTGAATAGTAATATCAATAAATTAACTATGTTTAACATTGTAAACTTGAAATACGGTAATGTGCCCTGTAAAAGTATAACTGAGCAAAAAATATCATCATTTATGAATGATACAGGGACAAAACGCTTTAATTTACGCTATACCCAGCAAGACGCAATTAGGATAGTGGATAGAGATAACGAAAAAGCATGGTTGAATGCTCCTTTTACAGAACCAATGAATTCTTTGCTATCATCATTGTCCGGCTATTCACCTTTCCTTTACGAGAGAAAAAACGGGAAAGGTGCGGCGCGATGTTTAAAGACGGAGGAGGAATATGACAGTTTTATTAAGTTCATTGACCCATACAAAGACTTGGTGTTTCTCCGAGATTGTTTGGATTTGTCCATCTCATTATCAATGCATGAATCCGAACCGGGAGTTAGAACAGAATTCGGCGAAGCAGAGTATCAAGTGAAGTATAATCGGGATGATGATAAAAACATTGATATATTGGTTCGTAGCATGCAACATTGGCTAGAAGTTTTGCCATATTTTAAACTGGCGGACTATGTGTGTTGTATTCCGAGTAGTCATCCCTTTATGCATACGATAGTAAGTAGATTAAATGGATTCCAATTTGAAGATATATCTAATGATGTGTTATGGAAGAATAAGAACGATGAGATTAAAGGAAAAACTACAGAAGAGAAAATAAACTTGTTAAATCAATTTGACTTACAAATAAACCATAGTGTAGAGGGAAAAACTATTTTGCTTCTTGATGATATGTATCAATCAGGGTTGACAATGCAATATGTCGCTATGCGTATGAAACAAGCCGGGGCAAAATATGTATTTGGAATGACATTAGTAAAAGCGTTAACAAATGCATAAATGAATTGGTCGAGTAATGAAAATATTAAATTGATCTATCGTCTTTTGCGAGTGAAGGGCTATGGACCTGTGCAAGTAAACAAGCTATTGTTTGCGAACAATTCATCTACAAGTAATACGGATGAACTTGAAGAACGAATCAAGCGTGGTCTTACGCCAAGTGAGAATGAAGAATTTTCACGGGATTTTGAGTTGTATCAAGATGAAAGCGGTGCTGTATCCTATATGTCCATTATGGATGATAGTATATATCCTAAGGAACTACTGAATTTATTGTCGAGGAGGGCTCCATCCATATTGTCATATATGGGAAATATTGCTCTGCTGCGAAAGAAAAAAATTGCTTTCAGCGGAAGTCGAAGGGCTTCTGAAAAAGGCTTATGGATAACTAAGGATTGCATAGATCAATTAGCATCTAATAGCGATATATGTATTGTTTCTGGATATGCAGCAGGTATTGATACTATTGCTCATTATGAGGCTTTAACTAAAGGTGCATCTACCATCATTATCTTGCCGGAAGGGATAAGCCATTTCACTATACGTAAGGAGTTAAAACCGGTATGGGATTGGAGTCGGGTATTGGTAATAAGTGAGTTTTTCCCTTCCGACAAATGGTTAGAGGGGCGTGCAATGCAACGCAACCATACAATTATTGGAATAAGTGATGCTGTGGTTGTAGTAGAGGCGGGAGAAACAGGAGGAAGCATGGCAACAGGAGTAGAGACGTTGAAAGCAGGGAAAATGCTGTATGTTCCCAAATATGCAAGTGCGCCCGAATCGGCATTAGGGAATGAACGTCTATTACATAATGGGGCTCATCCTTTGGCAAGAAGTCCTAAAACGCATAGGACTAACTTGGAAAAAATGATTAGTGTATTAAATAATCATAATGGGCAACATACGTTATTTGAATAATTATAGATGTTTAATGAGGAGATTTTAATGACGTGTGTTTGGCAAAGAATGTTGAGATGATTGCGCGCAAGTGTTAAGGGTGCGAGACTAAAAGAATAATAGATTGAAACAAATCATGACCAAATCCGATATTTTAGATAAATGCATCGCCTTCTCGGTTAAGATTAACAAACTCCGTAAATATCTTCGCAAGAAGCAACATGAATATAACAATTCGGATCAAATCCAGCGTAGCGGGACCAGTATTGGTGCCAACTACAGCGAAGCCTGCGACGCTGAAAGCAAAGCGGATTTTGTGCATAAGTTGCATATTGCACTCAAAGAGGCAAATGAGACAATGTACTGGCTCAAAGTTCTATATGGCTCTGAATTTATATCAAAGAATCAGTATGATGAGTTAATGAATGATCTGGATGAGATTTATAAGATTCTATTCTCAAGTGTTAAAACAGCGAAAGAGAAACTCAAATCTTAAATCTGCAATCTTCAATCTTCAATCAAAAAAAGCCCAATCTTCGTCTTTAGATTAAAAATCTAATTTTTTCAGCGAATATTTGGCTTTTTTCTTGTATATGTCATTTTTTTTTTGTAACTTTGTATGCTAAATCTTATATGCATATGAATAAGTGTGATATAGACATTAATAGACTTACGGAGTATAGTATAGAGAGGGCAACCGTCTATAGGAGGTGGCGTTTCGGATCCTCGTAATGCAACTCTATAAAAAGAAGATAATCACGCCGGTCGATGAGCGGGAGAAGAGCGAGATAAATTCAATAATATGAGTTAAATCAAAATAATCTAAATCATGGAATATATTTTATCTAAAGAACAATTAAGTGGAGCGAGAAAAAGGGAACGTTTCTTTTCCTGTATAGATGAATCTTTCAATGCTAGAAAGCGAAATGCGTATCTTGGTGAAGTAACTGTATTTTTGTCTCATAATCATAAGGATAAAGATATTTTGGAAAATGTAATAGGAGAATTAAAGTCTTTAGGTGTAAATGTATATGTAGATTGGAATGATGAATATATGCCTTCGGTAACATCTGGCGAAACAGCCAAAAGAATAAAAAATAAAATAAGAAATAGCAAAAAATTTATTTTGATAGCGACAGAAGCAGCAATTGCATCGAAGTGGTGTAACTGGGAACTTGGCTATGGCGATGCATTTCGTTTTCCGAATGACATTGCAATTATGCCGATAAAAGAATCAAGAGATAGAATATTTACGGGAAGTGAATATCTGAGAATATATCCTATAATAACAAGTGAATATCAATATGTTTTAGGAGGGTATTATGTAACGTATCAAGGGGCAAAAATTAGTTTAAAAGATTGGTTACAAAGATAAGGAGGACAAAATATGGGACATAAATGTTTTATCTCTTTCAAAAAAGAAGATGAAGGATATAAAAAAGAAATCCAACGTTGGACTGAAGACAACAAGGTCGATATGATCGATAAATCATTAAACGTGGCAATCGATTCTGAAGATGCGGATTATGTGATGCGAAAAATTCGTGAAGACTATTTGTCGGATTCTACAGTAACGATATTCCTAATTGGAACGAATAGTGCCGAAGCGCTCGGCGCAAAGGAACAACAATATATCAAGCGGGAGTTACAAGCGTCCTTGTATAATGGCGAGGGTAATACAAGAAATGGTATCTTGGGAGTGGTGTTACCGAAAATGTATAGCGCAATCTATAAAGGACGTTATGAGTGCTCTTCGTGCCATATGAATCATAATTGGGTGGCAATCGACGATGATACTGTAATTAAAGAATTTAGCAGAAACTACTATTTGAATAGTCATGGTAAATGTGCTTATTCGGAAGAAGATCGGTACTGTGTATTAGTTAAATGGGATGATTTCAAAATTAATCCTAATTTCTATATAGAGCAGGCTTTCAATAAGCGAGACCATGAAATAGCAAAAGAAGTAAAAGTATATCCTAAATAATGTGAAAATATGGCTGATAAATCTTGTTTCGTTGTGATGGGTTATGGTAAAAGATTAGATCATACCTCAGGAAAGAAAGTTAACCTCGATAAAATTTATTCGGATATAATCAAACCGATAGTTGCTGAATGTGGATATCATTGTTACCGAGGCGATGAAATTCCAGATAGTGGCATTATTGATGTGAGTATGTATTATGGCATACTTGACTCTGATTTGGTGATAGCAGATTTGACGACATTAAATCCCAATGCTATCTATGAACTTGGAGTTCGTCATGGTGTGAGAAAAAGAAAAACCATTGTGATGATGGAGCATGGTGATACCTTCTTTTTTGATTTAAATCATGTTCGCACATTGCAATATAATTATCATGCAAAAGGTAAGGCTTGGATTGACGAGGTCGAGAAGACTAAGAAACTCTTGAAAGAAAGAATTATATACATGGAACAACAAGAAGAAAAAGACAGTCCATTATATACATATGTAGAAGATTTAGATGAACCTCAAAAACATAGCAAGAAGCAACCTGACGGAGGGATGCCTTTGTATGAACGTGTCAAATTGGCTATAAATGCTAGAAGAGCGAAAAACTACCAAAAGGCTCTTGAACTTTTTGGTGAATTGCATGCGCAATATCCAAGTGATACATTTTTTATTCAACAATCTGCATTGTGCACATATAAATTAAAAAAACCAACTGAAGAAAAGGCCTATTCAGAAGCATTAAGAATTTTGGCTCCATTAGCGAATTCGATAGACCCGGAAACGAGTGGATTGATTGCATCAGTGCATAAGAGATTATTTGCTTTAACAAATGACCTAAATCACTTGAATATTGCAATAGAGAATCTGGAAAAAGCATATGGATTGTATCGTAGTTATTATAATGGAGATAATTTGGCTTTTTGTCTAAACTTAAAGGCTTCTGTTAGTGGTGATCAGGAACTAAAGGAAGAATTGACGATTGAAGCTAGACGAATAAGAAAAGATATTATATTGCGTAATGGTGATACTAACTTGGATGAAGTAGATGATGAGGACGAAATATGGATGCTTTCTACGTTAGCCAATTGCTATTTTGCCATAGGAAATTATGACAAGGCTAATGAATATGAACAATATTTTAAATCAAAAGCAGATCGAGATATGAAGGCCTCGTATTTAGAGCAAAAAGAAAAACTTTTTAAATTGTTAAACATAAAACTATAAACCATGGCAAAAAAATATAATGTGTTCGTGAGTCATAGTTGGGATTATGACAATGTGTTGCAGAGCCTGAAAGAACTCATTGACAACCGCGGATATTTTCCCGCCGAGTACACTCAAGTAGAGAAAACAGATCCGATAGATTCCGAGAATGATCTGTAATAAAGGCAAATATCACAAAGCGGTTAAAAGAATCGGACGTGCTGTTGGCTATTGCAGGAGTGTATGCTTCCTACAGTGAATGGATGCAATGGGAAATGGATAAGGCTAAAGAAGTAGGACTGAATGTGATCGGAGTAATCCCTCGTGGTCAGCAGCGAATATCGCAAGAAGTGTATAATCGTTCCATTGTAGATGTGCATTGGAATGCCGATAGCATAGTAGATGCTATCCGTAATTATTCCAAATAAGTAAACTTTTTACCAGATATATGGGGCATTGTTGGTCTTATATGATTTGACAGTATTATTAGCTGGTGGATATTGTCCAATGATAAGAGAATCTCCAATCTACAATCTGCAATCCACCATTAAAAATAGCCCCAATCTTCGTTTTTAGATTAAAAATCTAATTTTTTCAGCGAATATTTGGCTTTTTTCTTGTATATGTCATTTTTTTTTTGTAATTTTGCAATCATGAATAGATGTGCGCGTATGTGCAGATGTGAAAGAAGGAGATTATATGAAAATCACAAAATACGAAATAGATATGTTGGATGTCAAGGCTGCGGATGCTATCTTGATACATTTTCACGATGATGATACCAACTTAAATTATGTTGTCTTAGTAGACGCGGGGCGTTATGAGGACGGTAAAGATGTTGTAAAATTTGTACGTGAAAAATATAAAACAGTCACTATTGATTTAGCAATATGTACACATTGTGATGAGGATCACTTTGGAGGCTTTATTTACATATTAGAGCAAATGCGAGATTATCCGACCACATGCGTTAATATCAATAAGATTGTAATTAATGATCCAGGTCTGCATATTACCCCTAACGATGTCAAGTATTATCAAAAACTTGAGAACGTGCAAAAAGAAGCTCGTAAAGTGTATGATTCTCACGATGAGAATCTGCTGGATCTAATACATGAATTAGAAGGAAAGAACAAAATTTCAATGAGTGAAGGTATGTCGGATAATCATTGTTTCTTCTTGGATAATGCTATTGAAATATTAGGTCCATCTGAAGAATATTATAAGCAGAAGGCGTTATTATTTAGGAATAGCCTTCAGCCATATGACTATGAAGTAGATACCGATGAGGATGATGCGCAGTTAGTACCATCAACTAACAATATTTATAGTAAAACGTTGGCTAATGCAGGAGATGACCAATCTCCACACAACCAAAGTAGTATAATATTTCTCTTTAAGCCGTCGGACGATAAAAAGTTTTTGTTTACCGGGGATGCAGGAGCGGAAGCATTCAATAATTTTAAATATTCCTGTGATGTGGGAAAGATGAAGAATGTTTTTTGGCTAAAGGTGCCTCATCATGGAAGCAAAATGAACCTGGATAATAACTTGGTAAACCATATACATCCGCAATATGCATATGTGTCGGCTGAAAATTATAAGCATTACTTAAGCAAGGCTGTTGTGAGTGCATTAAACAAAGCGGGATGCAAAGTGTACTCGACACACACAAGCGGACCTATATGGCATGATAGCGGCATGTCGGATAGAGGCAATGCGTATGTCCCAGCGACGGCACTATGATAATATGTCAGAAAAAGGTAAGAAAATAGGATTAGCACTATCAGGAGGAGGATATAGGGCTGCTGCATATCATGTAGGTACGTTGAAAGCATTGCATGGGTTGGGGATATTGGATAAAGTAGATGTGATTTCATCTATTTCGGGTGGTTCTATAATTGCGGCATACTATGCGCTTCACAAGGATAAGTTTGATGAGTTTGAGAAATCATTCCGCTGTAAACTAAGGGTGGGTGTGATAGGAAGCGTTATTGTTATCTTGATAGCCGAGTTAGCGTTAGTTCTATGGGGACATGTTGAATTAATCAAGTGGGTGCTAAATGATAATCCTCTTTGTGAGTGCGGCAAGATAACTATTTTGATAGTTGCAAGTATCTTTATACTCCTTTTAATTGTTTTTCTCCTGCATAAAATCTTGCCCACAAGCTGTTGGATAGAGAAGATGTATGCGATATGTTTTTTTTATTGTAAACGCTTGGGTGATTTGCCGAAGAGTCCGATCATCGCAATGAATGCGACTGATGTAGAACAAAATCGACTTTTTACATTCTCGCAAATCAAGATGGATGCCGGAAAGCGGTATGCTGAGGGATATTTCAAGAATGATGAGATACCGATTTCGTTAGCAGTGATGGCGTCATCCGCATATCCTATGCTGGCACCTGTTAAGATCCCGAAACGATATATTAATAAGCCAAATACTATTTCTCCGATACTATCCGATGGTGGAATATATGATAATCAGGGTGCGCATAAGTTAACCGAGAATGGGGATTATCATACGGACTATATCATCGTGAGCGATGCCGGCAATACGGAGATGAATCGTAAAGGGACATGGAATGTAGTTAGTCTTCTTCGTAAGGTGTCGAATATGATGATGAATCGAATCGAGAAGATGCAGAGACGAGAATATTTGTTCTCTCAAAAGAAATATAAGGCAAAAAACGATGATGATACCTATCCGCATTACGCATATGCTGTATTAGAGTGGCTTCCGGCAGAGAAGGATTTTGTTAATCGCTTTGTTAAGAATGTAAGCAAAGAACTAGTTTCGCGTGCTGTTTGTGAAAGTCATGGCATAGATGAAGATATTGTTGCCAGGATTATAGCAAACGAAGATGATAAAGAAGCATGGCGAATTGCGAAAAAACGGGTAGAGGAGCATATTGGATGGGATGATTTGTATGCGTCTCAACCAACCGAAGAATCAATCAAAACTGCTAAGAGCGTATGCACTGGATTGAGCTTTTTGAGCAAAAGAAAGATAAATGCTCTCGTGGAATGTGCAGAATGGATGATAAAGGTTCAGGTGAAATTATATATGCCAGAACTGATTCCGAATGAGTAAGGAATGGGTAAATAATATCTTAAATAACCGAAGCGTGTGTCTGATAAAAGATACATGCGGAGAGATATTGGAAGATAAAGCATATGTGTGTGGTGGCGCGATACGGAATGTGCTAATGGGTAAGACGGATGTGAAGGATTTGGATCTGTTTATCAATTTGCCAAAGGAGCGTTTTGGGGCAGTTGTGGAGCGATTGAAGAAAATAGGACGAGTGGAATATGGGCAATATGGAGCACCGAGGTTGTATATCCATGAGGAAGAACCGTATATAGATGTGGTGCCATTTACGAACTTCTCCGGATATGGGTATCCGATAGATACGATAGAAGGATTGCTGATGAACTTCGATTTTACGGCAAATGCGGTAGGGGTGAATATATTAACGGGAGAATTATTTGATCCGGTGAACGGGATAGAAGATATAGCAAATAAGATATTGAAAGCCGTGCGAACAGACTTTCCGGAGATGCCTGTGTCGGATAAGATACCATTGTCGGCAGTAAGTGTATTCTGGTTTCGATTATTGCACTATCAAATGAAATTAGGCTTTACGCTTGATGAGGTGACAGAGCAATGGGTAATAGAGAATAAATACCGTATGCGTGATAGGGAGATGTTCGTGAATTATTTCTTTGAACCGCAGATAGACGAACGGATGAAAGAGAAACTCGGATAGATGTTTGTACGTGAAGAAGATATTAGTCGTGCGTTGCAAGTGTATGGAATTCCATACGAATGGGTAGAGTATATCCCTATCGGAGTAATGACTGACAAGTTTGTATTCGAAAGTAGAGGAAAGAAGTACATTACGCGATGCTATCCGGAAGAGCGAGGGTTCTTGGCTGAGACTGAATATAGGTATATGCAGGAGTTCCGTCAAAGAGGAATTTTATGCCCAAGACCGGTGAGGATGATTGATATTGGTCAATATCCGTGTTTGATCTATGAGCGATTAGAGGGACGGATGTTGAGTGAAGTATATGAGGGAATGAGCGAGGATGAGAAGGATAGTATATGCTGCGATATAGTAAATAACTATATGCGAATATCAGAGAAACCGAGTAGCGGTTTTGGACGAATGTTGGGGTATGGGAAGTTTGCGTATGGCAGCATGTCGGATATGATTGGCGATGTGGTGCGTGAGGCAGAATGTTGGATAATGCAGTATGAGAGTATGAATCCACAAGCAAAGATGGTGCTTGATAGGTTTAAGAAAGAAGCGAGGAGTTATAGGGAGATGCAGTCCGTGCTAGTGTGGTCTGATTTGGATAAGGATAATATTATTGTAGATGTGCAAGGAAGACTGTTGGGGTTTGTAGATTTTGAGGGATTGATGGGCGCGGATGTAAATCTGGGGTTAGGTTTTTTGCAAGCGCATGAAAATAATTCGGATTTTGTGGCGCGGTTGATGAAAATGATGCCGGATTTGGAGAAGTGGAAAGTTGATTTCTATGCAATGATGCGTTATTTGCGGATACTGCCGTATACGCATATGCCGTTGCCCAATGGAACAAAAAGAGATAATTTAAATCACTATATGAGTTATGTGCAAAATATTTCGTAGAAACGGAAATCCTTCGGAACAGAAAACTGGAGAGAATCAGACCAATTGGAATGGTTGGTCGTGGGGAATAATGTTAGTATATGCAGCACTATGCATTGGAGCATTTTGGCTTTTGCCATGTTTGTACAATAATGTAATCCAACAAAGCGAAGTGCATGTGTCGGTAACCCCGCAAATCAGAAACGCATTGCAAGGTACATTGCCTTCAGCCGTGATGATGAATGATAGTGTGATAAGTACGCGGAAGTATATTGATAACGAAGAAAAAGTGATATTATCAACGTTGATTGATAGATCTGATACTGCGGTATACGCAAAGTATATGCGGGCTGTAGATGAATTAGCATATAAGAGTAATGAGTTGTCAGCAGATGCTTTGCAGAATCTAATGTGGTTGACACTATGCTTTGTGATGTTGGGTTGCGTAGCTCGCACATTCTACGATTATATAGGGAGAAAGTGTTATAAAAGAGAACAAGATATGTCTGTATGGTGGCCATGGTATGTGTTCCGTCCGCTTATTGGAGCGCCCATCGCCGCATTTATCATAGTAGCATCTCGATGCGCGATGTTTTCAGCATTATTTACGGCTAAAGATTTGAATACATATTTAGTTATTTCGTTCTTAGCCGGTTTTGCAATGATGGAGTTCTTGTCAATGGTTCGTTCTACCTCTAAAGGATTGTTTGAGAGGAATGAGAAACCGCAATCCGAGAATAAGGAAACAGAAAACCAGAATCCACCATCAGGAGGCGGGGAATAATATTGTATGCTATTTAATTCCATAGAATTTTTGGTATTCCTTCCAATAGTATTTGCGATCTATTGGCTGCTAAGGAATCATTTGAAACTACAGAATGCGTTTGTAGTCATTGCTTCGTATGTCTTTTACGGCTGGTGGGATTGGAGATTTCTGCTTCTCATCGCACTCACTTCATTCTGTTCATGGGGCAGTGGATTGTTGATAACCGAGAGGCGCGAAAACAACCCCGAATGCCATAGGGGGGGGCAAAACGCACTATTCGCAAGTAAATTTTGGCTCGTCGCCAATATCGTGCTGAACTTAGGTATACTTGCGACTTTCAAGTATTATGATTTCTTTGTATCTGAGTTTGGAGTCTTGTTTGGACTCAGTACGGAGAGTTTGCTGTTGCGGATCATACTGCCGGTGGGAATCAGCTTCTATACCTTCCAAGCGCTGAGTTATAGCATCGATGTCTATCGAGGCAATATCAAGCCGACAAAGGATATTATCGCGTTCTATGCTTTTATCAGTTTCTTCCCGCAGTTGGTAGCCGGACCTATCGAACGAGCAACGAATTTGTTGCCGCAGTTCTTGCAGAAGCGGACATTCAATTACGAACAAGGAGTGGATGGCATGCGGCAGATATTGTGGGGACTATTTAAGAAGATTGTGGTGGCAGATAACTGCGCGATGTACGTAGATCAAGTGTGGTCAACGTATGATACACAGAGCGGTAGCACGTTATTACTTGCTGCGATACTATTTACGTTCCAAATCTATGGCGACTTCTCCGGATACTCGGATATCGCTATAGGAACTGCAAAGCTGTTTGGGATCAAACTAATGCGGAACTTCAATAACCCGTATTTCAGTAGGGATATTGCGGAGTTCTGGAGAAGATGGCATATAAGTTTAACGACATGGTTCCGCGACTACGTATATATTCCGCTTGGAGGCTCACGCGTCAGCAAAGCAAAGATAGTCCGCAACACCTTCGTTATATTCCTTTTGTCCGGAATCTGGCATGGAGCCAATTGGACATTTTTGGCATGGGGAGCATTCCATGCAGCATTATTCATGCCATTGATATTATTGGGAAAGAACCGCAAATACACAAGTAATGATGCTACGTGGAGAGATATACCAAAGATGCTACTGACTTTTGCTCTTGCGGTAATCGGTTGGATCATCTTCAGAGCAGAAACAATAGGACAAGCATGGGGAATTTTGAAAGGAATATGTGACGTAAGTCTATTTAGTATGCCATATCATGGGAATAGGATATTCTATATACCGCTATTCTTAAACGTGTTCCTTATGGTAATGGTAGAGTGGATTACTCGTAATGGACAACATGGATTGGATGTACCCATGAATTCATCTCATAAATGGGTTAGAATAATGTTCTACTATGTGCTTATACTGTTGATAATTGGTAATTGCGGAACAGAGCAAACGTTTATATATTTTCAGTTCTGATATGAAGCGATTTATAATCACCATAGTGTTTTTTTTAGTGCCAGTATTGCTGTTGCTGGTATTGGCGGAATATGGATTGCGTCAGATTCCGAATGAGTATGCCTATAAGAATGCGTGGTTAGAGCAAAACATATCTACAACTGAAGTGTTGGTGCTGGGAAATTCGTATGCGTATTATGGTATTGATCCGGCTTATTTTACAGGAAAAGCATTTAATGCATCACATGTTTCGCAGACATTTAAATACGATGCGTATATCATAGATAAGTATATTGATAGAGCAGATTCGTTGAAATATGTCGTGTTAACTGCCGGTTATGGAAATATGATTTGCGAATTAGAGTCCGGAGCAGAATGGTGGAGAGTTAAAAAATACTGCATCTATTATCAATGTCCATACCATAAGAACGAATTGAAATTCAATACGGAGTTAATAGGAATCAATATGTTTTCTCAGTATGTAAGACTGAAGAACTATCTGATAAATGGAGATGATGAAATATACTGCGATACATTAGGATATGGAGGATTCGAGTCATCAAAACCGCGGGAAATGAATGGCGAGGATCGTGCTAAAAAGAATTCAGCAGATTTGATTAAGAGTGCTAAGGTTATAGAAGACAATAAGGTTGCTCTTAGACACATAGCTGATGTGCTGAAGGAAAAAAATATTAAATTATTGATAGTAGCACCTCCTGCATGTGGTGATTTCTATAATGCTATAAACGAAGAGCAGTATACTATGAGTGTTCAATATTATGAATCTGTTGCAGAATCTGCATCGAATGTAGTTTATCTTAATATGCTACGTGACGAGCGGTTTGAAGAAATAGATTTCACTGATGCAGATCATCTCAATCGAGAGGGAGCAAAGAAACTAACGAAAATTTTAGATGAATTAATAACACAAATTATTTACAGGAATCTCGGTTTGTAGTGTGATTTTGGCGAAATAGATTACAAAATGCAGAAAAAAGAAAGAATTTGGCATATACATTTGTATATGTCAATTTTTTTTTGTAACTTTGCGCGCTGTTTTTTGAATATATAGTAACGAATATGAAGATATTAATAACAGGTGGTGCCGGATTTATCGGCAGTAACCTATGTGAATGGTTTGTGAATAATGGTTACGATGTGGTGTGCTTGGATAATCTGAGTACCGGATTTATGCATAACATCGAGCCGTTGATGGAGAAGCCGAACTTTAAGTTTATTAAGGGTGACATACGCGACTTGGAGACATGCCGCGAGGCAGTGAAGGGTTGCGAAGTAGTGCTGCATGAAGCGGCATTGGGTTCGGTGCCTCGAAGCATCAATGATCCGATCACAACGAACTCGACGAACATCAGCGGATTCCTGAATATGCTGGTGGCTGCGCGGGATGAGAAAGTGAAGCGGTTCGTGTATGCGGCATCGAGTTCGACATACGGAGACAGCAAGGAGTTGCCGAAGATAGAGCATAACATCGGACGTCCATTGTCGCCATACGCGATTACGAAATTCGTAAATGAGTTGTATGCGAACGTGTTCACGTCGCTGTACGGGATTGAGACGATAGGACTGCGGTATTTCAATGTGTTTGGTCGTCGGCAAGATCCGAATGGTGCGTATGCAGCGGTGATTCCGTTGTGGGTGAAAGCACTGATTAATCATGAGAGTCCGTTCATCAATGGTGATGGCAGTTATTCGCGTGACTTCACATATGTCGACAATGTGATCCAAGCGAACTACTTGGCTGCGACGGTGTCGCATGATGAGATTGTGGAGCGTGCATCGCTATACAACATGAATCTGCCGCAGAATGCACCGGTGGATCTGGTGTTTAATGTGGCGTATGGAGGGAATACGACGCTGAATGATTTGTTCCGGTGTCTCCGGGAGAATTTGGCGAAGTATGATGCGGGGATTGCGGGGATTGAACCGACCTACCGCGAGAATCGTGCCGGAGATATTCCGCATAGTCAAGCTTCGATTATTAAGGCGCAGAGGATATTGGGGTATAATCCGAAGTTTAGTGCGTTGCAAGGTTTTGAACAAGCATGTGAGTGGTATTATCAGAATTTGAAATAATATTAAATGTAAGTCTTATGAAGTTAAGCAATATCCCACGATATATTTGTAATCCTAAGTTAGCTTTAGACACTTTTCGTTTGAAATATAATGATAGATTTGCCATTGAGACACTATGGAAGTCGAGAATGGATTTCCCTCTCGATTTGGATAATCCCAAAAGATTAACAGAAAAATTACAGTGGATTAAACTGAATGATCACAATCCGATATATACCACCTTAGCAGATAAATATCGTCTAAAAGAATGGGTTAGTAATAATATTGGATCAGAATATGTGGTACCAACAATAGCTACGTATACAAGTGCTAAGGATATTGATTTAGAGAAATTACCAAATCAATTTGTTATCAAATGTAATCATGACTCAGGTAGTGTATTTATATGCTATGATAAAGAAAAGGGTATATTTGTTAACAAAGAAATGGTAAAATTCGAGTGGGATGATATTAAAATATATCTTTCAAAAGCCTTAAAAAGACAGTATTTTTATGCGAGTCGAGAATGGCCATACAAGAATATTAAACACTTGATATTAGTTGAGCCTATCATTTCAGCAAAAAGTGGAAAATTGCCGACTGATATAAAATTGTTTTATGCTAATGGTGAGTTTCTGTTTGCATACGTATCGTTCGGAAGAGATGGTGTGAATGATCGTTGTACTTATGATAGAAATTGGGAAAGACTTCCTTTTGTATGGATGGACCCTCAATCTTATCGTAAAGGAATAAATACTTCCAACGTACCGCGACCAGCACAGTATGATAAAATGATAGAAACCGGAGCGAAGATAGCTGAAAATTGCAAATTCTGTCGTGTCGATTTTTATGATGTAGAGGGCGCAATCATAATAGGAGAGATTACTTTCTTCCATGGTGGAGGATATGATAGGTTTTATCCAGATGAATATGATTTCGTCTATGGTGAGAAACTAAAATTAGATTAATATGAAATTTCCAAATAAATATTTGCGTAATTTGAAGCCTTATAAGTTGGCTTCGCATAAGATTTGGTCTGTGGCACCCGAACAGCGTGCAGAAGTGCTGAAGTTGGATTGGAATGAATCTACGATAGCTCCGTCACCGCTTGTAGCAGAACGGGTGCATGCCTTGTTGGAACAACCCTCGTTCTTCAATCTCTATCCGGCAACGCATAACGAGGAGTTGCTGGGATTGTTGGCAAAGTACGTAGGATTGCCGATGGAGAATATCCAGTACTTCGGTAGTTCGGATGTGCTGCATGAGTATATCTGCAAGGCATTTATCAGCGTAGGCGATCCGGTGATGATATTGGGCCCGTCGTATGATAACTTCCGACTGACATGCCAAGCTAATGGAGCGGATGTATATTTCTCGTACTATAAGGATGATTTTACGTTCGATGCTGAGCATTTTGAGAATGACATCATCACACGTGAACCGGCAGTAGTGTATATATGCAATCCGAATAACCCAACCGGCAATGTGCATACGAAAGAGTATATCGAGCACTTGTTGGTAGAATACCCAGATACATTGTTCTTGTTGGATGAAGCATATTATGAGTTTGCGGGAATAACTTGTAAGGACTTGGTGCTGAAATATGATAATTTGTTGATCTCTCGTACGATGTCAAAGGCGTTTGGTTTGGCTAACTTCCGTGTGGGTTATTTGATTGCATCGAAAGACAATGTGCAGTTCATCAATAAGATCCGCAACCCGAAGAACTTGAGTACGTTTGCACAGGTGGCTGCATGTGCAGCCTTGGAAGATACGGACTATATGTGGCGATATGTGGATGAAGTGCATAAAGGACAAACGTATTTCGCTGAGGCTTGCAAGAAATGGAAGGATGAGATGACCATTCATCCAAGTCACGGCAATTTTATGTTGGTTGAATTTAAGAGTTACGAGGCAAAAATTGCATTGTTGAACTATTTGGCAGAGCATAATATCTTCGTTCGTGATACCATGCAGGCACCGAGTGTGCACAATTGCTTCCGTATCACAATAGGAACGACGGAGCAGATGTCGCATGTAGTATGCGTGATAAGTCATTATTATGGCGAATAAGAAAGAGAAAATAGCATTATTCGATTTTTGTGAAACAATTGTTTCATTTCAATCTGCCGATAGGTACGCGAGGTATGTAGTTGATAACTTTGCAACTCCTATTGTTAGGTTTCGACATCGCTTGTATGTTTTGCAAGAAAAATTTCATTTAGCAAGTAGATTCAATAAGTATTTTCATACGCGATTTATAACGAAGGAACTTCTTTTGAAACAATTAAAAGGAGTTAAATACGAAGTCATGGATCTTGCGGCTAAAGAATACTATAATATGATTATTCGACCAAATTTGATTCCGGAGACTATTGTAGAACTCATGCGTTTGCAGAAGGACGGATATAGGATAGTAATTGTAAGTGCAGGTTATGACATATACATAAAATATTTTGCAAAAGAATTTGGAATAAATACTGAAGATGTGCATGCCAACAAACTCCTTTTCAAAGATCAAGAATTCTGTGGGGGATATGATAAAGATTGTATAGGCGAAGTGAAAGTAGAAATCCTAAATGAGAATTTTCGAAAAGAGGATGTATATGTGGTGGCATATACTGATTCAGAGAGCGATTTGCCTCTGTTAAATTGGGCAGACGAAGGATATTGGGTTAAGAGGAATGCTGATAGTTTTAAAATTGAACAATACAAATAAATGAACAAATTTGCAGTATATACGGTTATAACTGGAGGATTTGATGGCGTTCAACAACCTCTTGTGATAGACAAGCGCTTTGACTACATCCTATTTGTGGATGAACCACAAAGCGCAACTGTCGGAGTATGGCAGGTTCGTCCTATCGGATATAGCCATCCGGATGCTCGTCAGCGTTCTCGTTTTCCGAAAGTGCATCCGGAAATATGTTTAGCCGATTATGATGCATCGTTATACATAGATGGAAATATCCAGATAACTTCGCAATGGGTATATGATAGATGCGTGGAGTTGTATGAGTCCGGAGCAGAATGGAGCGGGGTTAAGCATATTTGTCGCAATAGCATCTATGAAGAATTAGATGCGATCACTATGAAAGGTTGGGTGCATGATTATGACGTATTGAAATGGTATATCTACCTGAGAGAGAATGGCTATGGACCAAAAGAGAATGCTAAGTTAGGCTACTTATTTGAAAACGGAATAATCTTTCGTCGTCATACAGAAAAGGTAAAACAAGTAGAAGATATATGGTGGTGGACGTTGGAAAGCCAGGTGCGTAGAGATCAATTTTCTCTTATGTATGCCATGTGGAAAGTAGGATATGTCAAAACAGATTTTATATTACCAGAGAACGAAAATATCTACGAAAACTCCGGACATTTCTTGTATCGATTCCATAATGCTCATGTTAGAACTGTGCCCTTGAATGTATTGGATCGGTTTAGACTGAGCGCTATGAAACTGCAAAAATGCGAAACACCATATATTGTGTTGTTTGAAAATATATATGCTAAAAAGAATCCATACTTGAAGTTGAAACTGTGGTCGGGATATGCAATATTACGATATGGGTTGATAATAATTTTCGACAAGTTGTATCGAATTGTTAAGAAGAAGGTTTTTAGTCGAAAATAAAGTAAACAAATAATTGATTGAATTAAATAATTGTACTATGATACAAACTTCAGATATTACCAATGGCATACAGACATCGTTCACTCGTCAGTTATTCAACATGGCGAAGGAGTACGACGATGTGATTGATTTTACGCTCGGTGATCCGGATGTGCAGACGCATCCGGCCATCAAGGCTGCAGCTTGTCGTGCAATAGAGCAGGGTAAGACCCGTTACTCGCAGAATGCCGGCTTGCTCGAACTGCGGCAGACGATAAGTAAGTACTATAACCGCAAGGAACAACTCGCTTATCGTCCGGAAGATGAGATCATGGTGACGGTAGGAGCAATGGAGGGACTATACCTCTGCCTGCTTGCGATGCTCAACCCGGATGACGAGGTGATCATTCCGGCTCCGTACTATGTGAACTACACCCAGATGGTGGCGATGTGCCATGCCAAACCGGTGATTGTCGATAATCCCGAAGTAACGGACTTGTCCTATCGATTGGAGGATATTGAGCGAGCCATTACTCCGCGTACGAGAGTTATCATGATCAATACCCCGAGCAACCCAACCGGACGTGTGCTGAGTCAGGAGATGTTAGCCGGTATTGCGGAGATGGCGAAGAAACACGACTTGGTGGTGATTGCCGATGAGGTATATAAATGTCTCATCTACGACAAGCAACCATGGCGCAGCATTGCGCATATCGAAGGCATGCGGGAGCGTACAATCTTGGTCAACAGCCTTTCGAAGGAGTTCTGCATGACGGGTTACCGTATCGGCTATGTGTTAGGTCCGAGTGAGATCATCACAGCAATGACCAAACTGCAAGAGAATGTAGCCGCTTGTGCTCCGCTTCCAAGTCAGTATGCAGCTATAGAAGCCTTAGGCAGCACCGAAGATTATAGCAAAGACATGGTGCGTATCTTCACCGAACGTAAGGAGTGTATCGTAGAGGGAATCAGCGCTATCGAAGGCCTTACTTGTTGCGAACCGGATGCGACGTTCTATCTGATGGTAGATATCTCCAGCACCGGCATGGAGAGCGTCGATTTCGCCATTGCCCTTCTCAAAGCACAACATGTGGCAGTAGTACCGGGTATCACCTATGGCAAGTGCTGCGACCATTACATCCGCATCGCTTTTACGCGTGAGTTGGACTATATCCGAGAAGGAGTGAAGCGTATTGATGCATTTATGAAAGGATTGAAGAAATGAAGAAATTATTGATGTTGGGTGGTAGTCTCTATCAAACGTTTGCTATTAAAGAAGCAAAACGGTTGGGCTACTATGTGATAACGGCTGATTATCTGCCAAGTAATCCCGGACATAAGTTTGCGGATGAATATCACAATGTCAGTACGATCGATAAGGAAGCTATATTGGCATTGGCTCAAGAACTGAAGATCGATGGCATTGTGGCATATGCTTCTGATCCGGCTGCTCCGACTGCTGCATACGTAGCGGAGAAAATGGGATTACCCACCAGTCCGTATAAATCGGTAGAGATACTATCGAATAAGGATTTATTCCGTGCGTATCTGCAAGAGCATGGGTTCAACTGTCCAAAAGCACGGGGATTCGTGAAATACGAAGATGCATTGGCGCATAAGGATGAGTTTACGTTGCCGGTGATGGTGAAACCGGTGGATTCCAGCGGTAGTAAGGGTATTACCAAACTGACGGATTGGGGCAAGTTGCATGAGGCTGTAGAAGAAGCATTGAGTTATAGTCGTGGTAAACGATTCTTGATTGAGGATTTTATCGTAAAGAAAGGACACCAGATTAGCGGTGATGCATTCTCGGTGGATGGCAAATTAGTGTTCCATTGTCTGGGCAATGAGTTCTATGACCCATCTTGCGATAAGGATTTTGCTCCGCTTGGAGAGTGCTGGCCATTCCAGATGGATCATAAATATATCGAAGATTTGGAAGAGCAGTTGCAACGACTGATGGCTTCGCTGGGAATGAAGAGCAATGCGTATAATGTTGAGGCTATTGTTGGAGAAGATGATAAGGTGTATCTATTGGAGTTGGCAGCTCGGAGTGGCGGCAGTCTTATCCCACAGGTTGCTGAATATGCAACCGGAATCAATATGGTAACATGGGTGATACAAGCAGCTGCCGGAGATCCGATTGATTTGTCTGCATTGAAGGGAAGGACGGAGATGCCGGTGAATGGATGTTGGTCGAACTACATGGTACATAGTGATAAAACCGGTAAGTTCAAAAATATCGCGTTTGATGAACAGTTTGAGAAAGCGCATGTGGTGGACTTTGTGAACGATTTACACGTAGGCGATGCTATCCATCGTTTTCGCGATGCACAAGATTGTATCGGAGAATTGATCTTGAAGTATGCCGACATGGACGAGATGTTCGATGTTATCAAGAATATTGAAAAGTATATTCACGTAGAGGTGCAATGAGTCCATATAGAGTCCAAATAGAGTCGTGTGATTTAGATAAGGCAAAAACTTTGGTTTTTGCAACGAACTATGATTTTGATCCGCCACTATCGCAAACTATAGATATAGATAAGATGGCGGAGAAATGGTCGAAGTATGCAAAGTTTTTGACATTGCATAATGAGGATGATGAGGTGGTTGCATTGGTCGTTTTTTACGAAAATAGAGATGAGCGATTCTTGTATATACCACATTTTGTAGTACGTTCACCATTCCGGCACCAGGGTGTAGGGCATGCATGCATTGAGTACTTATTGGAGGCTGAAAAGATAGATGGATATAATGTGTTGCGTTTGGAAGTGCTAAAAACAAATGATAATGCAATACAATTTTATCACAAGGAAGGTTTTGAACGGAAAGAGGAAAGAGAGAATACGTATTTATTGGAAAAACCAATACTTGTGTGATAGATAAGAGGAAAGGAAGAATATGATATACGCACCGGTTTTAATACCAACATTGAATCGATACGAGCATTTGAAACAATGCTTGGAATCGTTGTCGCGTTGTACGTGGGCAGACAAGACGGAAGTGTATGTGGCGCTGGATTATCCTCCGCAGGATAAATGGGATGTGTATGCTCCTGGTTGGGAAATATGCAGAGATTGGTTACGCTCGGTGGGCGATATGGGATTTAAGAAACTGCATGTCATTGAACGCGAAGAAAATTATGGTACATGGCGACCGGGAGACAAAGGAAACGGGGAGTGTTTAAGAAACTATATATCAAATTATTATGATCGGTATATCTATACGGAGGATGATAATGTATTCTCGCCCAATTTCCTAGAATTTATGGACAAGGGATTAGAGAAATTTGAGGACGATGAAAACGTATATTCGTTAATCGGATTTCGCTGGTATTTCCCGATTAAGACGGATGGAAATACCTATATGCGTATCACGACTGACTTTACACCATGGGGCACCGGTTATTGGGTAAAGAAGAAAGATTCTATAAACCAAAAATGGTTTAAGAAACAGTTGATTTTAAGGAATGTGGTAAGATTATACCGACAGTACGGACCGGGAATCGTGGGATCATTGTTTGAATTTGCAAGGTCGGAGCATAGGAATGATATTATCATTGATATGCATATAAGAGCATACTTGATGATAACTGGAAAACATGTCCTTGTACCGACAGAATCTCTCGTAAAAAATATTGGGTGTGATGGCACAGGAGGTATGCCGGTGAGTAACGAGGACATGCAAGCATTATATGATTCTACACCTATGTCCTATGATAGTCATTTTGAGTATATCGGGACAGGGTATGAAGATTATGAATACAATAATAATCTTTACTTGAGTGAACGAGAATGGCAAGGCAAGCGTTTTTTTAATAAACGATTAATAAAGAAGATAATTAAATATATCTCATCTCGTTAAAGTTTATGGGAATACAAGATACATATAATAATCCGCCGAGAATACCACAATATAAACGTCCGCATATGGCAGGTACTCGACCAAGTGGTTGGCGAGAACGATGGATGCGGCGTTTTGGTATGGATGCAGCTGTGGCGCCAATACGGAAAGGGAATTTAGCTGTACCTAATTGGCTGACGGGGAAGGCAATGGTTTTCTTTTTCGTGGCAATGTTAGCGAGCTGGATGGCTTTTGGGTTTGTGCCAGAATTGGAGTTGTGGTTAGCAGCAAGCCTATCTGTGGTCTTATTCTTCTATGGCGGAATATCCATGTCGAAGAGTTGGAGTCATGCTTTAGAAAAATCATTTATTAAATATATTTTCGTAGTAGGACTCATAATTCGGCTACTATGGATGTTCTATCTATATTTCGTTTTCAATCCAGCACATTATGGTGCTCCTCTCGGCGATCCGGCGGATGTAGAATGGTATATGCCATTCGGAAAGGATTTATCGTTATGGATATCCGGTAACTCATCTATGTCCTTATCTGAGATTATAAAATTGCATGGATCTGCATTTGATGATGTGGGTTACCCTATGTGGCTCGGATTTATCTATCTCATTGTAGGACCTGATAATGATGTCTTTATCCCGTTTGTTATAAAATGTTTCTTAGGTGCCTATTGTGCAATTAGCATATATCACATAGCAAAGAGACATTTTGGAGACGGTGTGGCACACATGGCTGCAATCTTCGTGTGCGTTAATCCGAATATGATCTATTGGTGCTCCACGATGATGAAGGAAACGGAGATGGTGTTCCTTTGCTGTTTGGCGATAGATAATTTTGATCGCGTATTAACATCCGGTCAACGATTTACGTTCAAGAATCTACTGCCGGGATTATTAGCCGGTATCGCATTGATGTTCTTCCGCTCAGCATTGGGATTAGTGGTATTCTTGGCGGTATTTGCGCATATCTTAATGGCATCCCATCGCGTGATGAGCACAGGAAAGAAGGTGTTAGCGGGTCTATTGGTACTATCGGTATTGATAGTCTCTATGGGAGATAGTATTCGGTCACAATCACAGCAACTTATGGAAAAGGCGCAATCTGATGACCAGCAGACGAATATGCAGTGGCGCAGTACGCGTACTGGAGGAAACGCGTTCGCGAAATATGCTTCTGCAGCAGTATTTGCACCTCTGATTTTCACTATACCATTCCCGACATTTAATCAAGCTAATGAATATCAATTATTACAAGTGCAGTTGTCTGGCGGTAGTTATATCAAGAATATATTATCGTTCTTCGTAATATTGGTGATGTTCATGTTTTTAATAAGTGGAGAGTGGCGACGGCATGTGTTTATTATTGCGTATACGGTAGGGTATTTGATGGTGCTTGTGATGTCGCCTTTTGCACAGTCCGGACGATTCCATATGCCGGTGTGGCCGATGCTGATGCTATTTGCGGCATATGGCATACAGATCGCAAAGAATAATGGGAGATTGAGACGGTGGTTTACAGTAGCGTTGGTACTGGAGGTGGCGATATGTGTCGTGTGGAACTGGTTCAAACTCAAAGGACGCGGTATGATTTAGGCGGTTGTCAGTAATCAGTGTTCAGATATCAGAAATAATAATAAACAGTTATATGCAAAAATCAGTTGTTGAATATTTAGAGAAAACGGTGGCACGGTTGCCGGAGAAGGTGGCGGTGAAGGACGCAAAGGGTGAGTTAACATTTGCGGAGTTATGGGAGCATGCGCAGATAATAGCTACGGCTATCTGTGCGACCGGACTACGAAATACTCCGGTGGGGGTATATATGCCCAAAGGATGCAACATGGTGCAGTCGTTCGCGGGAATAAGCATGAGCGGAAACTTCTATGTGCCGCTGGATGCGAAGTCGCCTAATGCACGGGTGGAGTCAATCCTGAACGTGTTGGAGTCGGAGATCGTGATTACCGACCGAGAGCATGAAACCGTGCTGCGGACGTTCTACAGCAAAGCGGTGTTAGTGATCGAAGATGTGTTGGAACGTGGCGAGAAAGATGAGCGTTGGCGCGAGGCACAAGCGAAACTAATAGATACCGATCCGGTGTATTCGATATTCACATCGGGTAGTACGGGCACACCGAAAGGAGTGGTGATTGCACATCGGAGTGTGATAGACTTCATCGATTGGTTGTTAGAGCGGTTCGCGTTCACCAGCGAGTTGGTGATCGGTAACCAGGCACCGTTCTATTTCGATAACTCCACGATGGATATCTACCTCATGTGCGCCACGGGTGGAACGCTATGCGTGATACCGGAAGATAACTTCATGTTCCCGGCAAAGTTGGTGGACTATATGAACGCGAACAAGATTAACTTCGTGTTGTGGGTGCCGTTCGTGCTGATAAACATTGCGAATATGGATATCTTCTCGCAGAAGAAACCGGAGTACTTGAAGTACGTGATCTTTGCCGGAGAGGTGCTGTCGAACAAGCATCTGAACTATTGGCGGAAGCATCTGCCGGATTGTATGTATGCGAACATGTACGGTCCGACGGAGATAACGGATATATGTACGTACTATGTGATAGACCGGGAGTTTGCGGAAGAAGAACCGCTGCCGATAGGTATCGCATGTCGGAATACGGATCTGCTGATACTGGTGGACCGCAAACGCAGAGCCGTGAAAGGGGAACAAGGTGAGTTGTGCGTGCGAGGTAGTTCGTTGGCATTGGGATACTATAACAACCCCGAGAAAACGGCTGCAGCATTTATTCAGAATCCGCTGCAGACGCATTATCCCGAGACGATCTATTGCACCGGTGACATCGTGTATGAGAACGAACGCGGGGAGATTATGTATGTAGGACGTATCGATTCGCAGATCAAGCATAACGGCTACCGCATCGAGTTGGGTGAGATAGAGAATGCCGTGTTGGCAACAGGACAGGTGAAGAACTGCTGCTTGGTATATGATAACACGAATAAGCAGATTGTGATGCATTATCAAGCCGATGCGGATCTGAACTTAGGTGCGTTCCGTCGTGCCATGGGGCAGTATGTACCGCGCTACATGTTCCCCACGGTTTATCACCGCGAGGAGATACTCAAGCAGAATGGAAGCGGCAAGATTGATCGCGCGTATTATAATAAGAAAGTAAATGGATAAAGTAGAAAGCATAGAGCAGTTAAAGGAACTCATTGCGTACGTGCGGAACATGCGGCAGGGGTTTGTGACGAACTTCTACTTGGATGAGGAGAAGCATGCGGCATGGATACGGACGGGAGAATTCCAGTACGATAAGTGGGAGGACACGGTGTTCCTGCTGTTTGACCACTATGCCCCGGATAATGAGAAGTACTTTACGAACATGTTCTACATCTCGACATCAGAAGATGCGATGTTGGCGAGACTGAAGGAGTATCCGGAGAAATACATCTATGACTTGTATGTACTGGATATCGTCGGACGAGATACCATGTGCTTGCCTTTGGTTGAGAAGCTGAAAGCAATGCGAGGATATAATGATGCGACGTTAGTCAGGATGACGCGGATGCAGAGTGAAGAGTTAAGAGTTAAGAGTGAAGAGTCTATCGTTTATGCTAAACGGGAAGATGTGGGGATGGTGGATGAACTATTGCATACGCATTTTGATGAACAGATGGAGCAGTTGCCGCTGGTAGAAGAACTGGAGAAGATGATAGAGCAGAAGCATATACTGCTCAGTATGCGAGAGGGACAGGTAGCGGGAATGCTGCTGTTTGACCTGAATGCTTCGACGCTGTATCTGCGATACTGGTTGGTGCTGCCGGAATATAGGAACAAAGGAGTGGGAAGCGAGTTGCTACGACAGTTCCTATGGGAAGGACGCGAGACGAAACGGCAGATACTATGGGTGAACCAAGCCAATGAGAATGCCATCGTGCGGTATGAGCACTATGGGTTCAAGAAAGAAAATATGTATGATTATATAATTAGATATTGTTGATATGAAAGAGAGAATTATTGAAATGCTAACAGATCTGCGTCCGGAGTTTGATTTCACACAAGCCGGAGTGGATTTTATCGAGGAAGGTATGCTCGATAGTTTTGATTTGGTGGCTCTGGTGAGCGATTTGGAGAACGAGTACGGCATCAAGATCGATGGCGTGGACGTTGTGCCGGAGAACTTCGGAACAATAGAAGCCATTGAGAGTTTATTACGTAAAAACGGAGCGCAATAATGGATTTTGTATTTCGTAACAAGCGTATAGCCGGTATATTGACGGTGCTGCCGCATCAGTCGATTCCGTTTGAGGACGAGATGGGCAATTATAACTTCTCGCCGATCAAATGTCAGAAGTTGAAATTGGCGATGGGGTATCGAGAGCACCGCATTGCGCAGAAAGGACAGACATCGTATGACTTCTGCGTGCATGGCTTGCAGTACCTGTTCGACGAAGGACTGCTGAAACCGGAAGAGATAGATGCAATCTTGTTCGTGAGCCAATCACCGGACTATTTTCTACCGGCAACGAGTAACCTGATTCAGGGGCATTTCGGACTGAAGAACGATGTGCTGTGCCTGGATATCAACCAAGGTTGCGCGGGATTCGAAGTGGGGCTGGTGCAAGCGTTCATGCTGCTGGATCAACCGGCAATCCGAAAAGTGGTACTGCTGAATGCGGATGTGCTGAGTACGAAAGTGTCGGACTATGACCGGAATAGTAAACCGCTGATTGGTGATGCCGCATCGGTGACGGTAGCGGAGCGTTCGGAGGATGAGAACACGATCTATGCGAACATCAAGATGGACGGAACAGGTGCGATGGCGCTGAATATACCTGCCGGTGGATTCCGTATGCCGTGCACGGCTGAAACGGCCGTGATGGAAGAAGATATGTCCGGCAACAAACGCAGCAAGGATAACCTGGTAATGCGTGGGGACGATGTGTTTAACTTCGTGCAACGCGAGGTGCCGCCGATGATTGAGCATCTCAAAGAACAAGCCGGAATCACGAGCGAGGAGATAGACTGGTACATGTTCCATCAGCCGAATAAGTTCATGCTGCATAAGTTAGCGGAGAAGCTGGAAGTGCCGTATGAGAAGATGCCGGCAAACATCGTGGAGAACTTCGGTAATGCCAGTGGCGTAACCGTGCCGACGAACATTTCGTTCAATTTAGGCGAGAGCATCGTGGATGGTTCAGCGCGCGTGTGCATGGCAGGATTCGGCGTCGGACTGACATGGGCAAGCATCTATATGAAATTGGAAAAATTAATGTTTAACAAGATAATTGAATTGTAATTATGGAAGAGTTATTAGGTAAAATTGCAGATTTTCTGGAAGTAGAGTCGGTGAATCCAGCTAAGAAATTTAAGGATTACGAGGCATGGGATTCGTTCACGCGTCTGTCGGTGTTGGCGATGATTGATGCCGATTATCACGTGCAGATGACCTATGAGCAGTTGGAAGCCTTCCCGACGATTGGTGATTTCTGCAAAAAAATCTTAGGCTAATGGCTACGGCATATACATTGGTTACCGGAGCTAGTTCGGGAATCGGTGCGGCGTGTGCTAAGTTGCTTTCGAAGGAGGCACGGCTGATCCTGTGCGGCTCGAATCAGGAACGGTTGGAGCAGACGCGATTGGCGTGTGCCGAACCGGAGAAGCATATCCTGTGGGTATGCGATTTCGATAAGCAGCACGAGGAGGTGTTTGCTTCGCTGAATGAGGTGCTGAAAGCGCATGACGCGGTGGTAGATAAATACGTCCACTGCGCAGGAATAACGCAGATACTGCCGATCAAGGATTTCAGTCCGGCATTTGCTGAACGGGTATTCCATGTCAACTTCTTCTCCATCGTGGAGATCCTGCGCGCGTTGCTCAAACGGCAGAACCAGAAAGCGCTGCAGAGCGTGGTGCTGATTTCTTCGCTCACCAGCATGCGCGGTGACAGAGGCAATGCGATGTATGCGGCATCGAAAGGTGCAATCAACGGCATGGTCTATTCCTTGGCGCAGGAGTTAGCTCCGGTGCGCATCAATGCGCTGATGCCGGGACTGGTGGATACACCGATGGCGCAACGGGTGCCCGAAGCGATTCGTGAACAGACATGGACACGTGTGCCGCTGGGTAAAGGTGAACCGGAGGACGTGGCAAACTATGTGGAGTTCCTGCTGAGCGACAAAGCGCGGTGGGTAACCGGACAAACGATATTTGTGGACGGAGGACAGAGTACATTATGAGCAATTGCAAAGAATGGGTGATACCCAGTGAGCCGATTATGATCGGTTACGGCCATCAGAAACGGACATTACGCGAGAAGATTCGCAAAGTGAAGAACACCATCTTGGCGCGATGGGCATATGCGTGTCCGAGTAACGGATTGCGCGTGCGACTGCACCGTTGGCGCGGGTGTCATATAGGCGATAATGTGTATATCGGGATGTATTGCATCTTCGATAATCTCGCTCCGGAGTACATCTACATCATGGATAATGCAGCGGTGAATGCCAATAACATGATCTTGACCCACTTCAATCCGGTGAACCATCTGAATAAGATGTTCGAGGCGCAGATCAAACCCGTGGTAATCAAAGAGCGTGCGATGGTAGCGGTGCGATGCACCATTCTGCCCGGGGTAACCATCGGAGAGAATGCCATCGTGAGTGCCGGAATGGTGATTGATAAAGATGTGCCAGACTACACCATGGTGCGTGAGAAACAGAAACGACAGGAAGTGGATATGAAGTTCCTTTTTAAGTAATTAGGAGATTAATATGAATGTTTTAATTCAGTTGAGTCATCCTGCACATTTTCATCTATTTAAGAATGTGGCGAAGAATATGATTGAGGATGGCAACAAAGTGCTGTTTGTTATCAAGTCCAAGGATATCTTGGAGCAATTGCTCGTTGATGCTGGATTGCCATACGTGAACATCAACCAGCATACACACAGAGGAAGTAAGTTTGGCATCTTATGGGATATGCTGGTGCGAGAGTTTCGCATTGTGCGGTTGTGTCGGAAACATAAGATTGATTTGCTGACCGGTTCGACACCGGATATTGCGCATGCCGGATGGTGGTTGAGGAAGTGGCGTGTGAATGTGGCGGAAGATGATTTGGCGGTAGTGCCTATCTTCGATATTATTGCTTCGCGATTTGTGCAATGCTTGGTTATTCCGGATCCGTGTAACTTGGGACATATCGAGAATAAGGGAGCACACTATCCGGGATACCATGAACTGGCATATTTGCATCCAAACCACTTTACTGCAGATGCTTCGGTGGTGAAAGGTTATGGAATAGATACGGATAAACCATATTTCCTGATACGCTTTGCGCAACTCAATGCGCATCATGATGATGGTATCAAAGGTATCAATGCAGTCATCGCACAACGGTTAGTGGATATTCTCAAGCCGCACGGTCGTATCTACATTACCTCCGAGCGTCCTCTCGAGCCCCAATTCGAAGAGTACCGCATCAAGATTAATCCTCTGGACATGCACCATGTGATGGCATTTGCTTCGCTCTACATAGGTGATAGCCAAACGATGGCTGCCGAAGCAGGAGTGCTGGGGGTGCCTTTCGTGCGGTTTAATGACTTCGTGGGTAGGATTGGGTACTTGAATGAACTTGAGAATGATTATGAGTTAGGGTATGGTATTAAGGCTTCGACTGAAGGGAGTGTAGAGCGTTTATGCGAGAGAGTTGAGGCGTTGGTGGATATGAAGTTCGAGGAGCGTAGATCTGTATTCCAAGCGCGAAGAAAGAAGATGCTTTTGGAGAAGATAGATTGCGCAAAATTCCTTACGTACTTCATTGAGCAGTACCCTGCATCGGCGGAGATTACGAGGAAGGCTGATGCTGAGTTTTGGCAGCAGTTCAAGTAAATAATAGATGTCTAAACAAGAAGAGATAATAGGACCCCATGGAAATCTGACGTCCGCATTGAAAGATTGGCTGATGTGTGCGGATATACCAGAGAAGGCTGGGCAATGCATTCGTCATTTGGACGAGGACTCGCAACACAGGAATGCATTGCTGGATGAGTGTGCATGGTGGTTGGTGATGCGGCATGTAGGTAATGAGACTTGGGATTTTATACAAGAAGAGAGACAGACATTATCCGCAGCGGATTTTAGGGACATGATAGATACCGGTGATTATCTGCCGACAGACGATAAAACGAGGAAAGGGAATTTGGGTGAGATACTATTATCCAAATATCTTGAAGAGGTAACCGGATATACATCCTTTGGGATATATCGATTTGCGCATAGTCCCAACGTGAATAAATCTATGCATGGAGATGATGTGCTATTGTTTCATCCGACGGATGTATATCAAGGGGTACTATATGGAGAGAGCAAAATAAGAGCAATTCCGACAAACAAAGTAATTGATGATATCGTTGAAACATTTCAGGGAGGAAGGTTACCACTATCCATTTCATTCATGACCCGGCAACTACGAACAAAGGGGGAAGCGGAGTTAGCCAAAGATATAGATTTGATGCATGTGCAGTTGGCTAAAGGTAGAGTGCCGTTGCGGAATGTGGGGATGCTGATGAGTAAACGCGATTCGCAAGTATGGTGGAAGGACACATTAACCAAAGTCAAACAATATTTGAACTCGAATAATCCGAATTTAGCCTTTATGGCATTAGGGATAGACAATGTGCAGCAATTTGTGGATGACGTTTATCAAAAGGCAAATAACATCTTATACACAGGACACCCATGAGACCAAAAGCCCTATGTGAGGAGATATATGATGAATTGTCCAACGGAATGCTGAACAGGTATCAGTCCGAGGCGAAATCCCGATATATATTATATGGGGTTAAGGAGTCGAATCTACCTCGATATGCAGAAAACCTTGATGAGAGTCTGAATCATCAAGTATATTTATATATCTCTATCGGTTTGGATTTCTATGCGCATGGAGAGATTGCTAAAAGTGAAGACTGTTTTGAGCGCGCCGGTACAATCATGGAATATGTCAATCGTGACAAGGCGCATCAGAATGCGTACTCTCAATATAGTCTGTTGATATCGGCGTTGTCTTATTATTGTGCGGGTCAGATATCGAAGTCGTATGTGGTAGCTAATGAGATATCGAATGATTTGCCCATCGGATTGCTGGCGCAATTATGGTTGCATAAAGATTTTGAGAAAATACAAACGGCGATAGAGCTGATATTGACGGACGAGGTAGAGGAGACGACAGAAGCAGTGAAGACGTTTGCCAAATGTTATAGCAAGGTGATAGCCTTTATCCAACATGGTGAGTTTGCGCTATTGGAGTCCGCCACACATGATATGGAGGGGTTGCGAGAGGATGCTTTGAAGCAGGGAGCAATCGACCTATGGATAGTGTGTGCGTTGATGGCACACATCTTGAAACGACTGAAAGACACATCGCTATGGACTCATATTCCGAAATTAGGAGTGAACAAAGAGAGCATAGAGGCATATATCCATAATTTATTCTATGCACATCATCATGCGTTCGAGTTATTCAAGACGCAGATAGAGGCATTGGATGTGCTATTGAGAGGTGAAGGAGCGGTTATCAGTTTGCCGACGAGTAGCGGGAAGACACGCATAGCGGAATTGGCAATACTGAAAGCACTGATGGCTGATCCGGAATCAGCGGTGTTGTACCTGGCACCATTCCGATCGTTGGCATACGAAGTAGAGACAAATTTTGGGTCGGTGTTTGCTCCGTTGCAAATCAACGTATCTCATCTATATGGAGATAATGATTTTACTGCGAGAGATGCATCAATGATGGAAGATTCGTCGATATGGATAGCTACTCCGGAAAAGGCGAAAGTGATATTCCGATATGGTGGTTTCAAGAAGAGGATTTCGCTGGTAGTGCTGGACGAGGGACATCTGATTGACAAATCAACGAGGTATGTGGTTAATGAGATGTTCATAGAGGAGTTACGATCGAAGATACAAGCGGACAATGGGCAATTCTTGGTACTGTCAGCTGTGTTGCCCAATGCGCAAGATATGTCGCGATGGTTGACCAATAGCGAAGAGAACCAGTTGGTGAGCGATTGGCAGTTATCAACACAGCGCACGGGATTGATTGTGAATTATCCGGCGAAGATAGAGTTGGAGTGGGATCCGTACAAGACATGTTTCAATCCGAATTTCATTGTGGAATCGCTGAACGGGGACGATACGTGTGCGCGCGTAGCGAAACGGTTTTATGAGTTCGGATCGGTGCTGGTGTTTGTGGGGCAAGCCAAAGAGATAGAGCGTCAAGCGGAGGCGCTATACCGATTGGTGGAGAATGAGTCGGATGTGGATTGGATAGATGAGACCAGCGACTGGGAGAGATTTGAATTGATATGCGGAGAAGATACGACATCCGGCAATATATTAAAATATGCGCGTAAGGGAATACTTTGCCACAGCGGTGCTTTAGTTGACAGCCTTCGGTTCAGCATGGAGCGGTTGCTGCGGAAAGGAAAAGATAAGGCACGCTATATCATCGCTACAAGTACTTTGGCGCAAGGGGTGAATATAGGTGTTACATCTGTGATTTTTGCATCGGTGGACTATAATTATCGCAGTCCGATAAACAAGCGTGATTTTTGGAATGTAGCAGGGAGAGCCGGACGTGCCTTCAGCGATACGGAAGGACGTATCTTGTATTATGTGAAGGCAACCGCAGAGTGGGAGGAGCGAAGGAATCGCACCCAAGCATGGGCATATATGGCGGATAAGCATTTGGGGAATGTAAAGAGCGGAGTGTTATCCACGTTGCAGGAGATATTGGGTATGTGCGAGATACACGAATTATCGCAGGAGCAAATAGATGCGATAATAGAGCGCGATGTGTACCCGAATATTGATGCGGATTTGAGTAAGATTCAGACTAATCTGGATTTGTTGGACGATTCGATGCTGTCGATAATACTGGAGAAGGAGTCCAATCAGGAGGAGATAGAGAGCTATATCGATACGACGTTGGCGATGCAACAAGCCAATGAGCAGGACAAGGCGAAGTTGAGACGAATGCTTGCCGCGCGTTATCGAAGGAATATGCAATATACCGTAAATGACCAGACGTACTTTACGTGCACCGGTTTGTCGCTTGCCACATCAACCTATTTGTTCGGGCAGATAGATACTGTGCATGAGATATTGCGAGCATACTGCGATTTGGAACAAACGGCAGAAGATTTGTTGGCGGCAGTAGATAAGTTAGAGGACATCGTGCTTGGTATTCCGTCTACATTATTTAAGAAAGTCCCAAAGGAGCATCTGAATCAGTACCGGACTAATTGGTTCAATGGGATTGTGATCAATCGCGTCCGAATAGGCAAAAAGATAAAAGACTTCTACAAAACAGCGATGCCATGGGCACTCAATGCTTTATCTGGCTATTATACGGCGACGCGTGAAGAACCAGAAATTGCGGATGCGCTTATGCGACTAAGCACATGCGTGGAATTGGGTATTGCTTCGTATTGGGCATGTCGCATTTACACATGCGGTGTTGAGTCGCGAAATGCATCGATGGAACTGGCGGAACGATTGGCGGATAGGAGCAGAGAGCAGAATAAATCTATAAGGAATTACATATTGCGAGAGGTGGAGAACATAGGGGATGTGAGTGAAACGACAAAGGCTTGGCTAGATGTGTTGCGCAAAGAGGATAAGGTGCGCAGGGAACGAGTTAAGAAGATACCGCAATGCATGTTGGAAGTGGTGGAAGATGAGGTTGATTCGATATTGTATGTGTTTAAGAGCGGAGAGAAATTCTATGTACGGAATGCGGATTATTCATACTTGCGAAAGATTGATCCGAAGGAGTATGACATGAATCAAGCCGTGGATATTATGGGCGTATATTACAGGAAAACGGATCCACATCAGTATGCATTGGTTTCGGATGATGTACAATATATAATAGAGTGAGCTTATGAGAAAGTTTGGGTTGTATTACTGCATCGCGAGTAAGATGCCGAGTTTGCTAATCCGGATGTGCCGATTGGAGCGGAGGGGAATTTGCCGGACAGTCCGATAGAGATTGGCGACGATGTGCGGATTGGTGCAAGAGCAATCGTCCTGCCGGGTTGCACGCGCATAGGCGCGCATAGTATAATAGGTGCGGGGGCAGTAGTAACACACGATGTTCCGGACTATGCGATAGTCGGAGGTAATCCGGCAAAAATAATTAGAATGCGTAAATGATATGAGAATACTGGAAGTAAGTCGATATAAAAACAATTTTGCTGATCATCAGCTGCCGTTCGTTACCGAACAAGGCGAAGCCATTCGTGCGTTGGGGCATGAGGTGGACTATTTCCTCGTCAAAGGCAATTATATCAAGGCGGTGGGTGCCCTGAAACGCAAGATTCTGGAGTTCCAACCCGACATCGTGCATGCACACTTCGGCTTGTCCGCTATCACGGCTGAGCTGCAATCCCTCGTGCCGGTAGTCACGACGTTCCACAACGGGGAGACACTCAACTGGCACGTCAACCTCATGTCGTCCCTCATGTCGCTGCGTGCCAAGCATGTCATTTACGTCGCGCAACATATACGCGGCCTGTCGTACTTCAAGGCCCGGCAATACTCCATCATCCCCTGTGGCGTGCCGATGGAGCAGATGACGATTGTTCCTAAGGACGAAGCGCGTCGTCAACTCGGCTGGGATCCCAATAAGAAATATATCCTCTTCGGGGGAGCGTTCTCCAATGAGCGGAAGAATTACAAGCTTCTCAGCGATGCTGTGAAGCAATTGGAGATTGGAGATCGTAAATTGGAGATTGAATGCATCGAGATGAAGGGGTTGAGTAGGGCAGAGTGTGTGTTGCGGATGTGTGGGGCAGACTTGTTTGCATTGCCGAGTCACAGTGAGGGGAGTCCGCAAGCATTGAAAGAGGCAATGGCAGTGAACTGTCCGTGTTTGGCGACAGATATAGCGGATGTGCGGGAGCTGTTCGGCAACGCCCCCGGACACTTCATCCTCCGCAATCCCCGCAAGACCCATGAACGGTGGGACGCAGACGAACATTCGTTGGAGGAGATGACATCGCTCCTGCGGGAAGCACTGGCTTTTGAGGGACGAACCAATGGAAGAAAACGGATCGAAGCCTTGCAGTTGACGAACGAACAAGTGGCGAAGCGGATTGTGGAGATATATAAGCGAGTGTTGGAAGAGTGTAAATAACCTTGCTCCCCTTTGGCTTGTACCTTTAAGGAATAATAAAGATACAATAATGTACTAAAAGGTACAAGTTAATGGCACGTGGACGGAGCAAAGAGCGGAGAAGCAAGCATGGCGCAGAGTATCGCTACCCAAGCCGAGATATTCGGGAAACTGGATGAGTTTATATTTGGGAAGTGAGATTCAAAAATGGCCAATATGAGCCCAAAAGATAGAGTTAGTATAGCAAAAATGTCCAAAAGTGATAAAAAAATCAAGATTTGGACATTTTTATTTGCATATATCAGAAAATTATACTACCTTTGCAGTATGAAATTTCTCCGAAATGTAACAAACGGGGGAAAAAAGAAGATGGAAAATAGTGTAGTAAATAACGTTAGAAGGCTGATAATTAAACGCGGGAGAGCGACTTATTGGTTCGTGGATGATTTCGTGTCATGCGGAAACAATGCGTCCGTCAAGAAAGCATTGCAGCAGTTAACCAACGAGAAGATGCTTATCCGTATCAGTATCGGTGTGTATTACTATCCGAAGATAGATCGGGAGTTGGGACTGGGTGTGTTGATGCCTTCGAAAGAGAATACGGCATTAGCGATTGCCAAACATGCGGGACTGAAAGTAGTACCTACTGGTGCTTTTGCTCTGAATGCCTTCGGACTGACGACGCAGATGCAGACAGTAGTGGCATTTCTGACCAATGGTCGTGCCAAACAGATAGACTTGGGTAACGGACGATACATCAAGTTCTTCCATAGTTCGTCGCAACGACTCTTCGACTACAAATCATACCGGATGATACTGGTGATTCAAGCGATGACGGAGTTGGGAGAAGCCGGGATGACAGAGGAGGTGCGCAGCAAACTGCGTGAACAAGTGGCGCAAGTGAGTGAACGGGATTTTATGCACGACATCAAGTTGGCTCCTGTATGGGGGCAAGAGGTGTTAAGAGAATTGAAGTTTTGAGATTTTAGATTTTTGATTTGAGCGGTTATGATTTGGACGGATTTGAATGAGCGAGGGATGTTGGCTGTGCTGGATCAGGTGAATGATCGGACGAATGCAGACCAACAGACGATAGAGAAAGACTGGTGGGTGACTCAAGTGTTGCGTGTGTTGTTTAGTTTGCCATACGCGGAGCATCTGTCGTTCAAAGGAGGTACGAGTCTGAGTAAGGCTTGGGGTATCATTGAGCGTTTTTCGGAGGATATAGATATAGCTGTGAGCCGTAAGTCTCTGGGTTTTGCAGGGGAGTTGAGTCGGACGCAAGTGAGCGATAAGTTGCGTCGTGCAGCTTGTGCGTTTGTGCGGGAGCGGATGCAAACCGATGTGCGTGAGGGACTGTTGGCACTGGGGATTGGTGCGGAACGGTTCAGTGTGCATGTGAGCATAACATCGGTGACAACAACGGATCCGGAGGTGATATATGTGGATTATCAGTCGGTGCTGCCGAATTCGGAATACATAGCGCATACGGTGAAAGTGGAGGTAAGCGGACGGAGTATGCATGAACCGGTGCAGCGTGTGTTGCTGCAATCGCAGATAGATGAGGTGCTGCCAGAATTAGTGGTGGCGCAACCGGGATTTGAGGCTAATGTGGTGGTTCCGGAACGGACGTTCTTGGAGAAAGTGATGCTGCTGCATGAGGAGTTTGCGAAATCGATGAGCGAAGTGCGGACGGAACGGATGAGTCGGCACTTGTATGACTTGGAGCGGATGCTGCATACGGACGTTGCTGAACGTGCCTTGCGCGATGAGGCGCTGTATAGGACGATTGTGGAGCATAGACGGAGATTCATCGGACTGAAAGGGTTTGATTATGATTCGCTGTATCCGGATCGGTTGTCTCTGGAGATACCGGCAGAGGCGTTGCCATTGTGGCGTGCCGATTACGAACGGATGTGCGGGGTGATGATTTACGGTGAAGCCGTTCCGTTTGATAAGTTGCTGGAGGAGATTCGGCAACTAAATGTGCGGATACGGGAGCTGGGGGACAGGAAGTGATTTTGTCCCGAAAAGATGATAGATTTGGGACAAAAGGAGTAGGTTAGTCCTACGGATTATGAGATTGTGGAGGGATTTGTGAAGATTTTGGAGCCTTTTGGAACCATTTATATCACTTCCGAGCGTCCCTTGGAACCGCAGTTCGAGAAGTATCGGATTCAAGCTACTACCCCCAGCCATGCTCCCCACTGGCTTGTACCCTTAAGGAAAAAATTAAAAGAATAAAATACACTAAAGGTACAAGCTGATGGCAGTGAATTATACCTTTTATGAGAGTGGAGTGTGAGAAAGTTTGCCAAATGTGGGGTAAAAAGGGTAGATTTGGCAAGAAAGAGGATGAAAAATGGAATAAGTGGGTAGAAATATAGGGGTAAAAATGGAATAAGTGGATTAAAAGTGATTAAAAAAGATGGAATAAGTGGATTTTTATTTGCATATTCCATTTTTTTTTCGTACCTTTGCAGCGTTTTTAAGATTTAGGCTATGTTAAAGCGAAAGTTTGAATCGGTGATTGAGCATTATCTGACCAAAGAGATAGATAAGATCCTGCTGGTGAACGGTGCAAGACAGATAGGCAAGTCCTACCTGATTCGGTACGTGGGTAAGAAACTATTCAAGCACTACGTGGAAATCAACCTGCGGGAAGACAAAGACGACTTGGCTATATTTGCCAACGTACACAAGACAACCGATCTGTACATGCAGATCAGTGCAATCGCCAATGAGGTGTTAGGCGACAAGTCCGATACGTTGATATTCCTGGACGAGATACAGGTGTATCCGCATCTGATGACGATGCTGAAGTTCTTGCGTCAGGAAGGCAAATATCAGTTCATTGCGTCCGGTTCGCAGTTGGGTGTGGCACTGGCAGAGACTCCTTCGATACCGATAGGGAGCATTGCTGTACGGACGATGTATCAGTTGGATTTTGAGGAGTTCCTATGGGCCAACGGAGTGGGGACGGAAGCGATAGAAGGGATGCGCGGTTGTTATGGACGCAAGGAAGCGCTGCCGGAAGGAATGCACCGGTTCATCATGCAGCAGTTCCAATATTATCTGCTGATAGGAGGACTGCCGGATGCCGTGAATCACTATATCGATACGCGGAACATACGTGCTGTGCGGGATGTGCATACAGATATCTATGAGCTGTACAAGTTGGACGCGTCGCAGTATGACGAGGAGCGGAAGTTGAAGATTCGTCGGATATACGACATGATCCCGAGTCAGCTGGAGAACAAGAAGAAGCGGATTGTATATCAGCATATTGAGGACAAGAAAGGCAAGCATTTTGCGGATTATGAGGATGAGTTTGAGTATCTGATTGAGAGTGGCATTGCGTTGGAAGTGAAGGCTGTGAGCAATCCTCGTTTTCCGCTGGATGACTCGGCATCGAAGAACCTGATGAAGCTGTATCTGAACGACGTGGGACTGCTGACGCATGTGCTGTATGACACGAACATCAACGTGGTGCTGCGCGATGAGAAGAGCATCAATCTGGGTTCGGTGTACGAGAATGTGGTTGCGCAGGAGTTGCGTGCTCACGGGTACAAGTTGTATTACTACGACAACAAGAAGAAAGGTGAGGTGGATTACCTGGTGAACGATGCGAGCCGTGCGACAGTGCTGCCGATAGAGGTGAAGTCCGGCAAGGATTATACGGAGCATAGTGCGCTGGATAAGTTCCTGGAGACGAAGGAGTATCGGATCGATGAGGCAGTGGTGCTGTCGAACGAGGGACGCGTGTATGCGGAGAAGGGGATTTGGTACATGCCGGTGTATTATGTGATGTTCATGGAGCGGAGTGACGCGGATGAGACGCAGCTGCCGGAGTTGCGGATGCCGGAGGGGGTGTGATCATGAATGCGGCATCGGAGAATGATCCGAAGAAGGCTGCGGATTTTTGGAGTCGATTCAAATAACCTTGCTCCCCTTTGGCTTGTACCCACCTCCCTGGCTTGTACCCTTAAGGAATTCATTAGAAACATAAAAACGCTAAAAGGTACAAGCTGATGGCACACGAATTGTGGGAGAAATAGTGTAGAATGGCGGTGAAAAAACAGGGATGGCGGTGCAAAAAGAGCGAAATGGCGGTGTAAAACCGATAAATATACTGAAATGGCATCAGAATTACGTAAAAAATTAGCTCAATGTGAGCGGCAACAACAGCAGTTATGGGCGTTTCGTCCCCTGAGTAAGGAGACGTTGCAGTCCCTGCGTGAGTACTATCGCGTGGGGTTGACCTACACGAGCAATGCGCTGGAAGGTAACAGTCTGACGGAATCCGAGACAAAGATAGTCATCGAGGATGGACTGACGATTGAAGGTAAGCCGTTGCGAGATGTGTACGAGGCTATTGGGCATGCCAAAGCATACGATTACCTATACGAGCTGAGTCATGATGCTCCGATAACGGAAGAGACGATACGTACGCTGCATCGGCTGTTCTATCAGCAGGTGGATCCGGAGAAAGCCGGTGAGTATAGGCGTGTGCCGGTGTTCATCAGTGGCAGCCAATATCCGGTGGCACCTGTGGCAGAGATCAGCAAACGTATGCAGCAGCTGGTGCAGTGGTACATGAACCACGAAGGGAAGATGCATCCGGTGCAGTTAGCGGCAGAGATGCACAAGCGGTTTGTGTATATCCATCCGTTCATCGACGGGAATGGTCGTGTGGCGCGACTGCTGATGAATCTGGTGCTGATGCGCAATGAGTATAACATCGCGATAATTCCGGCCATCACTCGTTCGGAGTACGTGGCAGCGCTGGAGACAGGACACAAAGAGCCGGAGGTGTTTGAGAGTTTTATTGCGGACCGGGTGATCATGACGCAACTGGACATCCTGCGTCTGTTCCAAGCCAATGAGCCAACGCCGAAAGCGGAGGATTTTGAGCAGCGACTGCTGGAGACGATAACGGCCAATCCGGGGTTGAACACGCCGCAGTTGGTGGCGCGTCTGGGACGCAGCCTACGCACGACGCAGCGGTACCTGAAGCAGCTGTCGGACGCGAAACGGATTGTGTTCAAGGGCGTTGCGAAGAAGGGCGGGTATCATCCGATGGAGTGATGGATGCTCTCCACTCGCACCCATGGTCGTGATAGGATCCTGGCTCTTGAACTCAGCAATGCCCAAGTCGCACAGCGCATCGTCAAGATCTATGAGGATATATTATCTAACTAATCGTAGTCTTGGCTTGGATGCTTTTGCCACATGGCTTGTTCCTTTAAGGAATAATAGGGATGTAAAAAGTACTAAAGGTACAAGCTGCCTCCAACAATAACCCACAATGGCTTGGATGCAGGGAAGATGTATTTTTCGCGGGATGTGGCTTCGATCATGCGGTATCTGGACGGGGCGAAGAGTGGGGAAGCAAGTATAGCGCAGAGTCTTGCGACGCAAGCCGAGATCTTCGGGAAGCTGGATGAGTTTATATTTGAGGAATAACCTTGCTCCCCTTTGGCTTGTACCTTTAAGGAGTAATAAAGATACAATAATGTACTAAAAGGTACAAGCTAATGGCACGTGGACGGAGCAAAGAGCGGAGAAGCAAGCATGGCGCAGAGTATCGCTACCCAAGCCGAGATATTCGGGAAACTGGATGAGTTTATATTTGGGGAGTGAGGCTCAGCGCGACGCGGACTTGCTAATCAGGAAATCAAAAAAACATAAAAAATATTTGGATTTTGTCTAAAAATGCAAAATTATTTGTTTGGAAAATGTCCCAAACATGGCAAAAAGGATTAAAATCGTAGTAAATTGCAAGATTTAAGGTCAAAGATTTGCGTATTTCAAAAAAAAGCAGTAATTTTGCAAGCAAAATTTGAGTGCAATGGAACCGAAACAAGTATATAGATTCGATTCTCCTGAAAAAGACGAGTGGTTAGCGGGGATACAACATATCCGCGAGACCTATTGCGCCCCAAATTGGATTCGAGTAATCTTAGGCGAAAAGATAAATCGCTCGAACTTTACCTGTATGCATTTCGTGACGTTCTCTTGTATAGTGGATATGTGCAGTAAGGCAGGAGCTAAAGTGATTCTGGATACATTAGATGGAGAGTTATATCAATATATCATCAATGACGTTCGCATAAAGCAGTATTGGCAAGAAGGAGAGGAGGCTGTCTTTACCGAACCGGAACTTAAGCCATTTAACCTATGGCGCATAGATGAGAAGTATTATACGAACTATTCCATGGCTTTGAATTTGTATTTTGAACGGACGTATTTTGCTGGAAAGGACTTGGCTGGACTGCATGAATGCGTTTCGGAATTGTTCCAGAATATCCTTGATCATGCTCAGGCACACGGAAATGCGTTCTTTGCGATATGTTATCACGAGGAGAAAAAAGTGATTGAGATAGCGATTTGTGACTTTGGGGTAGGTATACCTTACACTCTTCGAGAACAATATCCGGATTCGTGCAAGGCTCTTCAACAGAGTTTGCTGCCGGGAGTAACAGCGGGAACGCATAAGCATAACAGGGGATTTGGCTTGGACAATATCGTTAGCACGATGACATCGAAAGATACGATGCGGATACTATCCAATGATGCACTCTTGTTCAAGTCGCAAAACAAGGAAAAAGTGGTTCCGCTTCCGTATGATTTTAAGGGAACACTGATAGATTTTACTATCTCGGCAGACAGTTTTGACGAGTTGGAGATAATTGAAGAATTAAATTTTGGATAAAATGATACAGATAAGTCAACTAATGGCAGATCGGCCGTACCCGGAGAGTGGGCAGATGCTATATGATTATATGTCACCGCTGTTGGCCAAAGGCGAGAATGTGACGCTGGATTTGGCAGGAGTGATATCATTGCCATCTATGTTCTTGAATGCGTCCATCGGCATGGCTGCCAGGGAGTATGGGATTGAGACGATTAAGAAGAATATTGCGTTCCGCAATGTGACTAAGACTCAAGCTGAACGATTGAAGGAATATTTCGAAAGATTGTAAATTCGTAGTTGCAGAAAAAATGAATACCTAAATTGTCTTTGACTTAAATGTTGTCAACAAATAATTAATACTATGGCAAAATACGATTGGTTGTCGAAGCGAACACGGAGATCTGTTGATGAATTAAAATTATGGTCTGCCAATCCTCGATTAAATCCTGACGAGGAACATATTTATTTAAGCGATTACACCCAAGATTTGCTTTCTGACGAAGGAGAGCGGGACAGTTTTATATCATTATTAAAATCTATATCCACGATAGGTTTTATCCAAGCCGACCCTATCGTTGTATGGAAAAATCCCAATAATGATAAATATTATGTTGCAGAAGGAAATCGACGCGTTCTTGCACTCAAATTATTGCGCCATCCACAGAAGTCCCCAACTGAAATTCGGGCACTTGTTCGTAAATGTTCGCAAAAAATAGACAAATCAACGATACAAAAAATACAAGTTTGCGTTGCTCCGTCTTTGGAGGACGCGGAATGGTATATCAATCAAAGACATAATGCTGCGTCCCTTCAAAAAAGTTGGAGCAGGGTACAACAACAACGTTGGATTGCCAACCTGTATGAAAAGTACCATGATGATATAGACAAGATGATGGCTATTACTTCTCTGTCTAAAGCAGAGATTGAAAATCAGGTACGTATATTAAAAATCAAAGATTTCATAAAATTAGATAGTGTTCGTGCTCTTTTAACGGACGAAGAGTACGAAAAAGCTAACTCTCATCGATTCTCAATAACTGTTTTGGAAAGATTCTTTGGATATGCAGATGTAAAATCTCGGTGGGGAATAATTTATGAAGGTCCGAATGTAATTATTAATGCTAATCTTGAATCTTTTTATAACGCTTTTGCCGAACTCATCAAACTTATTATATCGGAAGACATAAATACTCGAATGAAAGCCGAAGATGCACCGCATATTTTGGATAGTTTACCACAGGTTTTATTGACCCCAAGTGAAAATAACAATTCTACGACTGCAGAGAGCAATGATGTGAAAAACAACGCAAAAAAAGAAAATGAAGAGCAGACTGTTGGGCAAGCAGAAAATACCTCAACGCCCAAACCAATGAAAAATAATCCTAATAGAAGTCGTTTAATTTTGGAAATCTATACATTACATACTACAGACACAAAATTACAATCTTTATTTGAAGAGCTTAAACAAATTCCGTTAAAATATTCAAATGCCGTTAGCGCATCAATAAGAATATTTCTTGACATTGCCGTACGAGATTATATTATAGCAGAGGGCTTAGAAACAGACATTTCCAGATGTTATAAATCTAACCTTCGAGAAATACAATTATACAAGAGATTATCGTTTTTGAAAGATAACAAACTCAAAGGAGAAGCAAAATCTATTGTTGAAAAACTCTTGAATTCAGGAAATGAATTCTCTATAGATGTTTTAAATGGTTATGTGCATAGTAGTTCTACTTTATACACCTACAAGCAATTCTTAAATAGATTTTGGGATTTCTTGTTCCCGCTATTTGAAGTATTGCTTGATGTAAAAGAAATTCAAGAATAATAAATGAACGGTAGTCCTTTAAGATATCCTGGGGGGAAAGCACTAATGACATCTTTCCTAGTAGACCTTTTCAGACAGAACGGGTTGGAAAATGTCGTATATGCCGAACCATATGCTGGCGGAGCTGGAGCAGCCATAAATCTACTTTTAGGCAACTATGTAAATGAAATTATTATCAATGATGCCAATATTGGTATTTATTCTTTTTGGCACTTTTTACTAACAGAACCTGAAAGATTTATACAAACCATACAAGACATTCCTGTCACTTTAACAGAATGGCGTCATCAAAAAGACATTGCACAAAACGCAAATGAGCCCTCATTTGAATTAGGTGTGGCCACATTCTTTTTATCACGCACTAACCGTTCTGGAGTAATTATGGGAGGCCCGATAGGTGGCAGCTCTTTTGAAAAGCAACAACAAGCCATATACAAATTAGATTGCCGTTTTAATAAAGATAATTTAATAGAACGTTTAAATAGTATTGTACGAAGAAGAGAGCATATTACTGTATATAATATGGATGCCTTAGCGTTTCTTCGTATGATACCTAATAATACTTTTGCATATTTAGACCCTCCATACTATATAAAAGGAAAATCATTATATATGAATCATTACAAAGAAGAAGACCATCAACAATTAGCAAATTATCTGCTCCACGAAGCGGCATTCTCTTGGTTACTTTCATACGATGACACACCACAGATCCGAGAAAAATACCAAGCATTAGAGTTATTTCGTTTCCCCTTGAATTATACAGTCTCTGAAAAAAGGACAGGGTACGAACTATTAACTTTATCTCCTCAATTAATATTTCCTCATGATCCTATTATAAAAAGAAGTAAATCATCAAAAAACATATACATAGAACACGTATGAAAAATCTTCCTGCTAAGATTGAGTTATATTTAATGTCTCTGGGATTATTATTCTTTCTTCTAATAATTAAATCAATAGACATTCCTGTTTGTTTTGACAAGGATGCACAATTTGTGGGTTTTGAATACTTGTTTAAACACAATGTCGCGACATTAATCTGTTTACTTTTTTTAATCATTTCGTTTATATGCAAGAAAAGATTTGCGCACAGTTTAAAGGGAGCTGTGGATATTGAGTGTGAAATTCAAAAAATCAAAAATGGAAACTACGAATATCTTACATTCTTAACTACATACATAATTCCATTAATATGCTTTGATTTAAACAATTTACGTGATGGAATATTATTAATTGTTTTATTAGTTTTATTAGGAATCTTATTCATCAAAACAAATCTGTACTATTTAAACCCCTCACTTGCCTTGATGGGTTTGGATATATATGTAGCTGATATAAATTACAAAAAGAAGACAATAAACGATATTATCATTTTATCAAATTGCAAACTAAAAAAGGGAGATTGTTTTAAAAAACACATTATAGAGAACAATGAAATTATATATTGCTCGGAAATAACTAAAGCCTGAGGAATTATGGAAAAAAAAATGTTAAATGATAAGATTTCCGCATGTATTGCTAATAATTGTGGAATTGAAATTTATTTTGGACTCAAAAATGGAGAACTTAGAAAAGCCAACTTTGTCTCCGATGTACTATCAACAATAAAGTGTACTTTTATTGAAACAATTAACGAAAAAATCTTATCTTCTGATTTGTGTATTATAAATTATTCCAGTACAGATGGACGAAACAATGCCATCTATAAATATGATCTTGAAAGCATTGAAGAGATGAATATATTTAGTGAGGTTCTTGATGCAGAAAGAACAATACCTCTCTTCTCTTTTGAGAATGATGGTATAAACAATATCAATTTTCTCCTACTTGTCATAGGGACAAACAATCAATGCATTACATTGTATAAAAAACTTACGAATGTAAATATCTATAAGCAAAACTCTGGGCTATTTGTTAGGAGACAAGATAATGAATTTGTTGGCTTTAACGATGATCATTTACGTATAATTCCAACCATAGATATGTTTAACATCGATGGAGAATTATTCATTCTTAATTTATCCATATTTGAAAAAGAATTCGATATACATAGTGTAATCACAACAGCAGCGAAACAGCAAATAGAGACAATTAAAAAAGTGGAATTATTGGAAAATCCAGAATTATTAACTGAAGCATTGACTGATCTTAGTTTTGCAAGAAAGTTAACAAAAATAGCAGAAACATCACCAGTTTTAGGACATATCGGGAATAAACAAATTATCCAGTTCGCCCAAAAACATCCTATGCTAAAGAAAGTTATCCAATATTCTACAGATGGTAGTAAAATTAGGCTTACATCAAAAAAATCTCGTATGCTATTTATAAAATTATTAAATGATGATTATCTGACATCAGACTTAACAAGCATCTACTATGATAGTTTAGCGAAAGATTCTATCCCTTTAGAAAGTGAACAATAACAATTATCTTGTTGGGATATAATCAAGATGATTAATCGTTATTTCTATCAATCGGACGCATACTCATTCTTGATAGGAAATTCAGATCATTTCTTTGGTAAGATGTCACGGGCTCTGATTTTATAACCTTAGGCAAGTTGATGGAATAAAAGGAATAAGATAGAAAAACCAAAACATGAATAACAACGAGAGTAATATCATCATTTATAACACCATCGACGGAAAGGCGAGTGTGGTGCTGTATGCGCGGGATGGAAGCGTGTGGATGAACCAAAATCAACTTGCGGAACTTTTTGACACCTCTAAGCAAGGTATAGGTCAGCACATTGCTAATATACTGAACGAGAGGGAATTAGATGCAAATTCAGTTGTAAAGAAATTCTTTACTACTGCCGCAGACGGGAAGAATTATGAGGTGACGTTCTACTCGCTGGAGATGATCATGGCTATCGGTTTTCGTGTACGGAGTAAGCGCGGTACACAGTTCCGTATCTGGGCCAATCAGCACCTGACGGAGTATCTGGTGAAGGGTTTCACAATGGATGATGAGCGGTTGAAGAACCCCAACGGAAGGCCGGATTACTTCGATGAGTTGTTGGAACGGATACGCGAGATTCGTGCATCCGAGAAGCGATTCTATCAGAAAGTGCGGGATCTGTTGGCGCTGAGTAGCGATTATGACAAGACAGACAAAGCGACGCAGATGTTCTTTGCCGAGACGCAGAACAAGCTGCTATACGCGGTGACGGGACAAACGGCTGCGGAGATCATCGTAGGGCGTGCGGATGCGTCGAAGCCGAACATGGCATTGACGTCATGGCAGGGGAGTATTGTGCGGAAGGGCGATATTTATACGGCTAAGAACTACCTGTGGCAGGAGGAGATAGACGTGCTGAACCGGTTGACGACGATGTTCCTGGACTCGGCTGAGCTGCGCGTGAGGGAGCGGAAAGACCTGACGCTGCGTTATTGGCGCGAGACGGTGGATTCGCTGTTGAACTTCCAAGGGAAAGTGGTGCTGCAAGGTGCAGGTAGCATCAGCAACAAGCAGATGGAGGCGCATGTGGATGCGGTGTACGAGGCGTTTAATGCGCGGAGGAAGGCATTGGCTGCTGCGGAAGCGGATGAAGAGGATCGGGAGTTGTTTGCTTTGACGGAGGGGGAAGATGCGGAGTTGGCTGCGATAGAAGAGCAGCTGGAGAAACGGGAGAAATGATATTGGAAAATGGAAAATCGCAGAGCGATTGGTGAAGATTTTGGAGCCTTCGTCGGCCGTATCGGCTATCTCCGCGAACTGGAAGACAAATATGAACTCGGCTATGGCATCAAGGCTTCGGCTGAAGGTTCTGTGGATCGTTTATGCGAGAGAGTAGAGCACCTCGTCTCCATGCCCTCCTCCGAACGCAAATCCACTTTCGCAGAACGACGCGCAAAGATGTTGAGCGACAAGATCGACTGCGCGAAGTTCTTAACGTGGTTTATAGAGGAATATCCTTCCTCTGCCACCCAGACGCGTAATGCCAATGAAGCCTTCTGGAGTCGATTTAAGTAATAAAATCTTTTTGTGGTCTCACCTCTCATCTAAAAGGTACAGGTTCGGCTTGTACCTTTTAGTTTTTATTTATATTTTATTCCTCTTAAGGGTACAAGCTGTTGCTTAACTGGCTTGTTCCTTTAGCATCTTTATTGATCTTGTATTATATATTTCGGGGTACAGGCCATGTTCCTCTCCACCTGAGTAGAGTAGGCTTGTACCTTTAGCACATTTGATTATTTATATTTTTCTCCTAAGGGTACAAGCCAACAACCCTCATCACTGGCTTGTTCCTTTAGGCTTGTATCTTAATCAGTTATTAGTACTTTGGGGTACAAGACGAAGGAATCCTACTACGAAAATGGTCGCAATTGCGACTAAATTTGAAGTAGATAGTTGTATTGTCCAGTCGAGAAAATGGTAGCGCTACCGAGATTTCGGAATGTTGCAGTAGAAAATGTGTTGGTAACCACAAAAAAAGTACCGCAAAAGTATAAAGTAAAAGTGCGCAAAAATATAAAGTAAATCGGCATTGAAAATCTTGATTTGGTGCAGAAAATAGCTCACAAAAATCTTGATTTGATGCAGTGATATTTTGTAAGTTTCTGATTTTGTGCGAGATAGACTGGATTTCTAAAAGTGCAAATATTTGGGAATTTCAGAAGTGGCCTAATATTCAGAATGTGGCCTAAAAAGTGGCTCAAAGTGGCCTAAAAACGTCAGCAAGTTGCTGATGAATTTAAACCTACCGAAATCGGTGGGTTTAAAGTGGGGGACAGATTGTCCCCCTGTTGATTTCAGTTATTAAGTTTTACTTAAGTACTGAGTTGTTCGATAATTTCGAATAACTGCGTGCACCATGGAAGGTGCAGATTTGCGTTGTTTGTGCCCTTTTGAAAGGACAAAGAAGAAAATTCGGAATTTCCGAATTTATTGGAGGAATTGCAATGATCACTATTGGCTTGTACCTTTAGCAGTGTTCTAAAAATCATTATTTTCTTAAAGGAACAAGCTGAAATACCCCATGGCTTGTACCCTTAAGGCAACAAAATGCACAAGCTTGTACCTTTTTACGGCTGAAAACTTGCACAAGTCGAAAAATTTTTGTACCTTTGCAGCAGAATTTGAGAACTATGGCAAGACGTGTTCATCAACCCTTGAAGAAAGTGCGGATCACAGCCGTTCGACAGACGGTATATACGGACCTGATGGCTCAATACGAGAACCCCATTGAGCATGCGTGTACCGTTCACGAAGGGCAAGAGTGGGTGTCGATCGACGCGCAATGTCCGGAAGGGGTATGTCCGGCTGCGTGGGCCACGATGCGAGAGTTCGTGGTGGCTTTGGCGCATGGCAAGGGTAACTTCTACGATGGGTGGATGAAGAATCCGATGAGTGCCATGATCAGTTGCAACGATGGGTTTAGGCCGTTTAGTTTTTACATTGAGGCTATCGATGAACCGGTGGAGGAACCCAATGTGATTATCGAAGAGCCGAGAAACAAGCGGTTGCGTGGAGATGGTGCTGTGGATGAGCGAGTGAAGATGTTGGTGCGAGTGATCGGGAAGGCTGTGCTGCCGCGACGACAACTGGTGGCTGACTTGCAACTGCGGCAGAAGAGTAGGCGAACGTTTGTCGATCATTACATGAAACCGGCATGGGGAATGGGATTGATAGATTTTGCGTACCCCAACTCTCCCACCAAACCCGAACAAGCCTACAAACTGACGCCAAAAGGTTTGGAACTATTGGCGACGCTGGATGACGCGGAGGCTATTTGAATAAAAGGAAACGAGTAGGTGGGCAACCATCCGGAATTTCCGGATAGTTCAAACGGAAGGTGTGCGGCAAGTGACACGTGAAGTGAAGCATTAGAAGATGTGAAGTCGGAGGAAGGAAAATAATTGAGTATATGAAGATAACATTGATTGCGGGGGCGAGACCGAATTTCATGAAGGTGGCTCCGATTATTAAGGCGATTAAAGCTGCGGAGGCAGCGGGAAAGGATGTGCACTATCGGTTGGTGCATACCGGACAGCACTACGACAAGAACATGAGTGACACGTTCTTTGAGGAGTTGGGGATTCCGGCTCCGGACGTGAACCTGGGTTGCGGTGGAGGTTCGCAAGCTGAACAAACGGCTGCTATCATGGTGGCGTTTGAAAAGGAACTGATGGCGCATCCGACTGATATTGTGTTGGTTGTTGGCGATGTGACAAGCACCATGGCTTGCTCAATTGTGGCGAAGAAACTAAACACGAAAGTGTGCCACGTGGAGGCAGGAATACGCAGTTGGGACCTGACGATGCCGGAGGAGATCAACCGCATGGTGACGGACTCGTTGGCTGATTATATGTTTACGACGTCCGATGTTGCGAACCGGAATCTTGTGCGGCAAGGAGCCGAGTTAGTCAAAAGTCAAAAGTCGAAAGTCGAAAGCGATATTCTGCCGGAGGATAAGTATGCTAACCAACGCATTCAGCAACGCGTTTGGCATGTGGGAAATGTGATGATTGATACGCTACTAGCGAATAGGGCACGGTTTAGGAAGCCGGATGTGTGGGACGAGTTGGGACTGAAGGAGAAGGAGTATATCGTGATGACGATGCACCGTCCGGCTAACGTGGACGAGGAGAATCACTTAAGGGCGATGGTGGAGCAAATCATTGATAATGTGCATGGCCTGCCGGTGATTTTCCCGATACATCCTCGTACGGCAAAGCTGTTTTACGGCTTATGGGGGTCGGGTGCTCCCGACAGAGCAGATAGCCATTCGGGTGACGAATTGGCGAAACGCTTCCCGAACTTGCATATCGTTGAACCGATGGGGTATCTGGAGTTCAACTACTTGGTTGAAAGAGCAAAGGCAGTGGTGACGGATAGCGGTGGTATCACCGAGGAGACTACCGTCATGGGAGTTCCGTGTATCACGCTGCGCGATAATACGGAACGTCCGGAGACATGTACGGTAGGAACGAATGAACTCATCGGTACGAATCCTGCAGCCATCAAACCGGCATTGGACAAGCTCTTTGCCGGAGAATGGAAGAAAGGTGCTATTCCCGAGTTGTGGGATGGACATACTGCGGAACGCATTGTCGAAATCCTGGCAAATTTGTAACAACAATACTAACTTAAAATCTAAACGAGTATGCTGACACTTCTTTTTTCTCTCATCACTCTGCCGTACGCTCCGAATGCGCTGGAGCCGGTAATCAGTCAGGAAACGATTGAATTTCACCACGGCAAACACCTGCAAACGTACGTCGATAACCTTAACAAACTTGTCGTTGGCACGGAGTTTGAGTCCATGCCGCTGGAGCAGATTGTTGCCAAATCGCAGGGTGGCATCTTCAATAATGCCGGGCAGATCCTGAACCACAATCTGTACTTCCTGCAGTTCTCTCCGGTTAGTGCCGACAACCACACACCGAAAGGCGCGATCCTTGATGCCATCAACCGCGATTTTGGTTCGTTTGAAGCCTTCAAAGCCGAGCTTGAGCAGAAAGGCACTACGCTCTTCGGTTCGGGGTGGGTGTGGCTCGCATCGGATAAGGATGGCAAGCTTGTTATCACCCAGGAACCCAATGCCGGTAATCCAGTCACCAAAGGTCTGAAACCCCTGCTGACGATGGATGTCTGGGAGCATGCATATTACATCGACTACCGCAATCGTCGTGCGGCGCATCTCCAGTCGCTCTGGCAGATTATCAACTGGGACGAGATCAACAACAGATATATCAACAAATAATAACCTAACTTATAAAATCGTACAAGTATGAAAGAATTAAAAGGAACAAAGACCGAGCAGAACCTCATGGAGGCGTTTGCCGGTGAGTCAATGGCTCGCAACAAGTACACTTTCTTCGCATCGAAAGCCAAGAAAGACGGTTACGTACAGATTAGCAAGATCTTCGAGGAGACTGCTGCCAACGAGAAAGAGCACGCCGAACTCTGGTACAAATACCTCAACGGAGGCAAGATCAGTGACACCACAGCCAACCTCGCAGATGCTGCAGCCGGTGAGAATGCCGAGTGGACGGATATGTATGCACGCATGGCTGCTGAAGCTCGTGCCGAAGGTTTTGACGAGATTGCCGAGAAGTTCGAACAGGTAGGTGCGATTGAGAAGCACCACGAAGAGCGTTATCGCAAACTCCTCAAGAACATCGAGGATAAGGTTGTCTTCTCGCGCGAAGGCGATTGCATATGGCAGTGCTCCAATTGTGGCCATATAGTAGTAGGCAAATCCGCTCCGGAAGAGTGCCCTGTTTGCCACCATGCACAAGCGTACTTCCAGTTGTTAGTGGAGAACTATTAAAAGTAGTGGTCGAGCCCAAGCACGCATAAATCACGCATCATATCGGCAGCAAACACATGACCAAACAAGAGAAATACCAAATCCTGCTTCCACAGATTGAATCGCTGGTAGCCGGTGAGACGGACGCAATTGCCAACATGGCAAATGTTGCTGCTACCTTGCACGAGGCTTTTGGATTCTGGTGGACGGGGTTCTACCGAGTAATGAATGAAGGAGTTAATGTGTTAATGCATGAACGACCAGGCGAACTGGTGTTAGGTCCCTTCCAAGGTCCTATTGCGTGTACGCGCATCCCCTTTGGTCGTGGTGTTTGTGGCACAGCTTGGCAACGCGCAGAGACAGTCATCGTGCCCAATGTCCATGAGTTTTCCGGACATATAGCATGTTCTTCTGCCTCCAATAGCGAGATTGTTGTTCCTGTCATCCACAATAACCAAGTCATCGCAGTACTCGATATCGACAGCACCGATTTCAACACTTTTGACGAAACAGACCGGCTCTATCTGGAGCAGATAGCAGGTATCTTATCTGCACAATAATTATAAAATAGAAAACATTTTAACAAGAAGTCGAAGATACACAGAATAGTTTCAACCATGCGAGTAGTAGTACAACGTTGTAGTCGTGCCGAGGTGCGCATTGATGGCACTGTGGTAGGCAGGATAGGGCTTGGTTTCATGCTTCTGGTGGGCATCACCGAGACGGACTCCCGGGCAGAAGCGGATCTCTTGGCGAAGAAGATTGCCCAGCTACGCGTGTTCGAAGATGCAGAAGGGAAGATGAACCTCTCTCTTCGCGAGGTGGATGGGGCAATCCTCAGCATCTCGCAGTTCACGCTCTATGCCGATTGCCGCAAGGGCAACAGACCTTCTTTTATCCGTGCCGCGCGTCCAGAACAAGCCTCGCCTTTGTACGACTATTTTAATCAAACTCTCCGTGCTACCTACGGACTGCAAGTCGAGACAGGCCGTTTCGGAGCCGACATGCAAGTTGGTTTCGTCAACTCCGGCCCCGTCACCATCCTCCTCGACTCGGACGAATTGAAGTAACTACAAAATAAATCTATGTACCCCTGGCAAGAACCGAAACAGAAGCCGTATGCCATGTATATCCATGGTTTTGCGTCGAGTCCTAAGTCCGGCACAAGGGCTTCGTTGGCTCGTGCCTTGCCGGAATATGAATGGCTTGCTCCCGAAGTGACGCATGAACCTTTCGAGTCATTGGATATTCTCAATGACTTGGCTCATGCGTTCGAACCGGAACTGATTGTCGGCACGTCTATGGGAGGTATGTTGGCGCTGTATGTGGATGCGCCAAAAGCGACGAAGATTGTGCTCAATCCCTCACTGGAGATGGATCGTACGCTCCGCAAGATGGGTTACGGCAAGCATCCCTACCTGCAAGAACGCGCAGATGGAGCCACGGAGTTTATCATTGACGAACCGATGGTACAGCGCTTCATCGCTTTCAAGAAAGAGCACTCCTTTATCCTCGGTTCGCGCAATATAGGTCTCTTCTCTACTGATGACGAACTTCTTGGCCACGAGATGAGCAAACGCAACGCCAAAGCCGTAGAAGATGCCGGATTCGACATCATCTGGTCGTCCAAGTTCGGTCATCGCTGCAACGACAATGCTGTAAAAGAGATTGTCAAACAACTCAAAAACGCATAATATGCTAACCATCAAACACACAGAAACGGAACGCAACGGCCTTTTTGAGGCGTGGATGGACGATGTGCATGTTGGTGAATTGACCTACCAACGCACCACTCCGGAACGGATGATCATCGACCATACGCGTGTCTTCGAAGGCTTTGAAGGGCAGGGTATAGCTCGTCAACTGGTTATGGCTGCAGTCGATTTCGCGCGCCAAAACTCTCGCATCGTCATCCCTGTTTGTTCCTATGCGCGCAACGTCCTCACGCGAACAGATGAATATAAGGATGTACTTGCATGATAATCTCAAAATCGTTCATCTGATTGAACTTTTGCCCTCAAAATCTGCCATTTCTCTTGAAAACTGAAGAAATTTGAAAGAATTTCCCATATACATTTTGATATATGGGATTTTTTTTGTATCTTCGGCACGCCCTTTAACCCCTTTCCGTCTATGTTTTCCCCGCTTAACGGGGACAACCTCACCTCCGAAATTACAGCAAGGCAATGCCGGGCATTTAGTCAGTAGCTTTTGCGAAGAAAAATGAAGCTCCGCTTCCACTTTTTTAATCCCACGCGACTCACCCTTGTGCAAGCCCAATGAGCCACATGGTATTAAAAAATGCACGTTCGTGCAATTTTTCTTTGCAAAAGTTTGCAAATGCGCATTTTTTTTCGTAACTTTGTAGCCGATTTCATACCGCACAATCTTTCTTGATTAACAACGGCAAAACAACAATTATGGCTGATATAGAAAATAGCAAACCGGGATTTGTGAAACGTGATGGTATCATCGCTGATGGCAAGTACGTTGAGTGGCTTGGTGAACTCAAGCAACGTTACCAACAAAGCCAGATCAAAGCTGCTGTGCGCGTCAATCACTCCATGCTGGAGTTCTATTGGTCGCTCGGTCGGGACATCGTTGCCCTCAAAGCCGAAAGCCAATGGGGTACAGGTGTGTTGCAACAACTGAGCCTCGACCTCAAGAAGATGTTCCCCAACGAAACTGGCTTCTCATATCGGAATATCCTTTATATAAAGAAGTGGTATTCGTTTTATAATGAGTATGTTATAAAAATGCACCAACTTGGTGCAGAATTTTGGCAGCAACCTGTTGCCAAAACTGATAGCACAAAATTGCACCAGTCTAGTGCAGAATTAGAGATGCCTGAAAGTTTTGCCCTTCTCCCGTGGAAACACCATGTGCAAATAGTCACAAAAACAGGTTCTTTAGATGAAGCCTTGTTCTATATCAAGCATGCTATCGCCAATAACTGGAGTCGTAGCGAATTGGAATACGAGATGAAGGGCGATCTCTATGCTCGTCATAGTAGTGCGCTCACGAACTTCTCCGACACGATGACCTTGCCGCAACAGAAATTGGCACAAGAGGTGATGAAGAGTCCGTATCAATTAGGATTCCTCAATCTCAAACAAGATCATAGCGAGGACGATTTGGAGGAAGCTTTGGTGAACAATATCACGCGGTTCCTATTGGAACTCGGTCAAGGCTTCTCATATGTAGGTCGACAGATGGAACTGGTTATGCCTGATGGCAGTACGTTTGTTCCGGACTTGGTATTCTACCATACGCGCCTCAAGTGCTATATTGTGGTTGAACTCAAATCTGTTAAGTTCATTCCTGAGTTCGTCGGCAAACTCAATTTCTATGTCTCTGCCGCAGATGAACTACTCCGAGCCGATGACGACAAACCTACGATAGGTCTGCTCATCTGCCGCGAAGCGGATAAGACAACTGTTGAATGGGCATTCCGTGGCCTCGATCGTCCGTTGGGTGTCGCTACCTATCAGATAGAGCAGATCGTCCAACGCACCATCCTCGAAGACAAGCTGAAGAAGCAGAAGAAAATGTCAGACATCTGACAAATAGAAAGAATACAATATGAATGAATTGTTAAAGACCATAGAGCGCTATCGAGCCTTGGGCATCGAAGAGCAGATTGACTACAAGAAATTCTACTTGTATTCTATCATCACGCACTCTACGGCTATCGAAGGTTCAACCGTCACGGAGATTGAAAACCAACTTCTCTTCGACGAAGGCATCATGGCTCCCGGACGTACACTCCAAGAACAGATGATGAACCTCGATCTGAAAGCGGCTTATGAGGAAGCGCAAAGGTTTGCTGATCAGCACGTGCCCTATAGCTTAGATATGCTATGCCGCTTGTCTGCAATCGTGATGAAAAACACCGGTAGCACGTACAACACGCCGCTTGGCTCGTTCTCCGCAGCCCAAGGCGAATTGCGCAAACTCAATGTCACAGCCGGTTTCGGTGGTCGATCTTATCTGGCTCACGAGAAAGTGCCGCAAGCCTTGTCGGACTTCTGTCGTTGGCTTAATACCGAACGTGCAAACCTACTGAAGAACGACATTCTTGCAGCCTATCGTCTCTCGTTTGTGGCGCACTACAGACTCGTCACAATCCATCCATGGGCAGACGGTAATGGTCGTATGTCGCGTCTGGTGATGAACATGCTTCAGTTTGAGTTCGGTCTTATTCCGACGAAGGTGCTCAAGGAGCAGAAAGCCGAGTATATTCAAGCACTCAACGATACGCGTGATCAACAGGACGAAACGATCTTCCCGTCTGTTATGTTGCGTCTGCATAACACCAACCTGCTATCCGAGATTGATGCGTTTGTAGCAAGTCAAGAAACAGATGTCCCTCAAGGTGTCCTTCAAGGTGTCCCTCAAGACATAACCGCTCTGATTAAGCAGAATCCGAAGATCACACGTGAGGAGTTGGCAGAACTATTGCATGTTAGCGTTAAGACTATCGGTCGTCGTTTGGCTAAATTGCCGCATATCCGGTATGTTGGTAGCGGCTATAGCGGACATTGGGAGATAATTGAGTAAATTATTGGTTGTCGCAAAATTTGCGTCCACCAATAGTTTCCAAAATGGAAATAGTTGACAATCGAAGGAACACGAATGAAAGTTCGTAAAAAAGAACAATAATAACCATCGTCCTTCCGAACGAATCGGAATAGTCAGGTCTTAGACGATAAATCGGACAATCAATATCCGAAAATCCTTTAGCAATATTCGCTTATGGAAAACACAGGTAAAATAGACATCCAATATCTCCACGATGCTGAGATAATTAAGAATGCTATCCTCAGCGCGCAGTATGAAGCCACGCGTGGCGCTAACATCATCCAACTGATGTTGTATTACTCCGTTGGGCGCTATATCTCGCAGAACACCCGCAAGGGCAAGTGGGGAACAGGTGCCATTGCATCCATCAGTCGTCTTCTCAAGCAAGATCTGCCGGGTCTCAGAGGTTTCTCCGCATCTAACCTTAAGCGTATGCGTACGTTCTATGAGGAGTGGAATGAATTGGATGCGGAGGTTTTAGAACAAAATTCGCCCGTTCAAACGGACGATTTAAAAAATCCATCAAAAGAGATTGATTTTGAGCGAGATACAAATTCGCCCGTTCAAATGGGCGATTTGTCAACTGCTATTTCGTTCATTCAAACGAACGAAATTCCATTACTACCATTTAACTTTCCTGCAGTAGATGCTGCGCATCTTGGACGATTATGTACGTAAGCCGCATGAGAATCCGTCTATCGGAATTGTGTTATGCAAGAGTGCTGATAAGGCGTATGTGGAATATATGATTCAGGACTACGACAAACCTATGGGTGTTGCCACGTATAAAACAGCCACCGATATGCCGGAACATCTGCGTAATGCTCTGCCGGATCAAGACGAACTCCTCAAGATGATTGAACACATTGATGTGGATGTTGATGCTAACGATAACGAACAACAATAACCATCGTCCTTCCGAACGAATCGGAATAGTCAGGTCTCAGACGATAAATCGGACAAATAGCGCAACGTCCTCACGCGAACAGATGAATATAAGGATGTACTTGCATGATAATCTCAAAATCGTTCATCTGATTGAACTTTTGCCCTCAAAATATACCATTTCTCTTTAAAACAGCAGAAATCTGAAAGATTTTCCCATATACATTTTGATATATGGGATTTTTTTTGTATCTTTGTAGGCGAAATTAATGATGGCGATATCGCCACAATTAGAAAGTGGTCAAATTCGACCACTTTTAAACCTATCGAATTCTTAGCCCCAAGGGCACGATTATTTTGAGGGGTTTAAATCTAAATGTACCGAAATCGGTACAATTAAAAGACATTTATAATTCTGTCGAATTCGACACAATTAGACAATATGGCAAAAACACAATCTATTGTTGTAAGAGACACTACCGTTCGTTCTTTTGTTCAGAACGGAATGGATTATATCTGTATTACGGATATTGCGCGGCAAAAAAATGCCGAAGATCCTAATGGCGTTGTAGGTAATTGGATGCGTAATCGCAATACCTTGGAGTATCTTGGCTTATGGGAAATGCTAAACAATCCCAGTTTTAACCCCCTCGAATTCGAGGGGTTTAGAAATCAAGCCGGATTAAATGCTTTTACCCTTTCTCCAAGTCGTTGGATTGAGGCAACACGTGCCGTAGGACTTATCGCTCTATCCGGTCGATATGGCGGCACTTATGCGCAGAGGGATATTGCTTTTAAGTTCGCCAGTTGGGTATCTGCAGAATTCGAGCTTTATTTGATTAAGGAGTTCCAACGTCTAAAAGAGGAAGAACAAAAAGCACTCGGTTGGTCGGCAAAGCGCGAGTTGGCGAAGATTAACTATCATATCCATACCGATGCCATCAAAGCGAACTTAGTGCCACATGAGATTGATCCGTATCATAAGTCGCTCATCTATGCCAACGAGGCTGATGTGCTGAACGTGGCATTATTTGGTATGACCGCAAAGGAATGGCGCGACGCGCATCCCGATGACAAAGGAAATATCCGTGATTATGCGACCATAAATCAGTTGATCTGCCTGAGCAACATGGAGAATCTGAATGCTGTGTTTATCAACGAAGGTATGTCACAGCAGGAACGTCTTCATAAACTTAATCAGATTGCTATCCAACAAATGACTGTGTTGGAGAATGTTGAAAGTAAGCATATTTTGAAAGCATAAACTTGAAGTCGCAAATTGCGACCACAAAGATATCGTCCTTCCGAACGAATCGGAATAGTCAGGTCTCAGACGATAAATTGGATGAAGGAGTGCGACGGAACGCACTCCGAGTGAAGCGCCCGAGTAGTCCCCACTACGAGGAGAAAGCGCAAACATAGAACTAAACGAAAACAGATACAATATGGCAGATATACAGCAGACAGAAAGAATAGATGCTCTATTTGAGCGAATAGCCTCATTGATTGACCAAGCGCGCACATATGTTGCGAATGCAGTCAAGATCGCTGAGGTAAAAACGCGCTATGAGGTAGGGCGTTACATATTGGAAGATGAGCAACAAGGAGAACGTGCCCAATACGGCAAGCAAACTCTTCGTCAGTTGTCTTCCCGCTTGATGGAGCGATATGGCGACGATTGGACTTTTGATACCCTCAAAAGATGTCGTCAGTTTTATCAAGCTTATGCCAATGCTTCAATTAGCGCAACACCGTTGCTCCAATTGGAGAATAGTGCCGAAATCACTGATTCTAAAGAAATTGCAAATTCGAGCAACGCCGTTGCCACAATTCAGTTGCCTCGTTTTATCCTCTCATGGTCGCATTATCTGATTCTAATGCGTATTGATAATATCGAGGCTCGTAGCTTCTATGAATTGGAGTGCGCGCAGCAGCAATGGTCGGTCAAGCAACTAAGTCGTCAAGTAGGCAGCAGTCTGTACGAACGTCTTGCGCTTAGTCGCAATAAAGACGAAGTAATGCGTCTTGCACGAGAAGGACTGACTATTGAGAAACCCGAAGATGTAATCAAGAATCCGATTACCTTAGAGTTCTTGGGGCTCAAACCGGAAGCTGCTTATACTGAATCTAAATTAGAGACAGCCATTATCAACAAGATGCAGCAATTCCTGTTAGAGATGGGTAAAGGTTTCTTGTTTGAGAAACGTCAAAAGCATTTTGTCTTTGATGAACACAATTTCTATGTGGATCTGATTTTCTATAATCGTCTTCTCAAAAGTTATGTGCTTATTGATCTCAAAATCGGTGAATTAACTCATCAGGATCTTGGACAGATGCAGATGTATGTCAATTACTACGATAGGTATATTAAACAGGATTTTGAGAATCCGACTATAGGTATCCTTTTGTGCGAACAGAAAAGCGATGCGTTGGTCGAATTGACTTTGCCAAAAGATTCCAACATTTATGCGGCACAATATTCTCTCTATTTGCCGGAAAAAGCAGTGCTCCAACGCAAACTGAAAGAATGGATTGAAGAATATAACGATAACGAACAATAATAACCATCGTCCTTCCGAACGAATCGGAATAGTCAGGTCTCAGACGATAAATTAGTAAATCATCGCAGCTTCGGCTGCGTTTGTTTTTTGGCAAAATTTTGGTGGATATTTTAATTCAGAATTGCTTTCTATTTCCAAAATAAGCGACAAATTGCATTTTTCTGTGTTATTTCTGAGGAAAATTTTAAAATCTCTTGCATATTTCAAAATTTTTTCGTATCTTTGCACCCGAAATGGGTGCACAAGCGCGACGCGCGCATATAATATGGTACTCATTTCACGGAATCAATCTACGCCGATCTCCTATCATGGGAGAGGGTTAGAGGGATTCATTACATATTGAAAAGGCGTTTATTGACGCTTTGTGCTTAACAGTTGAAAGCTTCGCAAACTATCTCTTGTTGGAAAAGCCAAAGTAACGATAGATGCCTACGGGTATGACTATTATACTCGTCTTGTATTTCTATACGGGCGTGTCGTCATATCGGCGTAGGTTTCATTGTTGTTTATTTCCAACGGCATGCGAAGGCCTCAACTGTAATGAGCAACGGATGAGGTCTACGCTTTTTATATGTATATGCATGAACAAAGAAACAACAATATTAACTAAACATTAAGTGTCATGAAAAAACTTTTGATGGTCGCCATGAGCCTTATCATGGTAGCAAGTGTTTCGTTCGCCGAAACAAGTCAGCAAAAAGAGATTCGCAAAGAGCGTCAAGAAATCCGCAAATTGGCAAAAGCAGAACTGAATCAGAAGGTTGACAAGTCAGTTAAAAAAGAAGCCAAGCGTCTTGCAAAAGAAGGTTGGCAAGTTAAACCCGGTGCACTCCCATTAGAGAAACAATTGGAGCGTTCGTATCTTATGCAGTATGAATACGATGAGAGTCTTTTCCCGAAATATATCATGGGTGAAGCTTCATCAGTAGGTGAGAACTACGATGCGGCAAAAACAGCCGCTCTGTCATTGGCAATCACTAATCTTGCCGGACAAATCCAAACGGAAGTAACCGCTCTGGTTGAGAACACTGTTGCCAACCGCCAACTCTCTGCGGAAGAAGCCGCTTCTATCGTAGAGACTGTACAGGCAAGCAAGAACCTCATCTCGCAGTCCATTGGTCGTACGGTTCCTGTAATGGAGTGCTATCGCATCAACAGCAAGAAGAACAACGAAGTGCTTGTTCGTATTGCCTATAATGCAGAGATGGCGAAAGAGGCAGCAAAGAAAGCTGTTCGAGACGAGTTGGAGAAAAAAGGCAACAATCTCCACCAACAGTTGGATAAAGTATTAGGTTTCTAATCCCTCATTAGGCAGGGGCGGCTGATTACCGCTTCTGCTTGCTAAAATTCTAAACTATGAAACGACTGATCACATTATGTTCGTGTTTGGCTACATTGCTTATTTGCTATGCAGCAAATGACATCGTGCGTGTAAGCGCGACCTACGAGTATGTATCCAACAACCCGAACGAGACACCGGCACAGGCAGAAGCAAAGGCTATTGAAGCCGCACGGCAAAAAGCTCTTGAGGATAAGTTTGGCTTGGATGTAACAAGTGTCACCAATACGCTTATTACCAACCGTAGCGGTAACGGCAAGACAGAATCCGAGAGCAATGTATTTGCTTTAGGTGGTACATCTGTTCGTGGTGAATGGATAGAGACAACGAAAGAACAAATCCTCGAAAAGAACTTCACTAACGGCTTTTGGGTGATTAAAGTGCACGTAGAAGGAAAAGCCAGAAACAACTCCACGGAAAAGGCAGACATCCAATTCACGCTCGTCAAAGACATTCAAGATGTAGAATCTCCTGTCACTTTCCGCGATGGAAGCGATATATTTCTTCGCTTCTCTTCACCGGTTGCCGGACACCTATGCGTATATCTTATTGATGAAGAGCAGAATGCCTTTTGCCTACTCCCGTATCCTCATCAACAATCAGGCAGTCAGTCGATTGAAGCAAACAAAGACTACATCTTTTTCTCAACCCGATTTGAGAAAGATGCACAGGAATACACGCTCAATTGCCAACGCTCTTCCGAGCAGAATGCTTTGTATGTAATCTTCTCGCCCAATGACTTTACCAAAGCTGCCGATAAACAAGGTGGCAAGAACTTTCGCGACGAGCAACTTCCCCGGGAATTATCCTACGAGGCTCTGCTCAAATGGTTAAGTCGCAATCAAACAAAGGATGCAGAAATGGTTGTAAAAACTGAATTAGTAACTATTAGAAAATAATCATCATGAAAGCAGTACTTACCAAAGGACAAATCAAGCAAGCGTGGGATTATGCAAAGGTGATAAATGGTGTAGACCCCAAATTTGTTAGAATGGATTGTTTAGGAGCAATGATTCATTTCGATGAGTATGACATGGATACTGAATATGGCTGGTGTGCTGAATATGTTCTGTCTCAAGAGGTATTATCAAATTATGGTATTAACAATGTTAACCTCTTTAATGAAGCGAATATACGTATATTGCATATTGGCAACTACAACGAAAATATTGGTCACAGAATAGGACAATATTCAGTAAAATATAAATATGTAAAAGCCCCAAAAAGAAATTTACGCCAAAATCCGAATAATATTTCTGAAATTAACAGATTAGGAGTAGATGAATTAAAACGACTATTTACGCTATCTGATCAGCAAGTGAGTGATATTTTTAAGGACATAAATATTATTGACTGACAATCGTAGTTTTTATGAAACACTTAAATAGATAGAATGTTACCAAAAGAAAATACAATGAAAACAAAGTTTTTACATATAGTCATTTTGTCCTTTTGTATAGGGAATATATATGGAAGTCCAACTAAAGGCACATGCGGAGATAAATTATCATGGGAATATGATAAGACTTCTCAAACACTAACTATTTTAGGAAGTGGCGCAATGACTAATTATAAGAACTTTCAATCTGTACCATGGAAAGCATTTGGGCAAGATATTAAGTTTTTGAAAATTAAGAACGGTGTTACAGAAATAGGAGCGTACGCATTCTCTGATTGTACAAACTTAATAGAAGTCGATTTCCCAAATTCTCTTTTGAGAATTGGATCAAATTCCTTCTTAGATTGCAAGAACTTATCGTCTATCACAATTCCTTATTCTGTTCATATTATTGAATATAGTGCATTTTGTTATTGCTCAAAGTTAAAAGATGTCAGTATTTCAAATCCTACAATAGAAATAGGTCGTTTCGCTTTCCGGTTTTGTGAAAACTTGAGCAATGTTGTTCTGCCCGGAGAACCTTCGGATAAGACCCCTTGGATTGCTTTTCCGGATAAGGCTCACGTTAAGTATCTATTTAACAAACCAAATACAGCAAATTACCATAATGATAAACCTGCGTTCCTAAGTCTTGTTCCGCAAACACTTAATTTTGCAGAACCGTCAGGAAATAATGCTATTGATGGTAATGAACTTTGTTATATTAAGTTTAAGATAAAGAATGAAGGAGGTGGTGTTGCGCGTAATTGTATTGCAAGAGTGCAGATGACAGGCAGCGTAGAAGGTATTTCTACAAGTTCAAACAAAGTATTAGATCCAATTATGCCTAACGAAACGAAAGAGATATCTATCCCTATACAATCTGATCTAAATGTGAAAGATGGGACTATTAAGTTTCTAGTTAATGTTGATGAGCCTAATGGATTTGGCATAGATCCGATAGAACTCAACATGCAAACCCGTGCGTATGAAAGTCCTCTCATTCAAATAGTCGATTATGCTGTTACAGGAACTACTGGAGGAACATTGATGAAGAAAAAACCATTTAATCTTCAGTTATTATTACAAAACACAAAGTATGGAAAGGCACAGGATGTAAATGTAGAGATTGAATTGCCTGATAATGTGTTTATTATCGAAGGGAACAAACGACTTTTTTTCCCATTATTGAACGGAGGCGAAATTAAGTCATTGGAATATGAGTTGGTGGTGAATAACAATTACACATCATCAATTATTCCGATTCATGTAAAAATGCGCGAGAAGGAAGGTAAGTTCTCAGAAGACCGCACCATAGAACTCCAACTTAATCAATCTTTGGCTTCAACTAACATAAACCTAGAGGCAATAGAGAAAGAGCAACATAATGAAGCTATTCAACTGGCAACCATAGGTAGTGCCGTGGACAAGAACATCCCGGTTTCTCGTCAGCAAAGTTCAACGACCTTTGCTGTTATCATCGCAAACGAGAACTATCAACAAGTAGCAAAAGTTCCTTTCGCTCTCAACGATGGAAATATCTTTGCGCAGTATTGTGAAAAAACGCTCGGCATTCCCTCTCAAAATATTCATCTTGTGACTGATGCGACAATAAACAACATACGTCAGCAGGTTAATTGGCTTAGTCAAGTAATCAAGGCATACAATGGGAACGCAAAAGTTATTTTCTATTATGCCGGTCACGGTGTTCCTGATGAGAAAAGTAAAACAGCATTTCTTTTACCGGTTGATGGCAATGGATCTGATATTACAACCGGATATAAATTAGATGACCTGTATTCAACATTAGGTTCACTACCAAGTCAGTCTATCACTATCTTCTTAGATGCCTGTTTCTCCGGATCAAAACGTGAGGATGGCATGTTAGCTTCTGCACGTGGAGTTGCAATCAAAGTTAACAAAGGTCAACCAACAGGAAACATGGTCGTGTTCTCCGCTGCAACTGGAGATGAAACAGCTTATCCCAACAACCAAGAAGGTCACGGCATGTTCACATACTATCTTTTGAAAAAACTTCAGGACACAAAGGGGGACGTAACTTATGAAGATTTGGCTAACTACATTAAGCAAAATGTTGCTCAACAAAGTATTGTGCTTAATGGCAAATCTCAAACCCCAACCGTTACCGCATCACCCGCTGTAACGGATTGGCAAAGTTGGAAACTTAAATGATAAATCTAACAAACTGAATATTAAGATTATGAAAACAAAACTCGTTTTTCTCTTGGTGACCATATTAGTAAGCACCTGCATTTTTAGTGAACAAGTTGTGGTAGATGGTATTTGTTATGACTTGAATTCTACATATTCCACTGCAACTATAGTAAAGAATCCCCGTCTGTCTGATGGTTATTCTGGGCATATCACAATACCAGAGAAGATTACATATAAGCACGTTACTTATCAAGTAAATGATATGAGATATGCTTTTAGAAATTGTAAAAATCTATATTCTGTCACTCTGCCCAATACAATCAAGAGTTTAGATTTCTCTAAATGTGAAAATTTAACATCTATAAATATTCCTAATAGCGTTACAAGTATTGGTTTTGCCGCTTTTAACGGTTGTATTGGTTTAACATCTATAACTATTCCCAATAGTATTACAAGTATAGAGAATTATGCTTTTAGTGGTTGTACTGGTTTAACATCTGTAACCATTCCTAATAGTGTTAAGAGTATAGGAGAACAGGCTTTCAATGATTGTAAAAGTTTGTCTTCTATTAATATTCCTAATAGTATCACAAGTATTGGAAGATATGCTTTCGATGGTTGTAGTAGTTTGACATCGCCAGTGTATAATATACATATATTTGCATTTATGCCTAGAGCATATTCAGGATCGTATGCAGTTCCTGATGGTATTGAGTCAATTGCAGGAGGGGCTTTCAATAATTGTAATAGTTTAACATCAATAACTATTCCTAACAGTGTTACAAGTATTGGCCATTCTGCCTTTAGTAATTGTGTTGCCTTAAAATCCATAGTAATTCCTGTTAGTGTTAAACAGATAGGAGAGTTAGCTTTTGATGGTTGTAAAGAAATACAGATATGGGTGCCCGGAACTCTAGAATATAAATATCCAGAATCTGCTCACGTCATCAAATACAATAATTCCGAGGGTTTATCATATTATTATCCCTTTTCACAATTTGCTAAAGAGTATGTCGAAAAACGTATAAACGTATGGCAACAGAAAGAAGAGTTCGAACGTACATCCGATTGGCAGCAACGCGTGAATGAAAACACTCGCAAAGAAAAGATACAGTCTTTATTATTGCAAGCTCAAGAAAAATATATAGCATTCCATGCGAAAGAGATTAAAATAAACCCGTCGTTGGGAAAATATGATGCCGACAATGAAGTATTTGCTATGTATGATGACACTTATGGAAATATGTACATGGCAGTTCCCCTGTCAGAGGCAAGAGATTTTAAAACAAATTGGTCATCAAAGAAATTAACTCCGCAATTGCAAATATACGATGATGAGATTAAATTATCAGCATTGACTATTTCTATGCCCAACGGTAAAGAATATACATATCGCAATACCGATGCAGTCAATTATAATTTAGCAGATATGGAGTATAATTTTGACCCAATAGAATTGGATTTGCCAAAGACATCTTCAGCTCCTCAACAAGGGCAACGTAATATTACTACGACGAAAGTCACAGTAGGCAAATCCTCCGTCGATGCTAATATCCCGACAACTAATGCATCGAATCCTAATACTTTTGTAATTATTTTTGCTAATGAGAATTATAGAAACGTTGCTCCTGTGCCTTTTGCAAAGAATGACGGCATGATATTTCAGAAGTATTGCCAAAAGACATTAGGAATACCAACAACTAATATTCATTACGTTGAAAATGCATCATACAATGATATCCGCATTCAATTGGCTTGGCTTAATGATGTTTGCGATGCTTTTGAAGGCCAAACATCTATAATTGTATATTATGCAGGTCATGGTATTCCCGACGAAGCAAGCAAGTCGGCATATTTATTACCGGTAGATGGAGATAGCCGCTATGTGCAATCTGCTTACAAATTGGATGATATGTACCAGAAATTAGGCTCATTGAAGGCTAAAAATGTAACTGTATTCATGGATGCCTGTTTCTCTGGATCCAAACGTGAGGACGGCATGTTAGCTTCTGCTCGTGGTGTTGCTATTAAAGCGAATAATGGTCAACCTACCGGAAACATGGTTGTGTTCTCTGCTGCGACTGGTGACCAGACCGCCTATCCGAACAATCAAGAAGGACATGGTATGTTCACATACTATCTTTTGAAAAAGCTTCAGGACACAAAAGGTGACGTAACTTATGAAGACTTGGCTAACTACATTAAGCAAAATGTTGCCCAACAAAGTATTGTGCTTAATGGCAAGTCTCAAACCCCAACCGTTACCGCATCACCTGCTGTAACTGATTGGCAAAGTTGGAAACTTAAATAAATTCAAAATCTCAATAGGAAAATAAAATGAATATTGTACCAAATAAAAGCATAAAAGGTTGGATTATTGCTATTAGCATTATAGCAGGTATATTAGTATTGATAGCAGCGATTGTCTTCTATTCTAATGGCTATTGTATTGCCATGAAGAAAAAATTAGACACTGACATAACAATATCATTTTTCACAATAATTTCTGCTATTCTTGTACCTGCAGTTGCGATAATAAGTGCTTTACTCTATTATGGAGCACTACTTGAGCAAAGGAAGCAAAATATTAATCTCTCATTGCAACATTTCGAATCGCAGTTCAATGAGCAGCTCAAGCAACAATGCATATTAAGAGATAAACTATACATCATACACCCAGTCCTTTCAAATGGGGTACATATTAATAGACGATTTGAAGGAATAGATGCGTTTCGTCAAGTATGGCTTTCATATCGTTTATTGCTTAAGGCTATAAAATCAGGAAATAACTATTCTAATTGGGAATTATTACAATCAGATTACGAAAATGCTTTTGCTAATGTTGATCCGGATGGCATTCTGCAACATTACAGCCCCGATGAATTGGATAAACAATTAGACGAATTAGGGCAAAAACATATGGAATCATTCATTGGGAATATATTTAAGATAGATGGGGCGCAGTCATATTCAAATGTTGAATTCGAAGCTTTTGCTCTCATCTATAATAAATTCTTAAAAACTTCATCGTTGTATTTTTCTCACCTTTGCTCTGTTCTTCGGTTTGTAGAACGTAATTTCGCGATATATTCAATTGATGCCAAACAACAAAAGGAATATTTACAACAAATTATAGACAATCTGTCCAGCGTAGAAATATGTATCATTGAACGCTATGCAAACTATGACTTGTATAATAAAGATTTAATAAAGCGAAATTTATTTGCAAATGTACACCAATGATATGATGAAAAGATCTATTGCCATATGTTTTTATTTATGTCTCGTACTTTTGTGTTCCGCCCAATCCTTCGAGGAACGCTATCGGGCATTTCAGCAAGGTGCGCAGAAGGAGTATTCCGATTTCCGTGAGAAAGCGAATGCTGACTATGCGGAGTTCCTGCGTGCAGCATGGGAATACTACAATGCCTCTCCGGCTATTCCGCGTCCGGAAGATAACCCTACGCCTCCTGTTGTGTATGACGATAAAGAAGAGCAACAAGAGCAAGTGATACAGGGCGATGTCGTGCCGCAACCGACACCAAGACCAACGCCACAGCCAGTAGCGCCAATCATTGAGAATGATGGTGATTCAAAGATTGTTCGTATAACATACTATGGTACGCCGTTCTCCTTCCGTGCGCCAAAAGATAAATCAATCTCTTTGCCGAACATCGAAGCAAAGACACTTGCTGCGGCATGGGAAGAGTTGGCGAGCGAGGACTACAATAATCTGATGTATGATTGCATCTCTGCGCGTGATCAATACAATCTTTGTGATTGGGCATACCTGTCCTTACTCCAACAACTCGCTGAGGCTCTTTATGGGCAAGGTAATGCTGCCGTGCTACTGCAAGCGTTCATCTATGCCAACTCCGGCTACCAGATGCGTTTGGCGGTTACCGAAAACGGACGTTTGCATATTCTCATCGGAAGTGAATACACTTTCTACGATCGTAGTTACTACAATCTTGACGGCGAGAAATTCTTCCCGTTAGACAACCTGACAGAAGGCATTGCTATCTGCAACGGCGCTTTTGAGAATGAGAAACCGCTATCACTACTCATTGCCAACGAGCAACATTTGGCATCTACGCCAACGGCAATGCCAAAACGCAAAGCGCAATCAGGCTTGACAGCCACATGCTCAATCAATAAGAATCTCATCGACTTCTACAACACGTATCCTACCGGTCATTATGGCGATGACTTCGGTACACGCTGGGCGGCTTATGCAAACTCTCCATTGGATGAATCTATAAAACAAGAGTTATATCCACAACTGATGGCAGCTATTCGTGGCGTGCCGGAAGCACAAGCTGTAAACTTGCTGCTCAACTGGGTACAAACGGCATTTGTGTATGAGTATGATGACAAGGTGTGGGGTGAAGACCGCGCATTCTTCCCTGCCGAATCATTGCACTATCCATATTGCGACTGCGAGGATCGTTCAATTCTCTTCTCGCGCATCATACGTGACTTACTCAATTTGGATGTCGTCCTTCTGTACTATCCGGGACACTTGGCAACGGCTGTGGCATTCCACCAAGACATTAGAGGTGACTACCTCATGTACGACAACCGCAAGTTCACCATCTGTGACCCGACATACATCGGTGCACCCATTGGAGCCACTATGCCCGGCATGGACAACCGCACAGCAAAGATTATTCCGATAAGGAGATAATAGCATAACCCAAGTTGTTGAATATCGTTGATTTATTGCCGAGCGGCAGTAGAGTGGTGTCGAACGAGTGTCGATCCATTATTGGGTGAATGTCGTATCCCACAGCACCTTATATATACTCTGTATATATCCCGTGATTTTGATTCGCACATGTAAATTTTACATTGGCACTTTGGCACTTTGGTTCATGAGGCGCGAGGTAATCGAGTTCCTGCATGAATCAGAACGGATGTTAAAATCCATATTCTTCGGAACGAAGCCCCCACAATCTTCGGAACGAATAAGCCACAATCTTCGGAATAAAATTGCAATAATCTTCGGAAAAATTCACAAAATATTTGCAAATATCATTTTTTTTTCGTACCTTTGCAGCGTTTTTTAATACGTAGATTGTTATGGCTTATAAACGACGTGTCGCAGATGCCTTGTTAGAGCGCAAATTACAAGGCAAAGGTGCAGTTCTTATTGAAGGACCGAAGTGGTGTGGTAAAACCACTACGGCCAAACAGCTTGCTAAAAGTGTCTTAGATCTTGGGGATACAGATGTCTATAATCAAAGTGAGCGAATGATTACACTTAGTGCATCCGTTCTACTTGAAGGAGCGACCCCGCGTCTGATTGACGAATGGCAGACCCTGCCTGCATTGTGGGATAGCATACGCACTGCGGTAGATAACCGTTCGGATTTTGCGCAGTTTATCCTTACTGGATCAGCAGTTCCGCCCAAAGAAAAGACACGCCATAGCGGAACCGGACGTATAGGACGGCTACGTATGCGACCTATGTCCTTATGGGAATCCGGAGAGAGTGACGGACGTGTTAGTTTGTCTGCATTGTTCGATGGTATGCAGTTGGATGTGCTCCACTGCGAAAACGACCTAAAGCAGTTAGCTTTCTTGACATGTCGAGGAGGATGGCCACAAGCAACCTTACTGACTGGTGACTTGGCTTTAGACCAAGCCATTGATTACTATGAAGCAGTTACGAATATGGATATACAACGCGTAGATGATGTTAAACGCAGCCCGGAGCGCGCACGCTTGTTATTGCGTTCGTACGCACGTAGCATAGCCGCGCAAACACCATACAGTACATTACGTGCAGATATGTTACAAAACGATAGCCAAACTCTCAACGAAGACACGGTTATTGATTATGTGGAGGCTCTGCGTAAGATATTTGTAATAGAAGACACCGAGGCATGGAATCCAAACCTCAGGAGTAGGACTGCGATACGCACATCGAACACCCGTTATTTTGTTGACCCAAGTATCGCCACTGCGGCCTTAGGAATTGGGCCAAATGACCTGATCAACGATTTGAAGACCTTCGGATTATTGTTCGAAAATCTGGTGGTTCGTGATTTGCGTGTGTATGCTGATGCCTTGGACGGGAAAATATACCATTATCGCGATGCTAATGGGCTGGAATGTGATGCCGTTTTGCATCGTAGAGACGGCTCATACGGATTGATAGAAATCAAACTTGGCGGAACTGATAATATAGAGACAGGTGCAGCCACGTTAAATAAACTAGCAACTAACATTGACACGAGCCGGATGAAAGAGCCTGCATTTAAGATGGTTGTCATTGGTGTTGGTCAGTATGCTTATCAACGTCAGGATGGAGTATATGTTGTTCCTATAGGCTGCTTGAAGCCATAGCCAATCCGGACTCGATCCGGAGTCGAGCCATATACGTATCCCACTGCAACTTATATATACTTTGTATATATATCCCGTGATTTTGATTCGTACACGTAAATTTTGCATTGGCACTTTGGCACTCTTCTTGTACCACACTGTATATCAGTCTTATACATAGCTTCCTAAGAGTGTAAGAGTGCCAGAGTGTCATCCTACTTTTTTTAGAAAAATGAGGTGAGGCTAATGAGGCTAAGTGTCAAAAGTGAGGCTAAATGAGGTTAATAAACTGTTGAAATATAGAAAGATAAGGAGTTAGCCTCATTAGCCTCACTAATCTCACACAATATACAAAAACCGACTGACAGTCGGTGAATCTCAAAGAAGCAAAGTTGGAAGAAGGATGTTGGCATGTGAGTGGCTTGTGAGTAGGACTAAAGTCTAGGATTACCACGACTTTGGATCGACAATGCTCCGACAATGGACCGATTCAGACGTACGTTTTTTGCAAAATGCGGCTCTGGGGAGCCGATGCTCAGATACAATCTGAGCGTAATGGACGAACAAACGCCGATTATTAATCGGCACAACTACCAAGAATCTAATGCGCGCAATCATCACGCGAAGTACACGATGAAGACGAAGAAAGGGTAATGGGGGCCTGTGTGGCATGCAGGGGAAGGGACGAAATTTTCAAGAAAAATTTGCAAATATCATTTTTTTTTCGTATCTTTGTCAGCGGAAATGATATGTACCGTTCTTATTGCACGTTGAATGAATGACACCCAGCAAAATATTGATCCGCGAAGCCAGTCTCTGCCGTATTACTTGGCAGAGCAGTTTGCGATGCACACTAACCGGCCGATATTTATAACGGGTAAGGCCGGGACGGGAAAGACAACGTTCCTCAGGAAACTCAGGGAACAGTCGCCAAAGAACATGGCTGTGGTGGCACCAACCGGTGTGGCTGCGATTAATGCGGGAGGAATGACGATTCATTCGCTGTTTCAGTTGCCGGTGCGGACGCTCATCCCCACGCCGCAATCGTACAAACAGCTGTTTGCGGAGCAGCGAATGTTCCAACGCAAACGGAATCTGCTCTATCACCTTGAGATGCTGGTGATTGACGAGATCAGTATGGTTCGTGCGGATGTTCTGGATGCGATTGATATGGTATTGCGGCGATACAAATACCGCAAAGACGTACCGTTCGGAGGCGTGCAACTGGTGATGATAGGCGACCTGTTTCAGCTCTCTCCCGTGGTGACGAAAGGCGACGACGAGGAGGCAATGGCGAAGTATTACGATGGGCCGTACTTCTTCCATGCAAAGGTGATGAAGGAGCTGCAGCCGATCTACGTGGAGCTGGATCATGTGTTCCGGCAACAGGACAAGACCTTCGTCAATCTGCTGAACGAAGTGCGTGAGAATCAGTTGACTGCGCAGGGTAGGGCGCTACTCGGTTCGCGGTATAATCCGCGGTTCAAGAACACGGACGAGGACTTCCATATAACGCTGACAACCCACAACCGTTTGGCAGACGAGTTGAACGAACGGGAACTCTATCGTTTGCCGGACGAGCCGCGGACGTTTGTGGCCGAGATAAAGAAAGATTTTCCGGCAAACATCTACCCGACAGAGGAGACGCTGACGCTGAAGATTGGTGCGAGAGTGATGTTTGTGCGCAACGATGACCAGAAACCGAGACGCTATTACAACGGCAAGATAGGACTGATAACAGATATAGATGGTGAAAAGATTGCTGTGCGTTGTGACGATGGTGATATTGAGGTGAACCGCATGGTGTGGGAGAATATCCGCTATCGCGAGGACGAGAAGACCGGCAAGATCGAAGAGGAAGTCTTGGGAACATTTACGCAGTATCCGTTACGGCTCGCGTGGGCAGTGACGATCCACAAGAGCCAGGGTCTGACCTTCGACAAGGTCATTATTGACGCGGCACGTGCTTTTGCTGCCGGACAAGTCTATGTGGCGCTGTCCCGTTGCCGCACTCTCGAAGGTATCGTGCTCTCTACGCCTCTCGATTACGTCGAGCTGGATAATGATCCGTCTGTGCTGCAATATACGGATAGTCAGCCATCCGTAGAGGTTGTCAATCAGGCTCTTCCGAAAGCACGTAAGGAATATGAACTGCAACTGTTTAGCGCTCTATTTGACTTCCACCGGTTGATTTCTCTGGTGGATCAGATGCGTAAAGTGGCTGTTACGAAAGTGTCGTTCAACATGGAGACGTTGCCGTTCTTGGAGGAACTGGCACCGCAATTCTCCGAGTGGCAATCGGTAGCTGATAAGTTCCGTCCACAGTTGACACGACTGCTGCTGTCTGCTGCTAAACAACAATTGAAGGAGCGCTTGGATGCCGCTGCCTACTATTTCCTGCCATTGCTTGGCTTGGTTGCCGTAAAGGTCGCCAACCATCCGTGCCGAAGCAAGAACAAAGCTGATGTCTCCGACTTCGAACCGATGCTCAGCGACCTGTTCCTTGTGCTCCACGAGAAGATTCACCTGATGCAATCGCTCATCAAAACCGACGAGCCTTCCTCCGAAACGCTGCTGCAAGCACGGAACAATTTCGTTGCTCCCATGGCTGAACTGCAACCGCTCATGGAGAAACCAGCAAAGAAGACAAAGATGCCGAAGAGCGCAATATCGGCCAATGCGCAGCACAACAGGGAGCGCTGGATGGTGATGGATGATTTTCGGTTGCGAGAAATGTTCCTCGAAAGCGCAAGCATAGCTCAAATGGCACAAGAGCTCAATCGTACGCAAGGTGCCATCCGTGCAAGATTAAAAAAACTAAGATTAATAGAATAAATATACGAAATATGAAAGTTCCTTTTTTGAGTTTACAAGATGTCACTGCCATGCACGGAGAAGAGATCCGTGAGGCTGCACGACGGGTTATTGACAGCGGATGGTATCTGCAGGGCAAGGAGAATGAGCAGTTTGAGAAGCATTATGCGGAGTACATCGGTTCGCCTTACTGCATTGGTTGTGCCAATGGTTTGGATGCGTTGATTTGGATCTTCCGCGCGTATGTGGAGTTGGGCGTGATGCAGCCGGGCGATGAGGTGATTGTTCCGGCTAACACGTATATCGCTACCATCTTGGGCATTACGGAGAACGGCCTGAAACCGGTGCTGGTGGAGCCGCGAAAGGAGACGCTGGAGATTGATGACTCGTTGATCGAGCAGCGTATCACGGAGCGCACGAAGGCAATCTGTATCGTGCACCTGTATGGCCGAAATGCCATGACGGATACGATTGCGGAACTGTGCAAGAAGTATAACTTGAAGTTGGTAGAAGACAATGCTCAGGCTCATGGTTGCACGTGGCGCGGCAAGCGAACAGGGAGCATAGGCGATGCAGCAGGGCATTCGTTCTATCCGGGCAAGAACCTCGGAGCATTGGGTGATGCCGGAGCGGTGACAACGAATGATCCGGAACTGGCTGCAGCCGTGAGGGCATTAGCGAATTACGGGAGTCAGAAGAAGTATGTATTCAAGTACGCAGGTAGGAACAGCCGTTTGGACGAGATTCAGGCTGCTATACTGGATGTGAAGTTGAAGTATCTGGACGAAGATATCAAGCGTCGTCAACAGGTGGCTGCGTACTACTATGCGCACATCAATAATCCGCTCATCGAATTGCCAGAGCGGTTGGATGACGCCAATAATGTCTATCATCTCTTCCCTGTACTCGTGAAGGATGGTAAACGTGACGCCTTGCACGACTATCTGGCAGAAAAGGAGATCGGCACGGTTATTCATTATCCTATAGCGCCGCACAAACAGGAGTGCTACGCAAAGGAACAATGGAACATACCCCAACTGAGTCTGCCCATCACGGAGATGATTGCGGATGCCGAGTTGTCGTTGCCGATCAGCCCATGTATGACCCAAGAACAGGTAGAGTGGGTGGTGGAATGCATCAATGCGTTTTGACCGATACAACCTATGACCTGAAACTATGAAAAAAATCTTTTCAGAAAGTGAATTTTGTGTGCTGCATGTGACAAAATTTTCTTTCTGAAATTTTTCTTTCTGAAAATTTGCAAATGTCATAAAATTGTTGTATTTTTGCAATCGATTTCGCGAGAAAAACACGAAAGTTTCCCGAAAAAATAACATACAAGCTTGATAATTAGGCGAGTAGCGTTTTTGGTAGGGTGCGAAAGTTGTCCAAAACGGAAAACTTTGCATCAGGGGGTAGTGCCGAAAGTTGTCAGTTTGTGATAAGAAATAATCGTGCCGTTAGGCTAAGAAATGTACAATTAATTAATGGAAACCAAAATTGTTAAACGTGATGGAAAAGAAGTGCTCTTCTCCATCGACAAGATCAAAGACGCCATCAGTAAGGCGTTCATCGCATCGGGAACGTTTGCCACGGAGGAGACGTTAACCGCAGTATTATCACACCTACGTATCCGCAGCGGCATGACTGTGGAGGATATTCAGAACCAGGTTGAGGTGGCTCTGATGTCGGAGGGATATTACCAAGTAGCCAAGAATTACATGGTTTATCGTTACCGTCACTCGGAGGATCGCGAGACCTTGGAGAAACTGAACTTCCTGATCGACTACTGCTCGGCATCGAATGCCGCTACCGGCAGTAAGTACGATGCTAACGCCAATGTGGAGAAGAAGAATATTGCCACGCTGATTGGTGAGCTGCCGAAGAGCAACTATATCCGTTTGAACCGTCGGTTGCTGACGAACCGCATCGAGAAGATGTTCGGCAAAGAGGTGGCAGACCAGTACATGCACTTGCTGCGCACGCACGTACTGTATAAGAATGACGAGACATCGCTGGCTAACTACTGTGCCTCGGTGACGATGTACCCGTGGCTGCTGGAAGGCACGAAGGCTATCGGTGGCAATGCCGTTGCTCCGACGAACTTGAAGGCGTTCTGCGGCGGATTTGTGAACATGGTGTTCATGGTCAGCTCGATGCTTTCCGGTGCATGTGCTACACCTGAGTTCCTGATGTACATGAACTACTTCTGCGAGAAGGAGTACGGTGAGGATTACTACAAACGTGCCGACGAGGTGGTTGAGCTGAGCCTGAAGAACCGCACGATTGACAAGATCTTGACCGACTGCTTCCAGCAAGTGGTGTATTCGATCAACCAACCTGCCGGTGCACGTAACTATCAGTCGGTGTTCTGGAACATCTCGTACTACGACCGTTACTACTTCGAGTCGATCTTCGGTGACTTCCGTTTCCCCGATGGCGAGAAGCCACACTGGGACAGCCTGAACTGGTTGCAGAAGCGCTTCATGAAGTGGTTCAACCAGGAGCGCACGAAAGCTGTGCTGACGTTCCCTGTAGAGACGATGGCGCTGCTGAGCGAGAACGGTGATGTGAAAGACCAAGAGTACGCTGACTTCACCGCTGAGATGTACGCTGAGGGACACTCGTTCTTTACCTACATGAGTGACAGCGCCGACTCACTGGCTTCATGCTGCCGACTCCGTAACGAGATCACCGACAACGGCTTCAGCTACACGCTGGGTGCAGGTGGTGTGAGCACCGGTTCGAAGAGCGTGCTGACCATCAACCTCAACCGTGCTATCCAATATGCCGTTCGTCAGGGTATGGCTTATCCCGCATATATTGAGCAGGTGGTTGACCTGATGCACAAGGTGCAACTTGCTTATGACGCTAACCTGCATGAGTTGCAGAAACAAGGCATGTTGCCGCTGTTTGATTCGGGATTCGTTAACTTGGGTCGTCAGTACCTGACCATCGGTGTGAACGGTCTGGTTGAAGGCGCTGAGTTCCTTGGCATCAAGATTACCGACAACGACGATTACGCCAACTATGTACAAGAGGTGCTGGGTATCATTGAGCGCAAGAACAAAGAGTATCGCACCAAGGATGTGATGTTCAACTGCGAGATGATCCCAGCCGAGAACGTAGGTGTTAAGCATGCCAAGTGGGATAAGGAAGACGGTTATGTTGTTCCGCGCGACTGCTACAACAGTTACTTCTATATCGTTGAGGACACGAGCCTCAATGTGATGGAGAAGTTCAAACTTCACGGTCGCCGTTATGTAGAGCACCTGACCGGTGGTAGTGCGCTGCACTGCAACCTTGAGGAGCACTTGAGCAAAGAGCAGTACCGCAACCTGCTGCGTGTAGCCGCTCAGGAGGGTACGAACTACTTCACCTTCAATATCCCCAACACCGTTTGCAACAGTTGCGGACATATTGACAAGCGTTACCTGAAGGAGTGCCCCGAGTGCGGCAGCAAGGATCTGGACTACCTGACGCGTATCATCGGTTACCTGAAGCGCGTAAGCAACTTCAGCGAGCCGCGTCAGCGTGAGGCCGCACGCCGCTACTACGCCAACCTCAATAAGGAGAAGGAGGCTTGCTAGTAGCTGATTACGACATAGTATTCCAAGAGGTTCCTGACGAGACAACCCTTGCGCTGAACATCTCCGATTGTCCTCACCATTGCCCGGGCTGCCATAGTGCTTATCTATGGCAGCCTGTTGGCGATGAGTTGAAGGAAGAGTGGTTGGAAGGTATGCTCAAGCGCTACCCGTACCTGACCTGCGTGAGCATCCAAGGAGGGGACCGCGACTACCATGAGGTGGAACGCGTGGCTGAGTGGGTGCATAAGCATGGCGTGAAGACCTGCTGGTACACGGGTTTTCGTAGTTTGCCGAGTGACCTTCAACTCGAGCATTTCGATTTCGTGAAAGTCGGACCATATATCGAAGCCCTTGGTGGACTGAAGTCCAAGACTACCAACCAGCGGTTCTACAAGGTTAGTGATCACAGGTTGGTGGATATGACAGAGGTGTTCTGGAAATGAAGATAGTTTCTCATAGCGATATTGATCGGTCAGCCTGGCGCGACCTTGTGCGAGAGAGTCGTACGGGTTCGTGGTTTCAGTTGCCGGAGGCGTATGCGTTCTTTGAGCGTATGCAATCGCTATTCGTGCCGTTTGCGTATGCCGTGTGTCAGGAAGATCGGCTTCGGGGAGTGTGCGTCGGGTATGTGACGAAGGAGAGGAGCGCTATCAGGCAGTTCTTTACACGCCGTGCGATCATCATCGGAGGACCGTGCCTGGCTGATGATTGTACGGATGAGGAAGTCGAAGCATTGATGACAGCGGTGCGTGAAAACTTGCAAGCCAAGGCTATCTATATCGAATCGCGTAACTTCAATGATTACAGCCAGTGGACAACTGCGTTTGGGAAGGCAGGATTTAACTATCAGAAGCATTTGAACTTTCATGTCAACTGTTCGGATAGCGAACTGCTGTGGGAGCGACTGAGTGATAACCGCAAGCGGCAGATTCGCAAAGCGGACGGGACTGTTGTTGCCGCATTAGCGGTGGACGAAAGTGAGATCAGGGAATGGTACAAGGTCTTAGAGCAACTCTACCAAACGAAAGTGAAGACACCTCTCTGGCCGGTAGAGTTCTTCGTGGAGGCATTCAGGCAAGGAGTGGGGAAGTTCATGCTGGTGAAATCCGGTGGACAAGTTATCGGTGGAAGTATGTTGGCTGTGCTGGAAGGTAAATGTGTATATGAGTGGTTCGAGTGCGGACTGAACGCTGCGTATAGAGAGCAATATCCGTCGGTGATGGCGACATACTCCGGAATGAAGTTTGCTGCTGACGCTCATATCCCGAAGTATGACATGATGGGAGCCGGTAAACCGGGAGTGCCGTACGGTGTTCGGGATTTCAAGAGTGAGTTTGGTGGTGAACAGGTAGAGCACGGACGCTACCTGAGTATCTGCAAACCGTGGCTGTACAAACTGGGCGCTTTCGGCGTACGGATGCTGAAGAGAGAATAAATGATAATGAGTAGATTCAGGGATTACATAATGCTTCTTCCTGCTGAGGAAAAAGCAAATACGATTACTCACTTTCTTCCTTTGATCGGAGCACTTGTGCTTGCGTATCCTATTATACGGTTGGCTTACCAATCGCAATGCATTTTCCCTAATCATCAATTGTTTGCAACCATCCTGTTTGTGGCAGGAATGCTACTGATGTACAGTTCCTCCACGCTCTATCATGTTACAATGTCACCGAGCCATAAGGCGCGTCTGCGTATCTTCGACCATATTTCTATATTTGCGATGATAGCCGGATCGTATTCGCCGGTGTGCTTGTGTGTGGTTGGTGGATGGCTCGGATGGACGGTGTTCGGTTTTCAATGGGCTTGCGTGATTGCCGGTATAGTGGGCAAACTTGTAGCATTGGGAAAGTTCCCCAAACTGTCCTTGCTGCTGTACCTGGCCATGGGGTGGGTGGCATTGCTGGTGATTGTGCCTATGTGGCGCAATATGTCACACGCGGCGTTCAGTTTGGTGGTTCTGGAGGGAATATTCTATACCATCGGAGCCTATTTCTTTAACAAGGACGAGCAGCATGCGTACTATCATGCAATCTGGCATGTGTTTATCGTACTCGGAACTATATCACACACTATAGCTACATGGCTAATACTCAGTAATTAATATGCCGGAGATCCTACTGCACTATATTTGGGAACATTGTCTGTGGGCAAATTATCCTCAGCAGACGACGGATGGTCAACCAGTCACGATCTTGTCGGTGGGTGAGCATAACCGTGATGCCGGTTCGGACTACAGCCATGCGCGTATCCGCATAGGTGACAAGGAGTGGGTGGGGAATGTGGAGATTCATATTCATTCGAGTGACTGGTATCGCCACAAGCACCACACCGATCCGGCATATGACAATGTTATCCTGCATGTGGTTAGGGATGTAGATAAGCAGGTGTATAATTCGCGCGGAGAGGCTATTCCGCAATGTGCGCTGCAGTATCCGGACAACAAGGACTACCTCACCGGTCTGCTGTCGGCAGCCATGCGTATGGATAGTGCGGAGAGCCGTATCGGTTGTGCGCAACAACTGATCAATGACCCGCTACTATTGACCGATGGCTGGCGAAGAGTGTTGCTGCGTAAGCGGCTGGAGTGCAAATGTGCGTCTATCAAACGATTACTGGAGATAACGCACGGCAGTTGGGAACACGCGTTCTATATCTCGCTTGCGCGAAACTTCGGCTTCCACACGAACAGTGTGCCTTTCGAGGAACTGGCGATAGCTACGCCACTATCCTGTCTGCGCAAGCACCGTGACAATCTGTTCCAGCTCACGGCTATCCTTCTCGGGCAGTCCGGATTACCGATGAAAGACGAGGCACTGGCACGCGAGTACGAATTTCTGCGCACCAAGTTCAGCCTGACGCCTATTGACGGCAGCCTATGGAAACTTGGCAGAGTGCGTCCGCAGAACAGCCCGGAGCGGAGAATACGACAATTCGCCAACCTACTATATCGCTCGGAGTTCCTGTTCAGCAAGGTGATTGAGTTGCAGGATGTTACGGCATTGTCAGAGTTGTTTGCACAGGACAGATTCGGGCAATCATCTGTTGACATATTGCTCATTAATACCGTTGTCCCGTACAAATACGCCTACACGCCTTCCGCGCATGTGCTTGAGCTGATGCAGCAGATTGCCCCTGAGGACAACACGGTCATTCGACAGTGGCGTACGCTGGGGCAGCAGGTCAATGATGCAGCCGATACGCAAGCATTGCTTCATCTATATCAGAACTACTGCCAGCATCATGATTGTGTGAATTGCGAAGTAGGGTATCGAATATTCTTCGAGCAACGACAATTGACGCTTCCGTTCATGCAGTAAAAGGCTCAAAAATCCCACAATTACGCAAATGTGGGATTTTTTTTGTATAAAAATGCGAAAATATTTGCATTTATGCAAAAATTTTACTATCTTTGCAGCGAACTGCAAAGTGCGGTTATGATTTTGTGTGAAATTTTAAACATGCAAGTATATGAGAACAATCTCATTAAGTATCTTCTTATTGCTGTTAGGTCTGTCCGTTCAAGCTCAGTCAGTGGACACCTTGTCAGAGGCTCATCGTGAGGCAGCCAAGCAAGATTCGTTAGGCACATTGCTATACAGCAAAGGTCAGTTCGTTGAGGCGCAACGCTGTTTCCGTGAAGCAGCCGGTTGGCGCAAACGGTTGTTGGGTCGTCGCTCGTCGGCGTATCTGCGCTCGGTGACCTATCTTGCATCATCGTACCTGCAGGCCGGTGAGGTAAAGCAGGCCATAGCCGTAGGTGACAGCTTGATACAACTGATCACGGACTCCGTGTCGCCGAACTATGCCGACCTGTACGATGTCTATACCAACCAGATGTACTGCTACTATGCGTTGCGTAAGTTGGACAAGGCCATCGAATATGCCCACAAGGCCGTGGATGTGTTGGAGCGGCAGGACAAGATGTACGTCCATTCATACGTACATGCACTGGCCAATCTCGGCTACTGCCTGGATGTAGCCAAGCGCAATGAAGAGGCAAAACGCTATCTGGATCATGCGGTGGTGATTGCCAACGATTCGCTCAAGCCGACAGATAACGCCACGCTGGAGGTGATGAACTCGCAAGCGTACAACTACTCCTACCGCGGCGATTACGGTAAGGCTATCGAGATCATGTACGAGGTAGTCAAACGCACACGCGAGGTAGCTCCCGAATCGCCTAACCTGGCTATCCGCATGGCTGCGCTATCATACTTCTACGCGGCTATCGAGAACTACGACGATGCTATCGAGGTGACGAAAGAGGTGTTGCCGCTGTATAAGAAGTTCTACGGCGAGAACTCGTTCAACTACAATGACCTTGGTCAGCGTTTGGGTAACTATTACCGCGAGTCGGGCCGTGTAGCAGAGGCGTTGCCTTATCATCAGCGTGCCGTGGAGGTGGCTGAACGGACTTATGGCAAGGAGCATCGCGAATATGCGTTGGCGCTGGGCAACCTCGCTGCGGATTACCATCAACTGGATTCGATTGACAAAGCTTTAGCACTCTATACCGAAGCTGTTGAGGCTATGCAGCGTGCCGACCTTGAGGCGTCACTTATTCTGGAATTCAATATCACCAATGTACTTGCCGATGCCGGTCGTTATGAGGAAGCTTTGCCGAAAGCTGAGCAGATAATCAAGATGTTCCGTGACTCGGTAGGTATATACAACCGCGACTTCCCTGTGGCTCTCGGACACTTGGCCTCACTCTATCGCAAAGCGGATAACTACGAGCAGTCGCTTAAGGTCAAACGCGAGATTGTGGATATCATTGCTGCGCGCGTCAATCAGATCTTCCCCTCGCTCACCGAGCGTGCGCGTGCCGAATACTATGGCAGCATGAGGCATCACTTCAACAATATTATCCCTGTTGCCCTGCAGGACAATACGCCGTTTGCTACGACGCTGCTGTATGATGCCAGCCTGATTAACAAAGGTCTGCTGCTGTCGTCCTCTATTGAGTTTGCGCGTTATGTGGAGCAGAGTGGGGATACAGCACTCATTCGTCAGTACAAGCAACTGCGCAAGAAGCAGATAGCCTTGCAGCAATATATGCAGCAACCACCCAAACGTCGCAGCGATGACACGATACGTATTCGTCAGGCTGAGATCAATGACCTCGAACAACTGGTGATGATTCGTTGTCATGAGTACGGCTCGTTTATGGATCGACTCCGCATCAATACTGCCGATGTGCGCAAGGCTATGAAGAAAGGCGAGGTTGCCATCGAGTTCATGCAAGACAAGGGCAAGAAGAACAATGGCGAGATGGTTGCACTCATTCTCCGACCCGAATGGACTGCACCGAAGATGGTACAGATCCCCGGCAAAGACTACTTGCAGGAGTTCGTTGAGATGCGTGCTCGCACCTATCTGAATACCCAACTCTCCGATACGATCTGGAACGATATAGTCCGCGTCGGACAGATCAAACCGACGGACAAGGTGTATTTCGCTCCCGACGGTCCGCTCTATCAGTTGGCAATCGAGTATCTGCCCTATACAGCCCAATACACCGGTGCCAAACAGCTCTCCACGGATACCGTGATGCCTACGATGGCGGATGTGTATAACCTGTTCCGTCTCTCCTCGACTCGCGAGCTATGCTTCCGCAACACGGATGCCTTCAAATTGGAGAAAGCGCGTCTGCGTGAAGCCGTGCTCTACGGAGGTGTGTACTACAATCCCGAGAATGCTCGTGGCGCTATCCAGTACCTGCCGGGTACGCTGAGCGAGGTGCAAGCCATTGCTGCACAGATTGGCGCGAAGAACATGTTCACCGCTATGGATGCCTCCGAGGAAAAGTTCAAGAGCATGACCGGTCATGCTCCCGAACTGATGCATATAGCCACCCACGGTTTCTGTCTTTCCGATGTCACCGAGGCGAATGCCATGCAGCGCACGGGTATGCTGCTTGCTAACTCGGAGAATGCTTGGAAGGGCGAAGATGTCGAGCCGTCGCGCGAAGACGGCATTCTGACAGCGCAGGAGATCGCGGGACTGAATCTGACGGGTAACCAACTGACCGTTCTTTCTGCTTGCGAGACTGCCCTTGGTGCTATCACATCCGACGGTGTGATGGGTCTGCAACGAGGATTTAAGAAGGCCGGTGTTCATGCGCTGATTATGTCACTCTGGCCGGTGAACGACGAGGCAACGGAGAAGATGATGAAGGCGTTCTACCAGCACCTGAACGAAGGAATGACTCCGCGTGAAGCGCTGAGGAGTGCACAATATGACCTGCGTGGCTTCAAGCCGGAGCCTATTGAGGAAGAGGACACGGAAGAGACACAAGCACGCAAACTGAACTTCCTCCGTCAGTCGCAAGTCAAGGCAGCTAACAAGGCAAAGAAGTACCCGTTTGCACATCCGCGGTTCTGGGCAGCGTTCATCCTGTTGGATGCGACGGATAAATAGAAGTCAGATATCAGAAATCAGATATCAGATGAAATACGTTGATGTGCCCAAAGGTCAGCCGCTGCAGTGGTATCTGGATGAAGAGATACGCTTGGCGCAGGATGTTCAGGAGGAACTCTTCTTCTGTTGGACGGTTGACCCTACGGTCATCTACGGCAGACATCAGTCCCGCGAAGCGGAAGTGAACAGCGACTATTGCCGTGCGCACGATATTCAGGTAGTGCAACGCAAGAGTGGAGGAGGATGCGTTTATGCCGACCGGGGCAACCTCATGCTCAGCCTCGTCTCGCCCGATACGCATAGCGAAGCGGTGTTTGAGTGGTTCCTGAGTCAAGTGGCAGATGTGTTGCGCTCCTTGGGATTGAATGCTGTCACTACGGCACACAACGATATACTTGTGGAAGGACGCAAGGTAAGTGGGAATGCTTGTTACGCCATGCCGAATGCAACGATAGTGCACGGCACGCTGCTCTACGATGTCAATCTTGATGCCTTGGAGAGCGCCATCACGCCGAGTGAAGCGAAGCTACAAAAGCACGCCGTGCAATCCGTACGCCAACGCGTGATGAATATCCGACCGTTATTGCCGGATATACGCAATATAGAGGAACTGGAACAACGATTTATACAAAAACTAACAAAATAAATATCATGAAAAACTCTAATCTTTGGCTGGCTACCGGCCGCAATCTTCTTATCTCTATCGGAATATACGGAGCCTTGATGCTCCTGTTGTGGGGCGCTCAAGTACTGTTTGACTACGAGCTGTTGCACTTCAGCGATCCGGCTTGGTGTGTAGGTATACCTGCAAGCGTAATAGGCGTGGCATATATTCTGAGTATCAAAGACCCGCAGAACTTCACGGGATTCTTTGCCGGTATCGTTATGTCTGCGTTGCTAGGCGTACAGTTCCTCTTGCAGAATCAGATTGACAGCACATTCCTGTACTTCTTCATCTTCATTCCTTTCCAGATGATGTCGATCTACAAGTGGAGTCGCAACAAAGGTGACGGTGGAGCCAGCTTCGAGACGAAGTTCCTCGACACACCGCGATTCTGGTTGACGATTGCGCTGTTCGTAGCCATCACCTTGGGGGATTATCTGATGATGTCGTTGGCTATACAGAAGGACGGTTTAATGGAGAATATCGCCATCAAACTCCTCAGTGGATTGATGATCTCCTCGTCGTTCCTGGCTAACTACTGGCTCATCTATCGCAAGAACGATGCGTGGATATACTGGCTTATATACAGTGTTGCCGGAATAGGATTGTTCATTCTGCTGCACAATGTGTTCTCGATCGTGCTGTTCATCTTCTTCCTGTTCATAAACGGCTCTGCCGGTGTGGCTTGGATCAAGATGACGACCAAGGAGAACTACGGTTGGCTGATTGGTAAGTAATAGTCATTGACAATTGACAAAATAAGAGACCGCAAAATTTGCGGTCTCTTGTTTTATGCAAGGCAAGCATCCAATAGTTCGGTGATGGCTTTCTTGTCCAGGTGCTGTCCGATGAATACGAGCTTCTGCATTCGGTCACCGTAATGCTCGTCCCAGTCGCGTAATATTCCGGGTTCGCTCTTTGCCATAAGCATCAACTCTTCCTCCGGCATCGTAGCGTACCATTGTCCGGCTTGCTTGAGTCCGAACTGTTTGCCGGCTTGCTCAAATACGTAGCACATATCGTACTCATCCTCGAAGTAACACATGCCTTTTGCACGGATCACTTCTTTCGGCCAGTGACGCGCCACAAACTCGTCGAACTTGTTCAGGTCAAACGGCTGCCGACGGAAATACACAAACGTACCTATTCCGTACTCCTCAGCCTCTCCTTCATCGTCGTGATGATGGTGGTGATGATGCCCGTGCTCGTGATGGTCGTGATGGTGCTCATGATCATGTTCCCCCTTTCCTCTGCTTGCTTCGCAAGCCCGTTCCCCCGTTTCATCGGGGGACATCACGTCATCATCATCTTCTTCTTCTTCTTCATTACCAACAGCTTCCACTTCGTGCACCCACGCGGCACTGGTTGCAACTTCGTCGAAGTCAAACGCGCGCGTGTTCAATATCTTGTCGAAGTCTACATCTCCGTAGTCGCAGGGGATGATCTCTGCCTTCGGTTGAATTGCGCGAATGATGGCTGTCAGGTGCGCCAACTCGCGTTCGCTTATCTCCGATGCCTTATTGAGCAAAATCTTGTTGCAGAACTCGATTTGTTCAATCACGAGTTTCTCGATGTCATCCTCGCCTATATGCTCCTGTTGCAGTGCGTCGCCGCAACCGAACTCGTCACGCATGCGCAGCGCATCCACAACCGTCACGATGCAGTCCAAGCGAGGCAGGTCATGACCCGCGTAGTTCGTCACGATCTGCGGGATAGAGCATAGCGTCTGCGCGATAGGTGCAGGCTCGCATATACCTGATGCCTCGATGACGATATAGTCGAATTTCTTCTGCGAGGTGATCTCGTTGAGCTGTTCTACCAGATCCATCTTCAGCGTGCAACAAATGCAGCCGTTCTGCAAGGCAACGAGGCTGTCGTCTTTCTGTCCGACCACACCTCCTTTGGCTATCAGGTCGGCATCGATATTCACCTCGCCGATGTCGTTGACTATCACGGCAAACTTAATGCCTTGACGGTTATTCAATATCCGGTTCAGCAGGGTAGTCTTGCCACTGCCCAGATAACCGGTTAACAATAATACAGGTACAGTATTCATTTTGATTGTAATTATATTTCTTTAGCCATCTAAATTACAACAAATTTTGTGCCGATAATCATAATGCTGCCAATTTGGCAATATTTTACACATTCTTCGACTTTTTCAGTATTTTTTCGTACGATCTCTTGCATAATTCAATTTTTTTTTGTATCTTTGCATGCAATTTCAAAAGAGATAGTTACTCTAACAATAAATACTAAAGGAAGATACATCTATGAGCGAGAATGTAATTATTCATTACGACACCCCGTCGGCACGAGAGGCAGCCATCAGGGGTATGCTTAATGCCAAGCAAGAGTGGCTCGCGTATGTCAAACAACGAGAAAAAGAACTTGGCATACAATGAGGCTTTCGGCTGAAAACATTAACCAATCATCACCATATTGGGTGATTCAGTTGGATGACATGACTTTCCGTTTTGCCACAAAGAACGGAGTTGTATATCATGTTGGCTTTTATCAAGATCATTACTTCTTGACGGAAGGAGCCTACCATTTCTTTATCACCAATACCAATGATACTTTCGCTCCGAAAGATACAGATGTTTATAAAGTCGTCACTCTTGTGATTGAGGAATTCTTTAGGCACAATGAAGCGGTAATGTTGTATATTTGTGAATCCTCCGATCATCGTGAGGCAACACGCGCTAAATTGTATCAACGTTGGTTTGAGCAATATCCTAACAATCAGTTGCTCACGCTTCGCGCGGCAGAAATCGATTTTGAGGGATATATTGTTTATTCGGGCATGATCATCAGAAATGACCATCCTATTTACCAACGCTTACTTAAGGCTTTTGATGACTTCACAAAACAAGCGCCCAAAAGGTATTATGTACCTTCCAAATAATAATATCCTCGCTTGCGGGTAACAAAGCAAGCTGCTCTCGCCGAGCATAATGGCGCGTCGCTGCCGACGAAAACAGCAGGGCTGAACACAACAGCAGAAAAAATGTGAAACTAATGACATATAGGCGCAAGCGAGCGTCAAAATAAAGCGTAATAAGCCAAAACTTGATTTTCTGAAAACTCGACACTTTCTAGAAAAATCATTTGTGATTCAAGCATGGTTTATGCACGCTCACGTATTAGCGTGAGTTTTCCGTGCGTAAATTTGAATCACAAAGGTAGTCGAGAACCTCAGAAAATCAAATGAAGCCGCGAAAGCGCACGCTTTTATTATGCTTTCTTTCATCAAAACATTGTTATAACAATTAAATAAGAGAAATAAATATGAAAAAGATTTTGCTATTTACCCTTGCGATAGTATTACTAACTGCTTGTAAGTCACGCGAACAGCGTCTGGCAGAAGATTACCTCAAAGAACACATGAAGTGTCCATCCACGCTCAAAGTTGTTGAATTTACAAAAAGAGAAGTTCTGGAAGACGTGCGCAGGGATACACTCTATCGGATTTCAAAAATTAAAGGCAAAAAGATTTGGGACGGCTCTTATCCGAAATCATCTGCGAAGATCGTATATGTTGATTCAGTCCGTGAATCAGTCACAACAATTTGCCGTCATACTATCTGCAATATCTCTTTTGATGCTCAAAACCTCATGGGAGCTACGATACGTGACCAAGCTACCATTGTGCTTGAGTTTGGCGAAATACCATATTTTTATGAAAACTGGAGCAGTAGAAATGATTATTTAGCAAGATTGCAACCCGCATGGGCGGAAAGTATTATAGTCTCGGAATTTGGATTCTGGTGTCCATCGTATTTCCATATTGGTGACTGGATAGAAAAGTCAAAACTATGTAAATAACGTTTCACTCTAATGGACGCTTTCATTGATTGCTAACACTAATAAATATGTTTTTAGATTTCCTTTTTAGCAAAAGCAACGAGCCACAAGAACCAGTGCCGGAAAAAGCACAAGAGTTTAGGAAATTGACAGATTTTCCGAAAGTGAAAGACTTTGTTGCTATTGATTTTGAAACAGCAAAGGCTCTTGAGCCTTGTCAAATTGGCATGGCTATTGTAAAGAATGGAGAGATTGTTGAAACAATCAACCATTTGATAAGACCTGTGGATAATGCCTATCATCGGGCTGCGATTGCCATTCATCACATTACGCCAAAGATGACAGAAAATGCACCTGTATTTCCAGAAGTATGGGAGAAGATAAAAGCCTATTTTGATGATGCTATTATTGTTGCGCATAATGCTGATTTTGACATCAACGTACTACGCGCAACATTGAATCATTATGCACTGCCAATGCCAACAATAGCCGGATATGTTTGCACTTGTGACTTAAATAATCGTGAAAATCTGGAGTTGGCTTGTGCACGATATGGTATAACATTATCCAAACACCACGACGGCGAAGATGATGCTATCAACTGTGCCAAATTGTATCTTGCGTATGTTAATGGTGAAAGCAAACATTCTGACACTGAGATTCCTGAGCACATAAGGACTCCTTTTCCACATTCTATCGTATACAAAGGACACGAATGTTTATCTGGTGATATACTAGTTAAAGATTTAACGGATGCCGACCCAGACAATCCTTTCTATAACCGCAAAGTGGTTATAACTGGATTATTTGATATTGACCGAGACGAACTCGCTCAACGTCTTAAAAGCATGGGAGCCGATTTAGATGGAACGGTTGGTGCTAGAACTAATTTTTTGATTGTGGGGGAAGAACCTGGGCCATCTAAAATGCAAAAGGCTCATGATATGATTGCAGCTGGTAAGCCTTTCCGAATTATCCGAGCAAATGAATTGCAAGAAATCCTTGACGGTCAAAACTATGACAAATACCATGTGAACATATCTATCGCAGCAAAGAAAGAGAAAGAACCAACTGAACGTAAAACCACATGGCCTCAATTAGTTGAGAAATATAAAGCTTTCGTCAATGGAGAAAATGTGCAATTTTCAAATCGAGAATTAGAAAGCGAGGATTACCACTTAATAGATTTATATTACCGTCAGCAACAGAAAATTGCCACTACAAAATCAACCGTTACTGCAAATTTGCGTATATTGGACGATGAGAAAGAAACCGCTTATCGTACAGCAATATTGAATTGTTTTACAGAGAACGAATCTCTTTCCTATGAAGAGGCAGTTAAACGAATGCAAGTGGTGTTTGATGAGTTTGGCTTAACCTTCCTTCCACGCGCTTGCGTCTTGACAGAATTGGGCATTGTGTATGAACTTTTCAAGGTAAAAGGCATACATCATTGGACAATTAAGCATGTTCCTAACAAATAAAATCAATACAGTGATGAAAAGATTTTTACTTATCATTACCTCTTGCATGATAGCAATAGGTTCCTATGGACAAATGTCAATTGAATGCGACACCACTTTCTTCCAATGTAGTAGTATATTTCAAGACATAACGGCATACAACCAAGTTTACAAGAAGCATTGCGGTGACAATGTCAGATGGGCTACGACTCTTAAGAATGTGTTTCCAACAGATAAAGACAGTTTGCTCCATTTCACGTATATTGTGCGTACGGATTCTATCGTAGATATGAAACAGATTATGAAAATTTGCACTGATTGGTACGACATCGCGTTTTCTTCCAAACAAGGTGCCATCAAGGAGCAAACAGATAATTACATTCTCGGCAAGGGACAATTTAATATGATTGGGCAAATTACAATACCGGCTATAGTCTATTACAAAATCATCAAAGTGCACGCACAAATTGATGTTATTATGCGCTTTAAGGAAAATCGCATTAAGTTTGATATAGTCGGTCGGCACTATCAATATATCTCGGGAGATTCATCAGGACGTTCACATAATGATTTGATTATTCCTGGATATGCTTTCCCTTTTATCGACGAGAAAAATTCGTATGAAAGAAGTGTGTACGCTCAAGCGTATATCAATTTTTGCAATAATTCATTGAGTCTATCTCGCAATTTCTTAGACTATTTAAACAAGAATATACATCCTACTTCTATTCAAGCAGATGACAACTGGTAAATAAATGTGCCTGCGTCATCCATTTTTAGAATGCATAACTCTTCATCCTCCGCGGGGATAAAATCTATACTGTGCAGGGGCAAGAGGTGAGGTAAGACAACCCTTTGTAAGGCAATACTAAGGTATATCAACCTCTACGTTCAGCAGGAGACTTTCGCGAGTCTCCTGCTTTGTATTGTAAAATGTGAATGTCGCTGTGTCGCTGTTTTTGAAGGCTGACATGTGACGTAACAAACATAAACCAGATAAATAAAAATGAGCGACAAGAGCGACACAGCGACATGCTGCTCACGGTTACTCCCTCGCACAAACATGTGCGAGAAATGCACAATGATGGCTTGTCGTTGGGCTGTGAGTGGCTTGATGGTAGGACTAAAGTCTAGGATTTCCCCGACTTTGGATCGACTTTGGATCGACTTTCTCCCGACTATGGCTCGACTTGTAGCGCCGTTTTGGCGGTTTGGGCTATTTTACTACTCATATTTGAGTACTTAAGAAGAAAAAGCGCATTAAATACTCATATTTTAGCACTTATATTTGGAAATGTGGGAAATTTTTCGTACCTTCGAGGGCACCGACGCGGCTATGCCGCCCCACCTCGAAATTACAGCAAGGCAATGCCGGACATTTACGCTGTGTATTCGCGAAGAAAAATGAAGCTGCGCTTCCCTTTTTTAGTGCCATCACTTCTGTCCTTGTGCGAGCACAAACAGGAGCACTGTCACTAAAAAATGCAGTAAACTGCAATTTTTCTTCGCGAATACTTGCAAATGCGCATTTTTTTTCGTAACTTTGCAGTCGTAATTTGCAATCATTAAATCATTATATACCATGTTACACATCTTAGCATCCGCTATTCACAGGGAAGAACTGAATCTTCCGTTCCAGATTCCTCAGGAGTTTGTAGATAACCATCAGTGTGTTGCCGTATTGTCGGGTGGGGCAGAGGCGCTGTTCCTCAAACTCGTAGACGAGGGCAAAGTGTCACTCAGTGAGCCGATCTACATCATCGCATCGGGCTACAGCAACTCGCTGGCAGCCTCGCTGGAGATCCTCACATGGATTCAGCAGCATAACGGCAAGGGTAGGGTCATCACCGAACCCGAACAACTCAACCAGCCCATCGCTGACGAGCAGCAAGCACGCACCCGCGTGGGCGTCATCGGCGAACCGTCCGACTGGCTGATCGCCTCACATATCGAGGATGCCGATGCGCTGAAGTTCGGCGTGGAGCTCGTGCATATACCTATCGAGGAAGTGAGCTCGCTGGGCGAGGTCGATGGTGGTATGAAGGGCGCTGAACTGATCTACGTGCGCCTTAAGGAGATCATCAGCCGTTACAAACTCGATGCCCTGACGCTCCGCTGCTTTGACCTGCTCACCACGGTCAAGAACACCGGTTGCATAGCGCTCAGTCACCTTAACGACGAAGGTATACCCGCTTCCTGCGAGGGCGATCTGCCGCTGCTGTTCACGATGTTGTACGCCAAGCAGTTCTACGGACAGATCGGTTTCCAAGTCAATCCTGCACGTATCCAGTCCGATGGCAAGATCTTGTTTGCCCACTGCACTATCCCCTTGAAGATGACGACCTCGCACGTCTATGACACGCACTTCGAGTCCGGCATAGGCGTTGGTATCCACGGCGAACTGCCGCTGGGTAAGTACCGTCTGCTCAAGCTCTCACCCGACCTGACCGAGTTGGTGGACGAACCGGTCGAGCTCATCGCCAACCAGTATGAACCGAACCTCTGCCGTACGCAGGTGTGGATACAGACAACGCCGGAGGTAGCTAACGAGCTCCTCACGCACCCGAAGGCAAACCATCATTTGCTCATTCGGGATAATGACTGATAGTCTTAGAATAATCCCAAGCGCCTAATCAGACGCAACAGACAAGTCGGAATAAGCAGAATGATCCCGCACAGTACCCGCCAGAAGATGGTGGGTATTGTTGTCTTGCTCCGTCCGCGGAACAGTGCACGCAATCCGCGGCGAGCCAAGGTCTGTGGGCTGACGATGATGCCCAGACACTTGCCCAACTTCGTCATCCATGGCTTGATGCTATACAGACCTGTATCCACCGCACCCGGACTGACATCCGTCACGTGCACGCCGTACTTATGCAATTCAATATGTAGCGCGCGCGTGAAGTGCGAGAGGAACGCTTTCGTACCACCGTAGGTGCCCAGGCGCTGTGCAGCCATCTTACTCGTTACGGAGCAGACATTCAGGATATAACCTTTCCGGCGCGACCGCATATCTTGCCCGAACAGGTAACAGAGCATTGCCGGAGTATGCATGTGCAGGTTCATGATCAGCGCGGTGAACGCCTCGCTGTCGTCGAGTATATCCTTGTCGTGATACACTCCGGCATTGTTCACCAGCACCTCGACTTCCCAACCTTGCTCATGGCAGTAGTCGTACAACTTGCGGGCAGAGTCTTGCTGACCGAGATCGCGCACCAAGCCGTGAGCGGTTACGCCATACTGCTCACTCAGCTGCTTGGCGCAAGCGGTTATTTCCGGCACGTTGCTCACGATGATCAGCGGATAGCCCCGCTGCGCCAGCTGCCGCGCAAACTCCAGTCCGATACCGCTACTCGCACCGGTCACTAATGCGTAATTCTTTGTGTTTGTGTTCATAATAGTGTCTGGAATATTCATCTCTCCTGTTCCGATGCAAAGATACAAAAAAAATCTGAAAAATGCAAATGGTTATGGTAGATTTTGGAAGAAATCTGAGGAAAAGTGCAAAAATCACAAAAACATTTGCATATTTCATTTAATTTTTGTACCTTTGCAATCACAAAGGGTACGCTTATGCATTTTCAGATAATACAACCGATTGACATCTTACGTCCGTACATCTCCCGCTATGTGTTCGTGCGGGCGGAAGGCTCCACGGATATCATGACGCCGCCTACTGATGACCCGCGTTTCGTGAATGGCAAGCATGTGCAGCCCTTGTTGCCGAACTATGGCAGTTTTATCTTCATTCGCAACGCGGTGGCAGACATCGGCGGTACGCAGACGGATGAACTCACTCTGCTCGGAGCGAACCAGCAGACCATTGGTTTGACAACCGTCAGCGGTTGGTTTGAAGGCATGATGCTTGACTTCGAACCCGGTGGGATGTATGCACTGCTTGGCGTTGATCTGCTGCAACTCTCCGGCAAAGTGCTGCGTGTATCCGATTACGGCAACGCAGCCCTGCTGCAGCTCGACCGAATATTCAAGAACACCTCATCCGCCGAACAGATAGCACCACTCTTGGATGCGTTCTTCCTGGGGCATCTCCCACCGAAGGAAGACCTTAACTACACTCGCATCCGTAAGGTAGTAGCTGCTTGTGATGCCGCCAAAGGTAACATCACCGCTGCTCAGATGGCGGCTGTGGCATGTCTGGGCGAACGACAGTTCCTGCGCGTGTTCCGCACGTATGTGGGCATACCGCCTAAGCAGTTCGTACGCCTGAGGCGATTCCATCGTGCGCTGCAGTCCATGCAACAGACAGCAGCTGCAGGCAAACAGATCGACCTGCTCGCCATAGCATTGAATCACGGCTACTATGATCTGAGCCACATGGCACTGGAGTTTCAGCAGATGGGATGCGTTTCACCCAGCCATTTCAGGATGTTGGGCATCCCCTTGACGGCGGACTTCTCTGTGTTCTTCGGATAGCAAAAATGCAAAAATCCAACACACCAATCGGGCATTCCATGCAGAATGTCCGATTTTTCATTTTATTTTTGCAAAAATTGCCGTACCTTTGCATCAAATTTCAAAATATTACTTGTTATGCGAAAATTGTTTATACTTATCATGCTTCTGACGGCAGCTTTTATGTCTGCCGAGACCATCAAGGGAACCGTAACCGATGCACGTGGCGAGGCTATGCCGTTCGTCACTGTATCTGTGCTTGCACGGGATTCGTCACTCATCACGGGTGCTATTACCGACGAGAAGGGTGAATACGAGGTAAAGGTGAACGGATTAACGGGGGAAGGGATGAATGGGATGATCATTCAAGCCTCGTATATCGGTTATCAAACTGCCTTCGGTGGTCCGAACTTCGTGCTCCAAGAGGAGACGGAGCACCTTGCCGAAGTAGAGGTGAAGGCCCGCAAACCGCTTGTGGAGCGACAGATGGACAAGCTGGTGCTGAATGTCAGCGCATCGCCATTGTCTGCCGGATCGAACGGCAACGATATCCTCCGCCGTGCGCCCGGCGTGCGCATTGACAAGGATGGCAACATAACCGTCAACGGCAAAGCCGTGGAGGTATACGTGGATGGCAAACCCTCGTACCTGAGCGGACAACAACTCAAAGCAATGCTCGACGGTACGGATGGAAACACGATCGAGAAGATAGAGATCATCAGTAATCCCTCGGCTAAGTACGACGCGTCAGGGCAGGGTGGTATCATCAACATCAAGACCAAGCGCAACATGATGCGCGGGCTGAATGGCATGCTCAGTGCCGGTTACGGAGGTATGTACTTCGGCGACGTGAAGCGGTACTTGCAGATGGATATGGTGTCACTCAACCTCAATTACCGCAGCGAGAAGACCTATACCTTCGGACAACTGACGCAGGTCTATTCACAGAGTGATATAGATTTCGAGACGGGACGTACCGTTCCCGCCACGCAGACCACTCCCGCTATCGAGAGCAAATCCATGTCGGGCTACGATATCGATTTCCAATATTACATGCTCAAGGTCGGCAATGACTGGTATATCGATTCCGTGAACACGCTCGGATTCATCCTGCAAGTGCCGTTTATGAATATGTCACAGCGTATCATGGACGGACGCAACTACGCCTATACCGTCACGGGTGCGGACACTACTTATAGTTATACGAATACCCGCACGCGTACCCGTGCGCCGCAACATACGGCGAACCTGAACTTCACGCACACCTTCAGCGAGGCGCTCGAACGCGAACTGACCATCAATATCGACTATAACCGGTACGGCACTTCATCGCAGAACTTCCAGGAGACGGATTATATCGGTTCGCACAAGCTCGGGCTGGATATCAACAGCCGTCAGAAAGTGGATATCTACAGCGCAAAACTCGATTTTCAGACCAGGTTCTGGCAGACAGGCATGATCGAGTGTGGCGTGAAGTACGCGCTCTCGTCAACGGATAACGCGATGACCACGGATTCCATACTCAACGCTGTAACGATCAGTCGTACGCCTTCGGATTTCCAATACCGGGAACATGTGGCGGCAGCATATATCAGTGTCGGCAAGCAGTTTGGCGAACACTGGTCTGCGAAACTCGGTCTGCGCGGCGAATATACCTTTAGCCACGGCAACTGGAGTAGTGCGGATTCCGTAACCGACAAGTCGTACTTCAATCCTTTCCCCACGGCGTATGTTGGTTACTCCAACAATGCCGTAGGCAAACTGCAGCAGCCTATCAGCGTCAGCATGAGCTACGCGCGGCGTATCAAACGACCGAACTATTGGATGCTCAATCCCTTCGTGACCTACCTGGATGCCTATACCTATCAAAAGGGAAATACCGAACTCACGCCGGAGTTCAACAACGATGTGGAGGTGAACTTCTCGTGGACGCAGTACATGAATATCACGTTTAACTTCGCACATACGCAGGATATGTTCTCTGCGAAAACAACGATTCTTCCCGACGGCATGGGAGAGATGAAATATACCAATTTCGGAACTTGTACCACCCACGGAGGCAATATCTCACTCACCGAACTGCCTGTCGTGCCGAAGTTTATGACTGCCGAGGATGGTACGCGTACGATGCAAGGCGCTTGGCTCGCGCTGACGGTCAATGCCGGATACTACAACTTCCTGAACAAATCCTATAACCGCAAAGCAGACGGTACTCCCGAGTACCAACTCTCGTCGCACTACTGTTATGCAGGAGGCACGCTCTCCGCCTATCTGCCTAAGGATTGGATCATCACCTTCGATGGCAACTGGTCGTCGCCGATGACCACGGGATACGACTGTCACGAAAGTTCGTACTACCTGAGTTTCGGCGTGCGGAAGATGTGGATGCAGAAAGGTCTGATCTTCAATCTTAACGTCAATGACCTGGCACGCTCGATGTCGTTCAACGCTACCAATCAAGGCCTGCAACCCGGCTACAGCAGTTGGTACAAGAACATGGTACGCGAGCAGAAAGTACGGTTCACCGTCACTTGGATGTTCGGTCAGTATCAGCAACACAAGCAGCGTAGGGTAGGCGACATGGATGAGCTTGGTCGTCTCGGGGGCGGCGGTGTGCAAGGCGGGAAATGACGCGTTCGGCAACGCAGTCGCACGGGCTGAGCGTTACGCGCTCATCAAAGCGACGCGTGCCTCCGCTCTCCCCAAAACAACTTTAGCAAGTTCTTTTGGGGACCCCGATATAATAATAGCGCGCGTATGTGTACGCGCGCTATTATTAATGTAGAGGGATGTTAACCTCCGAAATTATCGAAGCGGATGTCCTGGTCTTCCACGCCGAGGGAGTGGAGCAGGTCGAGGACGGTCTTGGCCATCATAGGAGGACCGCTCGCGTTCGGCAACGCGGTCGCACGGGCTGAGCGTTACGCGCTCATCAAAGCGACGCGTGCCTCCGCTTCTCCCCAAAACAACTTTAGCAAGTTCTTTTGGGGACCCCTTGGTGGGAAGGATACCTCTGCGTTCTCTCCCATGAGAAGACCGACCACGACCTACCCACACTCGAGTGAGGACAAGAAAGCAAGCTAATAATAAAGAAGATTAAGGGTAAATAGTAAAATAGGCACTCGGGGGAGCGCCTATTTTACTATTTAAATCCTTCGGATTATCCACCAAAATTATCAAACCTGATATCCTGGTCTTCTACACCCAGCGAGTGGAGCAGGTCGAGGACGGTCTTGGCCATCATAGGAGGACCGCAGAGGTAGTACTCGATGTCCTCGGGGGCGTCATGCTGCTTGAGGTAGGTGTCGCCCATGACAGGAGCGATGAAGCCCGGGGTGTACTTGATACCGAGTTGGTCCGCCTTGGGGTCGGGACGGTCGAGAGCCAAGTGGAAATGGAAGTTGGGGAACTCCTTCTCCAGTTCGATGAAATCGTTGAGGTAGAAGACCTCGTCGATAGCACGAGCGCCGTAGAAGTAGTGCATCTCGCGGTCGCGGCAGTTGCGCGTCTTGAGCATGTGCATGATCTGTGCACGCAACGGCGCCATACCTGCACCACCGCCGACCCAGATCATCTCCTTCTTGCTGTCATAGACAGGGCGGAACTCGCCATAAGGACCGGACATGATAACTTTGTCGCCGGGTTTGAGTGACCAGATATACGACGAAGCGATACCCGGGTTGACATCCATGAACTCAGGTCCGTTGGGGCACTGGTCTTTGGGTTTGAACGGCGGGGTAGCGATACGTACGGTAAGCATGAAGACGTCGCCTTCGGCGGGGTAGTTAGCCATAGAGTAAGCACGGATAGTGTCCTCGGGGTTCGTACAAACGAGCTTGAACATACCGAACTTCTCCCATGCGGGCAGATAGAGGTCGCCGATGAGGGACTTGTCGTAGTCGGCATAGCGGATAGCGTCGAACTTAGGAATACGGATCTGTGCGTAGGAGCCCGGTTCGAAGTCCATGTGTGCGCCGGCGGGCAGCTGTACCTTGAACTCCTTCATGAACGTAGCGACGTTCTTGTTGGAGATAACGGTACATTCGTACTCTTTGACGCCGAGCACGGACTCGTCCATCTTGAGCTGGAGATCGTTCTTGACCTTCACCTGGCAGCCGAGACGCCAGTGGTCTTTCTGCTGCTTGCGGGTGAAGTGAACGGTCTCGGTGGGAAGGATCTCGCCGCCGCCCTCGAGGACTTGGCACTTACATTGTCCGCACGAGCCCTTGCCGCCGCAGGCGGAAGGCAGGTGCACACCGGCTTCGCCGAGTGAGGCGAGGAGCGTGCCACCGGAGGGGATGTTGTACTGTTTGTCGCCGTTGATGGTCACCTTAACATCACCACTTGCTACCAGATATTTCTTAGCGACAAGCAGGATAACTACCAACAGGAGAATAACTCCCAAGAATACCAAAACGGCATATAAGATTGCTGTCATATTCATAGTATTGTCCTCCTATTATATGTTAAGACCACTGAAGCACATGAACGCCATAGCCATGAGGCCGACCACGATGAACGTGATGCCGAGGCCCTGCAGAGGCTTGGGAACATCGTTATACTCCATCTTCTCACGAATACCGGCAAGGCAGCAGATAGCTACGAGCCAGCCGAGACCCGAACCGAGAGCGTAAGCGAAGGCGTCGCCGATATTGGCGATGGCCTTGACATTCTCCGGATCGAGCAGAATACGCTGCTGCATGAAGAGCGAACCGCCCATGATGGCGCAGTTAACGGCAATCAGCGGCAGGAAGATACCCAGCGACGCATAGAGCGAAGGACTGAACTTCTCAACAACCATCTCGACGATCTGCACGATAGCCGCGATAACGGCGATGAACAGGATGAACGAGAGGTAACCGAGGTTCAGCGGGTTGAGAACATATACCTGGAGCAGGTAGTTGACGGGCAGGGTGATGAGCAGCACAAACGTAACTGCTACGCCCAGACCGAGAGAGGTCTTGACCGTCTTACTTACTGCGAGGTAAGAACACATTCCAAGGAAGAATGCGAAAATCATGTTATCCGCAAAGATCGAGCGGACAAATAAACTCAGAGCGTGTTCCATATTACTTCTCCTCCTTATTTATAGCGCGATGCGCCCAGATGATACCACCAACGATGATCAGTGCCATAGCGGGCATCATCATCATACCGCAGTTCTCGTAGAAGCCTCCGTTGGCTACATACCAGCTTTCGGGAATAACGCGGAAGCCGAGCAGTGTGCCTGCGCCGAAGAGTTCGCGGAAGAATGCGACGATGATCAAGATGGCTGCATAGCCCAGACCGTTACCAAGACCATCGAGGAACGAATCCCATACCTTGTTCGTCATGGCAAACGCCTCGAGACGCCCCATGAGGATACAGTTCGTGATGATCAGACCAATATAAACCGACAGCTGCATTGCGACATCGTAAGCGAACGCCTTGAGCACCTCGCTAACGAGCGTAACCAGTGCGGCTACGACTACCAGTTGCACGATAATACGGATACGCATAGGTATCGTATTGCGGAGCAACGAGATAATAACGTTCGACATAGCCACGATGATCGTAACCGCCACGCCCATGACGAGGGCAGGTTTGAGTTGCACGGTCACAGCGAGCGCCGAACATATACCAAGCACCTGCACAACGACAGGGTTGTTGGCATTCAACGGACCCAAGAGGGTCTCTTTCGTTTTCTGAGAAAGTGCCATATCTTACTCCTCCGTTTGATTAGATGTTTGATTTTCTTCATTTACTACTTCTGCTTCTTCAGCTTCCGGCTGATAATCCGGCAGTTCGCTGAGGAACGATGCATACTCGGCGAGGTTCGCCTTGAGCATGTCGCTTACGCCTGTGGAGGTGATGGTAGCACCGGAGAGTGCGTCCACCTGCTCCTGACCTTCAGCCTGTGTGCCTGCTTTGAGCACGGCTACGCTGACAACCTGTCCTTCGGCGTTGCGGATGTGCTTGCCCTCGAACTGACGACGGAACGGCAGTTCAACGATGAGCGCACCCAGACCCGGAGTCTCACTCTCGTGGTTGAAGTTCGCGCCGAAGATAGTATTCTTGTCATCATTGAGCGCCAGATAACCACCAATACCGCCCCAAAGACCGGCGCCTTTGAGCTTGAGCACGAACTTCGTCTCGCCTTCGATATCGGCAACATAAACGGGGTGACCGTTGCAGTCGAAGGTATCTTTGACGAGCGAGAAGTACAGCGCAGCGGGATCGTCGCAATTAGTGATGTCCTGCTTGAGGGCACCGAGGATCTGCTTTTGCTGGTCGAGCTGTACGTTAGCCTGCTGACGCGGACCAAGCACCTGGCTGACGAGAGCCAGCAAGACAGCTACGATAATCACTACTACCGTAGCATACACAATCGTGTAGGTATTGCTATTCGTATTCATATCGTCCTCCTTATGCTTTTACGCGTTTAGCACGCATGTTAATATTACGTTGAACAACACACCAGTCGATGAGCGGAGCCACAGCGTTGCCGAGCAGGATAGCGAGCATCATACCCTCGGGATAACCCGGGTTGAGCACACGCACTACCACAGCCATGAAGCCGATGAGTGCACCGTAGATCCACTTGCCGCAATCGGTGCGGGCAGCGGTAACAGGGTCGGTAGCCATGAACACAGCACCGAACAGGAAGCCGCCGCTAACAAGATGCATGTACCACGGATACTGCGCAACGAGGTTGTCGGCAGCGCCGAACTTGTTGAACAGGAACGCAGTAACGATGCCCGTAGCGATGATGCTGAACATGATACGCCAATCGGCAGTGCGGGTGATGAGCAGCAAGCAAGCACCCATGAGGATAGCCCAAACGCAGGTCTCACCTACAGAGCCGGGGATAAGGCCGTTGACCATGTCCATGAACGTTACATCAGCCGACGAGCCTGTAGCAAGCTGCGTGATCGGGGTAGCGCCGGAGAAGCCGTCGATGAGCGTGTGACCGCCATCCCAGCCCCAAGTGCTGCCAGTGCGGATGAACGCCTTGTCGCCCGTCATGTGAGTCGGGTAGGCGAAGAACAGGAACGCACGGGTGATGAGCGCTACGTTGAAGATGTTGTAGCCCGTACCGCCGAACACCTCTTTGGCGAAGATAACGGCGAAAGCTGTAGCTACAGCTACCATCCACAGCGGAGTGTTGATAGGCACGATGAGAGGAATGAGGAAACCGGTAACGAGGAAGCCCTCGGCGATTTCTTCATGTTTCCACTGAGCCACGGTGAACTCGATGCCCAGACCAACGATGTAACTAACAAGAATATACGGCAGCACAGCCAGCAGACCGAAGCCGAAAGCCTTCCAGAACAACGCTGCGGTCAATCCGCCCATGAGTTGTCCGGTAGCGAGCAGGTGCTGATAGCCGACATTGTACATGCCGAAAAGCATACACGGAACGAGTGCGAGCACTACGTAGATCATCGTGCGCTTGGAGTCATTGCCCGCATGGATCTGCGAGCCAAGGCGCTTGCCGGTGGTGTTCGGGGTGAAGAGGAAACTCTCGAAACCGTCGAACAGGGACCAGAATGCGTGCAACTTGCCACCTTCCTCAAAGTTCGGGCGGAGTTGCTCTTTCAGTTTATATAGACCCTCAAACATTATTCAATCTCCTGTTTTAAGTTATCCAATGCGGCGCGAACGATAGCTTGGAGCGGCATCTTGGAGGTGCAGACGTACTCGCAAACAGCGAAGTCTTCGGGTGCGACCTCGTAAGCGCCGAGCGCTTCCATTCGATCCAAGTTTCCGGCAATCATAGCCTTGATGAGATGCTCGGGGTAGATGTCCATCGGGAATACGCGCTCATATTCGCCGCTGACGATGATAGCACGGCGTCCGCCTTTCAGACGGGCATCCTGCTTACCCTCGCGCAGGAAGCACGGCATGATCCAGCCCATGAACTCATGGGTTTCCGTGCCTTGAGCGATGACGGTGAACTGGTTGTCGTAGAGACTAATGGCGTCGTCGAGCGTGATCTGATGACCGCTGAGCGCGTTGCCGGCGATGTAACGCGGCTCGATGCTCTCATCGACGTTGCAAGCGAGGATAGCCTTAACCGGCATACCTGCGATCACGTCGTAGTACTTCGGCTCACGAACCAGCGGACCCGTCAATGCCACGCGCTTGCGCATATCGACGATGCCCTTCAGGAGCAGTGTGCCGATGAGGCGCAGATCCTGGATGTTGATGGTCCAGACGGTCTCACCTTTGGCGATAGGCGCCACGTGGTTGATCTGTACACCTACGTTGCCTGCGGGGTGGGGACCGTCAACCATGTACAGCGTGCAGTCCTTCCACGGCGCACGCGCACCGGCCTTGATACCCATGAACACAGGAGCGATAGTGCCCAGCGCCGTGATGGCAGCCTGAATTTCGGCTTCGTGGCCTTGCAGCACAAAGTCGTAGTCGGGAGCCAACGGAGCAGAATCGAACGAGGAGATGAACACGGCTTTCGGAGTCTTGTTAGGCAGCGCGATGCAGTCGTAGGGACGTTGCTTGATGAGTGCCCACAGACCGGATTGCAGCAGCAGAGCCTTCAGATCCTGCTTCGTGTCAAACGCCTCGAACTGCATCGTAGCGTCAGCCTCAATGTCGATACTCAACACCTTGCGGCGCTCGCCACGCACGATGGCGCTGACTTTACCGCTGACAGGTGAGGTGAACAGCATCTCGGCAAACGTCTTGTCTTGGAAAAGCGGGCTACCCGCTTTTACCTTGTCGCCTTCATGCACCAGAAGTCTGGGCTTGATTCCGGCGAAATGGTCGGGAACGATGTGATAAACAGCAGGCTTCATCACGCTACCATCGGTAAGCGCGGCCTTGCCGTCCAACTTCACGTCCAAACCACGAGTCAGTTTGATTTGTTGCATGTTGATAAATGATTTATTATTGTGTTTTTTGTTTGTCTATGAGTCCGCCATATATGGCTGACAATCTACATGTAGATGCGCGCAACGCACGCGCCCACACAAAAAGCCTGCAAAGTTACAAAAAATTATTTGAATTTGCAAATATTTGTGTAGAAAAATTTTGTTTTAGTATCTACGTGTTAAAAATCGGAGTAAGATACTTCGGTACGCTCGCCTACTTTGCGCCGCTTGAGTTCAAGCAACTCCTCATCATAAAGGGATTCGATAGCGTGGCATCGTTGGCATTCGTAGTGATTCACGTACTCCTTGACATGATAGAGCACCTCGTAATCTTTGTAATAACTTTCTGTGCGGCTATGGTCACGAACATCCTTTCGGTAGGTGTTAGTTGTGCCGTTGCCCCAACTCTCCGTCACTTGGGTCCATGTCTGCCAGCGGTCGGTGTGCGAACCGGTCTTTTCCGATTCGGAGCGCCACTGGTCGTACTCGCGGATGAACTCTCTGTCTTTGAATATATTAACATCCATCGCGCGGCAGTTCTCGCAGCGGCCGTGCGGTAATGTATCGAGGTGTCCTACGGCGTACATCCAGCCGAAGAAGCCGATGATAAATATCAGCGGTGCGAACCATGATATACATCCCCAGGCAATCCCCAGTGCCACCCACGTATAGGTCCATGCAAAGCCAACGAGGTTGAACAGGATTTTCAGCGCGCGGTCGGGGAGGAAATACCAGAGATGCCGGCAATAGAGGCTGGCATTGAGCAGTAACAGCGGCAATGTGCACATAAAGAATGCCCACAAGCAGACCAATAGCCCAATGACGCCCATAGCGATATATGCTTTTGTTTGTGTGTTTACAATGCTGTATGGCTCTTCCGTATAGTTCTCGTAAGCGAAATTCGCATAGTTGCCGTAGATGGACCCTTCAATAAAACGTGCAAGGATGTCGTAATCAACAATCTTTGCCAACAGGGGCATATATTTGATGGCGGTACTGTTGTTCATGTTGTAGAAGGCGGACAGATCGTAGCTGACGGCAACACTGTCCTTGTTGTACTTGATCTCCACGCCATGTACATAGCCGGTCTTCATATCCACAATCTGCAGATTGTAAAAATCGGCAATGAATCCCGTCGAGGTGCGGTCGATCATCCTTGCGGGGTGATACAGACGGTCTGTTTCCCTTAGTTTCTTGCCCATATAGAGCCGCTCGAACTTCTCACGGGTCATAAAATATTGACCTTTGTCGTTGAACTGATAGTTACGCAGGCTGTCGGGGATGACCGGGCGGACTTTTTTGAAACTCACATTTTCTTTCTTGCCGTTCTGGGTGACGATCGAGTAGGACAGGTTATCGGGGTGATTCTTGTACTTGCTCGGTTCGCGTATCACGCCTTTGACTGTACATGGGACGACGCTGTCGGCTTTTGCCTTGTAGAACTGCGGATAGCCAAGATCCACCGCGGAGATTAGTCCGCGCAAACCGCTACGCGTCTGAACCATCAATCCGGCAGGAGTGTTGCCTATGCCTTCATGGACGGCAAGGAAACTGACCACGTCACCTTTCTGCAGCCGCGTCATGACCTTGGTGGCATCACCCGTACGGTACAAGGGGACATTTCTGTCCAGTGTAATCTGCTTGGGATGATCCGGAAAATTCGAAACGATGTTCAACTGGTCAACCAGAATGATTGTGCCCAAAACGATGATGCCGATGAATGTTGCAACCGGGGGCAGTTTGAATCGGGGGTGTTTTGCCATAATGCGTGTGTTTAAGGTGTATAATATATTTAAGGTTATATCATGGTAAATTTATTGTGTGCAAAGTTACAAAAAATTAATCGAAATAACAAACTTTTCAGGCAAAAAAATCACGAATTGTCTAAAAAATGTAAATATTTGCATGAAAATGCCGATATTATTTGCAAAAACGGAATTTTTTTTGTATCTTTGTTAGCGGAAAAGTATGTGCGAACTAAATTTGTGCCGATGAAAGCATTCTTTTTGCTCATAGCTTTATATTCGATTAGCGGCAAGCAGGCTGTACCGGAACCGGAGAGCGGTGTTCCCGCTGGTTCAGCGTGCGTATATGAGCAGACGGGCAACAAGTCCGGTCAGATGACGGCAGGCAATACGATAGATATGACATTCACCGGTTACGATGGTGTAACACTTCAGGGCGTGACACTCACGATGAAGTCCAATACGTCGTCCGGCGCAGGGAAGCTGCAGATGAAAGTAGGGGAGAATACGGTGTGGGAGATTGACAATAAGGCGTTTAATACCTCATCATGGGCAGGGGCATACAGCACAGAATGGGTGGAGATATCGCACGCATTGAACGGCAAGTTCGTGTCGGAAGGTGCAAATATTACGTTGCATTTAAGCGCCTCGGTAAACTCGTTGTATCTGCAATCGGTGGCCATCGAATATACTGCCGCTACTATAGAGCCGGAACTTTATACCGTTTCGTTCAATACGCATACTGCCGCCAAGATTGCTCCGTTAACCGAGACGGAGGCAGGTGGAGGCGTTATCCTGCCGAGTGTGGCGTGCAGTGATGACAAATGGAGCTTTTTCGGCTGGTGGGAATACGCATTGTCCGATACCGAAGCTGCACCATCCGTCTATAAGGTAGGTTCGCGCTATGTGCCAACATCGGATTGCACGTTGCACGCCGTGTATCAGTCGCAAGGGGAGCAGTACCCGTGGTTGCCGGCTGAATCGCTGGAATCAGGTGATTATCTCATCACATTGTGTGTGCCTTCATCGCACACTTTGTACCAAGCCTACGGAAAAGTGGAAAACAACGGTATGCTGAAGGCAAAACAGCATCACTACGATGACGAAATAACGGAGCCCATTTCCCTCCCGACGGTGTACGATAACGATGAGGTTTATACTCTGAATATGTTGACAGACAGCACGTTGTCTATCCGACACAAGGCGACGGGATCGAAGGTGGCGCTTGGAAGCGGTGGTAAGTTCGTTACTACGGCAACAAAAGATTCAATATGGCATATAACTCCCGGAACAGAGGTCGGGGGTATGCCAAGTGATACCTTGTCAGCGGATTATGGCGGGCAGAAATATACCATATCTCTCTTCGTGGAAACGAGTAGTACTTCGATATATTTCCGTCCCGTGCAAAATACACAGAAATTTGGATTGATAATGTACGCTCTGAAAGATTTGCACGTTGTGAACGTGATGTACACTTCGTATCCATTAAGGGATGCATTGTCAGAAGCGATTGCTAATCCGACATTGTCATACAAAACAAATATCGGCCCCTATACACTTATTATACAAAATGGCAAAAAATACCTGCAAATCAATGAATAGAACCATCCTGACTCTCATAGTTGTTGCATCGTTTGCAACCTTATCTGCTGCACCGCGTGCGGATGTGATGTACGACATCCTGGACGGCAAGTATAATCCTACCACGCTCAGCGAGCATGAACAGGACAGTATTCTCGGCAATCTGCCCGAGCAGCGTTATCGGCTCGAATACATCAACAAACAACAGGTTTATCGTCACTCGTTCTATGCGAACTACATCATCGTAGATACGCAAAAGAATACGCGTAAACCATTGTCAGATAACCCTGTGCGAGATGCCATTATCTCGCCGAACGGTAAGTACATCGCCTTCGTTAAATCCGACAACAATATCTATTTGCACAAACTCGATTTTGGCACAGAGGTTGCCGTCACAGCTACTGGTTCAACCGTCTGGAACGGCGTAACCGACTGGCTCTATGAGGAAGAGTTCGGCAAAACCTGCCTGATGCAGTTCTCGCCCGACTCCAAGCAGTTGGCATTTATCCGTTTGGAGGACAAGGATGTGCCGGAAACATCTTGGCAGTTGATGTTGGGCGCAGGCCATCCGAAGACTGTATCGCAATCCTATCCTCGTGCTGGCGAGCATAATGCGCGTGCGAGCGTACAAATTTATACTATCTCCAACAAGGACATCCGCCAAGCTTCGCTTCCCGAAGCTGATGACCGGTATATCCCGCGTATCCAATGGCGCACCTTGCCTGCCGCAAAGAAAGACCAGGAACCTCAGCAACAACTCGCCATCCTCACGCTCAATCGTGACCAGAACAAGATGGAAGTTTTCACCTGCAATCCCGCCTCGCTTGTGTGCACTTCTCTCTACGAAGAGAGCAGCAACGACTACTATGTGGACTACGAATTATTCGATCAATGGCAGTGGCTCGCAGACGGGCGAATAATCGTCTTTAGTGAACGCGATGGCTGGCGAAGCGTGTATTTGCATGCAGCAAACGGTCGTTCGTCGCAAAAACTGCCATTTCCTGCCGACGCAACCAAGCCTTGTGATATAACCGCAATATATGGTTACGATGAAGCATCGCAGACTCTGTATCTGCAAGCGGCAACCACGCCGCGTGAGCGTCTGTGCTATGCGCTGAACATCAAGAAAAATACACTCGCCAATCTTGGCGAGTCCCACGGATGGAACAGCCTGCGCCTAAACAAGGACTGCAAGCAAGCCATCCTTGCCCATGAGTCCGACCAACAGCCTGTTGTCTATAGTAAGGCGGACTTAAAAGCAGGCAAAGTCGAGGTAATCCTAGACAATACTGCCACTGACAAGCAATGGAGAAGCCTACAACTCCCTGCCAAGCAGTTCACGACTATACCCGTTGACGATGTAGAGTTGCAGGCATGCATATTCTATCCGCGTGATTTCGACAAATCAAAGAAATATCCTGTCGTGATGCTACAGTACAGCGGTCCCGCCTCGCAGCGTGTGACTGACCGTTGGCGCAGACGGTGGGATTATGGTCTGTCAGATCTCGGCTATGTGGTGGTTATAGCTGATCCGCGCGGAACAGACGGGCAGGGTAGAGCCTACCGCAACTATGCGTACATGCAGATGGGACGTGAGGCGGATGACCAACTGGCTGTAGCTAAGTGGATATCCGACCAAGCTTGGTCGGACAACCATCGCATCTTTATGGCAGGCTGGAGCTACGGCGGCTATGAGGTGTTGCGTTGCCTGTGCACGCAACCGTTGCAGGCAGATGGTTCGCCGCTGATAGCCAAAGGTATAGCTATCGCACCTGTTACCGACTGGCGATTGTATGACAGCGGCTATACGGAGCGGTTTATGCGTCGTCCGCAAGTGAACGAAGGCGGCTACAATGATGCCGATCTCACGCACTTGGCTGCAGGGCTCAAAGGTGAACTGCTGATCGTGCACGGCAATGCTGACGACAATGTGCATGTACAGAATACGTGGAAGATGGTTGAGGCGCTGATTGATGCCGATAAGGATTATCAGATGTTGGTTTATCCCGATGATAATCATTTTATCAAAAAGAACAACCATTATCAGCACTTGCACAAGCAATTGCTCAAATTCCTTGAGAAATAATATTAACTAAATTTATACAACTCATGACAAAACAAGACTCCGGCGCATCATTGCGCATTATCACCATCGTTGCTATGATGTTCCTCTATGCAATGATTTCATTTGTAACTAACCTCGCAGCTCCTGTAGGTAAGATATGGGGCGAATGGTTTCCTGAAGCACAGGAAGAAACTATGGGTATGTTGGGAAATTTTGCGAATTTCCTTGCTTACCTTTGTATGGGTATTCCGGCCGGAAATATACTGGCCAAATACGGCTACAAAAAGACAGCCTTGGTAGCCGTGCTCATGGGATTGATAGGTGTATTCGTTCAGTATTTGTCTGGAATAGGTGAGGCTTCTATCGGCATGTTCTGGGTATATATCTTGGGCGCGTTCATTTCAGGTGTATGCGTTTGTATGCTGAATACGGTCGTCAACCCGATGCTAAACCTTCTCGGCGGTGGCGGTAATAAGGGAAATCAATTGAATTTGACAGGTGGTACCATCAATAGTTTGTCCGGCACTCTTACTCCGATGCTGGTAGGCTCTATTTTGGGTGCAGGCGTTGATTTGGAGAAAGCCGCCATTTCTGATGTTAATGTGTTGTTGTATATGGCAATGGGTGTTTTTGCCCTGATATTTGTTATTCTGTTAGTTACTCCTATTGCCGAGCCTGGCAGAACGAGCGAAAGCATAGTATATGAGCGTAGTCCATGGGCATTCAGGCATCTAACATTGGGTGTTATAGCAATCTTCTTATATGTGGGAGTAGAAGTAGGAGTACCCGCTGCTCTTATTTCATATTTGAAACTTACAGGTGAAACTGGAAGTTTTGCTGGATTAGACTTTTCCTCTGCTTCTTTTATTGCGGGATTCTATTGGCTGTTGATGTTGGTGGGTAGAACGATAGGCTCAGTTGTGGGTGGTAAAGTAAGCTCAAAAACAATGGTAAGTGTTGTTGCTTCTGCAGCTATCGTATTGATGCTATTAGCAATGATATTTAACGATACAGTACGGATTAATTTGCCTGCCAACTGGTCGTTTAACATGGCTGAGATGCCTATCGCTACCATCTTCATTGTTCTTGTAGGTTTGTGTACCTCTGTGATGTGGACTTCCATTTTTAACATGGCTACTGAAGGGCTGGGTAAATACACAGCCAAAGCTTCTGGAATATTTATGATGATGGTAGTAGGTGGTGGTATCGTTCCACTCATCCAAAGTGCAGTAGCCAAAAGTGCAGGATATATGATTTCTTATATCGTACCCATTTTGGCAGTGGCTTATATCCTTTGCTACGCTCTTTTCTTAAGTAAGAATGTGAACAAAGACATCAAAGTTGATTAAAATAATAAACCTTATGAGAATTAAACAATTAGCACTTATGGCAATGCTTGCCTCCGCGGTGGCTGTAACGGCTGCCGAGAGCGGTGCTGAGAAAGCTACCGCAGCCAACAACCCGTTCCTCCGCTACAAAGAGTGGAAGACTCCTCACGGTACGTATCCGTTCAACGAGATCTGCAACGCCCACTATATGCCCGCCTTCGAAGAGGCGTTCCGTCAGGGCTTGGCGGAGATTGACGTAATTTGCAACAATCCCGCTGCTCCGACCTTCGCCAACACGATTGAGGCGTACGAGAAAGCCGGAGAGTTGCTTGGTATCGTAGCTGGTTGCTTCTACAATCTCGCCTCCGCTGAGACGAACGATTCTATTCAGGCTTTGCAGGTAGAACTCTCGCCGAAGATGAGCGAGTACAGTTCAACGATCCGTCTGAATGAAAAACTCTTTGAGCGTATCAAAGCCGTGTATGAGCAGCGCGACAAACTCAAACTGAACAAGGAGCAGCAGAAACTTCTTGAAGATGTGTATGAGTCGTTTGCTAATAACGGCGCGAACCTCAGCCCCGAGGACAAACAGATTTACCGTGAGCTTTCCGCTAAGCTGTCAATGCTCACGATGACCTTTGGACAGAATGTGCTGAAAGCCACGAACGCGTGGACGATGCTCATCACCCGCGAGGAAGACCTCGCCGGATTGAATGATGATACCAAGGTGATGCTTAAAGCTAACGCCGAAGCCAAGGGGAAAGAAGGCTGGCTGCTAAATCTCAAGCCGACAACCTATCTGCCGGTGATGAAAGATTGCGACAATCGTGATATCCGTCGTGAGATCTATATGGCATACAACACCCGTTGTATCGGTGGCGAGTTTGACAATACGCAGATTATCATCGACATCGTCAACACTCGTCTGGCTCTCGCAAAACTGTTCGGCAAGGATTGCTACGCCGACAAGTCGCTGTACAAATCGATGGCGGAGAACAAGGAGAATGTGTATCGTCTGCTTGACCAACTGCGCGACAACTACATGCCTGCCGCACGCGAGGAAGTGAAAGAGTTACAAGAGTTTGCAAATAAGCAAGGCTTCTATACAACTCTTCAACCTTGGGACTGGAGCTACTATTCCAAGAAACTCCAAAACGAGAAATATGCCATCAGCGATGATATCGTTCGTCCGTACTTTGAGTTGGAGGCAGTGAAGCAAGGTGTGTTTGGCTTGGCGAACCGTTTGTATGGTATCACATTTAAGCCAAACAAGAACATCCAAGTCTATAATCCCGAAGTAACGGCTTACGAGGTGTTTGACGAGAAGGGCAAGTTCCTTGCTGTGTACTATGCCGACTTCCATCCGCGGGACGGCAAGCGTGGCGGTGCGTGGATGAACGACTTCTTGCCGCAGTTCATGGACGGCAAAAAAGACCATCGTCCGCATATCGTCAATGTTATGAACTTTACCAGACCGACTGCAGAAAAACCGGCGCTCTTCACTTATGATGAGGTGCGCACATTCTTGCATGAGTTCGGTCATGGTTTGCACGGCATGCTCACACGTTGCCAATACTCCTCACTCTCCGGAACAAACGTGCCGCGTGACTTTGTGGAGTTACCCAGCCAGTTCAACGAGAACTTCATCGATGAGAAGGAGTTCCTCGACACATTCGCCAAGCACTACAAAACCGGCGAACCGATGCCGCAGGAGTTGATTGACAAGATTAAACGCTCGTCGAACTACCACGCTGCTTATGCGTGTGTGCGTCAGCTCTCGTTCGGCTATCTCGATATGGCTTGGCACACGCTGACCGAGCCGTTCACGGTGCCAGCAGACCTCACAGTTCAGGAGGCGGTTATCCGTTTCGGCGACGAGGCAATGGCGCAGGTACAAGTGTTGCCTACCGTTGCCGGTACGCAGATGGAAGCTGCCTTCACGCATATCTTCTCCGGCGGTTATGCAGCAGGGTACTATGCGTATAAGTGGAGCGAACTGTTGGATGCTGACGCGTTCAGCGTATTCAAAGCTGCACAAGCCAAGAACGGTTCAATCTTTGACAAGAAGTCCGCAGCCCTCTTCCGCAAGCACATCCTGGAGCGTGGCGGTACGGAGAAGTCTGCTGACCTCTACCGGCGTTTCCGTGGCGGCGAACCGAGTATCAACGCCCTGCTCGAGCGCGACGGCATCAAAGTTATCGAAGTGAAATAAGCATCCGCCATACATGGCGGATTAAACCGAATATTCTATGGTACTATCAGAACGAATAGCGCAGATCTCTGCCTCGCCGACACTGGCGATGGCTGCCAAGGCGCGTGAACTCAAGCAAGCCGGGATGGATGTCATCAGCATGTCACTTGGCGAACCGGATTTTCCTACACCTGCACATGTTAAGCAGGCTGTCAAAGATGCTGTGGATGCCGACCTCTCGCATTACGGTCCCGTGCCCGGTACTCCCGGGCTGCGTGCCGCTGCCGCGAAATATATGTCAAGCTTTGTAGGCGAGAGTGGGGCAGAGGATACGTTTGTTGCGGATGACATCATCGTTTCCGTAGGTGCCAAGCAGGCTATCTGCAACGCCATTGAGACGCTGGTCGGCAAGGGTGACGAGGTGATATTACCGACACCTTGTTGGGTTAGTTACACCGAGATGGTCAAACTTGCCGAGGGCGTTCCTGTTATGGTGCGCACTACGATGGACGACGACTTTCTGCTTACGCCCAAAGCCTTGGAATCAGCCATTACTCCGCGCACCAAGCTCATTTTACTCTGCTCGCCGAACAACCCCACGGGCGCAATTTATAGTACCGAACAGATTGGCGCGCTCACCGAAGTGCTTCTTCGTTATCCAAATATTGCCATCATTGCTGATGAGATTTATAACCAGATTTGCTATGTAGGCAAGTGTGCTACATGGGCAAGTCAGAAGAATTTACTGGATCGACTCATTGTGGTCAACGGCGTGAGCAAGGCGTTTGCAATGACCGGTTACCGTATAGGTTGGCTGGCGTGCAAGAACAAAGACTTCATCAAAGCCTGCATGCGCCTGCAAGGGCAACAGATCACCTGCGCGACGATGGTCGCACAATATGCTGCTGAGAAAGCCTTGGAGGCTGACCTCACCTGTGTGGCAGAGATGACTGCTGCTTTCCAGCGCCGTCGTGACCTGATTGTCAGTCTGGCAAAGGATATACCCGGTTGGAGAGTTCGCTGCCCGAAGGGTGCGTTTTATCTCTTCCCCGATGTGACGGCATTGTTCGGCAAGCATGCCCCGGCTGACAGCAATTATACAAAAACACACAACTCACCGGTGATTAACTCAGCCGATGAGTTGTGCGAGTATTTGCTTATGGATGGCTTGGTGGCATGCGTTTCCGGTTCAGCGTTTGGCGAACCGACGTGCCTGCGTATATCTTATGCTTGCTCCGAACAGCAGATTCAGGAAGCGATGCAGCACATCCAAGCAGCAATAAAGCAGTTGGCATAAACGCCAACTGCTTTATTGTTAACTGCTTTTTTTTTTATTGCAGACGAGCCTTGATGGCTTTTGATTCCTCTTCGTAGCCGGGTTTGTCAAGCAGGGCGAACATGTTCTTTTTGTACGCCTCAACACCCGGTTGGTTGAACGGATTGACACCAAGGATGTAACCCGAGATACCGCATGCACGCTCGAAGAAGTAGATGAACTGACCGATGTTGTATTCATCCAGACGCTCGAAGCTCAGATGGATATTCGGTACACCGCCATCGACGTGAGCGAGACGCGTACCCAGTTCAGCCATTTTGTTCACCTCATCCACACGTTTGCCGGCGAGGAAGTTCAGACCGTCCAGGTTCTCGCCATCCGAAGGAATACGCACTTCCTGTTCAGGCTTTTCGATGCTGATAACCGTCTCGAAGATGTTACGTTGACCTTCCTGAATCCACTGACCCATTGAGTGCAGGTCAGTGGTGAAGTCCACCGATGCGGTAAACAGACCTTTGTGGTCTTTGCCCTCACTCTCGCCGTAGAGTTGTTTCCACCACTCAGCGAAGTAGTGCAGACGCGGATTGAAGTTCACAAAGATCTCCGTTGTCTTGCCGTATTGCAGCAGGGCGTTGCGCATTGCTGCGTATTGTGCAGCGGGGTTCTGCTCGTAAGGCACATTGGCAGCAGTAGCTTTCTGCATGTCTTGTGCCCCCTTAACGATAGCACGGATATCCCAACCTGCAACGGCTATAGGAAGCAGTCCTACCGGAGTCAGTACTGAGAAGCGTCCACCCACATTGTCAGGAATAACGTAGGTCTTGTAGCCTTCTTTTGTTGCGAGCGAGCGGAGGGCACCTTTGGCTTTGTCGGTCACGGCAACGATGCGCTGGCGGGCTTCATCTTTGCCTACCTGCTGCTCCAACATCGTCTTCAGCAGACGGAAGGCCAGGGCAGTCTCGGTAGTTGTGCCGGACTTGGAGATGTTGATGATACCGAACTTGCGACCTTTCAGCAGTGCCATCAGGTCAGCCAGATAGTCCTCACCGATATTGTTGCCGGCATAGACAACGATAGGGTTCTTGCGCTCGGGCATATATGCGTCGAACGACGATGCCAGCGCCTCGTTCACGGCGCGTGCGCCAAGATACGAACCACCAATACCGGCTACGACAACGATCTCGCAGCTCTCGCGAAGCTGTTTGGCGGTAGCCTCAACGTCAGCAAGGAACGCGTCGTCAATCTCGCTGGGCAGAGTCACCCAACCGATGTAGTCGTTGCCGGCGCCTTTGCCGTTCTCCAGAAGTTCATTACATGCTGCTGTTTGTGCAGCGATAGTTTTCATGCTGCCTGCCGGAACGAACGAAGCAGCGTGTTGAATACATAGTTTCATTTTATTGTAGATGTGTAGTTAATTCTTTGATTACGTTCGTCGGAGACTTATGCTCATACAAGATAGCGTACATCGCCTCAACGATAGGGATATCCACGTGTAGGCGTTCGTTTGCGTGGTGGATGCAGTAGGTGCCATAGTATCCCTCGGCTACCATCTCCATCTCCAGTTGTGCGGCTTTGACGGAATAACCCATACCAATCATCTGCCCGAACTGACGGTTACGGCTGAACTTCGAGTAAGCTGTCACAAGCACGTCGCCCAGATAACCGCTGGCGTCAATGTCGCGATGTACGGAACTCAAGGCTGCCGTGAAGTGCGCTATCTCCTGCAGGGCGTTGCTGATCAGCACGGCTTGGAAGTTGTCACCGTAACGCAACGATTGACATATACCTCCGGCGATGGAGTAGATGTTTTTCATCACCGAGGTGTACTCCAGACCGATAACATCTACAGAGGTACACGTGCGCACGTACGAAGTTTGGAACAGCGGTGCCATCTCCTCAGCACGGTTACGGTTGGTGCAACCGATAGTCAGGTAACTCAATCGCTGCAGGGCTATCTCCTCGGCATGACACGGACCCGCAATCACCAGCAGGTTATCGTCAGGCACGTTGAAACGCTCATGCAGGTAGTCTGTCACGATCTGGTTCTTCTCGGGAATCATTCCCTTGACAGCAGAGATAACAATCTTCGAACGCATAGTGCGTTTGATTTTCTTGAGCGTTGGCTCGAGATAAGGCGACGGGATAGCCAGAACCAAGATATCCGAGTCGCGAACTACGACATTGATATCGTCCGTGAAATGGATACGACTGATATCGAAGGTTGCACTATTGAGGTAGGTCGGGTTCTTGCCCGTTCGCTTGAACTCATCTATTACCTCCGGACGACGGATAAACCAGTTGATCTCATCTACATTGGTGAGCACAATCTTTGCCAGCGCTGTCGCCCAACTGCCGCCGCCGACAATGGCAATTCTTTTATTCTCAAACATTTCAATTTGTATTAAATGTTTCTATTTATCATATTGTGAGATTATTTTGAGCAGGTTTGTGATTTCTCGTAAGGGAGTTATGGTGACCATAATGACCGCGTGAAAATCGCAAAGATGCCAAAATAAATCACAAGACTTCCGGTTTCATTGTCGGGAAGAGTAATACTTCTTGAATCGTCGGTTGCCCGGTCATCAGGATTGCCAATCGGTCTATACCGATGCCGATACCTGATGTAGGCGGCATACCGTACTCCAACGCGCGCACAAAGTCGTGGTCAATAACCATTGCTTCGTCATCACCCTTGGCTGCAAGCTTCATCTGCTCTACGAAGCGCTCATACTGGTCAATCGGGTCATTGAGCTCGGAGTAGGCGTTTGCCAACTCTTTGCCGTTAACCATCAACTCAAAGCGCTCAGTCAGACCGGGTTTGCTGCGGTGCATCTTCGTCAGCGGCGACATCTCCACCGGATAGTCGGTGATGAACGTCGGCTGGATGAACTGTCCCTCACAGGTCTCGCCGAATATTTCGTCGATGAGTTTGCCTTTGCCCATGTGGTCGGTGTCTTCTACGCCAAGTGATTTGGCAAACGCACGGAGTTCATCCTCGCTCATGGCGGCAACATCCTTGCCTGTCTGCTCCTTGATGGCGTCGAGGATAGGCAGACGGCGGTAGGGTGCTTTGAAGTCTACCTCATGGTCACCAATCTGCACTTTCGTTGTGCCGTTGACGGCGATGGCAATCTTTTCGAGCAACTGCTCGGTGAATGACATCATCCAGTTGTAGTCCTTGTATTGCACATAGAGCTCCATGCAGGTGAACTCGGGGTTGTGGCTACGGTCCATACCTTCGTTGCGGAAGTTACGCCCGATCTCGTACACACCCTCAAAGCCGCCGACAATCAGTCGTTTCAGATAGAGTTCTGTGGCTATACGCAGGTACATATCTACGTCCAGCGTGTTATGGTGCGTGATGAACGGACGCGCACTTGCGCCGCCTGCAATGGCTTGTAGGATAGGTGTTTCCACTTCCGTATAACCCGCCTCGTCGAATACCTGACGCATCGTTCTCAGGATCGTGGCACGCTTGAGGAAAGTATCCTTCACGCCTTCGTTCACTACGAGATCCACGTAACGCTGACGATAGCGCTGTTCGGGATCATTGAATCCGTCGTAGGCTACGCCGTCTTTGTACTTGACGATAGGCAGCGGACGAATACTCTTGCTCAGCACCGTCAGTTTCTTGGCGTGAACGCTGATCTCGCCCATCTGCGTACGGAACACAAATCCCTCTATACCGATGAAGTCGCCGATGTCCAATAGTTTCTTGAACACCACATTGTACATCTGCTGCTCAACCGTTGTGGGTTGTTCGCCTTCCGCTACAGGCGCCTGAATGTCGTCACGGCTAACATAAACTTGTATTCGTCCCTTGCTGTCTTGCAACTCGATGAACGAGGCTTTGCCCATGATGCGCTTTGACATCAGTCGCCCGGCGATACTCACCGGCTTACCTGTGAACCACTCGGCATCGGGTTCAGGAGACCCTTCTTCGCGGTCAACGAAGCCCGCCTTGATATCTGTCGAGTAACCGGTTACTACATATTCCGCCGCAGGGTAGGGGTCAATGCCCAAATCGCGCAAAGCCTGCAAGCTCTGTCGGCGTACTTGTTCTTGTTCTGATAATTCCATTCTTTCTTATATTCTGATTATATTATCCCAACATCGTAAGCAGAATGCCTGCGGCAACAGCCGAACCGATTACACCGGCAACGTTCGGTCCCATGGCGTGCATGAGTAGGAAGTTTCCGGGGTTCTCCTCTTGCCCTACCGTTTGGCTAACACGAGCCGCCATAGGTACTGCGCTCACACCTGCCGAACCAATCAGCGGGTTGATCTTCTCCTTGAGGAACAGGTTCATGAACTTAGCCAGCAGCACACCGCCGCCGCTACCCAAACCAAAAGCAACGATACCCATAGCCAGGATCATCAGGGTCTTGGCGTTGAGGAACGAGTCGCCGGTAGCCGTAGCGCCAACCGACAAACCGAGGAAGATAACCACGATGTTCATCAGTTCGTTCTGAGCGGTTTTGTTCAAGCGTTCTACTACGCCGCACTCTTTCATCAAGTTACCGAGCATCAAGCAGCCGATAAGCGGCGCTGCATCGGGGAGAATGAGTGCTACAACGGTGGCAACAAGGATCGGGAAGATGATCTTCTCGGTCTTGCTAACCGGACGCAGTTGACCCATCTTAATCGCGCGCTCCTTCTTTGTAGTCAGCGCACGCATGATAGGCGGCTGGATAACCGGCACAAGTGCCATGTAGCTGTATGCTGCAATAGCAATCGGACCTAACAGGTGCGGAGCAAGCTTGCTGGTCAAGAAGATACTTGTCGGCCCGTCAGCACCGCCAATGATACCGATCGAACCGGCTTCCGCAGGCGTGAAACCCATAGCATTGGCGCAGAGGAACGTGATGAAGATGCCGATCTGTGCTGCCGCACCCAGAAGCAACGCTTTCGGGTTGGCAATCAGCGGACCGAAATCCGTCATCGCACCTACGCCGATGAAGATCAGGCAGGGATAAACACCTGCTTTCACGCCGATATACAGCACATCCAACAATCCGCCTTCCTTCAGGATGGCTCCGTAGGAGTGATATGCGGGGCTACTCGGGTCAAGGAAAGCCGACCATAGCTCCTGGTGGAACATGTTCGCACCCGGGAGGTTGGTGAGCAGCATACCGAACGCTATCGGCAGCAGCAACAACGGCTCGTATTGTTTCTTGATGGCTAGGTAGAGCAGAAAGAATGCAATCAGCAGCATTGCCAGCTGTTGCCATGTGATCTGCATGAAACCCATGCCTTGGAAAAATTCTATGATGTTCATAGGATTTTTATTTGAGAATTGTCATTTGTGATATATCACTTATCCCAAAACAATCAGCAAGTCGTCTTGCATCACGTTTTGGCCGGGAGTAACGGCAATCTGCTTAACCGTACCGTCTTGCTCGGCAAGTACGGGGTTCTCCATCTTCATGGATTCGAGGGTGAGCAGTGTGTCGCCTTTCTTAACAGCCTGACCTTCGCTTACGAGCACTTTGATGATCGATCCGGGCAGCGGACTTTTCACTTGTACGCCGGCAGCGGGAGCAGCCTTCGGGGCTTCAGCCTTGGGAGCCGGAGCAGCGGCAGGTGCAGGGGCAGCCTTAGGCTCTTCAGCCTTGGGAGCGGGAGCGGGTTTGGGCGCCGGAGCAGCAGGGGCTTCGGTTTCTACTGTATATACATTGCCGTTAACGGTTACGTTCGTCTTGCCGGCTTCGATTTCTTCTACGGCGCACTTGTACTCTGCACCGTTGATTTTGAATGTGAATTCTTTCATGTTGTTATTTGTTGTTTTTTTGAGTAGCCATACATGGCTGCTGCGGGGATTAGAATCCCACGTTATTCATACCAATTGATTTATCATTCCAAGCAGTCGTGCGGCGTTTGAGATTGAGCACGGAGTTGGGTATATCATGTGCGCCATGCGCCAGATAGAGCGCGTAGGCAACGGCGGCTATTTCGTCGTCGTTGTGTGCCTTGTACAGAGCCATGGCTATCGCGGCTTTCTCTGCATCCGAAGGAGCGCCATTGGCTGCGGGCTTTTGGCTCTTGGCTTTTGGCTCCTCGGCTGCTTTCGGCTCTTTCGGTGCTACTATCTTCTGCATGCTCCATCCGAAGAAATTCAGGATGAATACAAGGCAGAACAGCAGCAGCAACACGATGCCGAAACCTAAGCCGGTTATGATCCATGTGTCTGCGGTGATTGCAAGTAGTACCATAGTAATCTAATTTAAAAATGACAAATTACAAATCACCAATTACAATGGTATATTGCTATGCTTCTTGAGCGGGTTCGTCAGGCGCTTGGTCTGCAACATCTCGAACGCACGGATAATACGTGCACGGGTGTTACGCGGCTCAATAACGTCGTCGATATATCCGCGGTTAGCTGCCTGGTAGGGCGAAGCAAACTTGTCTTTGTACTCGGCTTCCTTCTCAGCGATGAACGCTTTCTTCTCTGCCGGGTCTTCGATAGCCTTGATCGCCTTGGCTTGCAGCACACCTACTGCACCGCTGGCACCCATTACGGCAATCTCTGCATTCGGCCATGCGTAGCACATGTCACCGCGCAATTGCTTGCAACTCATCACGATATGACTTCCGCCGTAACTCTTGCGAACGGTAATAGTAACCTTCGGAACGGTTGCTTCGCCGTACGCGAACATCAGTTTTGCTCCGTGGTCGATGATGCCGGCATACTCCTGACCTGTACCGCACAGGAAGCCCGGAACGTCAACCAAGGTAAGAATCTGGATATTGAAGGCGTCGCAGAAACGTACGAAACGTGCAGCTTTGCGACTGGCGTCGCAGTCAAGCACACCGGCAAGCCAGCTCGGCTGGTTGGCGATGATACCTGTCGAACGACCATTGAAACGTGCAAAACCGCAGATGACGTTCTTTGCATAATCCTTGTGAACCTCCATGAAGTCGCCGTTATCAACAATCTTGTTGATGATGTCTTTCATGTTGTAGGGTTTGTTCGGATCGTCCGGAACAATCTCGTTCAACTCATCATCCACACGCGTCGGATCGTCGGAGCACTCCATAAGCGGAGCTTCCTCCATATTGTTCTGCGGGATGAACGAAACAAGACGACGAACCTCGGCGATAGCCTCCTCCTCGGTAGCGGCAACGAAATGTGTTACACCCGACTTGGTGGCATGAACCTTGGCGCCGCCCAGTTGCTCAACCGTCACATCTTCACCCGTCACGCTCTTCACAACCTTCGGACCTGTGATGAACATGTACGAGTTTTGCTCGGTCATCATGATGAAGTCCGTCAGGGCAGGGGAGTATACCGCACCGCCGGCGCACGGACCAAAGATCACGCTGATTTGCGGCACAACGCCCGAGGCAAGGATATTACGCTCGAAGATCTCGGCGTAACCTGCCAGTGCGCATGCACCTTCCTGAATACGGGCACCGCCTGAATCGTTCAAGCCGATGATAGGAGCACCGAGTTTCATGGCGAGATCCATTACGTGGCAGATCTTCTGCGCCATGGTCTCCGACAGCGAACCGCCGATAACCGTTGCGTCTTGTGCGAACACAAATACCAGACGACCGTCAATCGTACCCGAACCGCAGGCAACACCGTCACCGAGGAACACCTTCTTCTCCATTCCGAAGTCCGTGCAACGGTGCGTGAGGAACATATCCACCTCCTCGAAGGAGTTCGGGTCTAACAACATATTAATACGCTCGCGCGCGGTGAAACTGCCTTTGGCGTGGTGTTTCTCCACAGCAGCCTCGCCGCCGCCGGCATTCGCCTTGGCACGCGAGTCAATCAGTTTTTGCAATTTAGCTTGATCCATAAAGCAATTTAAGATTTATGATTTCAAATTTCAGATTTATTTAGGCTGCTGACAAAGCTCTGTGAGCACACCCTTCGTTGACTTCGGGTGGAGGAACGCAATCATCAGGTTCTCTGCACCTTTGCGCGGAGCCTTGTCGATGAGTTGGATACCTGCAGCCTCGCACTCTGCCAGTGCATCAGCTACGTTCTCCACGTTGAATGCCACGTGGTGTACACCGCCGCGACCGCCGTTCTTCTCGATGAACTTGGCGATGGTTGACTCAGGCGACGTCGGCTCCAGGAGCTCGATCTTCACCTCGCCGACCTTGAAGAACGCCGTGCGAACTTTCTGATCCTCTACTACCTCAATGCTGTAGCAAGGAGCGCCTGACAAAAACTCGAAGAAGGGAGCAGCTTCCTCAATGCTGGTAACAGCAATTCCTAAATGCTCAATGTGTGATGGTTTCATTGTTCGAATGATTTTTATTTGTTGTTATTGTTATCTTTTTTCTAGTGCCCTAGACTCCTGGTGTCCTAGAGTCCTAGTTGTTTTCTGCAAAGTATTTCCATAATGGGGCTGCATGCAATGCTTGTATAATCATCCCTTTCTCCAGTATCTCCTTTACCTCATCCTTTGTGAATATATGCACGTTTATATCCTCCGTGGCTTCCTGATGTTGCTCGCCGATCTTCTCTACATCGCGTGCGAGGAAGGTGAAACTCAGGTTGTTGTGGTTCGTCGGGTTAGGGGAGAGTGTCATAAATAGCTCCCATGTCCCTCCGCCGTAGCCTGTCTCCTCGCTCAGCTCGCGTTGTGCAGCTTGCAGCGGCGTCTCGCCTTTGTCAATCACGCCGGCAACGATCTCATAGCAGGTCTGCCCCAAGGCGTGACGGTACTGATCTTCCATGACGAACTTTCCGTCTTTGGTGATGGCGATGACATTGATCCAGTCGGGAAACTCCAACACAAACCACGTAGGTATCTGTCGCCCTGATGGCAGTTCAACCGTCTCCTGTCGTACGCTGAGCCACTCGCTGATCTTCAGGATGTTCTCCGACTTAACGACCTTCCACTTCCTATTCTCTAATTTGGGAATCATATATTCTCTACTTCGTCTCGTTTCTCCTTTCCCACGACCACCATCCTGTCAATCATCGTATTCCGCAGTTCGGATAGATCGTCAGTCAGCCTGAGCGGCGTGTGCCGTGACAGCCGGATAAACCGGTACAACTGCTGCACGTAGTTCTCCACTTCCGTCAGTTCGGCGTCGCGTCGCTGCAAGTGGTTCTTGCCGTTGCTGATCATCATCATCTTCTGGAAGTTGATATCCACGTACTCCAGCGAATCAAGATCTATCTCCTGTTCCTGCAACTGCTCCACTATCACCGGCAGATACTGCTTGAGTATAACCAGCAGCGCGTACTTGTCGCTATCGCAGACGTTCATCGTCTGGAAGAACATCTCCGCTATCTTCCACTCAAACTCATCTATATCGCCCACCTGCTCGCGCTCAAACGGCTCGAAGAACAGTTCCGGCGCTTTCGTGAACGGCTGCATACCGTAGATAGGTTTGACCATCTCCAGGTTCGGGTCATAGACCTTGGGTTTGCCCGTCTGTAGGATTGCTACCCATGCATCGAATGCCAGTTCGCTCTCGAACGACAGCAGTTCAGCCATCTGATCCAGCGCCCATTCGTCAGTCACCTTCAGCCGACCGCACACTAACAGCAGGCCTACAATAGCGCGTGCACGGATTATATCCGCGCAATGCTTGCTCATCGCCCACAGCAACATCTGAAACCGACCACGGTCATAACCGTGCTCTAACTGATAGAGTGTCAGCGCCGTGATAGCCATCGCCGCCTGTGTCGGCTGCTCGGTATCAAGCAGAATAACTTGGTAATCCGCCAAGTCCTCCACTTCCACTGCTTCCCGTGTCCGAAATATGTCAAACAAGTCTTTCATAATTCAACCTGCAAATTTACAAAAAGTTTTTGATATTTCCAAATTTTTGCATCACTTTTTTTGTTTTTTTACCTTTTTCCTCTTTTTTGTCCATCGCAATAGTTTTTAATAGTCTTTAATTGTTGACATAACTGGATCATTGCAGTTGTTGGTAGTTGTTGGCTGTTGTTGACTTTATAGATTCTTTGTGATTTTAATTGTTTCCTCGTTCCTCCCTCGAGGTTGCAATGTATGCTCAATGTATGCTGAATGTATGCTCAATATATTCTGAATGTATGCTCACTACAACATCACTATACTCACAATACAACGTATATATATTACTATGTAATATATAGTGTTTCCTTATTAATAGATTATTTTGTGCATTTTTGTTGCATCCTTGCAACAAGACTAGTCTTTCCAAATCATTGTGCATGTCGCGCTCATTTATGAACGCATTAGATTCTTGGTAGTTGTGCCGATTACTAATCGGCGTCTTTTCGTCCATTGTGCTCAGATCGTATCTGAGCATCGGCTCCCATGAGCCGCCAGCATCGACCTGGAGGATTGCCTTGACTTGGCAATTCGAAAAGGGAAGGCTGGCGGGGAGCCAAGCCGACCGAGAACCAAAAGGGCGATCAAAAAAGCATCAGCGACTCTCGCCGCTGATACCATTCATTCCTCCGTGTGATTGATCCCTCCGTCCATTTTGAGTGAATTCTATTCACTCCATTTCCATTCCTTTGTTTTTGAGCCTTTCTTTTTCTTTGTATTTATTTCTGTGGTCTGGCAAATGGGTCTAAAAGCCTTTGTTGGTACTCGCTTTGAGAATCTGTTCCTGTTGTGGTATAACCGTCATATACTAAACTATAATAGTACTTGCGGGTGTCATTATAGAGTTTCCGATTAGACATAATCTTATAGTTTAAATAGAAGCAATTCGATGTGTCGAACGTATAGTACCTGTCATATACTTTTACAGGATAATTGGGCTTATAATCCTTACTATCACTTGATGTGAGGTTTTTGCATGGCTTTGTGCGCTCAAGGTATGTCAAACTAAAAGGCTCAGCGTAATTGGTAATTTTTGAGATGTAGAAAGTATTCTTAATAACTTGTTCTTGCGATGATTCTCCCAACTTATACGTTACATAATTGGTAAAGTTAAGAGGACTGTTCGTTTCATCGAATTCAAGAGATGCTTTTTTCTCTGGATAACGCTCTAAATCACAATGGAGGAGAATATTGTCACATATTGAATACTCAACAACTATTTTTGATGACTTTGGTGGGATAGCCATTATTTTTTGTTCTTTAATAGCAGAGGACACGGTTCGGCTTGTTGCTAATGAGTTAGCTATCGCAGTAGTATATACGATACCATAGGATTGTGTGACATTGGCAGAAGCTGTAGTTAAAATTGGATCATGTTCAGTGATAGGGAGCATGCCGTAATTTCCAAGATATGTTGCACTTGCTCCATAAGATTTACTTTTGCTTCCTGAAGCGGATGTGGTAGAAGTTGTTTGGACGGAAGAACTTACCGTTCTTGCTTCTGCCCACTCGCGCTCCTTATAATAATCGTTTGCAATATTGTTGCGAATAAAGAATGATTTGCTCAAATCTACGTACATGATTTCGTCAGTTTTGTTATATATCGAGAAACTCGCATCTCCTCCATTTGCCCAAAACGAATAGTAAATAGAACAATGTTCGTCTTCATACATCAAGCCTTTATCAGCTTTTTTGATTTTCTCTGATTCGGATTTTGTTTCAAATACTTGTACATAGTTGTACAATTGAGAACAAGAAGTCAAGAATGAAGCTACAAATAGTAGCGAAAGATAATAGTGTTTCATGTTGATTAATATTTTGTTAGTAAAAGATAACATGTATTGTTACTAAAAGTGTGAGCCTCTGTAATATTGGCTCTTTCGGGCTTGGACTCCCATACCATCCAATATATGCAGAAAACTCACACTCATGGTGCGAGCATTCGCATTATTTCGGAATGGTATCTTCAAAGTGTCCAAGTTTGAAAGAATCCTAATAAGCAAACGCTTCGTTTAATTCAATATGTCTTTCTCATTTTTTTTTCCGCTGTTGAGTTCAGCCCTGCTGTTTCCCGTCGGCAGCGACGGCTTTCGCGTTCGGCAAATTGTGCTATCGGATGCCGCAAGCGGCATAAAGCGTACAATTGCCTCCGCTTCTCCCCAAAACAACTCTTGCAAGTTCTTTTGGGGACCCCGTGAAGCAAGCGGAGATGTGTCGATATCACTTGTCAATCAATTGGCGAATATGTGCAACGAATGCCTTGACCGGTTCTATAAACGGCAAAACATCTTCTGCATCTACATCTATATAACAATTGTAATCGCCTTTTTCGCGCATCGTCTCTAATCGCGCAAAAAGTTTGCCTTCTTCCGTTGACAAGATTCCTTCCTTGATGAAATATTGGCTTAATAGCACATATACACCTTGATGTGTCCCTGCGTGAAGCTTGTTCTTGATCAGCAATGCAGTAGCAGCATGGAACATGGTATAGTACATGCGATTAACAAGTGTATTCCATAATTTATTCTCCACATAAATGGGGAACTCGTTGAGCATGCGTTCGGCGCGCTCAATCTCAACGTTCACCATACTTTCTCTTTCTTTCGGGCTTAAACTCATAGCAATACTTGTTTATCTCTTTCTACATTGTGATAGAATGGCGTAATGTGCATGTCTTGCCATGCTTTCTTTGTGTATATGTGTGCCGAAACGAGTTCATTATGAGCCGCTCCGTATTCAATAAACGGATAGGAATAACGATCGAAATCTGTGGTCTCCTCTTTGGGCTTGTCTAATAAAATCAGCAAATCCCAATCAGAATGCTTATGTTCCTCATTGCGAGCACGCGAGCCATATAACCATAAGTGCCCACCGGCAGGGATAATGTCTCTGCCTAATCGTTGAAGACCATATAAGAAATCATGTTTCGACATGCACATTCTGTTTTTCGCCGCAAAGTTACGAAAAAAAATCAACATTTCCAAATTTTCGCATCACTTTTTGCTTTATTTCTTATTTTTGCCATCATTTCGCCCTTCTCATTCGTTTAATTCGCTTAATTCTTATCTCGTTGCACTCGAACGATTGTTTCGTGAACGGATAGAGTACATTGTAGTTGTTGATTGTTGTTGGCAGTTCTTATCTCGCTGCGCTCGAACGATCTGCTTCGCTGTATGGTTGACTTACAATGAGTCATCGTATTGTTTTTTATGTTTATTTCCGAGGTTGGCTTTTACTCGGTGAGTTGTGATGCAGGCGGTTGGCAGGTAGGTAAGCTTGTTTACATAGATGGCAAAACGACTACAGCACAAGTCCGGAACGGACGATAGACAACCGAGGGGTTTATTTAGGTTTTTGTTCTTAAAAGCCCTTTGTTTGCAACTTTGGTATTGCACAATTAGGACAAATTATACAAAAAATGCATGTTTTTTTGCGAAATATTTGCATATATGAAAAAAATGCTCTATCTTTGCATCCGCTTTTGAGAAACAAGCGTGTTTCCCTTTTCTCCCGAGAGGCTGTGAAGGTGTCGCAAGACATAACTGCAAAACCCGAGGGTATTAAAATTTGAATCATCTGATGGTTCTAATTTTTTTGCGCCCTAAGCGAGAAAAGGAAGCCGCTTACTCTCAGGCAGTGAACATTGAAAGATTGATGAATCAAGATGTAGTACAAGATTGGGAATACCATTGTATATAATATATATAAGGTGTCCTTGTCAATAACAATAAACTACGATAAGTTATTTTGGGTTCAGGATTTAAATTTATAATTTTACAACGAAGAGTTTGATCCTGGCTCAGGATGAACGCTAGCGACAGGCCTAACACATGCAAGTCGAGGGGCAGCGCGGAGTAGCAATACTTTGGCGGCGACCGGCGCACGGGTGCGTAACAGGT